>Ga0210040_10000714_pt1 | contig 53491 bp, 43 predicted proteins | sample CryGeyCG12114_NA_FD_185462 | JGI IMG/M metagenome (GOLD analysis project Ga0210040, IMG submission 185462) | Groundwater microbial communities from aquifer - Crystal Geyser CG19_WC_8/21/14_NA (SPAdes) (version 2) | ecosystem: Environmental > Aquatic > Deep subsurface > Groundwater | place: USA...
CGTCGGTGAGCCGGTCGTAGCACATCGTGCACTTGAAGGCCCGGCCGTCGTCCTTGCGGACGTCGATGACGCCGTAGGGGCAGGCCGAGACGCAGTAGCCGCAGCCGTTGCAGATGTCGCCCTGCACGACGACGGTGCCGAACTCGGTGCGGAAGAGCGCACCCGTCGGGCAGACGTCCAGGCAGCCGGCGTGCGTGCAGTGCTTGCAGACGTCGGAGGACATCAGCCAGCGGATCTGCGTGTCGCCGGCGCCGCCGGTCACCGTGGTCTGCGGGTCGAACTCGCTGAGCGCCTCGGCGTTCAGCACGCTGGTCTGCGCGGCGAGCCCGCTGTCGGCCTGCGGGCTGATCGCGCTGGCCGGCTGACCGTGGTCGTGCCGGTCGGCGCCGGGGGCCCCGAACGTGGGCATCGGCAGGTCGACCGCGCGGCTCTGCTCGATGAAGGACACGTGACGCCAGGAGTTGGCGCCCAGCATGCCGGTGTTGTCGTAGGACATGCCGGACATGCCCATCTGGTCCAGCACACCGTGCGAGTCGTCCATCGGGAGCGTGTTCCACTCCTTGCAGGCCACCTCGCAGGCCTTGCAGCCGATGCAGACCGACGTGTCGGTGAAGAAGCCCACCCGGCTCGGGTGGTCCTCCTCGTACCCGGCGTCGGCCGAGACGTCGGGCAGCGGCCCGAACAGCCGGTTCCTGCTGTCGGCCCCCTCCAGGGAGGGACTGGCCGAGCTGACCGTGGTCATCGCCGTTCCCCGTTCTCAGTGTTCAGTGGACCGGTGCTCATGCGCCTGACGCCTCCATGGCGCTCGGGTCCTCGTCCGGGGCGCGGCCGTTGACCCCCACCCGGCCCGACTTCACGCCGGCCCGCATCCGGTAGGCCTCGACGAACTCCAGCAGCTCCGGCCCGCGGGGCCGTCGTCCGGGCCGGATGTCGGCGGTGCTGACCTTGTCCTCCTGGATGTGGGTGTTCGAGTCCAGGACGATGCCGAGCAGGTCGTTGGCGTTGTCGCCGGTGGACAGACCCGCGTAGGACCAGTGGTAGGGCATGCCGATCTGGTGCACGACCTGCCCGCCCTTGAGCTTGATCGGCCGGATCCGCTCGGTGACCAGCACCTTGGCCTCGATCGCCGAGCGGGCGCTGATCAGCGTGGCGAACTCGCCGTTGGTCAGGCCGCGCAGCTCGGCGAGCTCCGGGCTGACCTCGACGAAGAACTCCGGCTGGAGCTCGGACAGGTAGGGCAGCGTGCGGCTCATGCCACCGGCCGTGTGGTGCTCGGTCAGCCGGTAGGTGGTCACCTGGAACGGGTAGACCTCGCTGAGCGAGGGGTTCTCCCGGTTCCACGGCCCGGCGATCCGCTCGATCGTCGGGCTGGACTGCTGCCCGTACAGGTGGTTCTCGGCCACCGACTCCGAGGGCTCGTAGTGCGTGGGCATCGGGCCGTCGACCAGGCCGGCCGGTGCGTACAGCCAGCCCTTGCCGTCGCCCTGCATGACGAACGGGTCGGCACCGCCGATGGCCGCCTGCGCGTGCGCACCCTCCGGCGGGACGTAGTCCGGCCGCTTGGTCGCCTCGAAGTCGGGGACGTCGTTGCCGGTCCAGCGGCCGGCAGCCTCGTCCCACCACACGTACCGCTTGCGCTCGCTCCACGGGTTGCCCTCGGGGTCGGCCGAGGCGCGGTTGTAGAGCATGCGGCGGTTCAACGGCCAGGCCCAGCCCCACTCGGCGGAGACCGGCCCCTGCTCGCGGGCGGGCTTGCGCCGCGCAGCCTGGTTGACCTCGTCGGCGTAGACGCCGGTGTAGATCCAGCAGCCGCCGGAGGTCGACCCGTCGTCCTTCATGTCGATGTAGGTCGACAGCGCCTTCCCGTCGGCGCCGACGCCGTTGATCTCGCGCAGCACGGCCTCGGCGTCGGGGTCGGCGGTCTCCCCGAGCAGCGGGTAGTCCCAGGTCAGGGTCTGCACCGGACGGTCCCGCGGGTCGGTCGAGCCGGCCAGCCGCTCGCGGATGATGCGGCCCAGGTGGAAGTAGAACCACAGGTCGCTGCGGGCGTCCATCGGCGGCTCGACGGCCTTCTCCCGCCACTGCAGCAGCCGCTGCGTCTGGGTGAAGGTGCCCTCCTTCTCCACGTGCGTGGCGGCGGGCATGAAGAAGACCTCGGTGCCGATCGTGTCCGGCGCCATCTCGCCGGACTCGATCTCCGGGCCTTCCTTCCAGAAGGTCGCCGACTCGATCATCTGCAGGTCGCGGACGACCAGCCAGTCGAGGTTGGCCAGGCCGAACCGGTTCATCTTGCCGTTGGGGTGCCCGACCGAGGGGTTCTCCCCGACCAGGAAGTAACCGTGCACCTTGCCGGCGATCATGTCCGCGATCGTGCGGTACGAGCTGTGGTCGCCGTTAATCTTGGGGATGTAGTCGAAGGCGAACTCGTTCTCTTCCCGGGCCTCGTCGCCCCACCAGGCCTTGAGCATGCTGGTGATGTAGGCGGGCTTGTTGCCCCAGAAGCCGCCCTTGCCGGCGGCGTCGGCGACGTACTCGTCCAGCGTCTGGTGCTGGGAGGCGTGCGGCATGGGCAGGTAGCCCGGCAGCAGGTTGTACAGCGTCGGGACGTCGGTCGAGCCCTGGATGCTCGCGTGACCGCGCAGCGCCAGGATGCCCCCGCCGGGACGGCCGATGTTGCCCAGCAGCAGCTGCAGGATCGAGCACGAGCGGATGTACTGCGCGCCGACGCTGTGCTGCGTCCAGCCCACCGAGTAGACCCACGCCGTCGTCCGGTCGCGGTTGCTGTTCGAGGTGACCCACTTCGCGACCTGCTCGAAGACGGCCGGCTCGATGCCGCAGACGTCCTCGACCATCTCGGGGGTGTACCGGGCGAAGTGCCGCTTCAGCACCTGGAAGACGGTGCGCGGGTGCTGCAGCGTCTCGTCCCGCTTGGGCTTGGCCGGGATCGTCGGACCACCGCTGCCCGACGCCTGCGCCTGGTCGGAGGCCTGGACGTCGTCCTGCTCCTCCCCGGCGTCCTGCTTGGCGGCACCCGCGGGGTCGTCGGCGCTGGCGTGCGGCGGCTCGTCGAACTCGTACTGCCAGCTGTCGGTGTCGTACTGGCCGTCCTCCGGGTCGTAGCCGGAGAACAGGCCGTCGAGGTCCTCGGTGTCGACGAAGTCCTCACCCACCAGCGCCGGGGCGTTGGTGTAGGCGACCACGTAGTCCTTGAAGTACAGCTCGTTGTCCAGGACGTACTTGATCAGCCCGCCGAGGAACGCGATGTCGGTGCCCAGGCGCAGCGGGACGTGCAGATCGGCGATCGCACTGGTCCGCGTGAACCGCGGGTCGATGTGGATGATCTTGGCGCCGCGGGCCTTCGCCTCGGTCACCCACTGGAACCCGACCGGATGGCACTCGGCCATGTTCGAGCCCTCGATGACGATGCAGTCGCTGTTCGCGAGGTCCTCGAGGAAGTTGGTTGCGCCACCACGGCCGAACGAGGCTCCCAGACCGGGAACCGTCGAAGAGTGCTATATGCGGGCCTGGTTCTCGATCTGCACGGCGCCCAGGGCGCTGTACAGCTTCTTCATCAGGTAGTTCTCTTCGTTGTCCAGCGTCGCGCCGCCGAGGCTCGCGAAGCCCATGGTGCGGTTGACCCGCTTGCCGGCGTCCTCGGTCTGCCAGCCCTTCTCCCGGGCCTCGAGGACGCGGTCGGCGATCATCTCCATCGCCGTGTCGAGCTCCAGGTCCTCCCAGTCCGTCGCGTAGGGACGGCGGTACTTGACCGTGGTCACCCGGCTCGGGCTGGTGACCAGCTGCTTGCTGGCGCTGCCCTTGGGGCACAGCCGGCCGCGGCTGATCGGGGAGTCGGGGTCGCCCTCGATCTGGACGATCTGCTCGTCCTTCACGAAGACCCGCTGCGCGCAGCCGACGGCGCAGTACGGGCAGACCGACTTCACCACCCGGTCGGCGGTCGCCGTGCGGCTGACCACCTGCTCCGTCGCCTTGCTGCGCGCGGCAACGCCGCGACCCAGCGGGTCGTTTCCGGTGAGCTGCCGGAACACCGGCCACGCGTCGAGCCACGTCTTCACGTCGAGGAGCTTGCCACCTGCTCGCGCACGACGCGCGCCCACCCCACCGCTCGGCGGGTCGGGCGGGCGGGTTGCGCGGTGACGGAACCGGCGGCGACCGGGCACGTGCCCGGCCGGGCGCGGGGACGACCTCTGCGGAGCCGGTCGTTCCCAGCCCGGCGTCGTTCCCGGGTGGGCGGACGAGACCGTGCCTGATCCACCCCGCGGGGCTGGTGCTGGCCGGTACCGTCATCACCGACACCCAGGAGGCGCACCATCGCGATCAACCCCGCAGGCTGCACGGACGCACATCTCGGCTGCCCCTGTGGCGGCGACCCGGCGGTCCACGCCGCCCGGTCCGCGGCCGTTCCCGGCGCGACCGTCGAGTGCCCCGAGTGCGGCGAACCCAGCAGCCCGCTGCGGATCGTCACGTGGGGTCACTGCCGCGCCTGCCGCACCGCGGACTCGCGCGCGATCCAGCCGCTGCGCTGGTAGGCCGGCGCCGCTGAGCCCGTCCCCCCCTGCGGGTGAGGGGGGCTCGGCGACGCTGCAGAGCGGGGCCGGAACTCCCGACCACCCCTCCGTGAACCCTGGAGTGCTCGCTGCACCTGCGCGGGCCGCGGCCGCCCCTGCCCGGGGTGGCCCGGCCGCCCCGCCGCTCGCCCGGCACCTGCTGCTCGGGCTGGCAGCTGCCGCGCTGACCACGGCGGCCGGCTTCGTCCCGGGTGTCGACGACGGTGGCCCGGCGGTCGCGCTGAACCTGTCCGCGATCGCCGTGGTCGCCGTGCTGCTGGCCCGCTGGGCGTCCCGCACCGCCCACCCCCGCGCCTGGCGCTGCTACGCGGCCGCGGTCGCCGTCGGCGGTGCCGGCGCCACCGTGGCGAGCCTGCTGCTGCCCTGGGGGCAGACCGCCCTGGGCAGCGTCCCCGGTCAGCTGCTCGTCGTCGCCGCGATCGGGCAGATGATCGACCGGCGGGCGCTGCGCGCCGCACGCGCCCAGCTGGCGACGTCCTTCGCGCTCTTCGTGGTCGCCGACCTGCTCGTCGTCCACACCACGTACCACCTGCTCGTCCCGGTCACCGAGGCGCCGGTGCTGACGGCCACGGCCACCCTCTTCGCCCTGCTGCTGACCACCGCGCTGGGTACCGGCGTCTCGCTGCTGGCGCTGTCGGTCAGCGGTCCGGCCGGGCGCCGGGTCGCCGGCCTGGCCTTCGCCGGGCAGTGCGCCGGCTCGGTCGCCGCCACCATCTCCGCGGTCACGACCGGCCCGCAGCCGCTGCAGTACGTGGCGTGCGGCGCCAGCGTGCTGGGCCTGGCGGTGCTGCTCACCGCCTGCCGCCACGACCTCCCGGTCGCCGAGGGGCGCCGTACCGACCCGGTCGTCTGCTCCTCCCCGCTGGGCTCGCTGCTGCCGCACGCCACCGCCGCGGTCGGCGGCTCGATGCTGCTGGGCAGCGTCTGGCTCACCGGCCAGGCCACCGTCTTCGGCACCGGGCTGGGCGTGGCCGGCCTGTGCCTGCTGTTCGCCCACCAGACCGCCAGCTGGCGCACCCAGGACCGGCTGACCACCGAGCTGCAGCGCAGCGAGGCCTACTTCCGCACGCTGGTGCGCAGCAGCGCCGACCCGGTGGTCATCCTCGACGACCAGCTGACCGTCCGGTGGGTCTCGCCCTCCATCACCGAACTGCTGGGCCTGGACCCCGCGCGCATCGTCGGCGGGCAGATGACCGGCGTCGTCCACCCCGACGACGCCGCAGGCCTCACCGCCGCGCTCACCGCGGCCACCACCGGGGCCGGTTCGACCAAGATCTGCACCGCCCGGGTGCGGCACCTCCACGGCCGCTGGCGGCTCATCCAGGCCCAGGTGCGCGACCTGCGCAGCGACCCGGACGTCGGCGGGCTGGTGCTGTACTGCCGCGACGTCACGGCCACCGCACCGGCCGCGGCCGGGCCCGACCTCACCGTCAGCACCTCCGACCCGGCCACCGGCCTGCCCAACCGCTCCGCGCTCACCACCCGGCTCGGCGCGCTGCTGCGCGCCCCGGCCGCACCCACCACCTCGCTCGTGCTGCTCGGCGTCGAGGGGCTGCCCGACGGTGACGACCCGGCGGTGCTGCGGGAGGTGACCACCCGGCTCACCCGGGTCCTGCGCGGGAACGACTGGCTGGCGCGGTCCGGCGCGGGCGAGTTCGCCGTGCTGGTCGACGGCACGATCGCCGACGCCGAGGTGGTCGCCACCCGGCTCGTCGCCGCCGTCGAGCCGGTCGGCACCGGCACCGGTACCGGCACCCTGCGGCTGACCGCGGTCGCCGGCATCGCCTCCCTCGGCTCCGACGCCGACGCCAGTGAGGGGCTGCGTCGCGGCGACCTCGCGCTGCGCAGCGCCCGCGCCGCCGGTCCGGGCCGGGTGCGCCGGCACTCCGACGCCCTGCGCATCACCCAGGACCGCCAGGAGTCGCTGCGCGCGGATCTCGACCGAGCCCTGGAGCGGGGCCAGCTGCGCCTAGTCTACCAGCCCGTCGTCGACCTGGCCCTGCACCGCACCGTCTCGGTCGAGGCGCTGCTGCGCTGGCGGCACCCCACCTACGGCGAGGTCTCCCCCGCGGAGTTCATCCCGCTGGCCGAGGAGTCGGTGCTGATCACCGAGATCAGCCGCTGGGTGCTGACCGAGGCCATGACCACGGTCGCCGCCCTGCCGCACCGCGACCTCGGCGTGGCCGTCAACGTCTCCGCGCGGCACGTGCGCAGCGGCGAGCTGGTCGACGACGTCCTCGCGGCGCTGGAGACCAGCGGCCTGCCCGGCTCCCGGCTGGTCCTGGAGATCACCGAGTCGGTCCTGCTGGACGACGACCACGTCACCGACGACCTGGCCGCCCTGCGCCGGCTGGGCGTCCGGATCGCCGTCGACGACTTCGGCACCGGCTGGTCGTCGCTGGCCTACCTGGTGGGCCTGCCCATCGACGTGCTGAAGATGGACCGGCAGTTCCTGTCCGACGTCGAGACCGACCCCCAGCGCCGGGCGCTGTGCGCCTCGGTGCTGCACCTGGGCAGCAGCCTGGGCCTGGCGGTGGTCGTCGAGGGCGTGGAGACCGAGCCGGAACTGCAGCTGCTGCGCGACATGGGCCACCGCTACATCCAGGGCTTCCTGCTCGCCCGCCCGATGGACGTCTCGGCGCTGCCCGCCGGCCTGCCCGGCATCGCCGGACCCGGCACGGCTGCCCAGGTCGGCGCCTCCCCCGACGGGACGGCGCCGTGACCCTCGCCGGCCGTGCCCCGCTGACGGTGGTGCTGGTCGCCGCGCTCCTGGCGCTGGCCGGCACCGCGCCGCTGAGCGCCTCCGGCTCGTCGCCGCAGTGGGACAACCTCGTGCTGGCCCTGGTCGGCAGCTGGGCCGCGTGGCGCTGCCACCGGCTGACCCGGCGGATGGGCCGCCGCGACCGGTTGCCCTGGCAGGTGCTGGGCAGCAGCGCGCTGCTGTTCGCCCTGGCCAGCCTGGTCACCGGCATCGGGATCGGCGGTGCGTTCGGCGGTCTCGGGCTCGGCGACCTGCTCGTCCTGGTCGCCGCCCTCGGCCCGACGGTCAGCTCGGCACTGCTGGGCGGGCGGGTCCGCGGCACCAACTGGCCGCTGCTGGTCATCGACGGGGTGATGGTGACCTTCGCCCTGGTCGTCGTCGCCGACGTCCTGGTGCTCTCCCCCGCGCTGTCGCCCGGCGCGGTGGACGCCCACCTCTTCCCGCTGGTCATCGCCTACGGCACCTACCCGGCGGTCGCGGTCGGGATCGTGGGCGCGCTGTGCACCGTCTCCACCGCCGCCGTCCGCCGGCCGGCCACCGCGATGACCGCCATGACCGGCCTCCTGGGGCTGGCCGCGGCCCTGCTGGCCGTGCACATCATGCGGCCGTCCGGGGTCTGGGCCGGCGCCGCCGACGCGGTCATCGTCCTCGCGCTGGCCGTCGGGGTCCGCGCCGTCGAGCTCGCCGCCGCGGCCGCGGCGACCACCTCGCCGGCCGACGTGACCCCGGTCGTCAACGCCGCCGGCGTCGCCGTCCAGGTGGTCGCCCTGGTCGGCGTGCCGAGCACCCTGCTCGCCGCGATCGTGCTGGACATGCCCCTGCACGACGGCGCGATCGCCTGCACCGCGGTGGTCATCACGATGCTGCTGGTGCGGATCGTGCTGCGCATCCGGGAGAGCGGGCGGGTGCAGGCCGACCTGGTGCGCAGCGAGGAGGACTTCCGCGGCCTGGTCGAGGCCAGCTCCGACGGTGTGGCCATCGTCGACGCCCAGCTGCGCCTGGAGTTCACCTCCCCCGCCGCGCGCACGCTGCTCGGCGTGCTGGACTCCGACCCGCACCCCGCGCTGCTGGACCTGCTGCACGTGGAGGACCGGGCCCGGGTGCGCCGCGAGCTGGCCGTCGGCACCGGCGAGGTGGCCCCCGTCCTGCACCTGCGCGTGCAGGACGCCGGCGGCGAGCCGCGCGAGCTCGAGGTCACCCACCACGAGCGGCCCGGCAGCGGCCGACGGGTGCTGCACCTGCGCGACGTCACCACCCGCCGCCGCCGCGAGCGGGAGCTGGAGCGGATGGCCTTCACCGACCACCTCACCCGGCTGCCCAACCGGGCGATGCTGTTCCAGGAGATGGCCGCGCCGACGCCCCCGGGCGGTCAGCGGTGCCTGCTGGTGCTCGACCTCGACGGGTTCAAGGCGGTCAACGACACCGCCGGGCACGAGGCCGGCGACCTGCTGCTGGTCGAGGTGGCCCGGCGGCTGCAGAGCCTGCTGCGCACCGACGACCTGGTCGCCCGCCTGGGCGGCGACGAGTTCGCCGTGCTCGTCGCCGGCGCCGAGGAGGACGCCATCGAGGCGGCCCAGCGGGTCGTCGACGTCCTGGCCCACCCCTACCGGGTCGGCAACCGCAGCTTCACCGTCGGCGCCAGCGTCGGGCTGGCCCAGCTGTTCCCCGGCGGCGGGCAGGTCGCCTTCCGCCAGGCCGACGCCGCGCTCGGCGCGGCGAAGCAGGCCGGCAAGGGCTGCTGGCGGGTGCACACCGACGAGCGGGTCGCGCAGGCCGCGGCCAGCAGCGACGTCAGCCTGGCGACGGCCGCCGGTGAGGTGCAGCTGCGCTACGACGTGGTCGCCACCAGCCACACCGGGCAGATCACCGGCGTGCACGCCACGCCGGTGTGGGCCCACCCCGAGCTGGGCGTGCTCCCCGCCCCGGAGCTCTGGGCCGCCGCCGAGCGCCAGGGCCGGAACGGCTCACTGCAGCAGTGGCTGCTCCACCGGGCCTGCACCGAGGTCGCCGCCCTGGACGGCGAGCTGCAGGTGGGCTTCGACCTGCCGGCCGGGCAGGTGCTCGCCGACGAGCTCGCCGACGAGGTGGCCGCCGCGCTGGCCGGCTCCGGGATGACCCCGCACCAGCTCGTGCTGGCCTTCGACGAGGAGGTGCTGCAGACCTCCTCCGCCGGGCTCATCCCCGCCCTGCACACCGTCCGCGCCGCCGGCGTGCACCTGTGCCTCAACGACTTCGGCATGGGCTCCACGCTGTGGTCGCAGCTGGCCCGCGTGCCGCTGGACACCGTGCGCGTCGACGTCCGCGGCCTGGCCGCCCCGGGCGACCACGACCGGGCGATGCGGGTGCTCCTCGCCATCGAGAGCAGCGCCGCCGCCTTCGACGTCTACACCCTCGCCAGCGGCGTGGGCAGCCCGGAGCTGTACGGGGCGATCGGCGCGCAGTGCCGGATGGCGGTCACCGGGCCGGCGCTGCCCAGCGGGCTGACCGCCCCCCAGGTCGCCGCCCTGCTCCGGCACCCGTCCTCGGCCGTGCCGGCGCCGCTGCCGCGGGCGCACGCGGAGGTCTGACGACCCGTCGTCCGACCTCGGCGGCGTCGGCTGCCTCCCCGGCGGACCGACCGGCTCCTCGGGCGATCCGGCCCCGTGGACAGGAACGCACCCCGGTGACCACCCCGGTCCCCCGACCGGAGCCACGCCGGGGCACCTGGGGAGGTCCAGCAGATCGCGCGCGATCAACTGCTCAAGCACTGAGGGGGAGCTGCCGTAACCAGGGGTACGCCGGCTTTCCAGGGCGGATGACGACACACAGGAAGATCACGACGACGATGAAGCACTCCGCCCCCCGCCTGCCCAAGCGGCGCGCCGTCCGCCTCGGGCTGGTCCTCACACCCGTGCTGGCGGTGGCCGTGGGCACCTCCGTCATCTGGCAGACCTCGTACGCCGCCTTCACCGCGACGACGGCCAACGGCACCAACAACTGGCAGTCCGGTGGCATCACCCTCACCGACAACGACTCGGACGGCGCGATGTTCAACGTCACCAACATCAAGCCCGGCCAGTCCGACACCAGGTGCATCACCGTGACCGCCGGCGGCTCGCTCGCCGCGGCGATCAAGCTGTACGGGACCGGTTTCACCCAGAGCAACGCGCTGGCCTCCTCGATCAACCTGGTCATCACCAAGGGCACCAGCACCGGTGCGACGTTCAGCGGGTGCGGCACCTTCACCGCCGACACCGCGTCGCCGACCGTGTTCAGCGGGCCCCTCGCGTCCTTCGCCGCGGCCACCGCCTACACCAACGGGTACTCAACCTGGACGACGGCCGGCGGCACCACCGAGAACCGGACCTTCAAGTTCGCCTACACCATGGACGCCACCGCGCCGACCACTACGCAGAACAGCTCTGCGGCGATCACCTTCACCTGGGAGTCCCAGCCCACCTGACCGACGCCGCGCCGAGCACCCGCACACGATCCATCCGACGGAGGCCCTGGTGATCTTCCCTGCCGCGCTCTTCCGCGCCCGGGGCACCGGAGAGGCCGGCGTCCCGTCCGCGCGGGCGCTGGCGGCCGCGGCCGCGGCTCCGCCCGGCCGGGACCGGCGCACCCTGCCCACCTCCTGGCGGTCCCGGTGGCCGGCGTTCGCCCTCGGCTGCACCGCCCGGGCGGTGCTCATCGCCCTGCTGTGGCTCGTCAGCTGGTCGCTGCTGCCGGCCGCCGCCGGCTGGGAGTCCTCGGTGGTCGTCTCCGGTTCCATGGCCCCCCGGCTGCAGGTCGGCGACGTGGTCGTCGCCCGGCCCGTCGACACCGGCGAGCTGCGCACCGGGATGGTCCTGCTCGTCGACGACCCCGACCACCCCGGCCGGCTGCGGGTCCACCGGCTGGTCGGCGTCGAGGACGGCCTGCTCCGGCTCCGCGGGGACGCCAACCCGCAGGCCGACCCGACCCTGGTCGACCCCTCCGCCGTGCACGGCACCGGTGCGCTCCGGGTGCCCGCGATCGGTCGCCCGCTGGTCTGGTGGTCCGACGGCGACGTGCTCCCGCTGCTGGCCACCGGCGCGGTGCTGGCGCTGCTCGTGCGTGCCGCCCTGCTGCACGAGGCCCCGGCGGGCGCGCGCACCCCGGCCGGCGCGCGGGCCCACGCGGCTCCCCGACCGGCCGGCCGGCTGCGGAGCCTGCCGCCGTCCCGTCGTGACCGGGCACGGCACCGGCACCGGCCGCCGGCCGGGCGGACCCGGGTCGCCGGGGCCGTCACCGGCCTGCTGGTGGCGCTGGCCCCCGCGGTGTCCACGAGCACCGCGGACGCCGGGTACACCGCCACCACCAGCCAGGGACCCAACACCGCGACCTCCGCCGTGTACTACACCTGCGCCGCCGCGGCCTCGGCCGGCGCCGCGCAGCTGTACTACCCGTTGCAGGAGACGTCCGGAACGGTGGCCGTCAACTCCGGCACCGCCGGCACGGCCAGCAACGGCGCCTACAGCGGCGGGGTCCTGCTCGATCAGGCCGGCCCGGGTTGCACCGGCCCCACCACCGCCGCGCGCGCGGTGTCCCTGGACGGCGTCGACGACTACATCTCCTCACCGCTCGCGGTCACCAACCCGACCACCTACTCGCTGGAGATCTGGCTGAGGACCACCACCGGGGGCGGGCTGGTCCTGGGTTTCCGCCGCGAGGGGGGTTCCGGCAACGACAACGACCGGATGATCTACCTGAGCGACAACGGCCAGCTCAACTTCGGCGTGGAGCCGACCACCGGCGCCTACCGGACGGTGAGCAGCGCGGCCGGCTACGCGGACAACGGCTGGCACCACGTGGTCGCCACCCAGGGCAGCGGTGGCATCGTGCTCTACGTCGACGGCGCCCGGGTGGGCAGCGACACCGCCGCCACGACCGCGTACAACGCCAGCGGGACGTGGCGGATGGGCCGCGGCCAGACCGCCGGCTGGCCCAGCGAACCCACCAACCGCTACTACAAGGGCCTCCTCGCCCATGCCGCCGTCTACCCGACCGTGCTCACCCCGACCCAGGTGCGGGCGCACTACGACGCCGGTCGCTGACCGACCCGGCCCGCCCGGACGGACCAGCCCCGGGCCGGGGCCGGGGCCGGGGCCACCACGGCCCACCCGGCCCGATACTGGGTCGGTGAGCACGCCGTCGCTGCGCTTCCTCGGCCACTCGACCGTCCGCGCCGAGCTCGGTGGCCGCACCGTGCTCACCGACCCGCTGCTCACCCCCGCGCTGGGCCCGCTGCGCCGGATGGTCGCCCCGCTGGCGCCCGAGAGCTGGGCGGGCGTCGACCTGGTGCTGGTCTCGCACCTGCACGACGACCACCTGCACCTGCCCTCGCTGCGGCTGCTCGGCCGCGGGGCACCGATCGTCGTCCCGCGCGGCGCCGGCCGGTGGCTGACCCGGCACGGCTTCACCGCCGTCGAGGAGCTCGGCCCCGGCGAGAGCCTCACCGACGGCGGCCTCACCGTCACCGCCACGCACGCCGACCACGCCGCCCACCGCCGGGGGCCGCGGCTGACCTCCGGCCCGCACGCCCCGGCCGTCGGCCACCTGCTCCGCGGGGACGGCGTCACCGTCTACGCCGCCGGCGACACCGGCGCCTTCCCCGGCATGACCGACCTCGGCGACGACGGGGTGGACGTCGCCCTGCTGCCGGTGTGGGGCTGGGGGCCCTCGCTCGGCCCCGGCCACCTCGACCCGGCGGGCGCCGCCGCGGCGGTGCAGCAGCTGCGCCCGCGGGTCGCCGTACCGGTGCACTGGGGCACCTTCGCCGTCGCCGGGCTCTGCTCGCTGCCCAGCCCGTGGCGGGCCCGCATGCGCGACCTGCTGGTCGAGCCGCCGCGCCGGTTCGCCGCCGACGTCGCCGCCCTGGCCGCCGCCGGCGGGGCGACCACGCAGGTCGCGTGCACCGCCCCCGGGTTCCCCGTCGTGCTGCCCGCGCAGGTCGAGGGCGGCGCGTGACCGTCGACGTGCGCGGGCACCCGGGGTGCCTGTCCGGCCCCGGGCGAGGCGTTCGCCGACCGGCCGTCGAGGAGCTCGTCGGCCGGCTGACCGGGGCACCACCGTTCCCGGCCACCCCACCCGCCGCCCGGCGCGACCGGCCGCCCGGCCCGGCCGCACGGCCGACCGCCCCCCCCGACCTGGCACTGCGCTGGACGAACTGCTGTTCAGCGGCCGTTCGCCAGCGGTCCGCCCGGCGGTTGCCCGGGCGCGTTCGAATGGTCACACTTGCGGCACGGGACGTGAAGTTCGCGTGAACGACGCATCGCCGACGTGCCGAGGGAGGCGCCCGTGCTCGACAGTGGGCCGATGCGACCTGACGCCCGCGCCTGGTTCGAGCACCGCACCACGTCGGCCACCTCGCTGGCCGAGATCGACGTCGATGCCCTCCTGCTGGCCAAGCGCCGCGGCGGGCACCGGATCAGCGTCGTCCTCCCGGCACGCAACGAGGAGACCACCGTCGGCGTCCTGGTGCAGGATCTCGTGGACCGCTGGGTCGAGGACGTCCCGCTGGTCGACGAGCTGCTGGTCATCGACTCCAACTCCACCGACGCGACCGCCGAGGTTGCCCGCGCCGCCGGGGCCGAGGTCGTGGCCGCCGCCGACGTGCTGCCCTCGCACGGCGACCGCCCCGGCAAGGGCGAGGCGCTGTGGAAGTCGCTGGCCGCCACCACCGGCGACCTGGTCGTCTTCACCGACTCCGACCTGCTCGGCGACGTCAGCCACTACGTGCCCGGGCTGCTGACCCCGCTGCTGCTCGACCCGCGCGTCGAGTACGTCAAGGGCTGCTACACCCGCCCGCTCACCGTCGACGGCGAGCACCGCCCGGCCGGCGGCGGCCGGGTCACCGAGCTCACCGCCCGCCCGCTGCTCAACGCCCTGTGGCCCGAGCTCGCCGGCTTCGTCCAACCCCTCGGCGGGGAGTACGCCGGCCGCCGGTCGGTGCTCGAGCAGGTGCCGTTCGTCTCCGGCTACGGCGTCGAGATCGGACTGCTGGTCGACCTGCTGCGGATCTGCGGGCTCAGCGGGCTGGCCCAGGTCGACCTCGGCACCCGCACGCACTCCCACCAGACCGATGCCGCGCTGGGCACGATGGCCGGCCAGATCGTCTCCACGGTGCTCTCCCGGGCCGAGCGGGGCCGCCCGGACCGCAGTCGGCTCGAGCCCGGTGGCCTGCTCACCCAGTTCGCCCACGACGGCAGCAGCTTCGTGCCGACCAGCCACACGGTGGCCGTCGACGAGCGCCCGCCGATGGCCGTGGTCGAGGAGTACGCCGTCCTGCGGGCCGGCGTCGTCGGCTAGTCCCCCGTCCCCTCGGCTGGTCCTCCTCGCTCGTCGCCCCGGCACGGACGACGACCGCCGACCTGCCGGGGCCGACGGCCGACGGCCGCTAGGCCAGCGGGGTGTCGTCGAGGGCCGCCGCCAGGTCGCCGGGGGTGTCGTGGATGCCGACCGCGCCGGCCTCGCGCAGCTCGTCGTCCCCGAAGCCACCGGACCGGACGGCGATCGCGGGCATCCCGGCCTTCTTCGCCGCCTCGACGTCCCACACCGAGTCCCCGACCAGCACGCTCGGGGAGTCCGGGCTCGCGCCGAGCTTCTGCAGCGCCACCTGGAGCAGGTCCGGCGCCGGCTTGGACGCCTCGACGTCGGAGCTGGAGGTCCAGGCATCGGCGATGCCGCGGGCGTCGAGCTTGTCGAGGGAGGCGTCGGTGTGCCGCGGCTGGCCGGAGCTGGCCAGCACGACCCGGTGCCCGCGCTCCTTCAGCGCCAGCAGCAGGTCGCGGGCGCCGGGCAGCGGGGAGACCTCACCGATCATCTCGTCCACCCACTGCGCCTGCTTCTCCCGTGCCTCGCTGCCGATGCGCTCCTCCAGCTCGTCGCCGCCGACGGCCTTCACCAGCTGGTCCCCGCCCATGCCGATCAGCCGGTGCAGGCGCCACACCGGCTGCACCTCCCCCAGCTCGCGCAGGGCCCGGTACCAGGCCAGGGCGTGCTGGTAGTTCGAGTCGACGAGGGTGCCGTCGACGTCCAGGACGGCGATCGTGGGTTCGGGCATGCGGCTGGGCTGCCCAGCCGGTGGGCGGGCAAACCGACGCGGCTGCTGCCCGGGCGGCGGCCCCCTCCCCGGTACGGCGCGGTCGACCGTCGTGACCGCCGCCGACACCGCGTCCGGCACGGCGGAAGCCCGCGACCGCCGACCAGCCCCGGACGACGGTCTGCCCCGGCTGCGGCGCGGTCCTGGTCGCCACCGCCGATGCCGACGCCCAGCACCTGCCGCCCGGCCGGCCCCGGCCGCGGTGCGGCTGCGCCCGGAACCGGAACGGGACCGCAGGCAGGGCCCGCCCACCGACCCGGCCCTGGCCGCGCGGGTGGACGACGCCGCTCCCCGGTCGCTGCAGCCGCCGGTCCGCTGGACGACGACGGTGGCCGACCTCGCCGCCGACCTCGACGTCGTGGACCTGCCGGCGCCGGCCGGCGCCCGGGCCGACGCAGCTGGACCGACCGGGCGTCGGCCGCACCCGTGCTCCGCGCAGCCACGGGCACCGCGCTGACCGGCCGGGAGACAGCGGGCCGCCCCCTGCGGCCGCCTCTACATTGACGGGGTGAAGGACGTCTCCGGGGGGCGGCGAGAGCTGCGCAAGGCCCAGACGCGGGCAGACATCCGTGCCGCGGCGCACCAGCTGTTCGCCGAGCGCGGGTTCGAGGCCGTCACGACCGCCGACATCGCGGCTGCCGCCGACGTCGCCGTCCAGACGGTCTTCAACCACTTCGAGAGCAAGGAGGCGCTCTTCTTCGACGGGCGCATCCCCGAGATCACCGGCCCGGCCGCCGCCATCGCCGGGCGCCCGCCGGGCACCGGCCCGCTGACCGCCCTGCGCTGCCAGGTGGAGCAGGACATCAGCGGCCTGGTGGCCGGCGAGGGGCTGCCGGAGCGCCGCAGCTACGTCGAGGCGATGGTGCACTCCCCGGACCTGCAGGCCCGGGGACGCGCGCTCATGGGCCAGGCCGTCGAGCTGACCGCCGACGCGCTGGCCACCGCCCTCGCCGGGCCCGCCCGTCCCGCGCCGGCCCCCGTGCAGCTGCTCAGCCGGCTCACCGCCGAGCTCTTCTTCAACGCCGGTCGGGTGCTCGCGGGCGAGCACCGCCGGACCGGCCTGACCGAGGGCTGGACGGCGGCCGGCCAGGCAGCCGCGCAGGCCGCGGTGACCGCGACCTTCGCCGTGCTGGAGGACGCCGTCCGGCAGCTGGCCGGCCAGCTCGGCCTGTCGGTGGACTGAGCGCCGGTCAGCCGGCTGCGGCCGCGTGCTCCGGCTCGACGATGGGCACCAGCACGTCGGCGACCAGCTGCTCGACCTCGGCGGAGCTGCGCGGGCCGGCGGCGAAGGGCGTGTAGCGCTGCCACCACAGCGCCTCCAGCACCGAGCCCAGCAGCGCCACGCGCTCGGCCGTCAGCTCACGCCCGCGGGCGGCCTCCCGGGCGGCGATCTCGCGCACCGCGGAGCCCAGCGGGCGCAGCAGCGCCTCGTCCAGGCCGGCCCGCAGCTCCTCGTCGTGCCGCGCCGCGCCGACCAGGCTGGCCGCCGCGCGCTCGGACCGGTCCAGCGGCTGGGTCCAGCGCACGAGCAGCCCGCACAGGTCGGTGCTCAGCGAGCCGGTGTCGGCGGGGATCTCCACCAGCGACGTGGTGGAGAGGGCGTGCCGGGCGAGGGCGGACATCGTGGGCCACCGCCGGTAGATGCCGGCCTTGCCGGCCTTGGCCCGGGCTGCGACGCGGTCGCTGTTCAGCCGCCCCCAGCCCTCGTCGGCCAGGATGTCCATCGCCACGGCGACCAGCTGGTCGGAGAGCTCCGAGGACAGCGGACGGCCCGGAGGGCGTGCGCCGGCGGGTCGCTGGGTGAGGTCTGTCGTCGCCACCATGCAATCGTGCCCAAGAAAGTGGAGTGACCACAACCACTGGCTGGTGCCACATCGAACTCACAGCTGGGCGCACTCCGGACCGGGGTGCCGCCGCCTGGGTGGAACCGCTGGTCAGGCGGACGCAGCGGGCTCCACGTGCACCTGGAGACCGGCTCCGTCATCAGCGGCCCAGCCCTGCTGCGCGGCGAAGATCACCATTGCGTCGAAGCGCTCGGCCCAGTCGGCGGCCCTCGCCTGCGGCTCGGCGGCGGCTCGCAGCGCGGCGACGGACACCACACCGGTGTCCCCGTCGGCGAGCCGGCCCATCCCGGCCGTGCGCAGCGCGGCGTCGGCCTCCTCGTCGGTCACCGCGCCCACGGCCAGGTGGAGCCTGGTCAGGTCGTCGACGTCGGCCACCCGCACCCCGGGCACCTCGTCGGCACCGCCGATCACCTCGATGATCATCTTCCTACCTCCAGGACGTGGCTCGTGGTCTGGTCCGGACGGCCCCCTCGCCGGGCCCCGCCGCGCACGGAGCGTGTGGCGGGGGCAGGGGGTCCTACACGTGCCAGGGGAAACGGCTGAAGTCAGCGGGGCGCTTCTCCAGAAAGGAGTCGCGGCCCTCGACGGCCTCCTCGGCCATGTAGGCCAGCCGGGTCGTCTCCCCCGCGAAGAGCTGCTGACCGACCAGGCCGTCGTCGATCAGGTTGAACGAGTACTTGAGCATCCGCTGGGCGGTCGGGCTCTTGGCTACGATCCGGCGGCCCCAGTCCAGCGCGGTGGCCTCCAGCTCGGCGTGCGGCACCACCCGGTTGACCATGCCCATGGCGTGCGCGTCGGCGGCGGAGTACTCCTCGCCGAGGAAGAAGATCTCCCGGGCGAACTTCTGGCCCACCTGGCGGGCGAGGTAGGCCGAGCCGAAGCCGCCGTCGAAGCTGCCCACGTCGGCGTCGGTCTGCTTGAAGCGGGCGTGCTCGGCGCTGGCCAGCGTGAGGTCGGCGACCACGTGCAGGCTGTGCCCGCCACCGGCTGCCCACCCCGGGACGACGCAGACGACGATCTTGGGCATGAACCGGATCAGCCGCTGCACCTCCAGGATGTGCAGCCGCCCGCTGGCGCCGTCGCCGGCCTCGTAGCCGTACCTCCCGCGCACCCGCTGGTCGCCGCCGGAGCAGAACGCCCAGCCGCCGTCCCTGGCGCTCGGGCCGTTGCCGGTGAGCAGCACGCAGCCGACGTCGGTCGACAGCCGCGCGTGCTCGAGGACGGCGAGCAGCTGGTCGACCGTCTGCGGCCGGAAGGCGTTGCGCACCTCGGGCCGGTCCAGCGCCACCCGCACCACCCCGGCGTCGACCGCCCGGTGGTAGGTGACGTCGGTGAGCCCCTCGAAACCCGGCACCTGCTCCCAGGCCGCTGCGTCGAATATCTCCGAGACGTCCGCGCGTGCGCTCACGACTGCGAACCTAGCCGCCGCTCCGGGCCGGTGCTCCCCGGAGCTCGTGCGCTGCTCGCCACCGTGGGCTGGGCACGAGCGCCGCGGTACTGGTCTGATGACCGGGTGGAACTCCGGGTCGGCACGCTGAACCTCGCTTCCGCCCGGGACTCCCGGGGCCGCTCGCTCGACGCCGCCGGGCTGCGGGCCGCCCTGGCCGGGCTGGACGTCGACGTCCTCGCCGTCCAGGAGATCGACGTCGCCCAGCCCCGCTCGCACGCGGTCGACCAGCCGGCCGAGGTCGCCGCCGCGCTCGGCACCCCCGACTGGCGGTTCGCCGCCGCGGTCGCCGGCACGCCCGACCCCCTCCGCAGCTGGACGCCGGTCGACCCGCCGGTGCTGCGGGGGTCGTGGGAGGAGCTCCCCGGTCCGCACTACGGCATCGCGCTGTTCAGCCGGCTGCCCGTGCACCGCTGGTCGGTGCAGGCCCTGGGCGCCGGCCGGGCGAGGCTGCCGATCCGGGCGCCCGACCCGCGCACCGGGGAGAGCCGGACCTGGTGGTTCCCCGACGAGCCACGGCTGGCCGTCGCCGCCGAGCTGGACGGGGTCACCGTCATCGGCACCCACCTGTCCTTCGCGCCGCACACCGCGTCCCGGCAGCTGCTGCGGCTGCGCCGCTGGGCCCGCACGCTGCCCGGTCCGGTGCTGCTCGCCGGCGACCTCAACCTCATCGGCCCGCTGCCGGCGCGGCTGGCCCGTGCGCAGCGGCTGGCGACCGCCCCGACCTACCCCGCGCCCGCGCCCCGGGTGCAGTTCGACCACGTGCTGTCCCTCGACCCCGTGGACGCCGGGCCGGCGGAGGTGCGTGCGCTGGGCTTCGGCGACCACCGGCTGGTCGTCGTCCCGGTCCGGGTGTGAGTCAGGCGGGCAGCAGCGGCAGCAGGGTGGGCAGCGAGGCGGCCAGCCCCGGGTGCAGCACGGGGAGCGCGCCGAGGGCGAACCAGCCGACGTCGGTGCTCTCCTCGTTCAGCACCAGGTCGGCCGCCTCCAGCTGCCCGGCCGGGGTGGCCAGCACGGTCGTGTAGCGCCAGCCGCCGTGGTCGTCGACCGACGCCGCTCCCAGGACGACGTCGGAGCGGCGCAGGCCCAGCTCCTCCCCCGCCTCGCGCAGCGCACCGTCGGCCGCGGCCTCGCCGGCCAGCAGCGCACCACCGGGCGTGCCCCAGGTACCACCGTGGTGCGACCAGCCCACCCGCAGGTGCAGCAGGACCTCGGTGCCGGCCGGCCCGGGGCGGTGCAGCAGCAGACCGGCCGCGCCGACCAGCCCCCAGTGCCGGTGACCCAGCGCGCACGTCGTCCAGCCGTCGGTCGAGGTGCGCACCGGACCAGTCTGCCGTGGCCGGTGCGTGGTTGCCGGGCCGCCCGGGTGGGCACGGGTCGTGCACGACCTACTGCTGAGGAGACTGACGTGGCGAGTGGTGTGGCGAGCGTGTGGGTGCCGGTCGACGACATGGACCGGGCCCGGGCCTTCTACCGGGACACCCTGGGGCTGCCCGAGGGCAAGGTCACCGAGGACTGGAGCGAGTTCGACGCCAACGGCCTGATGATCGGGCTGAATGCGCGAGAGGGCACCGGCCACTCCCACGGCGGTGCCGTGATCACCTTCCAGCCCGACGGCGACATCGAGGCCGAGGTCGCGGGCCTCCAGGCCAAGGGCGTCGAGTTCACCGGCGGCATCGCCGACTTCCCGTGGGGCCGGCTCGCACCGTTCAAGGACTCCGAGGGCAACGACCTGCAGTTCTACGCCCCGCCGTCGTCCTGATCCGGTGAGCGGAGTCCCAGCGCTCGTTTCCTGATGCGCTGGGACTCCACCAGACTGGGCGCATGACCGTGCAGCTGCGTCGTTACGAGATCGAACCGGGCCGGATGGCCGACTTCCTGCAGTGGTTCCCCACCGTGCTCGCGGTGCGCGAGCAGTTCGGTTTCCGGGTGCTGTCCGCCCTGGCCGAGGAGGAGCACTCCACGTTCACCTGGGCGGTGGCCCACGACGGCGACGAGGCCGACTTCCTCGAGGTCGAGGCGCGCTACAACGCCTCGCCGGAGCGGGCGGCGGCGTTCGAGACCTTCCCGGCCTGCATCACGGAGAAGGAGATCGGCTTCGCCACCCCGGTGGTCTGACCCGCCTGCGGGGTCGGCGTCGGAACGCCGGCCCCGCAGGATGCCCGGTTCAGTGCTCGCCGCCGCAGCACTGGTGGGGCGACTCGATCTCGAACGGCTTGAGGACGCCGCCCGCCGTCGGCTCGACGAGCAGCACCAGCTGCCCGCCGTGCCAGATCGGCCGGAGGAACCCGTTGGGACCGGTCTCGACGACGTCGCCGTCGGCCACCGGCCCGTAGAGCCCCCGCACCTCGTCGATGCCGGTCCTCGCGACCAGGTCGGCCACGGTGACCCGCCCGGTCACCCCGGCGGAACCGGGGAACCGGACAGCCCGCCCGGCGCTGCCGGAGCCGGCCTCCGCCAACGCCGTCCGTGCCGGCGCCGAGGCGTCGTCGGCCTGGTGGTCGGCTTGGTCATCGGCACTGTCATCGGCGCTGCCGGCCTGGGCGAGCACCGGCCCGGACAGCGCCCGGGCCAGTGCCGACCGGGTCGCCGCCGGGTCGGCGGGCTCCCCGGTGAGCCGCAGGGCGACCCCGATCCTGACGCCGGTCCGGGAACCCGGGGCGGGCCGGTCCTCGTGCGTGCAGACCAGCTCCGCCCCGGCTCCCGAGCCGGCGAGCGCCTCGTCGACGGCGGCCAGCAGGTGGGCGTCGGCGACCACGTCGGCCGCCGGCACCCCACCCCACCAGGTCGCCGTTGCCGGAGACGCCGTCATCAGATCGCGTCGACGAAGATCGGGTTCGCGTAGAACCAGAGGTCTTCCCACGGGTTGGCGTCGCCGATGATGTCGATCGGCGGGTTGCCGTTGGCGTCCAGCTGCTTGCCGTCGCTCCCGCGCAGGCGCAGGTAGAAGGAGCGGTCCACGTTCGTGAACGTGTGCTCGAAGGTCCACTGCGCCCGACCGGTGCCGACCTCGAAGGTCTTCGCCACCGCGGTCTCCGGGGCGGTGAACACGTCCCGGTCGGCCTGCGGCCCGGTCACCGGGCCGGTGATGACGTCGATCTTGGCCAGCTTGGGCACGTCGCCGTTGGCGTTGGCGCCACCGGCCACCTTGACGGTGATCGTCACGGTGATGTCGCCGCCGCGGCGGACCCAGGTGCGGCCACCCAGGGTGACGCCCTGCGCGTCGCCCTGCCCGGCCGAACGGACCCGCACGTCCAGGCCCTCGATGAGCCGGCCGTGCACGGCCACGATCTTGCCGGCCTGCAGGCCGCGCATGACGTCGACGTAGGAACGCTGGCCCGCCATGACCATGGTGTTGCTGTACTGGCCGGGCCAGAAGTCGCCGTACTCGGTGATCGGGCGACCGGTGTCGACGGCGGGGCCCTTGGTGCCGTTGGTGTTGAAGTCCAGCGGACCCTGCACGCGGGTGTCGCGGAAGACCCGGTGGGAGTCGGAGGTGGAGGTGACCCACCACGGCTTGCCCTCGGCGAGCAGGGAGTCCCAGAGCCCACCGACGGTGGCGGTCATCCAGTCGAAGCCACCGAAGGTCCGGTAGGACTCCGGCGGGTACGGCGCGAACCGGGCCGAGTTGGTGCCGGCGTTGTCGTAGTAGCCGCGCCCGCTGCCGGGGCCGCCCTGCGAGATGGGGATGCCGGCGGCCTGGTGGCCGGGGGCGCCCTCCATGCCGACGGCGACCGAGGGAGCCGCGTCGCGCCAGTTGCGGATCTCGTGCGGGCTGTCGATGCCCTGCCGGGAGGGGTGGTTGGCGAACATCAGGGCGATCTCGGTGCGCTTGTTGCGGACCTGGTTGTCCAGGTACTTCAGCGCCTCGAGGGCGTAGGGCTCGACGTTGCCGGTGACCCCGTTGGCCGACAGCACGCTGCCGTCGTAGCCGGCCTCGAAGGCCTTGAGGATGTCGACGGTCGAGTTGCCCGGGGGCAGCATGACCGTGGCGTGCTCGGCGTTCGGGATGTTCCACTCCAGGCCCTGGTAGATCAGGGTGTCGGAGAAGACCTTCCGCGCCTGGGCGATCTCCGGGGTGATCTTGTCGATCGAGAGCTTCTGGTGGGCGACGCCACCGTGGTCGGTGATGACCATCCAGTCGAGGCCGTACTGCCGGCCCCGGCGGATCTGCTCCTGCACCTCGTACTGGGCGTCCGGGGAGTACTTGGTGTGGATGTGGTGGTCACCGGAGAGGTACCTGGCGCCCGGGGTCCAGGGGTTGACCGACGTGCCGGCGGCGGCGTCGGTGCCCGCGGCGGCCGCGACCCCCTGGCCGAGGCCGGAGGCGGTGGCACCGATGCCGGCCGCGGCACCGGCGACGACGGCCGCGGTGGCGAGGAACCCGCGACGCGAGACCGACAACGGGTCGTCGGCGTCCGGGTCGGCCCAGGTGCCCTCGACGCCGGCGGTGCCGCCGTGGTGGTGGGTGTGGCCGTGCTCGCCGTGGTGGTGGTCGTGCTCGTGGTCGTGGCTCATCGACTCGCTCCCGCATCGTCGTCCGTGCATCTGTCGCGCCGACTCTGCGGTGCCGGTCCCACCAGCGGGTGGCCCTCAGGAGAGCATCAGGCGAACACCAGGGAGCACCCGGCTCGCCATCGCACAACCCCCTCCGGGCGGGCCGACGCCGGGTCCCGGGGCCCCCTAGGGTCGGGCCATGCGCATCGCCGTCTTCACCGGGTCGCACGCCGGCCCGCCCGCCCACCAGCAGGTGGCCGCGACGTTCGCCGGCGACCTGGCCCGCGCCGGCGTCGGGATCGTCTACGGCGGCGGCGACGTCGGCCTGATGGGCGTGGTCGCCGACGCCGCGCTGGCCGTCGGCGGCGAGGTGGTCGGGGTGATCCCGCAGCACCTGGTGGACGACGAGGTGGCCCACCGCGGGCTGCCCCGGCTGGAGGTCGTGCAGACGATGCACGAGCGCAAGGCGGTGATGGCCGACCTGTCGGACGCCTTCATCGCGCTGCCCGGCGCGGCCGGCACGCTGGAGGAGCTGTTCGAGGCCTGGACCTGGGGGATGCTCGGGCTGCACGCCAAGCCGGTCGCCCTCCTCGACGTCGACGGCTTCTGGCAGCCGCAGCTGGCCCAGCTGCAGCGGATGGTCGACGACGGGTACCTCGACGCCGCCCGGCTCGACGCCCTCGGCGTGGTGCACGATGCGGCCGGGCTGCTGGAGTTCGTCGCCGGCTACGTCCACCCGGCCCGGAAGTGGACGGCGCCCGGCAGCTGAGGCCGGTTGCGCACCGCCCTCCGTGGGCACCGGCCTCCCCATGCGACTCACGCGGACCCTCGTGGCCCTCGCCATCGCCGGCAGCACGGTGCTCACCGGTTGCGGCGGCTCCAACAACGACCTCACCCGCGGCGAGACCGACTGCGACGCCGGCAGCAGCAGCAACAGCCAGGACGAGAACTGCACCGAGGGCACCCCGACGCCGGCGGACAACACCTGAGCCGCACCCCGGTGGACTCCGCCGACGTCGTGGTCGTCGGTGGCGGCCCGGCCGGTGCCGCCTGCGCGGCCGCGGTGCGCCGGGCCCGGCCGGACGCCGACGTGCTGGTGCTCGACCGGTCGCAGTTCCCGCGCGACAAGGTCTGCGGCGACGGCATCGCGCCCGAGGCGCTCGACGTGCTGGCCGGCCTCGGCCTCGATGTGGGGGCGCTGACCGCCGGGTATCCGGCCGTCCCGCGGTTGCGGCTGCACGCCCCCGGCGGGACGACGGTCGAGCGCGCGATGCACCGGCCGTCGTCCGTGGTGCCCCGCGCGGTGCTCGACGGCCGGCTGCTGGCGCAGGTGCTCGGCCTCGGCGTCCGGTTCCGGCAGCACACCGTCCGCGAGGTGACCGTGCACGCCGACCACGTGGCGGTCGACGGCTGCATCCGGGCCGGGGTGCTGGTCGGCGCGGACGGCGCGGAGTCCGTCGTCCGCCGGGCGCTGGGCCTGGCCGGCAACCCGCCGGACCGGCTGGCGGTGGCCATCCGCGGCTACGCGCCGGTGCTGCCGGGCAACGCCGGCGTGCAGGTGGTGACCACGACCGAGCAGCGCTGGCCGGCCTACGCGTGGTCGTTCCCGCTGCGTGACGGCCGGGCCAACGTCGGCTACGGCGAGCTGGTGTCCGGCGGGGTGACCCGTGCGGAGCTGGTCGGCGGCCTGCACCGGATGCTGCCCGGGGTCGAGCCCGAGGGGTTGCGCGCGCACCGGCTGCCGCTGTCGACCGGGCGGCCCCGGCTGCCCGGCGGCCGGGTGCTGCTGGCCGGGGACGCGCAGTCGCTGATCAACCCGCTGACCGGGGAGGGCATCTTCTACGCCGTCCTCTCCGGCGCGCTGGCCGGGCAGGCCGCCGGCCACGGTGCGCGGGCCGGCCAGGTGCACCGGCGGCTGCTGCGCCGGCGGCTGGGGGGCCACCTGCGCTCGTCCGGGGTCGCCTCGCAGCTGAGCCGGTGGCCGGTGCTGATGGAGGCGGTGGTGGCCGCGGCGGTCCACGACCAGCGGATCTTCGACGACGTCGTCGCCCTGGGGCTGGCCGACGGCCGGCTCACCGCGCGGGCGCTGGCCGGCACGGTCCGCCGGCTGGGCTGACGGCGGGACGCAGAACGGCCCGCCGGCAGGTCGCCGACGGGCCGTTCCGGTGCAGCTGGGTCAGCCGACGCGCACCTGCATGAAGGTGTCCTGCGCGCTGGTGCTCACCACGGTGATCTTCGTGCCGGTCTTCGGCACGTCGACACCGGTCCAGCCGCTGGCGTCGGGCTGCTCGCCCGGTGCCACGTACCAGTCCTGGGTGTCGTCGAACACCGGCACGGCGGGCAGCCCGCCGAAGGTGCCGGCGATGCCGGTGTCCGGGTCGTGCAGGGTGATCCGGTCCGTGGTCTGCCGCCCGAAGGTGGAGTCGTAGGACTGGATCCGCGGCCGCCAGCTCTCGCCGTTGGTGCGGTCGGCGCCCTCGTCGTCGGTCGGCTCGTAGAGCAGGCCGGGGTGGGCGTCGACGGGCAGGATCAGCCCGGCACCCGGGTGGGCGCCGACGTTGTTGTCGGAGTACTGGCTGTTCCAGTAGTGGATCAGCAGGCCGTCCTGGTAGGGCAGCCGCTCGGCCCAGTCCGGCCGGGTCGGGTCACCGAAGTTGTACGGGCCGGTCCGCAGACCTGCGTCGTACCCGGTGTACGTCCGGTTCTCCGCGATGTAGGCGTTGAAGAAGGTCTCCGTCGCCGAGCCGGTGGTCTGGGTGAAGCCGTCCAGCGTCCAGGTGGTGACCGGGGCGCCGTCGATGGCCACCGCGTCGACCTGCAGGCCGGGCTCGGTGGCCGAGCCGTCGGTCCAGTACCGGAAGCCGACCAGCGCACCGGCCGGGACGCCGGTGAGGTCCGCCGACAGGTCGACCCACTGGCCACCGGTCGTGCCGGTGATGCCCTGGCCGGAGTTCTGGCCGTTCGGGTCGGTGGTGGTGGACCGGTTGGTCGCCAGCGGGGTGAACGTACGGCCGCCGTCGGTCGAGTACACGGCGTAGGCGTAGTCCCAGTCCTGCTCGATCTGGTACTCGACCTCGGCCGTCAGCGTGGTGGCACCGGCCGGCAGCGCGGTCAGCATGGTGTTGTCCAGGTCGTCGCCGGCGCCGGAGTACCAGAAGTCCGAGCCCTCGTACGGCGTGCCGACGGTGGTCGTCACCTCGCGGTCGGGCAGCAGCTGGACCAGCGCCTGGGCCTGCTTCGTGTTCGACGTCGACGGGCCGAGCTTGAGGTTGGCCTTCGCGCCCGGCTGCACCGTCTCGTAGTTCAGCCACCCGAGCTGCAGCTTCTCCCACGCGCCCATGTGGATCGGCTTGGTGCCGATGCCGTCGACCGGGTTGCCGGAGTTGCCGTAGGAGCCGGAGGACATCAGCGACCAGAAGGCGGTGCTGTTCTCCGCGCCGCCGCTGTTGCCGGAGGTGTCGTAGAGGTCCGGCAGCCCGAGGTCGTGGCCGAACTCGTGGCTGAACACGCCGACGCCGCCGTTCTCCGGCTCGACGGTGTAGTCACCGATCCAGTACTTGGACCCACCGACCCGCGCACCACCGAGGGCGTTCACCCCGCCGGCGACCGTCGGGCCGGCCGTGCCGACCCGGGCGGTCTGGTTGTACCAGCGGTGCGACCAGATCGCGTCGTCGCCGAGTGCGCCACCGCCGACCTCCTCGCCCATGCCCGAGTGCACGGCCTGGAAGTGGTCGATGTAGCCGTCGGCCTCGTCGAAGTTCCCGTCGCCGTCGAAGTCGTAGCGGTCCCACACGTCGAACTGGGAGAGGTACTCGTCGACTTGCGCGACCGTCTTCCCGGCGGCGAGCTGCTCGGCGTACCAGCCGTTGACCGAGTCGTTGACGAACTTCCACACCGCGGAGTCACCGAGCGCGTTGCTGCCGTAGGAGGCGCCGGTGCCGGGCACCGTCGTCCAGTCCTCGACCTCGCCGGTGACGGTGTAGCGGCCCGAGGACAGCTCGTCGTAGAAGTTGGCCATCGAGTTGTCGCCGGCGGCCTGGGAGTACAGCAGCCGGTCGAAGTACGGCTGGGAGAAGTCCTGCGTCCAGATCGTGGTGTTGTCCACCGAGCGGTCCGGCGCGGGGATCGAGTTGTGCGGCAGGTCGGAGAACTCGCCGAGCACCGTCCAGATGGCGTCGGTGTCCTCCCGGGCCAGCTCGACGTACTGGCCCTTGGCGACCTGGACGACCTTGTTGTCGCCCTGCGGCGTGGCCTCGCCGCTGAGGACCTGCTCGACGGCCGTGGCCCGCAGGCCACGCTGCTTGTCGCTGAGCGGGCTGGGCAGGTCGTCGACCCGCGCCGGGGTGGACCCGGGGTTCTCTGGGGGGGCTGCGTGCGCTGTCGCCGGGATGGCCGCGAACAACGCGGCGCCGACGGCAACGGCCAGTGCTCTCTTCAAGAAGTGCGCTCCTGGAGTCCGGGGGACCCGTCCGGCCGGCGACAGTGCGGCACCGGCGATCACGTTCAGACGGCGAGAACGGACGCTAAGTGACCGCATCTGGGTTGTCCATGGACGAAACACAGCCTTTACACAGCATGGAGTGTCGCCCCGCCACCCCTCGATCGCAGTCCGGCTCAGCCGACCCCGGCGATCTGCACCTGGTCGCGGCCGGACCGCTCGGCGGCGTGGAGCGCGGAGTCGGCGGCGGCGTGCAGCTCCTCGAGCGCCAGCGCGGAGGAGGGCGCGTGAGCCACGCCGAGGCTGACCGACACGGCCAGCAGCGTGCCGTCACGCAGCTGCAGCGGCGCCGCGCGGACGGCGTCGAGCACCTCGATGGCGCGCCGGGCGGCGACGTGGCCGGGCAGTCGAGCAGCAGGACGGCGAGCTCGTCACCGCCCATCCGGCTGAGCACAACGTCGCCGGGGCGGACCACCGACCGCAGCACGCCGGCGACGTGCACCAGGGCGTCGTCGCCGCCGCCGGCGTGACCCGGTGGACGGCGCCCAGCCCCACCAGCCGGCGCGGCGGTGACCCCGGGGGGCGACCTTGCCGGTCGTGGACGGCGTCGGGGCCGGGCAGCGAGAGGATCCGCACGGTCACCGCGCGGACCAGCAGCACCGGATCCGCGGTCCGGGCCGCGGCCCACGGGTCCCGGGCCCTCGTCGACCGCGGCAGCTGCACCGTGATCGGCACCCGGCTCGCGGAACTGCGCGGCACCGCCGGCCCGGCGACCTCCTGCACGTGGGTGCCGCCCCTCACCGCGGGCGGCGCCGCCTCACCGACCGGTCCGCGCGTCGATCACCAGCGAGCAGCCCGACGAGCCGACCGGCGCCACCAGGAAGCCCAGCTGCTGGAGGCACTCGGCGACCGCCGCGTTCATCGTCCGCTGCACGGCGGTGACCGTGCCGGCACCGCGGACCTGGTCGCGGCTCATCCGGTCGTGCTGGTGCCAGCTGACCAGGACACCGTCGCACCCCGGCTCCGGGGTCAGGCACACCCCACCGGCCGCGCCGTCGCCGGCGCAGTCGTGCACCGGGAGGCCGGACTCGACCAGCGCGGCGGTCACCTCCACCACGAGCGTGACCATCGGGTCGTCGTCGTCCATCCGCTCGTCCCAGGCCTGGGGCAGCCGGTCGAGCTGGTCGCCCAGCTCGGTCAGCCACGCCAGGTCCTCGGGCGTCTGGCGCCGCACGACCCCGCCGTCCGCGCGGCGCACGCCGTACAGCACGTGCACCGGCGCACCCGCCGGGCCGGCGAGGAGTGCCCAGTCCACCTCGACCCGGTCGGCGAAGGGGCCGGAGACCACCCGGTGGTCGCCCTCGGTCACCAGCCACCAAGCCGGCACCGATCCGCCGTCGACGGGCCGGCCGGCCGGCCGTGCCTGCGGCAGCGTGGCGACGCTGCCCGCCGCCTCCTGCCGGTCCAGAGCGCGCCCCGCGGCCGCCTGGCCGGGGACGTCGTGCCCACGACCCGCCGGCCCGGTCACCGGGTGCGCCCCGTCGACCAGGGCGGGCACGCCCTCGACGGTGGTGCCGGGGACGTCGGCCGGCGCAGGAGCGGGCGTCTGCGCGAACCGACCCTGCACCCGGTCGCGCTCGGCCTCGTACCGCGCCGTGGAGCCCCGACCGAGGGCGACCACCAGACCGACGAGGAGCAGGAAGCCGAGGGCCGAGGCGGTCGGCCAGAGGGCGGTCACAGCTGACCCGTGCGCACGGGTGGGCGCAGCTCGGACGGCGCCACGTAGCCGTCGTTCGTGGCCGGGCTGGTGCGTGGTGACGCGGGCTGGTGCACGCGGCTCTCCTCGGTGTCCGTCGCGGCGGGGAGTGCCGCGGACAGCCGAAAGGTAGGGCGGGCACGGGTACGCCGACGGGCTCCGGACAGGACCCCGGACGGCTGCGTCACCCAATCGTTGCGCACGGCCCCTCCGGAGCCGGCGACCGACCCGTGCGGGGTCCACGAGTCGACAGGGCGACCCGCGCGACCTGGGCTTTTGCCCGGAAACCGCACTGGGGGCTGATTTCGCGGTCGATGACCTCCGGCACCCTCGGCGCGGTCGGCGTGGCGCGCAGGCCGGTCGGCCGGGAGCGGAGGGCGTGGGATTCGAACCCACGAAGAGCTGTGAACTCTTAGCGGTTTTCAAGACCGCCGCCATCGGCCACTAGGCGAGCCCTCCTGGCTGCAGGGAGGCGTCGCCGCCCCGTGCCGCTGCCGGCTGATGCTACGGACCGGGCCCGGTCCCCCTCCCGCGGCACCTCGCCTCCATGTCGCCCACATCACGACCGGCCGTGCCGGGGAGGCCGGCATCCGCGACACGGCCATCTGGGACCGGGCCGATCCGCGCCGACTGCTCCCGGCCCGCGACACCGGCGACCACCTGCCCCCGCACCCGGCCGGCCGCCGCAGTGCCGGCCGCCGCAGTGCCGGCCGCCGCAGTGCCGGCCCGGCTGCTCCACCGGCGAGCACCCGGATGGCTCTCCCCGCCGCGCTGGGGAGAGCCAGGCCACAGCGGGCATGCGGGGTGGGTGCGTAGTGTTCCCCTGGGTGGACAGGTCCGCGCCCGCGCGCGTCGACCTCCCCGACCGCCCCCTGTCTCGAAGGACACCCCTCACACCTGTGACTGTTCCCCCGCACGCCCCTGCCCGCCGCCGCGAGCGTTCCGCCGCCCGCCAGGTCGCGGCCCGCGATGCCGACCGCACCGCCGCGCGCGACGAGAAGCGCGCCCAGCAGATCTGGGTCGACGGCGCCGCCCCCGAGCTGCCCACCCGCGCCACCCGGCCCGAGAGGGTCGTCTTCCACCTCGGCCCCACGAACTCCGGCAAGACCTACGAGTCGCTGCAGGCGCTGGCCGCCACCGGCTCGGGCGTCTACGCCGCGCCGCTGCGCCAGCTGGCGCACGAGGCCTACGCCAAGCTCTCCGCCCAGCTGCCCGCCGGCACCGTGGGCCTGTCCACCGGCGAGGAGGAGATCGACCCGCACGCGCCGATCGTCTGCTGCACGGTGGAGAAGGCCCCCGACCGCGGCGAGATGCTCGTGCTGGACGAGTCGCACTGGGTCACCGACCCCGACCGCGGCCACCACTGGGCGCGGCTGCTGCTGACCGGCGAGTACCGCGAGATGCACCTGATCTCCGCCGCCGAGGCCTACCTCGTGCTCAAGCCGCTGGTGACCGACGCCCAGCAGGTGCAGGTGGTCAACCACAAGCGGCTCTCCCGCCTCGACGTCCTGCGCTCCCCGGTGCGCGCCGACGGCGTGAAGCCGCAGACGCTGGTCGTCGCCTTCTCCCGCAAGACGGTCTACGCCGTCGCCGCCGAGCTCGACCAGCACCGGCCCGGCAAGGTCGGCGTCCTCTACGGCGCGCTGCCCCCGGCCACCCGTCGTGACGTGATCGACCGGTTCACCAAAGGCGAGCTCGACGTCCTGGTCACCACCGACGTCATCGGCCACGGCATCAACGTCCCGGCCACCACGGTGCTCTTCGCCGACACCACCAAGTTCGACGGCCAGGAGCTGCGGCCGCTGCGCACCTGGGAGGTCGCCCAGATCGCCGGGCGCGCGGGCCGCTACGGCCTCACCGGGCACGGCCAGGTCGGCATCCTGATCGGCGTCGCCGGGCTGAAGCCGGTCGGCGCCCTGATCGGTGCCGGTGCCGCCGTCGCCCGGGGCGACGAGATGAGCGACCTGCCCAAGCGCATGCCGCGGCTGCGCCCGGAGCTGGAGGACCTCGGCGCCCACGAGGCCGTCGACCTGCCCGAGGCGCTGACCCGCTGGTCGGCCTGGGCCCGCGCCGCCACCCGCGACGAGGGCATGACCGCCGACGACGTGACCAGCCTGGTGCTGCGCGTGCACGCCCTGCTGCCCATGCTGAAGGGGCCGCTCGGCGAGGCCGGTGACCTGCAGACCGTCTGGCGCCTGGTCAACCTGGCGATCGACTACAACCCGCCGCGGCGCACCCGCTGGCTGGTGCTGGCCCGCGCCGCGCTGCAGCACGCCATCGGCCTGCCGGTGCCGGTCGAGACGATCCTGCCGGAGTACCCGGTCAAGGGCACCGTCGAGGACTACGAGCAGACCGCCGCCGCGGCCCGGGACGCCCAGACCCTGCTGCGCCAGTTCCCCGGCGTCGCCGGGCTGGACAGCGACGACGCCGCCGACCTCGAGGACGCCTGCGCCGAGACGATCACCGAGCTGCTGCCCGACGCGATCGCCATCGGGCGGTCCGGCAAGTGCGTGGAGTGCGGCACGGCGATCGCGCCGTGGTTCAGCACCTGCCGGTCCTGCAGCGCCGGCCCGGCCAAGGGCCGCGGCCCCGGCCGCGAGGGCGCGCCGCGCGAGGGCGCCGGCCGCCCGTCCCGCCCGGGTTCACGCTCGGGCTCGCGCCAGGGACGCCGCCCCAGCCGCAGCGGTCGCTGACCCCTCGGTCCACCGGACCCCGCTGTCCCCTCCGACCCCGCCGCAAGGTCCCGCCGCGAGCTTGCGAGTGGTGGGCGGCAGCGGGGCCCATCACTGGTCGACGGTGACGTCGTTGAAGGGCAGCCGGGGCTCGACGTACGGGAAGACGACGAACAGCAGCAGGGCGACCACCGCGAGCACCAGCACCAGGGCCAGCACCGCCCTGCTCGCCGTCGGGCCGGGCAGGTGCCGCCAGATCCAGCCGTACACGTCTCAGCCCTCCTGGAGTGCCGGCGGGCCGTCGGGCGCCTCGGCCTTGCTGATGGCGCCGCCGTCGAGGACCGCGTGCACGATGAGCCGCTGCCGCGCGGAGTACTTCGGGTGGCAGGTGGTCAGGGTCAGGTAGGCGCCGGCCGGCGCGACGTCGGCCGGGCCGCCGGGCACCGGGGCGATCACGTCGACCTGGTCCGGGGTCACGATCTGCTGGCCGGGCACACCGTTGGCGTCGATGCCGTAGTCCGTCGTGCCCGGGGTGCCGAGCACCCGGTAGACGTACCAGCTCGAGGCGGTCTCGACCACGATCGGGTCACCGGGCAGCAGCTGGTCGGCGTCGAGGAACGGCGACCCCTTGCCCACGCGGTGGCCGGCCAGGGCGACGTTGCCCTGCTGCCCGGGCAGCGCGCTGCCCACGTAGTGGCCCGGCCCCTGGGACAGCTCGTCCTCGGTGGTGCCCTCCAGGACGACCTTCTCGTAGTCCTCGCCCAGCCGCGGGATGTGCACCACGGCGACCGGCTGCCCCACCGGCGGGGCCACCTGGTCGGCGGCAGGGTCGGTGGCCGGCGCGGCGTCCCACTGCTCGTGGATCTCGTCGCTGAGCTGGCCCTGCGTGCGGTCGTTGAGGAAGTCGGTCACGTAGACCTCGTAGAACACGAACAGCATCACCACCAGCCCGGCGGTCACCAGCAGCTGACCGACGCCGCGCACGGCGATCTGCCACAGCGGGTCGCGGGGCGGCCGGCCGGCGGAGCGCCCGTCGTCCTCGTGGTGGTCGTCGTCGTAGCGGTCGTCGTACCGGTCGACGTCCTCGTGCCGGACGTCGGTCGCGGTCTCGTCCCAGCGCAGGCCGTGCAGACCCGTCTGCTGGTCGGTGCCGGCCTCCCAGCGGGTCGCCGTCGACGCCACCGGCGGGCGGCCCGGCACCGGCGGCAGGTTGCCCCGGATGCTGCGCCCACCCGGCTGGGACACCAGGTCCAACCGCTGGGTGCGGTCCTCGTCGTCACGCCGGCCACGGCTCGGGTCCACGGTGCCCTCCCCGGTTGTCCTCGTCACGCACGACAGGTGCACGCCGCAGAGGAGAATAGGCGAGCTGACGCCCGAAACCCGGCTCCACCACGCAGTCGGGCCCCGCTCCGTGGCGGAGCGGGGCCCGGCTGTGCCTCACCGCCTACCGGCGGCGCAGGTCACGCGTTCTTGCGGCGACGCGAGGCGACGAGCAGGCCACCGCCGGCGCCGACGGCCGCGAGGCCACCGACCAGCGGGAGCGCGATCGAGGCGCCGGTGTAGGCGAGCCCACCGGACGTCGAGGCAGCAGAGGCAGCCGTGGCGACGCCACCGCTGACCGTGAAGTCGGCGCGCATGACGTAGGGGTTGCCGTCCATGTCCACGCCGGTGGCGACCAGGCTGTGCTCACCGTCGGCGAGGTCGGCGGGGATGGTGACGTCGACGGTGAAGTTGCCGTTCTCGTCGGCCTGGACGGTGCCCAGGACCCGGGGCTCGGAGTAGACGACCAGGGTGACGGTGGAGAAGGGCAGGTAGCCGCTGCCGACGAAGGTCATCGTCTGCCCGGCGGTGACGTTGGTGACCGAGCCGTCGACCGACTTGAGCTCGGCGTTGCCGGCCGGCACCGACGTGGCGACCTGGGGCGCCGGGACCACGGAGGTGGTCACGAACTCGCCCTGCTCGCCCAGCTCGCCGTCCTCGTCGAAGGCGTAGACGCCGACCGAGTAGGCCACGCCGGCCGGAACGCCGAGCAGGCAGGCGCGCGCCTCGGCGTCGTCGATGCACGCCACCAGGTCGGCGTCGCTCTGCGCGCCGTCCGGCAGGGCGAAGGCCTGGTAGCCGGCGATCCCGGTGGCGTCCGCCGGGGCGTCCCAGGTGATGAGGATGGACGAGGTCCCGACGGTGGCCGTGACGTTGCGGGGAGCGTCGACGAGGTCGGCCTCCGACTCCTCGGAGGACGGCACCTCCGTGCTGGGGGTGGCGCAGTCGGCGATGGCGGTGATCGCTGCGGATGGGTCACTGCCGGTGTACGCCGGCTGCTCGTAGAGCTCGGCCGCCGCGGCGGCAGCATCGGCGAGGTCCTGGGCGAGCTCTGCGTCGGTAGCGGCCTGCTCGGCGGTCGCCTGGGCATCGACGGCGGCCTGGGCAGCGGTCGTGGCCGCCGTCTCCTTCGCCCCGGCGGTCGCCGCAGCGTCCTCGGCGATCTCGTCTGCGGCGACCTGCGCGGTCTTCGCGTCCGCCAGGGTCTTCTCCGCCTGGTCAGCAGCGCTCGTGGCTGCAGCCGCGTCGGCCGTCGCCGTGCCGAGGACGGCCTGAGCCGCAGCGACGACACCCTCGGCGGAGGTGGCGGTCGTGGCCAGCTGGTCGGCGGTGGTCCGGAGGTCCTCCGCGACGTCTCGGTCGTCCGCCGCCGTCCCGGCGGCCAGGTCCGCCGCCGTCTTGGCGTTGTCAGCGGCGGTCTGAGCGGACACGGCCGCGTTACGGGCCGACTGAGCTGCAGCCGCAGCCTCGTCCTTCTGATCCTGGGTGGAGTTCGTGTCATCCTGGACGGCGTCGGCGTCATCGGCAGCCTGCTGGGCCTCCGCCTCGGCCTGCGTCGCTGCTGTGGCAGCGTCGTCGGCAAGCCTCTGGGCCGCGGCGGCATCCGCGGCCGAGCTCATGGCCGTGGTCTCGGCCGTCGTAGCCTCCGTGTCCGCGGCCTCCGACGCGGTCTTCGCCTTGGCGGCCTCCGCGTTCGCCGCGTCGAGGGCCTCCTGGGCGGTCGCGACGTCCACGGCCGCGGCGTCCGCCGTCGACTTCAGCGCGTCGAAGGCGGTCTGCGCGGCGGCGACGGCGCCTGCAGCGGACGTGGCCAGGGCGGCAGCGTCGTCGGCGGTCTCCCTCGCGACAACCGCCTGCTCCTCAGCGGACTTCGCGGCGGCGGCCGCCATGTCGGCGGCGACGGCAGCCGTGTCGGCGGCGGTCCGTGCGGTGGCAGCGGCCGCAGCGGCCTGCTCGGCGGCGGCCTTGGCGTCCGCAGCGGGATCACTGGTGCTCGGGACGCAGGAGTCGCCCGTCGTGTCGGTGGCGCCGGGCGCAGCCTGGGCCACCCCGGTCATACCGAGGACGGCGGTGGTGGACAGTGCGATGGTGCCGGCAGCCAGCAGGCCGCTCCAGCGCTTCGACGGGCTGTTGATGCTCACGAGTTGACTCCCCGTTCGGACCCGGAAGGCCGGGTGGCAGTGCCCGAACTCCCAGGCGCGAAGTGACAACACCACGGCTCAGTCGACACACATGTATGGCGCCACGCCGTGTGACATCGCGTTATAGAACCGTTACATGCACTTAGTGCGACCACTTGTTGGCACATGTTGACCAGCTCTGTGGCTAGCCGGCTGAGCATGCACCCTGCAGAGGTCATCCTCCGCTGGATCAGTCCAGACGGATGGTGCCCACGAGGTGATCGGGGCCGGTGTGACCGCCGCGGACGGCGAGCTCCCAGCCGTCCGCGGTGCGGGCGGTGGCCAGCTCGACGGTCGAGGGCAGCAGGAGCGGCTTGCGGAAGGCGACGTCCACGGTGAACGCGTCGGGCAGCCGGCCGGACAGCGCCGCCAGCGCGCGCGCCTCCACCCACAGGCCGTGCGCGATCGCCCGCGGGAAGCCGAAGGCCCGTGCGGTCAGCCCCGACAGGTGGATCGGGTTCACGTCGCCGGAGACCCGCGCGTAGCGGCGGCCGGCGTCCGCGGGCACCCGCCACCGCGCGCTCGTGCGGTCCAGCGCGCCCACGGCCACGTCGACGTCGGACTCCGGCGCACCGTCGGGCGCCGTCGCGCCGCGGGCCAGGTAGGTCGACCGGCCCCGCCACACCTCGGCCCCGCCGGCCGACACGGCCGCGCACAGGTCGACGGTGGCACCGCGCCGGTGGGGAGCGAACCGCTCGGCCCACACCTCGACGTCCAGCGGCTCCCCGGCACACACGGGGCGGACCTGCTCGATCCGCTGCCGCACGTGCACCAGCCCCGGCAGCCCCAGCGGGAAGGACCGCTCGGTCATCAGCGCGGTCTGCAGCGGGAAGGCCAGCACGTGCGGGAACGTCACCGGCAGCGCGCCGGTGAGCGGGGCGCCACAGACCGCCGAGTACGCGGCCAGCCGCGCCGGGTCGACGGGAACCCCGGCCCGGGCCAGCCGGGTGCCGGGCAGCTCGCCGCCCCGGCCGCGCGCGGTGAGCGCGGCACGGAGGAACAGCCGGGGCAGGGACGGCGCCGTCACGCGCCCAGCACCGACTGGCCGCAGACCCGCACGACCTGGCCGTTGACCCCGGCGCTGGCCGGCTGGGCGAGGAAGGCGATGGTCTCGGCGACGTCGACCGGTAGCCCGCCCTGCTGCAGCGAGTTCAGCCGGGCACCGATCTCCCGGGTGCCCAGCGGCATCCCCGCGGTCATCTCGGTGACGATGAACCCGGGCGCGACCGCGTTGACCGTGGCCCCGCGCTCGGCGAACGCCGGCGCCCAGGCACGCACCATGCCGATGATCCCGGCCTTGGACGCCGCGTAGTTGGTCTGCCCGCGGTTGCCGGCGATGCCCGACTGCGAGCTCACGCTGACCACCCGGGCACCGGCCTTCAGCGCGCCCGCGGTGTCCAGCAGCGCCTGGGTGAGGTCGAGCTGGGCCTGCAGGTTCACCGCCAGCACCGCGTTCCAGCGGTCGGCGTCCATGTTGACCAGCAGCTTGTCCCGGGTGATGCCGGCGTTGTGCACCACGACGTCCGCGCCGCCGTGCCGGGCAACGAGCTGGCGGGCCAGCCGTGGCCCGGCGTCGGCGGCGGTGATGTCCATGGCGACCGCCGTGCCGCCGACCTCGTTGGCCACCGCGGCCAGGGACTCCCCCGCCGCCGGGACGTCGACCAGCACCACGTGCGCGCCGTCGCGGGACAGCACCCGGGCGATGGCCGCGCCGATGCCGCGGGCGGCCCCGGTGACCACCGCCGTCCGCCCGGCGAGCGGACGGCCCTCGTCCTGCCCGGCCGGGACGTCGACCGCGGCGAGGGTGAGCACCTGCCCGTCGACGTAGGCCGAGCGGCCGGAGAGGAAGAACCGCACCGGGCCGGCCAGGCCGTCCTCGGCACCGGCGGGCACCAGCACCAGGTTCGCGGTGGCGCCGGCCCGCAGCTCCTTGGCCAACGAGCGCACCAGGCCCTCCAGCGCCTGCCGGGCCGCGGCCTGGGCGGGGCTGCCGGCGTCGACCGGCGGGTCGGCGAGCACCAGCACCCGGCCGCTCGGGGCCAGCCGCCCGACCGCCGGGGCGAGCAGCGCGTGCGCCGCGGCCAGGTCGGCCGGGCCGGTGAACCCGGTGGCGTCGAGCAGGACGGCGGCCAGCCGCTCGCCGTCCGCAGCAGGGCTGCTCACGGTGACCCCGGCGTCGATCAGCAGCCCGGTCAGCTGCTCGTGCAGCCGCCCCTTTCCGGCCGAGCCGACCACGGCCGGCCCGGGCAGCAGCGGCTGACCCGGGGAGTACCGGCGCAGCTCCACCGGCCGGGGCAGCCCGAGCTGCTTGGTGATCGTGGCGCCGAGGCCGGAGTTGGCGAAGTCGCGGTACCAGTCGCTCATGTCGTCGTCCTTGCGTCGTGGATGCCCGGTCGCCCGGGCCGCGGGCTGGGATCAGGTCACCTGATCGTGCGTGCTCCTGGCTCACGGCCGGACATGAGCCAGGAGCACGCACGATGAGCCAGGACGGTCAGGACTCGAGGATCGCGACGACGCCCTGACCGCCGGCGGCGCAGATGCTGATCAGCCCGCGCCTGCCCGGGCCCGCCTCGGCGAGCAGCTTCGCCAGCGTGGCCACGATCCGCCCACCGGTCGCGGCGAACGGGTGCCCGGCGGCCAGCGAGGACCCGGCGACGTTGAGCTTCGACCGGTCGATGGCGCCCAGCGGGGCGTCCAGGCCGAGGGTGTCCGCGCAGTAGGTGGCGTCCTCCCAGGCCTTGAGGGTGGCCAGCACCGTGGAGGCGAACGCCTCGTGCACCTCGTAGAAGTCGAAGTCCTGCAGCGTGAGGCCGTTGCGGGCCAGCAGCACCGGAACGGCGTGCACCGGCGCCATCAGCAGGCCCTCGCCGCCGTGCACGTGGTCGACCGCGGCGGTCTGGGCGTCGACCAGGTGGGCCAGCACCGGCAGCCCGCGCTCGGCGGCCCACTCGTCGCTGGCCAGCAGGACGGCCGACGCCCCGTCGGTGAGCGGCGTGGAGTTGCCCGCCGTCATGGTGGCCCCGGCGCCCTGCCCGAACACCGGCTTGAGCTTCGCCAGCTTCTCCATCGAGGTGTCGGTGCGCAGGTGGTTGTCCCGGGCCAGCCCCAGGAAGGGGGTGACCAGGTCGTCGAAGAAGCCGCGCTCGTAGGCGGCGGCCAGGTTCTGGTGCGAGCGCAGCGCGAGCTCGTCCTGCTCCGCGCGGCCGATCTCCCACTGCGCCGCGGTGATCGCGGCGTGCTCGCCCATCGACAGCCCGGTGCGCGGCTCGGCCGTGCTCGGGACGGCGGGCGACAGGTGGCCCGGCCGCAGGCCGGTGAGCGCCTTCAGCCGCTGCTGCACCGTCTTCGCGCGGTTGAGCTCCATGAGCACCCGGCGCAGGTCCTCGTTCACCGCGACCGGGGCGTCGGAGGCGGTGTCGACGCCACCGGCGATGCCCGACTCGACCTGGCCCAGCGCGATCTTGTTGGCGACCAGCACGGCCGCCTCCAGCCCGGTGCCGCACGCCTGCTGGACGTCGTAGGCCGGCGTCGCCGCCGACAGCCGGGAACCGAGCACGGCCTCGCGGGTGAGGTTGAAGTCGCGGGAGTGCTTGAGCACCGCACCGGCGACGACCTCGCCGACCTGGGCGTCCTGCAGCCCGAAGCGGGCGACGAGACCGTCGAGGGCGGCGGTGAGCAGGTCGGAGTTGCTCGCCCGGGCGTAGGTGGAGTTGGCGCGGGCGAACGGGGTGCGGTTGCCCCCGACGATCGCGGCCTGGCGGGTCTGGGCAGCCATCGAGCTCCTCCTGGCAGGTGACCGGCCACCGAAATGGCCATGTCGGTGGATTGAGCGGTACCGAAAGTACCAGGTACCGTTCGTGCCGTGAACGCCCCGACCACGCCGCCGCGCGACCGGCGCAGCACGCGGTGGGACGAGCACCGCCGGGTCCGGCGCGAGCAGCTGGTGCAGGCCACGCTCACCGCCGTCGGCAAGCACGGCGCGGGCGTCGGCATGGACGAGATCGCCGCCGAGGCCGGCACCAGCAAGACCGTCGTCTACCGGCACTTCACCGACCGCAACGAGCTCTACGTCGCCGTCTGCACCCGGGTCGCCGAGCAGCTGACCCGCAAGCTGCGCGAGGCCATCGGCAGCAGCGACCACCCGCGCGAGATGGTCGCCGCCGCCGTCGAGACCTACCTGCACTTCCTGGAGGCCGACCCGGAGGTCTACCGCTTCGTCGTCTCCCACCAGCTCCCGGCCGGTGGCGACGACCCGCTGACCAGCCTCTCCGACCTCGTCGGTGACGAGCTGGGCCGGCTGGTCGCCGCCGCCCTGCGCCGGGCCGGGCAGGACACCGCCGCCGCCGTCGCCTGGGGGCACAGCGTCATCGGGGGTGTCCGGGCCGCCGCCGACTGGTGGCTGCGCGCCGACCGGCCGATGCCCCGCACCCAGCTCGCCGCCTCGCTGACCGACCTGGCCTGGGCCGGGCTCGGTGGCGTCGTCACCCCGCACACCCCTCTGGAGGACAGATGACCGGCAGCCCCGCACCCGAGACCGTCGACCCCCGGGCGATCCAGCAGGTGCTCGACGGCCGCTGGGCGCACGTGCGCCAGGCCGCCCGCGAGAAGCTGGGCACCGCCGGGTACGCCGTCGTGCACGGGGAGTCGATGACCGAGGCGCGGACCCGGATCACCGCCCTGGCCAGGGAGCTGGCGACCACCGGCCAGGTGGGGCTGGCCTTCCCGGCCGCGTACGGCGGCTCGGACGACGCCGGCGGTTCGGTCGCCGCGGTCGAGATGCTGGCCGCCGCCGACCTGTCGCTCATGGTCAAGGCCGGCGTGCAGTGGGGCCTGTTCGGTGGCGCGGTGCAGGCACTGGGCAACTCCCGCCAGCACGATGCGTACCTGCCGGCGATCATGAGCTTCGACCTGCCCGGCTGCTTCGCGATGACCGAGACCGGCCACGGCTCCGACGTCCAGCAGCTGCGCACGACCTGCACCTACGACCCGGCGACGCAGACGTTCGACCTGCACACCCCGCACGCCGCGGCCCGCAAGGACTACATCGGCAACGCCGCGCAGGACGGCCGGATGGCGGTCGTCTTCGCCCAGCTCGTCACCCAGGGTGAGGGACGGGGCGTGCACGCCTTCCTGGTGCCGATCCGGGACGCCGACGGCTCACCCGCGCCGGGCGTGACCATCGGCGACGACGGCTCCAAGGCCGGGCTGCTCGGGGTGGACAACGGCCGGCTGTCCTTCGACCACGTGCCCGTGCCGCGGGACATGCTGCTGGACCGCTACGGCCAGGTCGCCGCCGACGGCACGTACAGCTCCTCGATCGAGAACGAGACCCGGCGCTTCTTCACCATGCTCGGCACGCTGGTGCGCGGCCGGGTCAGCGTCGGCGGCTCGGCGTCCTCGGCGGCCAAGGTGGCCCTGGAGATCGCCGTCCGGTACGGCGACGTCCGGCGGCAGTTCGCCGCCCCCGGCGAGGACCGCGAGGTGGTCGTCAACGACTACCTGGTGCACCAGCGCACGCTGCTGCCGGCGCTGGCGCGCACCTACGCGCTGGCCTTCGCCCAGGAGGAGCTGATCTGCACGATGCACGATGCACGACGCGCTGACCGGCGACGAGCCGGACGACGCCGTGCAGCGCGAGCTGGAGTCCCGGGCCGCCGGGCTCAAGGCAGCGCAGACCTGGCACGCCACCGCCACCGTGCAGCTGTGCCGCGAGGCGTGCGGGGGCGCGGGCTACCTGGCGGAGAACCGGCTGCCCGGGCTGCGGGCCGACGTCGACGTCTTCACCACCTTCGAGGGCGACAACACCGTGCTCATGCAGCTGGTCGCCAAGGGCCTGCTCACCGGGTACCGGGACGCCTTCGGCTCGCTCGACGGCTGGGGCCGCGCGCAGTTCGTCGCCGACCAGGTGCGGGAGACCGTGCTGGAGCGCACCGCCGCCCGCGGGCTGATCCAGCGGCTGGTCGACGCCGTCCCCCGGCGCGACGAGGACACCTCGGTGCTGGACCGCGGCTGGCAGCTGCGCGCCTTCGAGGACCGCGAGCAGCACCTGCTGGAGGGGGCGGTCAAGCGGCTGCGCAAGAACGCCACCACCAAGCGCGACCGCCCGTTCGACGTCTTCAACGACGTGCAGGACCACGTGCTGGCCGCCGCGCAGGCGCACGTCGACCGGGTCGTGCTCGAGGCCTTCGTGGCTGGCATCGAGCGCACCCCCGACCCGGCCGCGAAGGCGCTGCTCGGGCGGGTGTGCGACCTCTACGCGCTGACCACGATCGAGGCGGAGAAGGGCTGGTTCCTGCAGCACGGCCGGCTCACCCCGGCCCGCGCCAAGACGCTCACCAGCGTGGTCAACGACCTGCTCCGCGAGCTGCGGCCGCACATGCGCACCCTGGTCGACGCCTTCGGCACCCCCGAGGCCTGGCTCAACTGCGCACTGCTGACCGAGGAGCCGGCCCGGCAGGAGGAGATGGCCGCGCACGACGCCGCCCTCCGCCGCGGCGGCGACGAGCCCCAGCAGGCCGGCACCGCCACCGAGCTGGCGGTCGCCCCCGCCCAGTGACGCGGCGCCGGTGCCCGCGGCCTTCAGGGCAGAAGTGGCCACTTCTGCCCTGAAGGCCGGGACGGGGCCACGGGTCGGCCGCCGACGCGGCGACGAGATCTGCGAACTCGTGGCCTCCCGCCCCCGGTGGCCACGAGTGCGCAGATCTGACGGCGACCGAGGGCGGGCGCCCCCACCCGGACGTGGCAGGGCCCCTGTCCCGGCGCCCAGGTGGGCACCGGGACAGGGGCCCCGGTCGCGCAGGAACTGCTACCTGACCGTGACGGTCGCCGTCCGCGAGTACGTCGCGCCGGCCAGGTCGGCCACCACGGTCACCCGGACCTCACCGCGCTGCGTGGCGACCAGCCGCCCGTCGGCGGTCACCGTCGCCCCGGCGGTGTTGTCCTCGTTGAGCGCCAGCCGGTACGTGTACGTCACGCCCTCGGCCGCCGGGGCGAGCGCCGCCTGCAGCGCCACCCCGCGCTTCGCGTCGGCCACCCGGACCCCGGTGTCCGCGAAGGACACCAGGTGGTCGTGGAGCGTCACGTCGCCGTCCACCAGGGCACCGTTGCGCACGATGACCGGGAAGGTGGTCGACTGCGTGTCACCCTCGGCGACCACCGTGGCGGTGATCGTCGCGGCACCCGCACCGACCGCCCGCACGGCACCGGTCCGGTCGACCTCCGCCACCTTCGGGTCGGAGCTCTCGTACCGGACGTTGAACCTGGACAGGTCGTAGAACGAGTCGTCGTCCCGCGTCGCGGAGAGGTTCGCGTGGATCGCGTTGTCCGGCGTCGCGGTGTTGAGCACCACGCCGTCGGGGATCGCGGTCACCACACCGATGCCCGGCTTGAGCGCCCCGCCGAGGGTGAACGTCGAGGTCAGGGCCTTCGCCGCGTCGGACGACGCCCCCACCCGCAGGGTCCAGCGGCCCAGGTCGTAGGTCTTCTCGTCCTTCTTGGTGTCCCAGAACCACAGGTCCTTCGCCTCGATCTCCAACGACACCGTGCGGGTCTCACCGGCGGGCACGGAGACCTTCTCGAAGCTCTTCAGCTGCGCGTCGGGCCGCGTCGGGTCCGCCGCCTTGGGCGAGGACACGTACGCCTGCACGACCTCGGCACCCTCGACGTCGGAGGTGTTGCGCACGTCGACGGTGGCCGTCACCGTGTCGTCCGGGTCGGCGTGCTTGCGGTCGATCTCCAGGTTCGAGTACTCGAACTGCGAGTACGAGAGCCCGTGCCCGAACGGGTAGGTGACGTCACCGGTGAAGTACTGGTAGCTGCGCCCGTTGCTCCCGTCGGTGGGGGTCATCGTGTAGTCACGGGGGTCCGCGAGCTGCTCGATGTCGGAGTACTGCGTGAAGGGCAGCTTGCCGCTGGGGTTGACGGTGCCGAACAGGACCCGGCCCACCGTGTCGCCCTGGTACATGCCGTTGTAGGTCGACCACACGATCGCCGCAGCGGAGTCCTTGAACGGCTCGATGTCCACGGTGCTGACCGCCTGGATCCACGCCACCGTGCGCGGGTTGAGCTCGGCCACGGTCCTGACCAGGTCGGCCTGCCCGCGGGGCAGGTCGATGTCCGGCCGGTCCTCGTCCTCGGAGGAGTCCGAGGGGTTGCCCGGGATCGCCGGGGTGGTCGAGTTGTTGCCCGCGATGGTGCCCACGTAGGTCACGACCGCATCCGCGTCGCGGACCGTCTGCTCCTCCTCGGGCGTCAGCTCGGGCACGAAGGAGTCGTTCTCGTAGACGAACCACAGCGTCTGGGCGCCGGTGGGCCCGCTGTACGCCGACGACGCCGGGGTACCCGCGGCGGGCACCTGGCCGGCGACCTCGCCGTCCCGCGAGCCGATCCGGACGTCGAAGCGGCCGCCCTCGAGCGTCGCGGCGGTACCGGACTGCCGCACCTCGACGCTGGCGGTGCCGGCCGGGACCTCGACGTCGGCGCCGAACCAGCCGCCCCACGCGCCGAGGGTCTGCATGCTGGTGTAGGCCGTCGCCGGGTTGTTCCACGGCTGCACGCCGCGCCACCCGGAGAACATGTCGCTGCGCAGGATCGTCTCCGGGGTGACCCGGCCCAGCTCGTTGCCGGCGGCGTCGAGGAACCGCACCGCCGCAGGCGTCGCCGCCTGGCCGGCGGCCGGCTCCACGGGCGTGCCGATGGACGGCTTGCGCTTGTTCTCCAGGCCCGACTTGCTCATGCCGGAGATGTAGGTGACCTCGGCGCCCGGGTTGGTCGCCTGCACCGCCTTCTCGATGCCCTGCAGCGCGTTGGAGTGCTCGGCGATGCGGGTCGGCGAGTAGTCACCGTGCACCTCGGTGGTGGCCAGCGGACCCACGACGACGACGCTGTCCGCGTCCTCCGCCGTCAGCGGCAGCGCCGGGGCGGCACCCGCGGCCGGGGCGTCGTTCTTGAGCAGGACGACGGCCTCGTCGCTCAGCTGCTGCGCGATGGCGAGGTGCTCGGGGCTGGAGACCTGGTTCTCGATCGTGTAGTCGCCGTTCCGCCACGGCACCTGGTCGGCCGGGTCGAACTCGCCCGTGCGCATCCGGATGGTGAAGGTGCGGGTCAGCGAGACGTCCATGTCGGCCTCGGTGACGTCGCCCTGGACGTAGGACTGCTCGAGGTGGGTCGGGTAGTCCTGGTCCATGCAGTCGAGGTCGACGCCGGTCTTGAGCGTCCAGGCCACGGCCTGCGGTGCGGTGAGCGGCGACGTGAAGCCCGGCGGGGTCCAGTTGTGGTTGGAGGTCTGCCACACGTCGCGGACGGCGTCGCAGTCGGACACCACGGTGCCGTCGAAGCCGAACGTGCGCCGCGCCAGGTCCTCCACCAGCTCCTTGCTGGCCGAGACCGGGGTGCCGTCGACCTCGTTGTAGGAGGTCATCAGCGACCCGGCGCCGTACTCGCCCACCAGCGCGGCGAAGGCCGGGGTGTAGTACTCGCGCAGCTCCGCCTCGGTGAGCTCCGAGCTGCCGGTGTGCCGGTTGTTCTCCGAGTTGTTGGCCAGGTAGTGCTTGGGCGTCGCGACCGTCTTGAGGTACTTCTCGTCCTCGCCCTGCATGCCCAGGACGAACTGCCCGCCGATCGCGGAGGTGAGGAACGGGTCCTCGCCGTAGGTCTCCTCGGCGCGGCCCCAGCGCGGGTCGCGGTCCATGTTGATCGTGGGCGACCAGTAGGTCAGGCCCTTGTTCGCCGCGGCCACGCCCGGGGAGGCGAAGTTGTTCATGGCGCGCGCCTCGTCCGAGGTCGCGGACGCCATCCGCTTCACCAGGTCCCGGTTCCAGGTGGCGGCGATGCCCAGACCCGTGGGGAACTCGGTGGCCTCGCCGCCCTGGTTGAGCAGGTGCTGCGGGTCCTCCGCCGCGCGGGCGACGCCGTGCAGCGCCTCGTTCCAGTAGTCGTAGGCGACGACGCCCAGGCGCGGGATCGCGGGGGCGACCCCGGCGTTGTGCTGCCGCTCGGCCCGGAACTGCTGGATCTTCTCCGCCCGGGTCATCCGCGAGACCAGGTCCGCGGCCCGGACCTGGAAGGGCAGCGAGGTGTTCCGGAAGGCGGCGAGTTCCGCAGCGGTCGCGGGCGCCGGCGGTGCCGGTGCCGCGACGGCGGCGGCGGGGGCGACCAAGCCGGCGGACAGCACCGCCGTGGTGACGAGCGCGCCGACGTGCGTCCGGCGGCGGGTGACAGGTGACTTCATCGTCAGTCCATCTCGTTCGGGGGAACGTGCAGGCCAGAGCTGCACGACCGCGCCGGCGCCCGCGGTGGTGCCCGGGACGTGGCGTGGTCGCGGTGGTGCGGTGGCCCGGGCGGGCGGCCACCTGGTTCCGTCCGGTGTCGTACCGGCTGTGCGCGTGCTGTGGGTCACACTAGCGTTTCGGTGAGCAACCGGGAACTTGCGGTCGGTGCCCGGCGGGAGCCGTTCCCCTGACCAGGGATGACGCGCGATCTGCGCTCTCGTGGCCGCCGGGGCCGGGTGACCACGAGACCGCGGATCCCGGTCGGGACGGACGACGGGGCGCACACCGGCGACCGGGATGATGGCTCGCTGTGGAACTGGTGGCGGCGACCGAGGGGCTGCACGTGCCGGCCGCGGTCGACCTGGCCGCGATCGTCATCGGGGCGCTGACCGGCGGGCTGCTCGCCGCGCGCGAGGGGTTCGCCGTCTCCGGCGTCCTGCTGCTGGCGGTCAGCACCGGCCTGGGCGGCGGGCTGATCCGCGACATCCTGCTCGCCGGCGCGCCCCCGGTGGCGCTGACCGACCCCGCCTACCTGCCCACCGTGGCGGTGACCGCGGCGGTGACCTTCTGGTTCTCCGGCTGGCTGTCCCGCATCACCCGGCTGCTGGTCGGGCTGGACGCGGTGACTCTGGGCTTCTTCACCGTGATCGGGGCGCAGAAGGCGCAGCTGGCCGGGCTGCCCAGCGCGTCGGTCGTCTTCATCGGCACGCTGACCGCGGTCGGCGGGGCGGTGATCCGCGACGTGCTGCTCGCCCAGCGCGCCGACATCATCGGGCCGGGGCCGTACAACGCCGTCGCCGCGCTGCTGGGCGCCACCGCCCTCACCGTCCTGGCCGGGCCGGCCGGGCTGCCCCCGCTGCCGGTGGCCGCCGTGGTGATCGTGCTGGTCGCCGGGCTGCGGGTGCTGTCGGTGGAGCGGGGCTGGGAGGCGCCGGTCGCCGTCGACCTGGCCGCGCGGGCCCGCGAACGGCGGCGGCAGCGGGCTTCCCGGGCCCGGCGCCGCCGCCGGCGCTGACCGGGCTCAGCCCAGGTCGGTACCCGCGCCCGGGACGACCGGCGGCGCGACGGGGATGCCCGGCGGCACGACCTGCGGGCCGGCGCCGGGCGGGCGGGGCTCGTCCTGCGGGTGCACCCGCACCGCCAGCAGCGCCACGTCGTCCTCGGTGTCGGGCAGGTACATCTGCTCCAGCAGCCGGTCGCACAGCTCCTGCAGCGGGACGTCGGTGAGCCCGCCGAGCACCCGGCACAGCTCGGCGATCCCGGCGTCGAGGTCGCGGTCCCGCCGTTCCACGAGGCCGTCGGTGTAGAGCAGCAGCGTGCCGCCGCGGGCGATGGTGGCCACCCGGTCCCTGCGCGGGCTGGTCGGGTCGACGCCCAGCAGCAGGTCGGGGTCCTCGCCGTCGAGCAGGCTGACCGTGCCGTCCGCGGCGAGCAGCACCGGCGGCGGGTGGCCGGCGGTGGACCAGCGCACCCGGGTCTCGTCCCTCGCGAGCTCCGGGGCGTCCTGCTCCAGCCGGGCGACCAGCGCGGTGGCCAGGGTGTCCAGGTCCAGCCCCGTGCCGGCCCGGTCCAGCCCGGTCAGCACCTCGGCCGGCGTGCCGCCGGTGTGGTGGCCGATGCCGCGCAGCAGGCCGCGCAGCTGGCCCATCGCGGCCGCGGCCCCGCTGTCGTGGCCGACGACGTCCCCGATGACCAGCATCGTCGCCCCGTCGGGCTGCACGAACGCGTCGTACCAGTCACCGCCCACCTCGGCCCCCGCCGCGGCGGGCACGTACCGGACGGCGATCTGGCAGTGGTCGGGCGCCGGCGGGGCGGTGAGCATGCTGCGCTGCAGCACCTCCGCCAGCCGGCGCTGCTGGCCGAACAGCTGGGCCTGCTGCAGCGCGACCCCGGCGCGCCGCCCCACCTCCAGCGCGGTGTCCAGCTCCGCGCCGGTGTGCGGGCCGCGCTCGGCGTCGCGGTAGATCCCCAGCGCCCCGAGGGTCCGTCCCCGGGCGGCCAGCGGGACGACGATGCCCGACCCCGGGGCCAGCCGGGCCAGCATCTCCTGGGCTGCGGCGTCGGGCAGCGCCCGCTGCACGTACTCCGGGTCGAGGGTGCCGACCAGGAGCGGACGGCCGGTGCGGGTGACCACCCGGGCCGCCGCCTGGTCGGTGATGCCGGCGACCATCGCACGCACGTAGGTGGCCAGCTCGGCGTTGCGGGCGGGGTCCCGGTGGGCCGAGGCGAGCTGGCGCATCCGGCCGTGCTCGTCGGGCACCACCACCCAGCACCAGTCGCCCAGCGCGGGTACCACCAGCTCGGCGAGCCGGCCCAGCTGCTCGGTGATGTCCAGGGTGTCCGACAGCACCCGCCCGGTCTCGGCCAGCAGCTCCAGCCGGGCGTTGGCCACGCGCAGCGCCTCGACCGCGGCGTCGCGCTCGGCGTCGGCCTGCAGCCGGGAGACGCTCAGCCCGATCTGCGCGGTGAGGGCCTCCAGCAGCTCGACGTCCTCGGCGGCGAACTCCCGGTCCTCGCCCCAGACCGCGACGAAGCTGCCCAGGACCCGGCCCTCGACGCGCAGCGGCAGGGCGGCCACGGCGCGCACGCCGACCAGGTCGCCGATCTCGGCCATCCTGGGGAACCGGGCCACCGCCTGCGCCCGGTCGGGCAGCAGCACCCGCTCGCCGTGCCGGGCCACCCACTGGGTGGGCAGCTCGTCGTCCAGCTCGAGCGGCACGCCGCCGGCGGGCAGGTCGACGTCGGCGCCGGCGGAGATCGCGTCGGCCAGGCGGCTGGTCAGGTGCAGCCGCAGCGGGCCGCCGCCGGGATCGACGGCGGCCAGCGCGCTGCCGTCGGCGCCGAGCACGGCCGCGCAGCCGCGCAGCGCGACCTCGGCGAGCTGGTCCAGCCGCTGGGCGTTGGCCAGCGCGGCGGCCACCTCGGCGATCGCCGCGGCACGCTGCACCGCCGACAGCCTCCGGGCCGCTGCCTCGCGCACGTCGGTGACGTCGACGGTCGTGCCCAGCAGGCGCACCGGCTCGCCCCGCGGGTCGCGCACCACCCGGCCGCGGGAGACCGTCCAGCGCTCACGTCCATCGGGCCGCAGCACCCGGATCTCGACGGTGAACTCGCCCCGCCCGGCCAGCGCGGAGAGCATCGCCTCCCGCAGCGGCCCGTGGTCGTCCGGGTGGATGCGCCGCATGAGCTCGTCGCTGGTGAGCGTCGCGACGCCGTCCATGCCGAAGACGGCCGCGTTGCGCTCGTCCCAGTGCACGACACCGGTGCGCAGGTCGCGGTCCCAGGTGCCCACCGACCCGGCCTCGAGGGCGATGTCGAGCCGGGCCAGGGACGCCCCGACCGCCGAGCGGGCCGCGGAGAGCTCCAGCTCGGCGATCACGGAGACGGCCAGCTGCTCCAGCAGCTCCGCGGCATCGGCCGACCAGCCGCGCGGCTGCGGGGCGTACACCGCCAGCACGCCGACGACGTGCCCGGAGGCCGCCACCAGCGGCACCCCCAGGTAGGCCTGCACCTCCCCGGAGGTGACCCCCGGCAGGTGGGCGACCCGCCCGTCCGCACCGGTTCCCGGCACGTCGAGCGGGGCAGCCGTCCGGACGACGAGCGCGGAGAAGCCCCCGGTTAGCAGCGCGGGCCCGCCGACCACCCCGGCCGGCAGCCCGTGGCCGCCGACCACGACGTCGGAGTCGGTGAAGAGCGTGACCTTGGCGTGCGCGGCGCCGACCAGCCGGGCGGCGAGCGCGGACAGCCGGTCGAAGGCGGCCGGACCGGCGGCCTCCTCCAGCAGCCGGCGGGCCGCCGCCGTGCGGTGCGGGTCGGTCAGCGGATCCGGTGCTGCCGACGTGCTCGGTGCGGGCACGACCAGTCGACCTCCCCTGCTCCCCCGGCACGAGCCGGCCGGTACCGGCGTGCAGGACGCCGGCTGCCCCCATGCTGGCAGATCAGCGCCCGTTCCGAGCTGCTCGCTCAAGCACCGCACGGCGGCGTCCGATCAGGAGGAGGTGACGTCGACCCTCTCCGCCCGTTGGGACTGCCGCCCGCTGCTGGCCGGCGAGGACGACCTGTCCGTCGTCTTCCAGCCGATCGTCGACCTGGCCGGGGCCACGGTCGCCGGGTACGAGGCGCTGGCCCGGTTCCCGGGCACCGCCTCCCCCGACGTGTGGTTCGCCGCCGCCCACGAGGCCGGGCTCGGTGCCGAGCTGGAGGCGCTGGCCCTGCGCAAGGCGCTGGCGGCCCTGCCCGACCTCCCGCCCGGCACCTTCCTCACCGTCAACGTCAGCCCGCACCTGCTGGGCACCGCTCCTGTGGCCGCCGCCCTGGCCGCGCCGGCCACGCTGCGCCGGGTCGTGGTCGAGCTGACCGAGCACATGCCCACGGGCGACCTGGCCGCGCTGCGCGAGCAGACCGCGCTGCTGCGCGGCCGCGGTGCGGTGATCGCCATCGACGACGCGGGCTCGGGCCACGCCGGCCTGCAGCAGCTCGCCGAGGTGCGGCCCCAGCTGGTGAAGCTGGACCGGGCGCTGGTCGCCGGCGCCGACACCGACCCGGTGAAGGCAGCGCTGGCCGAGATGGTCGGCACGTTCACCAACCGGATCGACGCCTGGCTGCTCGCCGAGGGCATCGAGACCGTCGGGGAGCTGGCGCTGTTCGCCCGGCTCGGCGTCCCGCTGGCCCAGGGCTGGCTGCTCGGCCGCCCCACCCCGCACTTCGCCCCGCTCGCACCCGAGGTCGTGCAGCTCGTCCGCGCCCAGGTCTCGCGCGCCCAGCTCGCCGAGAGCGTCGCGAGCCTGCTGCGCCCGGTGCGTCAGCACGACCTCGGTGACGGCACCGTCTCCCCGCCGCCCTACGTGCTGCTGGACGAGGCCGGGGTGCCGGTGGAGCTCGTGCTGGCCGACCCGCGCACCGGCACCGCCTACCGCGCCCCGGTCTCGCTGCGGGTGCCGCCGTCCGCACCGGTCACCGAGACGCTGCAGCGGGCGCTCACCCGCCGGCCGGCGCAACGCTTCGACCCGGTGCTCTGCACCGACCGCGCCGGTGCGGTCGTCGGACTGCTCCGGATGGAGGACCTGGCCGCCGCTGCGGCCAGCAGCTGACCCCCTGCTCCTGGCCACCGACCGGCGGTCAGGCCCCCCGATCACCCGGAGCCGCGATGAAGACCTTCGCCTGCGGGGACATCGTCCCCGGTTGCACCGCCACGTTCACCGCCCCCGACGAGGACGGCATCTTCGCCCGAGGTGGCGCGCACGCGGCCGCCGTCCACGGCCTGACCGACCCCTCGGCCGAGCTGCTCGATCAGGTCCGGGCCGCGATCGTCACCGTCTGAACGGCTGATGGAGTCCCAGCGCAGCACTTTCCGAGCGCTGGGACTCCACCGGCGTCACGCGCTGGCGTCGGTGAGGCGCTGGCGCTCGTCGTCGCTGAGCACCAGGTCCTGCATCGGCAGCAGGTCGGCCAGCTGCTCGACCGAGCGGCCGCTGGCGATCGGGGCGGTGACGGCGGGCTGGTCGGCCAGCCAGCGCAGCGCGACCGCCGCGCCGGTGACCGCGTGCGCCTCGGCGACCTCGGCGAGAGCGGCCAGCACCCGGTCGCCCTTCTCCCCCACGTAGGCCGCGGCACCCTTGGCCCGCGGTGAGTCGATCGTCTCCCCCGGGGCGTACTTGCCGGTGAGGAAGCCCTTGGCCAGCCCGAAGTAGGGCATCGAGCCCAGCCCGCGCTCGCTCACGACGCCGGCCAGCGCGTCCTCGTAGACCGGGCGCTCCATCAGGTTGTAGTGCGGCTGCAGCGCCACGTAGCCGGTCACGCCCAGCCGGTCGGCGGTGTCCAGGGCCTCGGTGAGCCGCTCGGCCGAGTAGTTCGAGGCCGCCACGTACCGGACCTTGCCCGCCTGCACCAGCTCGTCGAAGGCGGTGAGGGTCTCCTCCAGCGGCGTGCTCTGGTCGTCGTAGTGCGCGTAGTACAGGTCGATCGTGTCGATCTTCAGGTTGCGCAGCGACCGCTCGCACGCGTCCCGGATCTCCCCTGCCGACAGCGGGTGCTCCTTCTCCCCCGGGCTGGCCTTGGTGGCGACCACCATCCGGTCGCGCACGCCGCGCTCGGCCATCCAGTTGCCCAGGATCGTCTCCGACACCCCGTTGCCGTACATCTCGGCGGTGTCGACGAACGGCGACTGGGTGCTGGGGACGGCGTCGAGGAAACGGTCGAGCAGGGCGAAGGACGTCGGCTCGTCGGCGGTCCACCCGAAGACGTTGCCGCCCAGGCAGAGGTCGCTGACGGTCAGGTCGGTCCTGGGGAGCTGAGGCATGCCCCCACGCTAGAAGGACCTTCCACCTGCCACCACTCGCAGGTACCGGCCGGGGACCCGCGGGGCGCAGCCGGCCGGCCCGGCGGTGCGGGAAACGTGACGGTTGTGACGGATGAGCGGGAAAACCGCGGAAATCCGGGCCTCCGGCTGGCCAGGACCGACGTGTCGTGGCAACGTGCCCGCCGTTCCTGGTCGACGACGGGGTCGGCCAGATCCGCCCGCGGGACCCCCGCCGCGCACCTGGTGCACAGCGGCAGGGCACCGTGGAGGACCCGGACGTCCGCGCGGACCCCGGGACGCGACCGGTCGGACCGGGCGCGACACGAGCTGCGACCGCTCCGCCGGGGCCGGCCGCGAGAACCCACTCCGAGAGGAACCACGATGAACAAGGCTGAACTCGTCTCTGCCATCGCCAAGCGCGCCGACGTCCCCACGGCCACGGTCGACTCCGTGATCAACGGCCTGCAGGAGGAGCTCGTCGAGGCCATCACCCGCGGCGACAAGGTCGCCCTGCCGGGTCTGCTGACCGTCGAGCGCTCGCAGCGTTCGGCCCGTACCGGCCGCAACCCGCAGACCGGCGAGTCGATCGAGATCGCCGCGGCCCACACCGCCAAGGTGACCGCCGGCTCCAACCTGAAGAAGGCCGCAGCCGCCGTCCCGGTGCAGTGACCTCCCAGCACTGACCGCGCCCCCGTCGGCCGCCGACCTCACCGTCGGCGTGCGGGCGGGGGCGTCGTGCGTGGCGGGGTGCATCCGCCGCCGTTCCCGGCACCAGGTCGCTCCGTCAGGATGGGGGCCATGGAGCCCAGCCACGTCCTGCTGCCCGACGAGCGCACCCTGCACGGCCACTGGGACCCCTCGCTCCCACCGGCGCTGACCGTCGACCCCGGGACGACGGTGCGCATCGGCACGCTGGACTCCGGCTGGTCCACCGGCCCGTACGCCGGCCCGGACACCAGCGCGGGCCTCGCCGTCCGCCCCCGGCACCCGGCGCACGACCCGGCGGCCGGGCACGCGCTCACCGGCCCGGTCGCGGTCACCGGCGCGCAGCCCGGGCAGGTGCTCGCCGTCCGGATCGACGACGTCGTCCCCGGGGCGTTCGGCACCACCTACGTGGGGCTGCGGTCCACGGCGCTCAACGAGCGGCTCGGGGTGACCGCCGATCCCAGGGTGCACCGCTGGACCCTCGACGCAGGAGCCGGCGTCGGCCGCAACCACGCCGGGCACTCGGTCGCGCTGCGGCCGTTCCTCGGCGTGATGGGCGTGCCGCCGGCCGAGCCGGGCCAGCACTCGACCATCCCGCCGTACTGGCACGGCGGG
>Ga0210040_10000715_pt1 | contig 53490 bp, 91 predicted proteins | sample CryGeyCG12114_NA_FD_185462 | JGI IMG/M metagenome (GOLD analysis project Ga0210040, IMG submission 185462) | Groundwater microbial communities from aquifer - Crystal Geyser CG19_WC_8/21/14_NA (SPAdes) (version 2) | ecosystem: Environmental > Aquatic > Deep subsurface > Groundwater | place: USA...
TGCGCAAGGAGCTCGGCGTCGACTGAGCGGCGCGCCCAGCGCCAGCGCGAGTGGTGAAACTGGCAGCCACGCAGGGTTTAGGTCCCTGTGCCTCCGGGCGTGCGGGTTCGAGTCCCGCCTCGCGCACCTTGGTAATGTGCCTCTGACCTGCAGAAACGCAGGTACAGCGAAGGGGTGACAGATGCTGGTAAACGGCTCTGGTCAACGGCGGCCGGTTGCGACGGGCTGCGGGAGGCGCTGAACGATGCCCAATCTCCAGACACGGACGCTCGCCGACGGCAGCAAGCGCTACCGGGTGGCCTACCGCCTCGACGGCAAGCAGACCTCCGACACCTTCGACGACGAGGATGCGGCCCAGCGCCAGCTTCGCCGCGTGCGCGAGGTGGGCCCGGAACAGGCGCGAGCAGCTCTGGAGGCCGAAGCCAAGGGGCCAGGCGCAAGTTCGACGACCGTGGCCGAGTGGACCGCCCATCACCTCGAGGTCGCCACCGGCATCACCGACGGCACCCGTAGCGAGTACGCGCGGCTGGCCGAGCGGACCTTCCTCAAGGTCCTCGGGCGCCGCTCGCTCGACACCCTCACCTCCGACGACGTCCGGCGCTGGGTCAACGCCCAGACCAAAACACCGACCCGCGCCGGCACGCCCACCTCCAGCAAGACCATCGTCAACGCCCACGGGCTGCTGTCCACGGTCCTGTCCTCGGCGGTGGAAGCCGGGCTCATCACCAAGAACCCCGCCAAGGGCATTCCCATCTCCCGCGGCGAGCACAAGGAGATGGTCTTCCTCACCGAAGGTGAGTTCACGCGGCTCCTGGGCCACATCCCCCAGCACTACGTGCCCTTCGTGCTCTTCCTGGCCTCCACCGGCTGCCGCTGGGGTGAGGCGACGGCGCTGTCCTGGGGCGACGTCGACCTGGACTCCACCCAGCCGTTCGCCCGCATCCGCCGGGCGTGGAAGAAGGGGCCGGGCGCAGCGAAGGAGCTGGGGACGACCAAGACCAGGCGGGGCGTGCGTCGAGTGCCGCTCTACCCCGACCTCGTGGCGCTGCTGCGGCCACTGCGCGGGGCGCCGGAGTCCTTCGTGTTCACCAGCCCGCGCCAGAAGGTCATCGCCAACCACACCTTCCACATGCGGGTGTGGCAGCCGGCCGTCTCGGCCTTCGCGGGCGATGAGGTGGAAACCGTATGGGAGCCCGGTGGCCCAGGGCGCCGGCGCCGGGTGCAGAAGGTGATCCGCAAGGGTCCGGGCAAGCGGCCACGGGTCCACGACCTGCGCCACTGCGCGGCCTCGTGGATGGTGCACGGCGACGCCGACCCGCTCCTGGTGCAGAACGCCCTGGGCCACGAGGACATCCGCACCACGCTCGGCACCTACGGTCACCTGCGTGGTGACGCCCTCGCGGTGCAGGCGTCGATCATGCAGCGCGTTCTTGCCGGCGCCGCACCGCAGCTGGAGCCGGACCTACTGGCGCTGCCCGCGCAACGCGGCGTCGAGCAGCCAGCGGGTGACCCCGAGCTCGAGGGCGAGGCGGTCGAAGTCCTCGCCATAGACCGCGACTAGGCCCTTGAGGTCGCCGGGGTCGACCAGGCGCCCGGCGGCGACACGGTCAGCCCGAGCTTCCGAGCGCGCATCCCACCACTGCCGACCGGTGACCACGTCGCCGTACTCGGCGTGCGCGACCTCGTGGGCGAGGGTGCAGCGCTCCTGTGCAGCCGTGAGGCCCCGGTGCAGGACGACCGTGCGCTTGCCGTGGTGGTACTCCCCCCACCGGTCGCACAGCGGGGCGTAGATCACGACGAGCCCCAGGTCCTGCGCATGGCTGTACGGGTCGTACGGCGTGCTCACGCTCCCGCGCCAGACTCCTCGCCGGGAACGTCTGCGCCCGTGGGGTCGATGGGCTTGGCGGCCACCAGGTGCGGGGCGTCGAAAGCGGGCTCCTCGCCGAAGTGACGCATGGCGTCGCGCTCCTCGAGCAGCTTCTCGCGCAGCGCCTCGACGAGCTGCAGGGGCGTCAGGTCCTCGGCGCGCGCAGTGACGACCGTGACGCCCGCCTCGTCCTGGCTCAGGAAGCCTGCGGCGATGAGCCCTTCGAGCGGGCTGCGCCTGTAGGCGCGGGCGAGGGTGACCACCTGCTTGGGCGACGGTGCCTGCTTGCCGCTGCTCCAGCGGCTCACCGTCGAGGCGTCGATGCCTGTGGCGGTTGCGACGTCTTTCTGCTGCGCGCGGTCGCTGATCATCTCGACGTAGTCCCACCACGGGTTCCCTCTCATGCCCGCACCGTACTTGCGCCAACGCAAGCGGTCGAGACCGCCTAGCCCAAATGGGTGTCCGCAACCTGCTTGCGTCACCGCATCACCCTCTGTAGGTTCATCCGTGTGGCCGCGCACACCGCGTGCGAGCACACAAGAGGGGGTGAGCGTGCAGACCATCCAGATCCGCCCCGAACGCCTCGCGTCTCTGCGGCGGCTCCACGACCTTCGTACCCAGCGATCCCTGGCCGAGGCCCTGCGCATCAACGAGGCGACCGTCAGCCGCGTCCTGGCCGACCAGGCAGCGCCCGGCACGTCCTTCATCGCCGCCGCGCTGCGGACCTTCGACGTCCCGTTCGAGTACCTTTTCGAGGCCGTGGACCAGTCCCCGGCCGACGAGGTGGCCCTGCCCACGGCGGTGTCGGCATGAGCCTCGCCGGCGAGGAGACCGAGCCCTACACCCCGGAGTACGCCGCAACGCGACTCAAGGTCGAGGTCGAGTGGCTCAAGAAGCAGGCCGCCAAGGGCGCGGTCCCCAGCATCAAGCTCGGCCGGCGTCGGATGTTCATGGAGTCCGACATCCAGCAGATCCTCACCAACGCCGCGTGTGCGCGGCGCACCGGACTCAGCGTCGGGTCCCTGCGGGCGAAGAGGCGGGCCTCATGACGCCGCACTGGCTGGACGGGCGCGAGGTGGTGTATCGGGTCTTCGGCCCGGGCGGCACCTGCCTCTACGTGGGCCAGTCCTCACGCCTGTCGCGGCGGCTTGAAACGCACCGTCTGCAGGCGCCGTGGGCCCCTGCCGGAGCGCGGATCCGCGTCACCGTGCACCCGAGCCGAGTTGAGGCTCGCCGGGTTGAGACGGCCGAGATCAGGCGCCTGCGCCCTCGCTGGAACATCAGTGGCCGGCCGCCCCGCGTCGACTGGACGGCCTGCGACTACCTCGAGGTGATCGAGGCCCTGCCGCACACCTTGAACGGCAGCCCCCATCTAGCTGGCAACCGGCCGCATCGTCTTCGTCGAGAGCTCAGTAGCCGGTACCCCGAGATCGCGCGGGCCGCCTACGGAGCGGAGGCCGCATGACCCCCACCCTCGTCGCCCTCCTGGTCGCCATCGCCGGCGGCTGGCTCGCCACCGCGACCGCCTTCGCCCTGCTCCTGAACCGCTGGATGAACGCGTGCGAGGAGTGCGAGGAGCGGGGCGCGGACTTCCGCGCCTGGGAGGCCGAGGTGTCCCCGCCGCTGGCGCAGCGCCTGTTCGGCGCCGACCGCGCCACTGACTGATCCATCCCGAACGGAAGCCGCCCCCGCGCTCCAGCCGAGCAAGCAAGCGCGCGAGGGCAACCACAGAAAGGTTCGCATCCCAATGACCCCAGCCGCCACCAAGCAGGCCAGCGGCCTGTTCGTCACAGTGAACGGCGAGCCGACGCCGCTCACCGACCTGTCCTGGTACCAGACGGCACCTTGCGGCTGCACCTGCGCCGTCACTCTGGCCGAGACCGAGTGGTACGTCATCGCCACCGAGGCCGACGCCTGGAGGCGCTTCTACGAGGACGACGACCCCTCGCTGATGAAGCGCGACCAAGAGCGCGGCTACGTCCTCGACCTCGACGCGATCAGCAAGGTCAAGGAGCGGCTCCAGGTTCGCTGCCCGCACGAGCCGAAGTGGGGCGTTCCCCCGACGCCCGGCCTCGAAGGCTTCGCATGGGCCGCGCCGTCCGCGCTCAACGTCCGTCGGAACGCGCGCCTTCACCTGATCCCAGCCGACTCCGTGGACACCCAGGACTGGCGAGCCCCGTACCCGGACACGGCCTGCGGTGAGTCACCCCGCAAGCGATGGACCGCCCAGCGCTGGGACACAGCTGGTCGCATCGAGTGCTCGCGCTGCCTCAGGGTCGCCACTGCGGCGGTGTCCGCATGACCCCCACCGCCACCACCGTGGCCCGTCACCGCGTCGAGATCAGCGAGGACGACCTGTACGCCAAGGACTTCGACCTCCTGCGCGAGCGGGGCCAGCAGCGCGGCACCGGCAAGCACCGGCGCCCCACCGGCGACACCGGCCAGATGCAGGCCGTGACCGAGGGGAGGGCGGCGTGAGCGCCCTCGTCTTCATGGACACCGAGACCACCGGGCTGAGCCTGGACGACGACATCTGGGAGTTTGCTGCGATCCGCCGCGAGGCGGACGGCAGGGAGAGCGAGACGCACCTGTTCATCGATCACGACATGAACCGGTGCCTGGGGCTCCCTGAGCCGTTCCTGAAAAATCACCTGCGCCGCTTTCCCAAGGGCACGGGTGATCGGCGGCAGTTCACTCAGGCCGCAGCCGCTCAGGTCATCGCAGGGCAGTTCACTGACCGGCCGCACGTCGTCGGAGCGGTGCCGAACTTCGACACCGAGCGCATCGCCATCCTGCTCGGCCGCTTCGGCCTCGGGCCGGGCTGGCACTACCACCTGATCGACGTGGAGAACCTCGCCGTGGGCTTCCTCGCCGGTCGCGGCACGCCCGTTGCGCCGCCGTGGAACTCGGACGACCTGACGGCGGCCCTGGGCCTGCCGCCCGTCCCTGAGGACGAGCGGCACACCGCCATGGGTGACGCCCGCTGGGCCATGCGCATCTACGACCACGTGATGGGCGGTGCGGCATGACCCGCCCCGAGGACGCCCTCGCCGCGTACCACCTGCGCTCGGCCCTGGAGCGCCGCGCCGCCCGCAGGTCCGCCCGCAGGTCCGCCCGCTGGGCGCGGCTGCTCGCCCTGCTCGACTACGGCCGCCGAGGAGGCGCGCGATGACCGCATCACCGCTGGTGCCCGTGCCGGAGCTGCCGTACGAGACGTCTCGCGTCCACGAGGGGAGCAAGGGCCGCGTGCGCGTTAGCGCCAGCAAGGTGAGCCGCGACCCGTACGGCTTCGTCATGGACGTGATGGCTGGCGACTCGATCGACGCGGGCATCGGCGTGAAGGTGGCCGAGGCCCCCGCCCTGGCCGCCGCGATCCTCGCCGCCGCGGGCTGCGACACCCACCGGGTCATCGACCTCGGCGGGCCGATGCCGAAGGTGATCCGCCATGAGGGCCGCGGGGAGACCGTGGGCTACGGCTCCGAGCCCGACGGGCTCATCTCCGACGCGCAGCACCTGAAGGACATCCGGGCGCAACTGGCGCTTCTGGAGGCCCGCGCCGCCATCCCGAAGCACGACCCCGCCGAGGTGGTGGCTGCTCGCGCAGCGCGGTCTGCCTACTGGCGCAGCATCGGCCAGCCCGACCGAGCGGACGCCGAGCCTGGCGCCGACAGCCTCTCCGGCTGGATCGCCGCCGTCAGGGCAGCCCGATGAACTACGCCGCCCCCGGGACCGCCGCAGCCCTCGACGCCGCGCCCCTGCCCGTCGAAGCCCACGCCGAGGACAACGTGGTGACGATCGACCTGCGACAGACCGCGCTCCTGCGCGTGAAGGACGGGGTCCTCACCATCGGCGCCGAGGCCGCCGAGACGCTCGCCCGCGACCTCGACGACGCCGTCACGCACCTGATGAACCACGGCAGCTGTCACCACAACACCTGGTGGCACGAGCGGTCCGTGCCGTGCGACCAGGTCATGGACGACGCGTCATGAACGTCGCCAGCTGCGCCACCTGCGGTGGCGATGGCGTCATCGACCACGGTGATCGCTACGTGCCCGGCTTCGGCCTCGAGGTTCACGTCACCGACTGCAATGACTGCGGCGGTAGCGGAAGGGCCGACTCATGACCGCCCTGTCCGAGGTCCTGCCCAACCTGGCCTTTCTCAACGACGCGCCCACCGGCAGGGGCGGCAGCCCCGACCTGACCTGGACCGAGTACCGCGAGGTCATCGAAGCGGCCATCGCCGGCGCTCCCCGCTCGCTGCAAAAGCGCATCGGCCCTAGCGAGCTCGGCAATCCCTGCGACCTGTGCCTGGGCCGCAAGCTCGCCGGCATCCCCGAGATTCCCCAGGCGCCCGCCTGGCTCGCCACCGTGGGCACCGCCATCCACTCCTGGCTCGAAGAGACCTTCGTCGTCCTCAACCGCGACTACCCGGCCGGGGAGATCCGCTACCTGCTCGAGCAGACGGTCTCGGTCGGGGAGATCGACGGCACCGAGATCACCGGCCACTGCGACATGTACGACCGAGTCACCGCCACAGTCGTGGACTGGAAGACCTGCGGCCCGACGCGCATCAAGAAGTACCGAGCTCAGGGACCCGGGGACACCTACCGCCGCCAAGCGCACCTGTACGCCCGCGGCTGGACCCGGCGCGGTCTGCCCGTCGACCACGTCGCCATCGCCTTCCTTCCCCGCAACGAGGCCTTTGGGCGCGCCTTCTTCTGGCACGAGCCCTACGACGAGGCCATCGCCATCGAGGCGCTCGAGCGAGCTGACGCCCTCGCCAAGGCCATCCGCCTCGCCGGTCCTGACGCCGTCCTGCCCGGCCTCGCCGCCCTGCCCGGCTGCGACTCCTGCAGCCGGTACGTGCCCCGCTCGGGGGCCTTCGACGACCTCGTCACCTGACGAGGCGGATCCACCCAGCTCCCACCACGACACGACGACCCTCAGGAGACAACGACATGGGATCCCTCGACGACCTCCTCTCCGGCGGCAGCAAGTCCTTCCGCTTCGAAAACCCGGGCGACACCGTCACCGGCACCATCACCACCGCCCCGGTGGTCCGCCAGGCCACCGAGTTCGGCACCAACAAGCCCCTCACGTGGGATGACGGCCGCCCTCAGGAGCAGGTCGTGGTCACGCTGTCCACGGGCCTGCGCGAGGCCGCGGACGACGACGGCACCCGCTCCATCTACATCAAGGGCTGGGGCAGCCAGCTGAAGGCGTTCAAGGCGGCCGTGGCGAAGGCAGGCAAGAAGCCCGGCCCCGGGGACACCTTCACGGCCCGCTTCACCGGCTACGGCCCCAAGCCCGCCGGGGGCGGTTTCCCCTCCAAGGAGTACGCCTACGAGCTCGTCTCCAGCGCCACAGCAGGCGTCGACGCCCTGCTCGACCTGGAGCCGGCCCAGACCGCGGCAGCGGAGGTCCCTTCCCCGGCAGCCGCTGCCGCGCCCGCGGCGCCTTCCGGCCCGAGCCCGGACGACATCACCACGGCCAAGCAGCTCATTGCGGCCGGCATGGGCGACGACGTCATCACCAAGGCCGCGCCGAGCCTCACGCCGGCGGTCCTCGGGGCGCTACGCAACGCCGCCTGAACGGCGAACACCTGGTGGCGCAGGCGTCGTAACCGCCTGCGCCACCAGGTGCCCAGCGCCCCGCCAGTCCGCCAGCCGAGAGACCACGAACCAGCGAGGACTTCCCCATCATGGCAACTCGCCCCAAGGACATTGGCACCGCAGCAGAGACGGCCGTCGTGCGGTTTCTGCGCACTGCCGGGTTCCCCCACGCCGAACGGCGGGCGCTGACCGGCGCCCTCGACCAGGGCGACATCACCGGCACTCCGGGCATCGCCTGGGAGGTCAAGGGGGGCCAGGCCGCCAAGACTGCCAGCGACGGCCAAGTCGCCCAGTGGCTCGCCGAAACCGAGACCGAGCGCCTCAACGCCCGCGCCGACATCGGGATCCTCGTCATGGCCCGTGCCGGGTGCGGGCCTGCGAACACGGGCCGCTGGTGGGCGGTCCTGCCCTTCCTGCACGTGGCACCACAGGTCGCGCTGGCTGCCGACACTGCGGCCCTGTCCATCCAGCCTGTGCGCGTCCACCTCGCCACCGCCTGCCGGATGCTGCAGGTCGCCGGCTACGGAGCGCCACAAGGCAGCATCGGCGCGGTTCCCGCATGACCAGCGCCTACGAGGCCGCCAGTGGCGGTCCGTACACCCACGCTGCGGACCTGTACTGGAACGCCGGCTGGCGAGGTGTTCTGCCCCTGCCCGTGCGCGCCAAGAAGTCACCCCCGACCGGATGGACCGGAGCCAGCGCGCCCTGGCCGTCCTACCCCGACCTCATGGCGTGGAGTGAGTCAGAGGCCGGGAACATCGCCCTGCGGATGCCCCACCACGTCATCGGCATCGACGTCGACCAGTACGACGGGAAGACCGGCGGGGACACCCTCAGTGCTCTCGAGCGAGCCTTCGGAGCCCTGCCCGCCACCTGGCGCACTACCAGCCGCGACGACGGCGTGTCAGGCATCCGCCTCTACCGTGTGCCCGAGGGCGCTGCATGGCCCGGTGACCTCGGCGCCGGCATCGAAGTCATCCAGTGGCGCCACCGATACGCCCTCGTGTGGCCCTCGCTGCACCCCGAAGGCCGCACCTACCGGTGGGTCACCCCCGACGGCACCCCGGCCATCAACGTAGTGCCCTCCCCCGACGACCTACCTGACCTTCCGCAGGCGTGGATCGACGGGCTCACGTCAGGGCGCAGCGAGGCCGGCATCGTCAAGGGCCAGGTCTCCACTGCCGCGGCACGCAGCTGGCTGACCGCCCTGCCCGATGGACCCGCCTGCCGTGAGACCCGCCGAGCCCTCGAGCGCTACCGCAAAGACCTCACGGAGTCAGGGCGCTCCCGCCACGAGGTGGCTCTCACCGCCGTCATGCGCCTGGTGCGACTGGCTGCTGAAGGCCATGACGGCACACCGTCCGCCCTTCTCGCCTTCCGCGACGCCTGGACCGCGTCACTCGCCGGCAGTCGCAGCAACGAAGAGGCCGACTCTGAGTGGGCGCGACTGGTCGAAGGGGCCATCGCCGTCGTCCATGACACACCCGTCGCCACCTCCGACCCGTGCATCAACCCCTTCGCAGGGCTCATCAAGGAGAGCTCATGGCCCAGCCCGCAGACCTCCCCGTCCCCGGGCGTCGCCAGCCCTGGCGTGAACGCCTCGCCGAGCATCCCGACGCAGGGTCGGGCGGAGGCATCGTCTGCGTCGCGATCGGCCACGCCTGGCGAGACGTCCCCGCCTGGGGCGTCTGGACCTGCCGGCGCTGCTACATCAGCCAGCCACGACCTCCCGCCTGAAGGCGGCCTGACCACCCGCACGAGCTGGTGGCCCAAGGACCTCGAAGGCGTCCTGTCCGGCGCCGTCACCGAACCTGGCCCCACCCACCTTGTCCGCACCGACGGCCAGGCCCTGTTCTACGCCGGCAAGACCAACGGGATCATCGGCGAGAGCGAGTCGGGCAAGACGTTCGTGGCCGTCCTAGCGGTCCTGCAGGCGATGGCCGACCACGTCCCGGTCACCTTCGTGGACTTCGAGGACACCGCGGCTGGCGTCGTCACCCGCCTACGGGACTCCGGCGCGAGCGACGACCAGCTGCGCACTCTGTTCTCCTACATCGGTCCGGACGAGTCCCTCGACGCCCTCGCGACCGGAGACCTGCAGGAGCACCTACTCACCGCCGCTCCCGGGCTGATCGTCCTGGACGGCGTGAACGCGGCCATGACCCTGCTCGGGCTGGACCTGAACTCCAACACCGACGCCACCGCCTTCGCCCAGCGCCTGCTGCGCCCCCTGGCGACCACCGGGGCCTGCGTCATCTACATCGACCACGTGCCCAAGTCCAAGGACAACGAGACCAAGGGCGGCATCGGCGCCCAGGCCAAGCGCGCCATGACCACCGGCTGCACCCTGCGCGCCGACGTCGTCAAGCCCTTCGGCCGCGGCCAGAGCGGCAAGCTGCGACTGACTGTCGACAAGGACCGCCCCGGTCACGTCCGCGGGGCCTCCGGAGGGGCCAAGGTCGCCGGCACCGCCGTCCTGACCTCCGACGCCGTCAACGGCACCATCGCGCTGTCCGTGGAGCCCCCGGAAGGCCGAACGAACGAGAGCGGCGAGAGGCAGCCATTCCGCCCCACGCAGCTCATGGAAAAGGTCTCCGCGTTCTTGGCGAACATTCCTGACGGGGCGACCACCAAGGCCATCGAAACCGAGGTCTACGGAAACGCCTCCGCCATTCGCGCGGCTATCGCGCGGCTGGTCGAAGAGGGTTACGTGCGACGCCAGGGAGGGGCCCGAGGCAGCCTCGTCCACCACCACATCAAGCCCTACAGCGACGTCATCGACCTCGTCTCCAGCCCACCTCGTCCGACCTCGTCCGACCTCGTCTCCACGTCGTCCGGACGAGGTGGCGAGAGCCGTCCGACGACCTCGTCCACCTCGTCCCCCCCCTACGGGGACGAGGACGAGGTCAGTCCGGCTCGTGGGGTCGTCTCGACGCTCGACCTCGTCCGGGTCGGAACCGAAGGCGAGATCTACGCCTGCCACGGCTGCGGCGAGGTCACTGAGCGCTCCGATCTCTACGCCGGGCTGTGCAAGACCTGCAGGAGGGCGTGATGACTGCCAAGCCTTTTAATGTCGAGGCGCACATGCGTTCCACCGGCGCCTGGAATGAGGACGGCGTTTCCCGCACCGCCCGCGGGCGTCACTGCAAGAACTGCGGGCGTGTGGTCATCGCGGGACTTGACGCCGACCGTTGCGCCATTCCCGCAATAGCGGATCCATTCATTCTCGACGCGGCGGGCGAGCTCGCAGCCGTCCTGACCGGGCGAGCCACCTACCGGCTGCTGTGGGCCGGCGGGCGCTACGAGCTGGACGCCCGCGACCAGTTCCACATTGCCGGGTCCAAGCCCGGTGCCCGCGACGGCCTCGGCCGCCCCGTGGAGGTGTTAGCGAGCCACGTGTGTGGCCGCCCGCTCGGCTCGGCGCCGCTGTCCTGGCCCACCACCGCGAAGGAGGCGAGTGATGTCCCGCCGTTCTGAGACCCAGCAGCCCACCAACCCCGAGCTGTACCGCGCGGCGTGCGACCTCGCCGACGACGGGACGCTCGCGGTCTACGGCAGCGACGGGGTGGAGTGGCTCGCGCGGCTGCGGCGCCAGGTCGCGGCGTGGGGGTGGGAGGCGTGAGCGCCACCCAGGAGGCCCTCCAGGGCACCCAGGAGCGATCAGGACTGCGCGGACGGCCCCGAGTCGGTCGGGGGCTCTGCGGGTCGCTCAGCGGCCTTGCGGGGGCGCGACGGCCGTTCGGGCAGCTTGGCGCCCGGTTCGCGCAGGTACCAGCGCATGAACGCACGCAGGGCGGTCGACCTGTCCACGCCGCTGGGCAGGGCCGCGCCGAAGGCGTCCCAGAGGTCACGCGCGATGCGCACGGCCTGTCGTTCGGTGCCTCGGCTGGGCGCCACCTTGCCTCCAACGTGTCTCGACACGCCAAGCCTACTCAGGCTTGCAGTGTCTCGACACCCTCGGCTAGCGTGTGTCTCGACACCGCGACCCGAATGGAGCAGTCCCTATGCGCTCGATCCACCAGCCCGCTGCCCTCGCCACCGCGGCCGCCGGCTTTGTCGGCTCCGTCGTCGAGGCCGGCCGCGCGCCCGACGTCGTGCAGCTCGCCGACCTCGGCCCCCTCGCCCCGTGGGCGGCCCTGGCCCTCGTCGGATCGCGGGCGTTCGACCGCCTCCGTGCCCGCGCCGTCGCGTCCCCCGGGCGGCCGGCCACCGACGCGCCCAAGCCCCGCGGCCGCCGCCGCGCGGGCGTCCCGATCAACGCCTGACCCGAGTTCGACCGAGAGGACGCAGCGATGAGCGCCGAGACCGTCGAGACCTTCAAGCCAGGGGACGGCGTGGTCTACCGGCCGCACGACAACGCGCCCGCCGAGGACGGCACCGTCGTCCGCGCCAGCAGCGCGGGTGTCTTCGTCCGCTACCACGGCAGCGGGACGCCGAAGCTGACGCGCGCCGGCGACCTCGCTCACGTTTTCCCCGAGCCCACCGCATGACCGCCACCCTCTTCCTCGCCCCCACCTTCGACCCGTGGGTCGACGCCCCCGACGCGGGTGTCCACCCCGACGACCTGCCCGACACGTGGGCGTCCGAGCCGCTGCCCGTGGAGACGTGCGTGTACGACCCCGAGGACGCGGCGGGCGACTGCCTGCGGGCCTGCCCGAAGCACCTCGACGCCGTCGACTGCGAGACCCAGCGATGACCGCCCTCCTGGCCCGCCTGCTGTCGCCCCGCCACGAGCCGTACGCCGAGCACGAGCAGGCGCGGCTGGCCCGCATCGACACCGGAGGCACCCGATGAGCGACACCGGCCCCCGCACCGTGCTGGCCGAGGTCCGCGCCAGGACGGACGCCGCGACGCCCGGCCCGTGGGAGGCCGACGGGTGGGAGATCCACGCCGAGCCTGGTCACGTCTGGGTCGCCGAGTCATGCGACCTCGACGCGAAGGACGGTGGTGCCGCGAACGCCGCTTTCATCGCCCACGCCCGCGAGGACGTCCCGTTCCTGCTCGCCGAGCTGGCCCGCCGTGACGCCGCCCTGGAAGCGGTGCTGGAGGTCGCTCACCGCTGGGACCACGTTGCGGCGGGCCGCCACATCCGGGAAGCCGTCGCCGCCGCCCTGGCCGCCGAGGCACAGCGATGAGCGGGGAGCTGACCGGCCGCGAGGTCGTCATCGTCCGGCGGACCCTCGTCGTCGAGTACGAAATCCCAGCCGAGCAGTACCGCCGCGAGGGCGAACCCCTGACGGTCGACAGCGTCGTCCGCTACGAGGGCGAGGACAGTGGCGACCCGTCGGTCTACCTCGACAACGACTCGGACGAGACGGTCGAGGTCCGCGTCTGGGACCCCGAGGCGAACCGCGAGGCCACGGCATGACCGCCGTCGACCCGCTGGTGGTGCTGGCCGACCCCGCCACGGTGGAGCGGCTGGAGGCTATCGCGGACGCCCTGGACGGCTTCGCGGAGATGGGCTGGCCCTACAGCCGGGCCGCTGGCCTGCGCCTGTCGGAGTTCATGGTCACCGCGTCCGCTGACCTGCGCGCCGTGGTGGCCGCCCGGCTCACCCCGACGGCCGCGCCGGACGTGCGCGACCCCGCCGTGCACCGCTACGCCGAGCACCTGGACGACGGCGGGCGCGAGTCGTGCGCGGTCTGCCACCTCGGGCCGGAGCACCATCAGGCCGCGCCGGAGTGCGATGGGCGCTGCACCACGGCGACCGACCTCGGGATACCCGAGTACGAGCCCTTGATGCACATGGACCCGGCGTGCTCCCTCCACGGGGAGGCCGCGCCGGACGGGGACGACGAGGCCGAGATGGACCGGCTGCTGGACGTGTTCTGGCGGGCCGCTGCGCCCGGCTACACGTCGGCGGACCTCCTCCGCCCGGCCGGGAGCCTGCTCGTCGTACACGGGCTCCGCGCCGTCCTGGCCGCGCTGGACCGCCGTGGCGACCCCGACGCCGCTGTGGCCCGCTCGCGCTCTGAGGAGGTCATCGCTCTCGCGCGAGCGTTGTTCGAGGTGGGCCTGGAGTCGGTCGGCCCTGACGACCTCGACAACCACCAGCTCGCCGCGCGGCTCGTCCTGGCTGGGTGGCGACAGGGCGCCATCCCCGACGCCGTCCACCGCGCACGCCAGGAGGTGCTGGCCGACATCGTGCGCGCGGCCGAGGGGTCTGCGGGGCTGCACAGCGAGGACGTGGCGTGGCTTCGAGAGGCTGCCCGCCGCCTGGCCGCTGCCCCGCCTGCCGTGGCCGCCCCGGACGAGGAGGCGCGCTGATGGCCGGTGAGGGCTACCCGCAGGAGGAGTACCCGTACCGCCCGGAGGAGGTGCCGTGCCCTAAGTGCGAGGCGCTGGCCCAGGTTCGCTGCCGAACGCTGACGACTCGGCGGGTCACCGACTACCACGAGGCCCGCTGGAACGCGCTCGGCGCTGCGCAGCATGAGTACCGCCGGGCTCGGGACGCATGGCTGGAGGCGCACCCATGACCGCCCTCGCGTACCGCCCCGGGCACGCCGGCCGCTACGAATGGGCCCGCGACACCGGCGCCCACGAGACGACCGTGTGCATCGACCACGAGGCCGCGTCGTGCCCCCTGGTGGCCGTGAAGCCCGCCCCGACGCCGGAGCCCACCGAGGTCGCGCCCGTCGACCGGGCCCTGCTGCGCGGCCCGTTCCAGGAGCAGCTCGTCGCCGTCGTCGTCCCCCACCTCGCGCGCCTGAAGCTGCCCGAGGGCAGCGCCGAAGCCTGGCGACTCGTTCAGGACGTGATCAGCCTCCTCAAGCCCGAGGTCCGCCGGCGCACCATCGCCGCCCTCGCCGACCGGGCCACCACCGAAGCCGAGGCCGCCGAACGCGACGGGCGGGAGCAGGAGGCGTGGGCGTGGTGGGACCGGAAGAACTGGCTCGTGGCCGTACGGGAGGAGCAGGGATGAGCGATGTTATTCAGCAGGCCACCGTGGCGGCCTTCCTGGCCGACCGGCTGCACTGCCAGGTCGCCCGTGCTCGCGACCGGTGCTGGGGCATCTCCTCGGACGCACTGAGCCTCTACGGCGTGCGCGGCGGGCCGGAGCCCAGCCGAGGCCAGTACCCCGCCGACCGTGGCGACCTGGCGGCCTGCGAGCGGACCTACCTCATGGCTCCCGACGAGGTGCGTGAGCGCATGCTGCCGGTGCTGGAGAAGTACCGGGCGTACGTCGCCGAGCGGTGGGCGAAGTGACCGCCACCGACCCGCACGGCGTAGACCTCCCGTGGGAACTGCACTTCGACCGCGCCCGCGACCGCCTCGCCGCGAAGGACCCCGAGGAGACCGGCGCCGAGCGGTCCTTCCGGCACCTGGAGTTCCACACCGAGGCGCTGCTGGGGCTCATGGCGTGGGTCGAGGCCGTGGAAGCGCAGCCCGCGCCCGAGGCGGCACCGGAGTACGTGCCGACGCGGTGGGAACGGCTCGTGAGGGCGTGGCAGGGGTGAGCGGCGACTGGGACGTCCACCTCGCCCGCGCGGCAGACTTCGCGCGCATGGCTCATGAGGGCCAGGTCGACAAGGCGGGCCGCCCGTACATCGAGCACCCCGCCCGGGTCGCCGGACGCCTGCTCATGGGCGGCTACGGCGCCCCCTGCGTCGTCACCGCATGGCTACATGACGTGGTCGAGGACTGCGACGTGAGCCTTGAGGGGCTGGCGGTTGCAGGCTTCCCCGCCGAGGTCGTTGAGGCCGTGGACGCACTGACCAGGCGCGGCGGCGAGACGTACAGGGACGCTGTGCGCCGAGCGGCAGCGAACCCCATCGCCCGAGTCGTCAAGATCGCGGACAACCTCGACAACTCTGACGAGGGCCGACTGGCACTCCTGCCCGATGACACGGCCCGGCGACTGCGCGCCAAGTACCGCAAGGCGATGGGCGCGCTCCTGGGGGCGACCGCATGAGGCACCTCGACGAGCTGGAGCAGCGGACGTTCGTCCTCCTCGGCTTCTACGAACGCCAGCAGATGAGCCGCGCCGCCCTCCTCGAGCAACTGTGGCAGGAGGTGTGGTCCGTCAACCCCGGCCACATCGACCTGGAGACGTGGAACACCGCGTTGGACGACCAGGCGGGGCTGGTGCTGGCTCAGTTTGACGATGCCGTCCAGGAAACCCGGACGTGGTTGAGCGAGGAGTGCGACTGGTGCACCGCCGCGGACACCTGCCTGCGGCACCGGCAGAACCTCGGCGCCTGGTGGGACTCGCGCCAGGATTTCGCGCACTTCCTGGCAGTCGACGTGCCCGAGCGGGCACGGAAGCAGTTGGCGGCGGAGGTGGCGAGGTGAGCGGCTGGGGAGGGCCGTGTCGCAAGTGCGGACACCCCGCCACGTACCACGGCATGACGTTCTGCACCGTCCGCGCAGGGTCGGGCGCAGAGGCGTCCCGACCGCAGTGCGACTGCGACGGCTGGGCAGACGGGAGCCCGACGTGACCCGCCCCTACCCGACCGCCGAGCCCCTGGGGCTGCGCGTGCGGCACCTGCTCGCCCTCGCAGTGGTCCTCGCTGGCGCCGCGTGGGTCGGTTCGCACTGGGGGCTCGGATGAGCGCCAACTGGCCGAAGCGGTTCGCCGCATGCGTCCTCGCGCTGGCCGTCTGCCTGGTCGGTGGCATCGCTCTCGCCTCGGAGGTCCTGCGATGAGCGCCCGCTACCGCATCCGGCGCCAGGGCCCCTGGTGGCAGTGGACCGACACCACGACGGGTGACCAGATGCTCTGCCAGACGTGGGCGCATGCCATCGAGGAGTGCTCGCTGCCGGTCATCGAGCCCGTCCCCGAGGTGCCCGTGGCTGACGACTTGGTGTCCCCCGGCTACGCCGCGCGGCTGCTCGGGGTCAGCACCGTCACTCTCGTCAACTGGTCCGACGCGGGTCGGCTGCACCCCGTCAGGCCGCCGGGAGGCCACCGCCGCTACCGACGCCGCGAGGTCGTCGGGCTGGCCATGGAACTACGGCGAGGGGAGGTCTCGTGAGCGACGCCATGACGGCCCTGATGACCGCGACCGGCACGAACCCACTCACGTGGCTGTTCGGCTGCGTCGTCGTGTGCGCGCTCGTCGTCGGCCAGTACGTGGTCGGGGCGATGAAGGCGAAGAGGGGGGGGCGCCGATGACCGAGGACCGCGCCGCCGCGCTGACCCGTCTCCTGCGCCCCGAGCTGTACCACGGCCCCCACGCGAGCCCTGAGCGCACCCGGCGGTGGCGGGAGGCCGTCGCGCTCGTCAACGACACCGTGCGGCTCATCGAGCAGCGCATGGCCGAGGCGTACGCCGCATCGGACGCGGGCCAGTTCGCGGCGGACCTGGTGGACCGCTTCGAGGAGTTGGGCGACACGGACGGCGTGGAGATGGTGCGTGAGGCGTACGCCCGGCACATCCCCGTGGTCACCGACCCGTCCGCTCCCCCGCCGCGCCCGCCGCTGACGCAGGAGCCCCGGCCGCCGAGCGTGCGGGCGCTGGAAGTGACGACCGGGCCGATGGCCGCAGTGATCAAGTTCGACCGACGACGAGGAGACAAGCGATGAGCGAGAGCACTCGAGAGCGCGATTGCGAGATCTGCGCGCACGCCGCCGAAAAGCACGACGGGATGGGCGACTGCACTCACCCCGACGCGCGCACCGGCACGGGCTTCTGCGCCGCACACGAGCACTACGAGCGGCAGGCCACCCGATGACCGCCGACACCGGCCGCTGGGAGGGCATCGACCGCCGCACGCACGCCGCGCTCGGCGACAGCACCCTGCGCGCCACGTACCTGTCCGGGGTGGCCACCGGGCACGAGGAGGCGGCGGAGGCGATCGTTGCCCGCCTGGAGCGGGTGTGGAACGACATGCCGCATGACTTCCGCACAGGAGTACTGGCGGCAGCGGAGGTGGCTCGGCATGGGTGAGCCGGCGTTGATTGGTTGGCTGGATATCGGCGCCTGCCCGGCCGGGATGGGTCGCCACCTCGGGCCCGTCTATGTGTCAGGCGTCGGGGTCAAGTCGGCTTCCGTGCCCGGCGCCTATCCGGCCAACACCGACGTGACGACGCACATCTGCGGGTGCACCAGCGAGGCATCGCCATGACCGACAAGCCCCCCGACCCGTGGGCTCGCCTGCGCGCCCGCCGGGACAAGGTCGTAAACAGCCACCCCGAGGACTGGCCCCTCGCCCGCCTCGTCCTCACCGTCGAGGAGTTCGACCTGCTCATGCTCGTCATCGACGAGAGGGCCAAGCCCAGGCTCCGCAGCATCGAAGGAGGAGGCAGGCCATGACCACCGACGACCAGGCCCGCCACGACCGCCTCGCCGCAGCCAGCCAAGCCGCCTACCGCGACCGGGCCCACCAAGGCATCTGGCGCGTCGTCGGCGTCTTCGACGAAGACCTCCACGCCCACCTCGTCTACACCGCCCGCCTCGAACGCGCTCTCGCCGAGAAGGACGCACGCATCGCCGAGCTCAAAGCGCTCATCGACCGCCAGTACCGCACCGCCTGACCCGAGGAGACCGCAGTGACTTCCCCCGACGAGCTGCAGATCACGCTCCGCGCGACCCTCGCCGCCGTGGCCGGCGACTGGGACGCCCTCATGGATGCCATGCACCGCAGCAGCGGTGGCCCCACCATCGGCTCCCCCAGCAAGGACGTCCGCCTGCCCGGCGGCACCGACCGGCTGGACCTCATCGAAGCCATCAGGCGCTGGCTCGCCTACTGGGTCCACTCCGTTCAGGACGAGGTCGCCTGCGCCGCGACAGGCGGCCTCTACGCCAACGACGTCTACGCCATGGTCGCCTGGCTCCCCGAGCACGCTGAGTGGATCGCCAACCAGCACGACGCCCCCGAGGAGGTCGAACTGTTGGTGAAGCTTGCCAAGCGCCTCCACGGCATCGTCGAGCCCGCTGGCGTCAGGCGCCCCGCAGTGGGGCCCTGCCCGCACGTCATCGACGGGCAGCCCTGCTACGGCACCGTGCGCGCCCAGTTCGGCCACGAGCACGGCCACCGCGACCTCATCTGCGACGCCAACAGCGATCACGCTTGGGATGCGCTGAGGTGGAAGCAGCTCGCACGGGACATCGACGCACGTGCTGGCCGCGAGACGGCCGACGACAAGATGACCGGCGACGACCTCGCCGCGTGGATGAGCGAGCGCTTCGGGCGCAGCATCCAGCCCGCCACCATCCGCAAGTGGGCCAGCCGCTACCCCGAGAAGGTCAAGGCGACCGAGGGGAAGTATGACCGGGTCGACGTGACGGCCTGGTACATCGAGCGCGAGGCGGAGAGGATCGGGGCATGAAGGACATCGACGAGTTCGCTGCTCGATCAGGTCGCTACATCCGCCTGCCGGACGGCCCTGTGGGTCACCTGTCGCTCGTGGTCGGCTCCAAGCGGCCTACAGTCCGCGAGGTGTGGAACTGGCTGCGCCAAGGGCGCCCACGCGCCACCCCTGTGGTCATGCGCCAAGGGACGATCACCGCCGATGTGCCAGCCGACTGGGATGGCGCTGTCCTGGATGAGGTCACCCTGGATGGATGGGCCATCGCCCACTCTTTCCAGGCGTCGGGTATCTACTCCATGGCCGACATCAGCGTGGACCTCATGCGCCGCTATGGCGCCACCGCTCGCTACCCGGACGGGCGAACTGAATGGCGCCCGGTCGAGATCCTGGAAGGCGAACTCGCGACGTGACGACTCTGCACGGAATGCTGGCGAGTGACCGCCCGATCACCTAGTGTGTGACACCTGGTAGTTCCGCCGACCCCGAAAACGGGCGGCGGGCCACCTCGCAGGGAGTGGCCGTCTGTCGTGGGCAACCTCGACACCCGGGTATCCGGCTCAAGCCGGCCATCCCACCCACCACCCAGGCCCCGCGGTGACCGGTGACGCCGGAAGAGCGGGGCACCACACGTGGCTAGCCCGGACAGCCGGGTAAGCACCACGGGCGACACGCGCCGGGCTGGCTGGGCGCGCACGACAACGTCCCCCGAGGTCGGCTAGCCCGCAGGCTTGGGAGGCGCCATGGACGTCGCCACCCACGACATCCGCGAAGCGCTCGAACAGGCGACGCGCACCTTCCCCGTGGTCGACGCCAAGGACCGCGCCGTCAGGACAGCAGTCACCGACCCGCTGCTGGATGCGTGGCTAGAGGCGCGCGATGGGCAGGGCTAAGCGGGTGTGCTCGCAGGCCGGGTGCCCCGTGCTCGTCGACTCGGGCCGCTGCGTGGACCATGCGCGCGAGGCCGACGCCAAGCGTGGACGACGACAGGCCCGCGGCTACGACGCCGAGCACGACAGGCTCCGGCTGCAGTGGGCTCCCCGCGTTGCCGCCGGCGCGGTCACCTGCTGGCGATGCAACGAGCTGATCGCACCCGGACAGGCATGGCACCTCGGGCACGGCGTCGACCGCAGCACCTACGGCGGCCCCGAGCACGTGAGTAGCTGCAACCTGCGCGCCGCGGGGCTCGCCAGTCACGGCAAGGCATGGGCGCCCGGTCGCTGAGCGTGACCGGCTGGCGTTGATGGTCACGCAGGGTGGGGGGACCCCCCTCGACCATGATCACCTCCGGACCGCCGGAGAGGTGCCTCGCAGTCCAGACCCCTCGGTTCATCCCGTACGCGCATGGAGGCGGTGACCATGAGTGACGCTCCGGCTGGCCTGAGTGCCCGCGGAGAGCGCCTGTGGGGCTCGCTGCTGGCCCAGGATGCGTCGCTGACCCACGAGGACGACCCCCGTCGCGAGGTGGCGCTGAGCGCCTGCCGCACTGCTGACCGCGTGGAGCTGCTGGAGACGATGGCCGCCCAGGTCGACCCGGTGGTCGAGGGTCGCGCAGGTCCGATGACTCACCCGTTGTTCGGTGAGGTCCGTCAGCAGGCGGCCCTGTTGGCTCGCCTGGTCGCCGCTCTGCGGCTCCCGGACGACGCGACCGGGAAGCGCCCCCAGAAGCGCCCCTTGCGCGGGACCCAGGCGCCCTCGAAGGTGTCGAGCCTGGACCGGGCTCGGGCGGCCAAGTCCTCGTGAGCTGGGGCGGCCCGCTGTTCGACGGCCACGTCCCGTCCCTGGGCTACGAGGTGCTCGACTGGATCCATGAGTTCGAGGTGCACGGCCCGGGTGACGTCCAGGGCGAGGCCCTGGACTACGACGACGAGATGCGCGAGTTCCTCATCGAGGCGTACCGCATCGACCCGAAGACGGGCCGCCGCGTCTACGACGAGGGCGTGCTGTCCCGGGCGAAGGGGCGCGCCAAGAGCGAGACCGCCGGCCACATCGCGGTCGCGGAGGCGTTCGGCCCGGTGCGCTTCGACGGCTGGAGTGCCGAGGGGCAGCCGGTTGGTCGCCCGGTGGTGTCCCCGCTCATCAAGTGCCTCGCGACCGAGGAGTCGCAGGCGGGCAACACGTTCGAGAACGTGGCGTTCATCGCCGGCGAATGGGGCCCAGACGCCTTCCCGGAAGTCTTCGGTGGCGTCAGCGGCATCCGGCAGTACCAGTCGGCGACGGCGATCTACCTGCCGCACGGTGGGGAGATCCGGGCCTGCACCGCGGGCAGCGCCTCGAAGGATGGCGGCAAGGAGACATTCGTCGTCGCCGACGAGACGCACCTGTACGTGCTGCGCGAGCTCAAGAACATGTACGGCACGGTGCGGCGCAACCTGGGTAAGCGGATGGGTTCCCAGCCCTGGATGCTGCAGACTTCGACGGCGTACCGCCCCGGCGAGCAGTCCATCTTCGAGGAGACGCTGACCGCCTGGCGCAAGGGCGAGCTCGCGTCGACGATCCTGGTGGACCACCGCGAAGCCAAGGGTCGCATCGACATCACCGACGAGCCGCACACCATGGCGCAGCTGCGGCAGGTGTACGGCGCCGCTGCGGGGTGGATGGATCTGCCGCGGCTGTACCGGGAGATGTGTGACCCGCGTTCGTGCCCGGATGAGGCGACGGCGGCCCGCTACTTCCTGAATCGGCCGATGAGCACAGTGGACGCCTGGATCGCCAAGGACGTCCATGCCCGCCAGGACGTCAGTGCCGAGCCGGCCGAGGGCGATGACCGCCCGCGCCCGTCCGCGGTGGTGGATCCTGGTGAGCCGATCACGCTCGGCTTCGACGGCAGCCTCAACGACGACACGACGGTTCTGCGGGGCTGCCGCATGTCGGATGGGTTCCTGTTCCGGATCGGTGCGTGGCCGAAGCCGGAGGGTGCTGCTGGCATCGGCTGGGAGGTCCCGCGCTCGGATGTCCTGGCGACGATTCGTGAGGCGTTCGGGCGCTACGACGTGGTCCGCGGCTACTTCGACCCGCACGAGTGGCGCAGCGACATCGACGCCCTGGCCGAGGAGTTCGGCGACCGCGTCATCTCCTGGGAGACGCGCCGCGAGGTGGCGATGGGCGCGGCGCTGGACCGCCTTCACACGGGCTTCGTGACGGGCGAGATCTGGCACGACGCGGACCCGCTGGCCGCAGAGCACTACGGCAACGTCTACGTGCGCCGCAAGGGCCAGCACCGGCTGGTCCGCAAGGAGAACCCCAACAGCGCCCGCAAGATCGACTCCGTGGTCGGCGACGCGCTCGCCCTCGAGGCTCGCGCCGACGCCATGGCGGCCGGCTGGGGCGCGAAGTCCGACACCAGGGTCATCATCTTTCGACGGTAGGGGGTGGCCGTCGTGGCGCTGTCCGACGACGAGGCGGCGACCTTCAATCGGCTGTCGGGGCAGATGGGTCGCGACCGGAACCCGCTCCTGGCCCTGGATGCCTACTACGAGGGCATCCACCGACTGGAGACCCTGGGGCTTGCGGTCCCGCCCGAGCTTGAGCGATTCATCACGACGGTGAACTGGCCGCGGATCACCGTGGACTCTGTCGAGCAGCGGTGCGACATCGAAGGCTTCCGCCTCGCCGGCTCGGACGACCTGGACGACGACCTGTGGGCGATCTGGCAGGCGAACGGCCTGGACGAGGAGTCCCAGCAGGCCCACCTGGACGCCATGATCTTCGGGCGGTCCTACATCTGCATCGGGTCGCGGTCCCCCGAGGACCCGGACCCAGACATGCCCCTGGTGACGGTGGAGTCCCCGCTCGAGGTGACCCATGAGATCGACCCACGCACCCGGTGGGTGAGCGCGGCGCTGCGCAAGACGCGCACGCTGCAGGGCCAGGGGCCGACGGCGGAGTACGCGACGCTGTACCTGCCGAACGAGACGATCTGGCTGGAGCGCTCGGGTTCGACCCGCGGCTGGGCCGAGGTTGACCGCGACGAGCACAGGCTTGGCCGGGTTCCGGTGGTGCCGCTGGTGAACCGGTCCCGGCTCAAGCGCCGGTACGGGCTGAGCGAGATGGCGGACGTCATCTCACTCACGGACGCGGCGTGCCGGGCACTGACGAACGCGCAGGTCGCGACCGAGGTGCTGGCGGTGCCTCAGCGGTACGTGCTGGGGGCTGCGCCGAAGGACTTCGTCGACCAGGACGGGAACCCGGTCACGCAGTGGGAGACGTACTTCGGCGCAGTGTGGGCGCTGCAGAACAACGACGCCAAGGTCGGGCAGTTCGATGCCGCTGACCTCAAGAACTTCGAGACCATCGTGAACCACTACGCGAACCTCGCCAGTGGCGTCTCGGGGCTGCCGACGCGGTTCTACGGGCAGTACACGACGAACCCTCCGACCGAGGGCAGCATCGTCGCGGACGAAACGCGCCTGATCATGAACGCCTACCGCAAGCACCGGACCCTCGGTGGCTCGTGGGAACTGGGCAACCGGTTCGTGCGCCGGATCATCGACGGTGTGTGGCGCCCGGAGCTGGCGCGCATGGAGACGGTGTGGCGTAACCCGGAGACCCCGACGCGCGCGCAGCAGGCGGACGCGGTGACGAAGCTCGCGTCGGTCCAGGTGAACGGCAAGTACCTGATGCCGCTGGAGATGGCTCGCGAGGAGCTCGGCTGGTCGCGGGCGAAGCGGGAGCGGGCCCGGCAGTACGACGAGGAGTCGGCTGAGTCCGATCCGGCCGTGACGGCGGTCCGGCAGGCCACGCGGACGTTGACCGACTTGACGTCTCCGAGCGAGCCGGTCCGGGCCGATGCCCCTGCCTGAGGCCGCGGCCTCGCACTACCGGCAGGTTCAGCGGGTGCAGCTGGTCACGATGGCGGCCGCTACTGCCGCGTGGGGCCGGATGGGTCCGGACTTCGATGCCTCGTGGCGCACGGTGGGACCACTGCTCGTCGGTCTGGTGGGCGCCGCACAGGGCGCCGCGGCCCGCTCGGGTGCTGCGTACGTGCCGGCTGCGCTCGAGCAGCAGGGCGTGGCCGTGGACGCGCTGGCGGAGGTTGCGCCGGAGGCGTTCGCGGGCGTCGCCTCGGATGGGCGCCCGTTGGACTCCCTGCTGTACGGGGCGGTGACGACGTCGAAGGCAGCGTCGGTCGGCACGGTGGCCCCGGAGCGGGCGCTGTCTGCCGGTGCGGCGTGGCTGGAGATGGCGGTCCGCACGCAGGTGACGGACGCCGGCCGTGCTGCAGCGTCGGTGGCGGTGGCGGCTCGCCCTCGGGTGGGCTGGACGCGGGCAGTGAACCCGCCGTGCTGCACCCGCTGCGCGATCCTGGCGGGCAAGTGGTTCCGCTTCAACGACGGCTTCCTGCGTCACCCCCGCTGCGACTGTTTCCACTTGCCGTGCGTGGAGTCCGGGCTTGGCGAGGTCGCCACGGATCCGGCGCGACTGTTCTCCGAGGGTCGCGTCACGGGGCTCCGCGCAGCGCAACGCCAGGCGGTTGCCGACGGCGCCGACCCACTCCAGGTCGTGAACGCCGACCGGGGCCGATCGGCCGGCGGCATGTACACGCTCGAGGGCACGACGAAGCGCGGTGTCGCCAACCGGGCGCGCCGCGCCGCGGGCCTGGCGCGAGCGAACACCCGCCCCACGGTGGATGCGATCTACCGCTACGCGAGCGACCGCGAGGACGCCCTGACGCTGCTGCGCCAGAACGGCTACCTCGCCCCCTAGTTGTAGTGGGTCATGACCTTGTTGACGGTCAGACGTCGAAGAGGGACCACTCGGGCTCGGTCTCGGGCAGCGCGATCACCTGAGACTCGACCCGGGGCCCGACCACGAGGGTCCGGCTGATCGGAGGCCGGTAGCCGAGCGCCGAGTGGGGCCGCTCGTGGTTGTAGTAGTTCAGAAACTCCGCCAGAGCCTCGGTCCGCTCGGCCTCGCTGGCGTAGGCGCGGCGGCGCAGCCACTCCTTCGACATCGTCTGGTTGTAGCGCTCGACCTTCCCGTTGGTCTTCGGTGAGTAGGGCCGGGTCCGCTTGTGCACCGTACCGGTCTCTTCGAGTGCGGCGGCGAATGCGCGTGAGCGGTAGCAGGAGCCGTTGTCAGTCAGGCACCGGCGGATGCTCTCGATGCCGAAGTCGCCAAAGAACAGCGCTGAGCGGAGCCAGAAGTCGGCGGCCGTGACGCCCTTCTCGTCTTCGAGGACCTCGGTGTAGGCCAGGCGCGAGTAGTCGTCGACGGCGCTGTGCAGGTAAGCGTTGCCGATCCGTCCGGTTCCGCTGCCCTTCCGCTTTGACGCCTTGTGCTGCTCCGACCCCTGGCCGTGAACGGCCCACCCGCCACCGGCGGGGATCTTCCCGACCTTCTTGATGTCGACGTGGATCATCTCGCCGGGCGCCTGGTGCTCGTAGCGGATGACGCGGGCGAGTTCCCCAGTGGGCGGGTCCATGTCCCGGACGCGGCTGATGCCGTGGCGGGCGAGGGTGCGCTGGACGGTGGCGTCGGAGACCTCGATGCCCACGCTGTTCAGGTGCGCGGCGATCCGCGCCTTGCCCCACTTCTCGGCCCGGCGCAGTTCCAGGATGGCGGTCACGACGTCGTCCTCGATGGCCGATGGGGAGCGCGCTGGCCGCGAGGAGCGGTCTTCTAGGCCGACCTCGCCGAACCGCTGCCAGCGGGCGTACCACTTGCTCAGCGTGGCGCGCGAGACCCCGGACTCGGCCGCGACGTGGGCGATGGGGCGCCCGCCGTCGATCCGCAGACACAGGCGTCGCCGACCCTCGGGACTGAGGGGCGCGTTCCGGTGTCCAGCCAGGTCACGACCTTCGCTAGTGCTTGCTTAGTTAGCACCGAAACGCTAACATAGTGAGCACCGACGAAGGAGTGAGCATGGACAAGGAACTGAGCCTGGCGACCCGCAAACTGATGGTGCGGATGGAGTTGGCCAACCGGTGCCGCCTCTACCTGGAGGCATGGGACAACACCAGCGTCGACGACCAGATCGTTGCGGACCTGGCTGCCGTCGCGCAGGTCGCAGTGGCCGTTGACCAGCAGGGATCCTGATGAGCGAAGCCAGTGACCGGGAGGCAGGGGCTCGCGCCCTCCGCGCCGCCGCTGACGCTTGGGATGCGGCCGAGCCCGGCGACCTGCTGTACGGCGAGACGGGCGTCGACTGGCTCCGCGACCGCGCTGACCGCCTGGCCTCCGAGCCGACGGACGAGCGCCAGTGCCGGGAGTGCGGCGACGCGGTCCAGTACCTGTCCAGCCGCGACCTCTGCGATGGGTGCGAGGCCGAAGCGTCCGCGCACGCGCCCGGGGCGGCAGGCACCTGCGCCACCTACCCGGACTGTGTCGCACCGGACAACGACCAGCCGCTGCACGAGCACCAGGCCCCTGACTTCTGGTGCGACAAGTGCGAGCAGGCAGGCGCTCACGCCACCGACTGCGAGGACTTCTGATGACGAACCTCAATCCATCCGGCGTCCGTCGTGCGCCCGACAACGTCAATGCGCCAGAGGGCCGCGCCGCGTGGGCGCTGCCGTGGCAACCGATTGAGTCCGGGCGGCGAGCCGCGCTTCTCGCATGCCCCGGCTGTGGCGCAGCGGTACCGCCGAGCAACATCGAGGCTCACGTGGACTGGCACAGGCAGCAGTGGGACACGATCCTCACCATTGCCCTGGGCGGCCGGAAGCGCTGGTGGCAGCGGTGACCGGACGAGCGCAAGGCCACATCGAAAACACGCCCGAGCAGGTTCGCGCTTGGACCCTCGGCTGGGAAGCCGGGCGTGAGCAAGGCAGGCAGGAGGCGCTCGAAGAAGCGGCCACGCAGATGGACGCCCTGGCGGCAGATCGGGCCCTGCCCCTGGCCGTCCGGCAAGCGTTCACCTCGGCCGCCGCCGGGCTCCGTGACGTTGGCCGCCGCTTGGCCCAGAAGGCGACTCCGTGAGCGAGGCGCTGTTCGACCTCATCACCGTCCACTGCTTCTTCGTCGCCCGATGCCAGCACACGGAGCAGGCCGCCGACGCACGGTCAGCGCACGACGCGATGGAGCGGCACTACTTCACCCAGCACCGCGCGGAGATCAGCCGGATGGTCGGCGGATGGTGGACATGACGCCAGGACTTGACGGGAGGTATGCCCGGCCATGAGTACAGCCGCTAACGTGCTTAGCGTGCCCCTGGACCCGCAACTCGCGAGAGACCTCGCAGCAGCGGCCAAGCGGCTCGACGAGTGGCGCACCAAGCGCGACGACCTGATCTGGGACGCCCACGAGAAGGGCGCCAGCCTCCGCGAGATCGCGGCCCGCGTCGGCATGAGCAACCCCGGCGTCCTGTCAGTCCTGCGCCGCGAGGCAGCCCGGCGACACGTCGAGCCCGAGTCCTGAGGTGTCAACAACCTCATGACCCAGCACACCTAGTTGTCCCGGACCCGCAACGGGGCCGGACCGATCCCGCAACGGGAGCAGCACATGAGCGAGCCCACCCCCGCGCCGACCCCGCCCGCAACGGGCGACCCTTCGGCGCCGGATCCCAAGCCCACCGACACGGTGGACTTCTGGAAGCAGCAGGCCCGCACCAACGAGGCCCGCGCCAAGGAGAACGCCCAGAAGGCGAAGGACTACGACGCCTACGTGGAGTCGCAGAAGACCGAGCAGCAGCGGCTCGCCGACCAGGTGGCCGCCAGCCAGCGCGAGGTCGAAGTGGCGCGCTCAGACGCCCTGCGCTTCCGCATCGCCGCCAAGCACCGACTGTCCGAGGACGACCTGGACCTGCTGGGCACCGGCACCGAGGAGCAGCTCGAGGCCCGCGCGACCCGCATCGCGGCGCTGTCCGCGGCTTCGGCCGCCCCTCCCGCTCCGCGCCCGGACCCCTCACAGGGTGCGCGTGCCGGCACGCCGACCGGCGGCAGCGCCGACGGCAAGGCCGAGGCCCTGCGCCGCTTCGGCGACAGGGCCGGCAAGAACTGATCCAGCGGATCGGACCCCCCGACCGCTCCACCTGAGAGAGGAAGACCATGACTGACATCTCCGTCAGCACCGTGGGCTACCAGGCAGAGAAGCGGTCGTGGCTCCTGAGCCCGCACGGCACCGAGCCTGGCACCAACCCCGGCATCACCATCGACGCGTCCCTGTTCACCGCGGGCACGCACTACCCGAACGGCTACCTGCCGTCCGGGACCGTCATCGGCACCAACGGCGGCCCCTACTCGGGCAGCGGCGCTGCGGCCGGGATCCTCTTCGGCTCCCTGCGCATCCCGTCGGCGACCTCCAAGGTCGGTGGTGCGCTGGTCGTCCACGGGTTCGTGAAGACGGCACGCCTGCCGTTCCAGTCCGGCGCCGGGTCCCTCGGGGCCGGCGGCGCGGCGGCCCTTCCCCTCATCCACTTCACCGCCTGAGCCGGAAGGACTGACTCATGGCCATCGTCTTCGACGGTCCCGTCACCCCCGACGCCCTGACCGCCTTCGTGCGGGACGTCCCCTCCCCTTCCGACCAGGTGCTGAACCTGCTCCTGCCGGACCGCGTGCTCAACCGCAACACGGTCGACCTGTCGGAGCTGACCCGCACCAACCGCACGGCCCGCTTCCGCGCCTTCGACGCGCGTCTGCACGTGTCCGAGCGCAACGCGGTCACCACCAAGCAGGTCAAGCTGCCCCCGCTTTCGTCGTCCCTGAGCGTTGGTGAGCTGGAGCGCCTTCAGCTGGAGTTCGCCCGCCTGGGCGGCACGAACAACAGCGCGATCGTGGACGCGATCTACGACGACGCCACGAACCTCACCCTCGAGGTGCGGGCCCGCATGGAGCAGGCCCGCGGCGACGTCCTCACCGACGGCAAGTTCACGCTCGCCGGCGAGGGCAACCTGACGATGGAGGCCGACTTCGGCGTCCCGGCGGGGCACATCGTGACGGCGGCGACGCCGTGGTCGACAATCGCCTCGGCGACGATCATCGCGGACCTGACGTCATGGGTGAACACCTACGTCGCCAGCAACGGCTCGCGCCCCACGGGCATGGTGATCTCCACCCGCGTCCTGAACTACATGCTGCAGAACGCGGAGATCCGCACCCTGTCGGCGTCGCTGGTGGGCGCCCCCGGCCTGGTGACCCGCCCGGCCCTGGACGCGGCGCTGGCCGCGTACGGGCTGCCGCCGGTCACCCTGGTCTACGACTCGGCGGTCGACGTAGATGGCGTGACCACCCGCGTCATCCCCGACGACCGGGTGATCATCCACGGCGACAACGTCGGCTACACGGCGTGGGGCGTGACCGCGACGGGCCTGGAGCTCGTCAACGCCGCGCAGACGGACCTGTCGTTCTCCGACGCCCCCGGCATCGTGGGGGTCGTCATCAAGGAGGGCCCCCCGTTCCGACAGTTCACGTTCGTGGACGCCGTCGGCATGCCGGTGCTGGAGAACCCGCGCCGCCTGTTCGTGGCGGACGTCGCGTGAGCAAGCTCGCGACCTTCGTGCACGTCCTGGACGAGAACGGGCAGTCGCACACGTTCGGTCCGGAGGACGACATCCCGAAGTGGGCCGAGAAGGCGATCACGAACCCGAACGCCTGGGAGGAGCCGCCCGCGGGCGGCTCCGGGCGCCACGGCAGCGGTTCTGACCGCTCCAGCTAGCAGCCGAGGGCGCAGGGGGAGAGGGGCGCCGCGCCCCTCTCCCCCTCCCCTGGCCACCGACACTTGGCGGGAGGAAGCACATGCCCATTCCGTCAGGCGCTCAGTCGGAACTCGTCACGGCGGATGATCTAGCCGCGAGCTTCGCCGAGGTGCCAGACCCGATCCGGGCGGCATCAGCGGCGGCTCGGGCCGACGCCCTGGTGCGGATCGAGTACGGCAACCCTGTACTTGAGGCCGCCTGGGCGGGGCTGCATGTGGTGGCCATCAGCGTCGCGACCCGCATCTACTCCAACCCGACGAGCGTGCGGTCGTGGGCGACGGGGTCGGAGTCGGAGTCCTACTTCGACGCCGATGGTGGTTCGCTCATCACCGCTGACGAGCGGCGCATCATCGCGCTGCTACCAGGGGTGCGGGGCGCCGTAGCCCCCACCGGGGCGTTCACCATCCGGCCAGGCGTGCGCGCGTGAGGTACTACGACGAGGTCGTCGTCGTAGCCGCCGCCGAGGCGCAAGACGAGTACACCGGCAACACCAAGCAGGACTGGGATGCCGCCACCCGCGCGACCCTTCCGGCCACCGTGCAGCCCGCCGGCACGCAGGAGCTGACCGACCAGCGGCAGGTGACCATCACATCCTGGACGGTCCACTGCCCCCCGGCGCAGATCGCGGCCACGGCCCGCATCGAGTGGGGCGGCGCCCTGCACGAGGTGTCCGGCGAGGTCGGGCTGTTCAAGCGGCGCGGCGTGCCGCACCACTGCGAGTTCACCATCGTGCGCATCGGGAGCTGAGCCGTGGCCGACGCCCTCATGCCCGACCCGAGCCTCATCGTCGGCGCCCACCTGCGTACGCATCCGCTGGTGAAGCGTCGCGTCGGCACCCGCTCGTCGGAGTCGCTGAACGCAACGCTTCCCGCGATCCGCTACTCGTGCACGACGAACCGCAGGACGGGCCCCGAGGAGTGGCGGGCCCGCATGCAGGTCGAGTGCTGGGCCGACCTCAAGGGCGAGAAGGCCGCGATGGACACCGCTCGCGACGTCGTCGCTTCTCTTGAGGACCTCCCCGGCGCGCGAGCCACCGCTGAGGTCATCAGTGCGGACGTGACGAACTCCTTCCCGGCACCAGACCCGGACACCAAGCGGCCCCGCCAGATCGTCCTCGTCGACCTGCTCCTGTACGCCCTCGACCCGGTGGAGGCCCCATGAGCAAGTCCGAGCACGTCGTGGCGACCGAAGACCTGTGGATCGGGTCGGTGCGCGCGCACTACAAGGGCGAGCGGGTGCTGCGCCGAGATGCCGAGGCGAACGGCTGGACCGACGTCGCGAATCCCGGCACGAAGGCCGCCAGGGACGCGCAGGAGCCGCCGGCGGACGAGTCCGATGCCTAGCGACGGGTTCCGCTTCGAGCCCGACGACGGGGCACTCGAAGACCTCTTCACCGGCCCCGAGGCGCTCGACTTCCTTGATGTCGTGGGCGAGGCGAAGGCCGAGCTCGCGAAGGCGTACGCACCCAAGCGCACCGGCTTCGGCGCCTCGCACATCGACCACGAGGTCGACACCGACTCCGACGGCGCGTACGTGCGCGTCGGCTACCAGGGCCCTGGCTTTTATCTCGCCTTTCAGGAGCTGGGGACTGAGCGGTTCCCGCCCCAGCCCCACCTTCGCCCCGCTCTCGACGAAGACCTCAACCTGTAGGAACTGGAGAAGCGCCATGGCTCGCGGCAACTCGACCCCCATCCGCAAGACGATCGGCCCCGGCACCCTCTACGCGGCGGCGATCGGCACCGCCGAGCCGGAGACGACTATCGCGTCGCTGACCGAGCCGTGGCCGTCGGGCTGGATTGCGCTCGGCTACACCGAGGACGGCTCGTCCTTCTCCTACAGCGTGTCCTCGGAGCCCATCGAGGTCGCCGAGGAGCTGGAGCCCGTCTACACGGTCATCACGGGTCGCACGGCATCGGTGGCGTTCTCCCTCGCAGAGCCGACGCAGCGCAACCTGCAGATGGCCCTGAATGGCGGGGTGAGCAACATCGTGGACCCGGAGACGGGTGCCGCGATCGTGTTCGAGCCGCCGGACCTCGGCGCCGAGGTCCGCATCATGCTCGGCCACCAGGCGGAGTCGGGCGCGGAGCGGTGGGTGTGGCGTCAGTGCTTCAACACCGGCAACCTCGAGATGGCACGCCGCAAGGGCGCCACGAAGACCCTGGTGCCGGTGGAGTTCGCGGTGGAGAAGCCCGAGACGGGCAAGAAGATCTTCGCTCGGATCACGGACGCCTCCCTCGTCGGCAACCCGGTGACGGTGTGACCGCTTTCGACCAGGCCGCCGCCGACGTGAGCGGTGACCTGCCGACCGCCGTGATCGGTGGCGAGACGTTCACTCTCCATGGGCGTCTGACGCCCCTGGACATCTCCGAGATCGCCCGCGCCGCGGACGTGGACTCGACCAGCGCGGACGGCGCCGCCCTGCTGGCGGACATCTTCCGGGCGGCCTTCGGGGACCACGTCCCCGCAGGCCGCAAGGAGTACCAGCGGTTCCGCAAGCATCTGCGGACCGTCGACTCAGCAGACGACGCGCTGCTCCCGGCCTTGGGCGCATGTATGGAGGCCCTGTCGGGTTTCCCTACCAAGCAGCAGCCAGCCTCGCCTCCGTCGCGGTCGAGGAGTACGCGTGGCTTGAAGGCAAGTGGGTCGCGGCCGGCTGCCCCGGAGCCGCAGGCGCACGTGGAGGAACCCGAGGACGAGGAGCCGAGCGAGCCGGTGCGCCAGGTGGTTGTGAACCTCGGCCGCCGCGCCTCCTAGACCTCCCCCTGCCGCTCTACCTGTCCTTCTGCCTCGCCCAGTTGAGCGACAACTGGGGCGAGGAGGAGTGGGACAACTGGCGCGAGGCGGCGGGTGCGGGTGTTCGTGGCCCGGTGGAGACGGATGAGTTCGACTCCTTGGCGGGTGACGTCGTTACGGCCTAGCCATCGAGCGCGTCTGCAATGACGTTCCCGGCGATCTCCTCAAGGTCGGCGTCGGAGACGCCCTCGCACTCCTCGGGCCGCTCCCCTTCTGCGGCGCTGGGCTCGGACATGGACTCCGAGAACTGCTCGCGCATGGCGTCCTCGCAGGCCGCTAGGTCGGGTTCGCTCGAGCATCCGGCCAGGAGCGTCGCGGACATCAGGCAGGCGGCGGCGAGGGCTGCAGTGCGCTTCATTCCCGGACCGTAGCGCCGCCCGTGCGCAGAACCCATAGCCGAGGGGGTGGAACGTGGCCCTGATCGGCACCGCTTTCGTGGAGGTCCGCCCCGACACCAAGAACTTCTCCAAGGACGTCGAGGGTGGGCTCGCGCCGGCCCTGAAGAAGGCCGCCGCCCTGGCGGGGGCGATTTTCGCCTCCGCGAAGGTCGGCAGCTTCCTCAAGGACTCCGTCTCCCAGGCGTCTGACCTGAACGAGACGCTGAGCAAGTCCCAGAACATCTTCGGGGCCAACGCCGCGGACATCGAGAAGTGGTCGCGCACCTCGGCGAAGGCGTTTGGGCTGTCGCAGTCGGCGGCACTTGGGGCGGCCGCGCAGTACGGCAACATGTTTCAGCAGCTCGGGTTCACAGGCGAGGCCGCCGCCACGGCCTCCAAGGGTCTGATCCAGACGGCTGCGGACCTCGGCTCGTTCAACAACGTCGACCCCTCCGATGTGCTGGAGCGGATCGGCGGGGCGCTGCGCGGGGAGTACGACAGCCTGCAGGCGCTGATCCCCAACATCAACGCCGCTCGCGTCGAGCAAGAAGCCATGGCGATGACCGGCAAGACCGTCGCCAAGGAGCTCACTGCACAGGAGAAGGCGACCGCCACCCTTGCGATCATCCAACGCGATGGCGCGGCGGCGGCCGGGGATTTCGCGGAGACCTCCGCCGGCCTGGCGAACCAGCAGCGCATCGCTGGCGCCCAGGTCGCAGACCTCAAGGCGAAGATCGGCGACCTGCTCCTGCCGACGATGACCGCCTTGGCTGGGGTCGTCACGGGCAGCGTCCTCCCGGCGCTGTCCGGGATGGTCGACCGGTACGGGCCTGCGGCGGCGGACATGTTCACGCGTATCGGCGTTGGCGCGCAAGGGCTGTTCGACTTGCTCGTCAAGGGCGACTTCAACGGCAAGCTCACCGAGGCGTTCGGCTGGACCGAGGACTCGGGCGCGGTCGACTTTCTGTTCGATCTACGCGAAGGCCTGATCGGCGTCTACGACATCCTCGCCAAGGGCGACTTCTCCGGGCCGATCTTCGGCATGGAGGAAGACTCCGCGTTCGTTGACTTCCTGTTCACCGTCCGCGAGACGGTCCTAGGCATCGACTTCTCCGGGCTCATCCAGGGTGCCCGAGACTTCTTCGCCTCCGGAGACGGCGAGCAGCTGTCGGCGTCCTTCGGGTCGATCTTTGAGTCGACCCAGGCGCTACTCCCGGCCGTGCAGGCGTTCATCTCCCAGATGCCGTCCCTGAGCGTGACCACTGGCGCTGCGGCGACCGTCCTCGGGTTCTTCGCCGAGCACGTCGACACGCTCGTCCAGTTCATGCCGCTGCTGGTGGGGGCGTTCATCGCCTTCAAGGTGGCGCAGGCCGCATCCAACCTCGCCGCCGCTGCCGCGGTTCCGCTGCGCATCGCCGAGATCGTGTCCAACCAGCGACACACGGCCGCCCTGTCGGCGAACACTGCGGCGCTGGCGCTGAACAGCGGGGCGACGACCGTCGGCACCGCCGCCACGGCGGGAGCCACGGCCGCGGAGAACACGAGCCTCCTGACCCGCCTGCGCGCCACGACGGCAACGATCGCCAGCACCGTCGCGCAGGGCGCCGCCTCTGCGGCGACGACCGTCTGGACGGGCGCGCAGTGGCTGCTGAACGCGGCCTTGACCGCGAACCCCATCGGCCTGGTCATCGCGGCGGTCGCGGCCCTGGTCGCCGGCGTGATCATCGCCTACAAGAACAGTGAGACGTTCCGCGACATTGTCCAGGGCACATGGCGGGCCATCCAGTCCGCGGCGCAGACCGCTTGGAATGACTACCTCAAGCCGGTCCTCGTCAACCTCGTCGTTGCGGTCATCGACGCGTGGCGCCGCTTTGAGGAGATGCGGGACCGCTTGGCGGCCGTCTGGACTGCGGTGCAGGCCGCCGCGCGGGCGGGCATCCAGGCGGTGATCGACAAGTTCCTCGAGATGGTCGGCAAGGTCATTCAGGGCGCGGCTGACGCATTCGGCTGGGTTCCCGGCCTGGGCGACAGGCTCAAGACCGCTGCCGATAAGTTCAGCAAGTTCCGCGACGACGTCAACGGCGCCCTCGGGGGCATCCGGGACCGCGACGTCAGGATCACGGCGCAGCTAGACGAGGCTGCGTCGTACCTGGTGAAGCAGGGCGTGAATCCGTCTGAGGCGGCGGCGCGGGTGCGCAAGCAGTTCTGGTCCGGCGGCTACACCGGCGATGGCGGGAAGTTCGAGCCGAAGGGCGTCGTCCATGGTGGGGAGTTCGTCTTCCCCAAGGAGGCCGTCCAGCGGTTGGGCGTGAAGAACCTCGCCAGCCTCGCCGGCTTGCCGGGTTACGCCCGCGGTGGCCTCGTTGGTTCGGCCTCGGTGCCGGACCCGGCGATCTTCCGCGACCTCGCGGCGCAGATGAACGCAGGGTCGCAGGCGCTGGCGACTGGGTGGCAGGGAGCGGTCAGTGATCTCGCCAAGTCGGTGAACACGGCCGCCGCCCGCAGCCTGGAGGGGTCCGGCACCTTCACCGGCACCACCGGTCGCGCCCCCTCGGGCAGCATCGTGGCTCTCGGCCGTTACCTGCAGAGTCTGGGTGCGCGCGTCTCGGAGCACCCGGCGTTCGGTGGCGTGCACCCGGTCCACAAGGGTCGCGGGCACTACGAGGGCCGGGCGATCGACGTGAACTACGGGCCCGGTGGAGAGAACGCCACCGAGAAGTCGTTCTTCGACCGCATCGCCGGGTCGCTCAAGGCGCAGGGCTTCAAGGTGCTGTGGCGGGTCCCTGGCCACTTCAACCACCTGCACGCGGAGTCTTTCGACTCCGGCGGCATCGCCCGTGGTATCGGGTCCATGCCGAAGAACACCATCAAGCCGGAGCGGGTCCTTTCCCCACGCCAGACGGAGTCCTTCGACCGGCTCGTGGAGGTTCTGGAGCGACAGGGCTCCGGCCCGGCGGGAGGTGGCCGTCAGCTCGTGATGCACAACTACGGCACCCGCGAGGAAGACCTGGCCCGCGAGGTCCTCAAGCGGCAGGCCGAGGCCGACGCGCTAGCCCCGGCCTGGTGACGAGGAGGTTCCGTGACGCACGCGTTCCTCGCCCGCCGCACTGCCCCCCCGGAGCCGGCGCCGCAGGTCACGATCCGGGTCCTGTCGCTTGAGTCGATGGACGGCACGAAGCGGATCCAGCTGAACGGGTCGACGGGCTGGTGGCGGATGGCCGGCAGTACCGGCCTGGAGATGCCGCCGTTCGAGGTGGCCCTCGGGTCGGCCCCCGGGGTGGCCGGGGCGGTGCTGCAGGGCGTGCGGGTGCGCGAGCGGGACGTGTTCGTGCCGATGTTCACGGCGTCGAAGACGGGCCCCGTGAACCACCTGGCGATGCTCGAGCAGGTCCGCGGCCTGGTGGACCCGATGGTCGGCCAGTTCCGGCTCGTCGGGGTGACGCCGACGAGCGTGCGCGAGCTCGTGGTGATCTACCGGGAGGGCCTGGAGGGTGCGGACGGGCGCAGCGAGTCGGGCACGTATTGGCGCAAGTTCGGGCTCAAGGCGACTGCCCTGGACCCCTACGCCCGTGACCTGACCGACCGGTCGGTGGAGTCCGCCCGTGCCAGTGGTGGTCGCCCGGTGATCGGGGTGGTCGGGGGGTCCGATGCCCCGTTCCCCTTCGCGCTGTCGGGGGCGACGGTGATCGGGTCGAACATGCAGGTGAACGTGAACTCCTCGGTGCCGGTGTTCCCGGTGCTGGAGCTGGTGGGTCCGATGGACTCCTTCACCGGCTCGATGGACACGGGCTGGTCGGTGTCGGTGCCGGGTGGCCTGGCTGATGGGGAGACGATGCGCCTGGTCACCGATCCGCGCTCTAAGAGCATCCGGGTGAACGGCCAGCTGGCGGCGGGGCGGGTGGCGCGCGGGAGCGTGCTGAAGCCGTTCGTGCCGGGCGTGAACGTGCTGAACGTGACGGCGCCGGGTGCGACGACGTCGACGCTGCTGCGCCTGTCCTGGCGGGCTGGGCATCGGTCCTTGTGGTGAGCGCGGCCTGGGACGTCATCCCCCGTGAGGCGGACCTGACCCGCCTTCACGACCCCATCTCGGGGTGGACGAAGCTGACGCTGGTCGAGCGGCTGAACACCAACGACACGTGGGTGGTCGAGGGCCCGGCGTCGGCGCTGAGCGTGTTCGGGCCGGGGTCGGGGTGCATCCTCGACCGCGACGGCGAGCAGGTGGCCTCCGGGATCGTCACGAACGTCCACAGGATCGCTCGCGACGAGGACGGGCGCCCGATCGACAACCTCGTCGTCACGTTCGCCTCAGACCTCTTCCGCCTCGGCGGGCGCGTGGTCCTGCCAAGCCGAACCACGGTCATCGGCCCGACGATCGGCACGTTCCCCGCGGCCTACGACACCCAGACCGGGGCCGTGGAGACGCTGATCCTGTACTACCTGCGCGCCACCCTCGCCGACCTGGCGCTCACAGACCGGCGCCTGGAGCGGCTGTGGCTGCCCGCCACGCAGGGGCGCGGTGGCAGCACCCAGGTCACCGGGCGCCTGGACAACGTCGGGGTCCTCGTGCAGTCCCTCGCCGAGGCGGGGAACCTGCGCGTCACCATCGGCCACGCCGAGCAGGTCACCGGCCCGTGGCTGAACCTCGCGATCACCGCGGCCCGCGACCTGTCCGACGACGTCCGGTTCGGGTCCGCCGAGTCCACCGCCGCCGGGATCGTGTCGGGCTTCGAGTACGAGCTCGGGATCCCCACCACGACGCGGGCGCTGGTCGCCGGTGGCGGGGACCTCGCCGAGCGCATCTTCCTGCAGGTCCGCGACACTGCGGCCGAGGAGCTGTGGAACCACGTCGCCGAAACCGTCGTGGACCAGCGGCAGGTGGAGCCGGGCAGCGCGGACGCCGCTGCGGAGATGACCCGCGCGGGGGCTGAGGCGTTGGCCTCCGGCGCCGGCCCGGTCAGCGTGTCGTTCACCCCGGTCCTCGGCCCGGACCTGGCCTACCGGCGGGACTTCGTCGTCGGCGACATCGTCGGCTACGACCTGCCCGGCCTGGACCCGGCCTCGGAGAAGGTCCGCCAGGTCACCACCACCGTCCAGGCGGGCAGCAGCGGGCCCACCGAGTCCATCGACCTCGTCGTCGGCACCCCCGACGCGCCCACCAAGCGCACCCAAGCCCAGGCCGCGAAGGCGCTGCGTGCGGTGACAGCGATCCAGAGGAGCAAGTAGATGGCGCAGCGCTCAGGGCCGGTTTCCCAGGGCACCGAGGAGGAGCGTCAGCTCTCCGACGTGGACTGGCGGGACCTGTTCGGTGACGAGCCGGGCGTCTACGGCGACCTCGACGGGTCCGCGTACCGGGTGACGCTGCCCACGAACTCCGACGTCGTGCAGGTCGGGTCGGACTCCCAGCCGTCGCTGTCGCGGGTGGGTGGGTTCTTCCACCGGATCAACGCCGGTGAGGCCGAGGGTGTGGAGATTCCCGCGGCGACCGGCACGGCGCGCACTGACATCGTCGCGGTCCGTTACGACCCGACGTACACGGGCACCCCGGGTCCGTGCCGGCTGGTGCGGATCGCGGGCACCAACGTGGGTCTGCCGGCCTACGACGCGGCTCCGCCGGGAGTCGAGGATCTGCCGCTGTGGGCGGTCACCCGCCAGCCCGGGCAGGCCCTGTCGCAGGCAACGGTCCGGCTGCTGTTCTCCCGGATCGGCCCACACTTCACCGTCCCTGACGACGCCCCGCTGCCCCCCAGCGCCCCGATGGGCTCACGGGCGCACTGGAAGGGCATCGACTACCTGCGACTACTCAGTGGCGGCTCGCCCGTGTGGAAGCCGCTTGCCTCGGATTGGCAGGACCCGAGCACCATCGCCAAGCGCGATGACCAGGGGCGGCTGCGGGCGATGCCGGCCACGGCCAGCAACCACGTGCCGACGCGCCTGCAGATGCTCGACGGCGACATCGCGGCCCGCGAGGAGGCCAAGGCCTACTTCGACGACCGGCTGGCGAACGGCGTGATCCCCAACAGCGTCGCGCTCCGCGACGACACCGGGGCAATCTTCGCCGCCGCCGCCACTCAGCCCGGCCACGCTGTGACCAAGGCCCAACTCGACGACCGCATCCGCTCCGGCGTGTGGAACGTCCAGACCAACGCCAACGGGGACTTCACCATCCAGCTGAGCCCGGCGTTCCCCTCCGCCCTGACCGGGTTCACCCTCACTGACGCGTCGGGCAACCTCGGCTTCGTCGGCATCAAGGCCACCCGGGGGTCCAGCGATCGAACGAAGCTGACGGGCAGGGCGTTCACCACCTCTGGCGCCGTGCTCGCGAATACGGGCATCGCTGTCGCCTTCACGGCGGACGGCCGATGAGCGCCCCCGAGCCCGACGCCGCCTGGCAGCCCGAGGACGACAACCCGGCGTCCCTGGTCGGGAACGACGTGGACGACAACGACCGCGGCGACTTCCCCGAGGACGCCCAGTTCACCGACGAGCAGTGGGCGCACCTGGAGCGGGTGCGGGTCGGCGGGGGCGCAGGTGGCTGACTATTACCTCGCCCCCTCGCTCGTGCGCTTGCGGGCGGAGATGAACGCCCGCTGGCCCGACCGCGACCGCCTCAGCGACGGGTGGATCGCGGACGCGGCGCACAATGCGCGGACCTCGGACCACAACGCCGATCCGCACAGCACCCCCCCGGGCGTGGTGCGCGCCGTCGACGTCGACAAGGACGGCATCGACGCCATGGGCCTCGTCCTCGCGGCCATCGCCCACCCGGCCACGAACTACGTGATCTTCAACGGGTCGATCTGGTCACGCGCCTACCAGTTCCGGCGCCGCGTCTACACAGGCGTGAACCGGCACGACAAGCACGTGCACATCTCCATCCTCAAGTCCCGGGCAGCGGAGTACTCCACCCGGGCCTGGCTGGTCTCCGCACTGTCCAGCGCCGCCACGGCCCCCCGGCCGGCCACCTCGTACAGCCCGGCGGACGTCGCCCGGCCCATCACCATCCCGGAGGACGACGTGACCCTCACCAAGCAGCAGGACGAAGCTCTGGCCGCGGTGTGGAACCTGCTGTGCACCCCCAAGGGGCGCGGCGCCCAGGCGATCGACCGGATCCTGGGCACCCTCCCGCAGCGGTGGTGGGTGAACCGCGACGGCAAGCAGGTCGGCGTCGCAGCCGGGACGGCCGGGGCCCAGCCCGCGCGCGTCCTGGACTCCCTCGACGGCAACTACCTCCTGGAGCAGATGGTCGCCGCCCGCGACCGGGGGGTCGCGGAAACGTCGGCCGCCTACCACCAGCTCGTGAAGCTGATCAGCGATCAGCCTGCCTCCGGCGTGGACGTGGACGCCCTCGCCGACCGCATCATCGACGGCCTCGGCCCGCAGGTCGCTGCGGCCACCGTCGACGCCCTCGCTGCCCGCCTGACGCCGAAGGGGGCCTGGTGATGGCCGACCACGAGCTGACCGTCTCTACCGGCACCGTCGGCGCCTACTCGAAGGGCTTGCTGCAGGTCGCCGGCGCCGGGCTCGCGATCTTCGTCGCGGGCATGACGGACGACCGGATCACCGCGATCGAGACCACGCAGATCGCCGCCGCGATGGTGACGGCCCTGCTGGTGTACGTGGTGCCGAACTTCCCGGCACCGATCGTCCGGTACGCCAAGACGGCCGCCGCGGTCCTCGGTGCCATTGCCGTCGCCCTGCCCCCGTACCTGGAGTACGGCTGGTCCGGCCTGGACGGGGAGAACCTCTCGCTCGTCGCCCTGCAGGTGCTCACCGCGCTCGGGGTGTACATCGCCCCGAACACCACGCCGCTGCCGGTGGTGCAGTCCGCGGCGGGCGCCCCGGCCTTGGCCGTCGCCCCGGTCGAGGCGGCCGAGCCGTACGCCTTCGGCGGAGCCTGAGCGGTGGGCTCGCGCGCTGCCGCACCACCACCCACGCCGGACCGGCGCGCGAAGCCCGCCCCCCACCCGGCGGTGCAGGTCGCCCTCATCGTCTCCGCCGCGGTCGTCATCCTCGCCATCCTGGGTGCGCTCCTGTTCCTGGTCGTCACCGACCGCCAGGCGCAGATGCGGGCGTTCCTCGAAGCGATCAGCGGCCCCTCGGGGCTGCTGGCCATCATCGGGATCGCCGTGAACACCTGGCAGAACTGGAACCTCAAGCGCCAGGGCGGGCGCAACGAGGCCCTGGCGGGTCGGGTGCTACCCGAGGTCATCCGGGAACGCACCGAGCCCCTGCAGCAGATCGCGCCCGCCCTCCCGCCGGAGCCATCCGCGCCGCCCGTACCGCACGGGGCGAGCCCCCTGGACCCCGACACCCTGCGCGAAGAACTCCTGCGCGGCCCGCGCCCACCCGAGCCGTCCTGGCACCACATCACCACCGGGACCCCGGACTACACGCGCCTACCCGAAGACCCCGCGCACCCCGGCGCCTGAGCGCCCCCACTTTCCGCTGGCCGGTCACCGCCCCCCGGGCCGGCCAGCGGGCCAGGCCCCGCCTTGGAGGTCCCATGCCCATCCCCACCGGCGACGGCGCCACCCTCTACGTCCACGACGGCGGGGTGGTGTTCCTCGAAGCCTCCAGCACCCTGGCCGCGAATGCCGTGGGGCAGGTGTACGCCACCCGCGAGGACGCCCTCACCAGGATCGACCCCCTGCCCGTCTTCGACCTCAACGGCTCACCCCTGCCGAGCCTGAAGGCCAGCCCCCTGGGTGCATTGGCTCCGTACATGACGACCGTCGTGCGGGGCTTCACCTCCTTCGGGTCCGTCATCGAGCCGGTGTACAGCCTGGAAGGGCTGTTCGCCCTCTATGACCTCATGGCCGCCCGCCTCGCCGTGGTCGAAGCAAGCGGCGGCGGCGGCAGTGGCGGCGGCGAAGACCCCGGTACCGGCACCCCCTCGGCCGGCGACCGCTACCCCGCCGACGACCGCTACCCCGCCGACGACCGCTACCCCTCCTGAGCGACTGGAGCCCCCATGCCCACCTTTTCCACGCCACTGCCTGGTGACGCGGCCCCCGGCAAGGCCGGGATCAGCGACGACATCGACAAGCTCACCGCCGCCATCGCCGAACTGCGCGAGGAGGTCGCTAACACCGTCGATCAGGGCATGTTCAACTCGGGCCTGGCGGACGTGCAGGGCACCGTCTCTGACGCCGTGGGCTCCTGGCGGGCCACCGACGGCGGCATCTTCGCCGGCGACCGGCCCGACTTCTCTCAGGTCCTCATGACGGGCCGGGACTCCTCGGACTACTCCGCCGCGCAGGTCGGCGACATCCGTCTGCGCGTGCCGGACGCGAACGCATGACCGTCACCGAGGTCCGCACCACCAAGGGGTGGTTCGCGCCGTCCGCCGTCGCGGCGACCCCGCCGATCAGCGGCGTCGACCTGTCCCTGATCTCCGTCGTCGTGCCCGAGGCGACGCTGACCGTGAACTCGGTGCTCATCAACGCGGTCACGTCCAAGAAGGCGTGGCGCACCACCTACTACGGCACCGACCCTGTTGCCCTCGGCGCGTTCGCGCCTACCGCGTCGGGGCAGACCCCGCCGTCCGGGGTGAGCATCCAGCCAGGCAACGCCTACCGCACCGAGCAGAACCCGCAGCTGAGCGGGCTCGCGGCGGGCACGAAGTACTACTACCGGTTCCTGTTCGTCGACGAGCAGGGGGGCCGGCTGCTCGACAACGTCCGCTCCTTCACCACCGACGTGGAGGTCGTGCCCGGGGGCGGCGGGGGCGGAGGCGTCATCCCGCCCGTCAGCGACGGCACCGGCGCCAAGCTGCAGTGGCGCCCCCATCCGGACTACCGCTCCTTCAAGATCCGCAACGTGACGGCGGGCAAGAACAGCCTCGACGTCGGCACCGACTACCTGCTGGTGTGGCCGGACACCCCGCTGCGCTCAGGGGTCCAGATCGTCGGCGGGCGCAACATCGCCTCCTTCGGCGGCCACATCCAGCCCACCACGCTGAACAGCCCCGGCCAGCGCGGCGTCCAGATCCATGGAGGCGCCTCCGGCAACAGCAACCGCCTCATCCACATTGAGGGTCTGCTGATCAACGGTGAGATCAACGAGGGCGTCAACATCGACCTCAACGGTGGCCTCAATGTCGAGATCCACCTGTCGAACATGCTGATCGGCTCCTCGTCCCGCCCCTTGCACGGCACCTACTCCGGTCACCACGCCGACCTCGTGCAGTGGTGGAACGGCCCGCACAAATTGATGATCGACGGCCTCACCGGTTACACCGACTACCAGGGCTTCATGATGCAGCCCCACCAGTTCGCGCCCTACAACAACAGGACGAGCCCGGCGCCGAGCTTCACGAACCGCTGGTACAAGGAAACGTGGACCAGCTGGTTCCGCAACATCATGATCGTCCAGACGGGCAGCGGCAGCATCGCCTACAACGCCCAGGTCGGAGCGCCCTACAACCCCACCGGCACCGCCAAGAACCAGAGCAAGCACTACAGCGACAACTGCTGGTACACGGTGACGCCTGCTAATCGCACCAACAACGTTTTCCACAGCAACAGCACCTCCTGGCCGCAGCCGACTTTCGGGTCCTGGCAGCGGGGGTTCAACACCGCGATCGCGAAGACCCCCTCCCAGGTGGGCATCGGCTACATCTCCCCCGGCTACGTCTGAGAGGCGCTGCACACTCATGGTTTCGATCGTTCAGCAGGCCGCCGCAGACGGTGTCGACACGGGCACCGAGGCCCGCCGGTGCGCCCTGGTCCTGCCCAAGGCGCCCCTGGTGGGGCACGTGCTCATCGCTGCGGTGGGCATCGACAAGTCCGCCGGCGCGTTCAACGCCCCGCCGGCCGGGTGGTCGTGGCTGGGTGACCCGCGTGTGCAGGCTTCGGTGTCCCAGGCCGTCGCGTGGCGCGTCGCGGACGGCAGCGCAACGGACCTGGCGTGCACCCTCAGCTGGACCAGCGCCGTCAACCACGAGGGCCTGATCTTCGAGGTCGACGCGATCTCCAGCGGCACCCCCGTGGCGGTCGTCAACCCGGCGAGCGAGACGGCCACGAACACGATCACCGTGGACGCCGGATCCGCAGACGCCGACGGGTTCGCGCTGTCCTTCTGGTCCCAGGACTCTGAGGACAACGCCAACAACGTCACCTACTCCGGGTCCTACCTCCCGCTGGTCTCCACCGTCGCCGCGACCGGCACCGGCGGCGCGAACGTCTTCGTCGCCGGCAAGAACCTCGCCGACAGCGGCTCCACCGTGGTCACGGTCACCGCGACCACGTCGGACCAGACGACGATGCGCGTGGCCCGGTTCCCCGCGACCCTCACCCAGACCGCCACCAACACCTCCAGCGCCCTGCTGTCGCGGGTGGTGGGCATCCCGACCGCCACCACGGTCACCGTGACCGCCCGGGTCGCCGGCACCACCAGCGCCCGCCTACGCCTGGCCACGGACGCAGCCCTCACCCAGGGCGTCGTCACCGGCCCCTCCACGACGCCCGACGCCCGCGGGGTCGCGACGCTCACCGCGTCCGGGCTGGCATCTGGGACGCGCTACTACTACCGCGTGGAGATGACCGGCCCGACCGGCACCGCCACCGACACCGGCCCCATCGGGCGGGTCCGCACCGCCCGCACCGGGCAGGCCAGCTTCGCGTTCTGCTTCGGGTCCTGCACCAACGCCTCCGACTCCGAGGCCATGGCCGCGATCGCCGCCCGGGGCGATGACCTGTTCTTCCACCTCGGCGACCTGTACTACGCCGACGGGTCCGGCACCGGCGTGCAGAACGTGCGCGACAAGATGAACGCGAAGATCACCGCCCCCAACCACGCAGCGGTGTTCTCCACCATCGCCACCGGGTACGCCGGCAGCGACCACGACGCCATGAACAACGGCTCCACCCTCGCCTCGAACCCCACTGGCATCGCCAGCTGGAACACCGCCTACCGCGAGCTGTTCCCCACCCCGCCCCTGGCCGCCGCGGGCGGGGTCTACTTCTCCTACGCGTGGGGCCGGGTGCGGTTCATCCACCTCGACACCCGCTCCTACAAGAGCGGGTCCACCGCGCTGGGCTCCACCCAGAAGCAGTGGCTCAAGACCCAGGTCGCCACCGCTACCGAGCCGGTCATCGTCATCGTCCAGGGCGACTCCGGGTGGGTCGGCACCTCCGACTCCGACCAGTGGTCGGGGTACTCCGCTGAGCGCACCGAGCTCGGGGAGTTCTTCGCGAACAGCGGCAAGAACATCGCGATGCTGGCCGGCGACGCGCACATGCTTGCCGCGCATGCCGGCGGGTCGGCGTCCCCTGGTGGGATTGCGGTCTTCCAGGCCGCGCCGCTGAACAACGGGGCCTCCCGCAAGGGCGGCCCGTGGACGGCTGGGCCCTACCCCGCCTCGGGCAGCGACCGGGTCTCCCAGTACGGGCGCATCGCGGTCACCGACACCGGCTCCCAGATCGCCCTCGCCTACACCGGCTACTCCGCTGACGGCACCCAGCGGGTGACCCTGACCAAGACGTACGCGACCACGACCACGACGGGTCCGGTCACCCCGCCTCCGGACAGCAGTGCCGTGGCGACGGCGGTGAAGGCGTGGCGGCGCACGAGCGTCGCGACGTCCAGCAGCTCCCTCGCGGTGCTGCTGCCCGCGGCCGGCGACGGGGAGAACCAGTGGCGCTTCGACGCCACCCGCAGTCAGCAGGTCGTCATCGCGGTTGCCACCGGGGCGGGGTCCATCACCCAGGGCCCGGCCGTCCCTTCGGGGTGGACGGAGGTGGTGCCCCCGGTCGTCTCCGGCGCAGGGGCAACCCTGGCCTTGTACCGGCGGGCCGCGGTCGCGGGGGATGAGGGCAAGTCCGTCACCGTCACGTTCGCCGACTCCCTGTCCCACCGCAGCGCGATCGCCCTAGTCGTGGAGGGCGCCACCGCCCTGAACGGCACCCCGGTCTCGCGCAAGGACTCCTACACGACCAACGTGACCGCCGGGGGCATGACCCTCACGCAGACACCGGGTCTGGTACTGCAGGCCGGGGTGGTCCGTCACGACGCGTCGGCGACGCCGATCAGCTTCGAGCGCACCAGCGCCGGGGACGCCGCGACGCCGGACACCTACCCCGACGGCTACCAGGGCGTCCAGGTGTCCTCCAACGCCACCAGCCGCAACGCGGCCCTGGTCCTGGCGTGGCGCACCGAGCAGACCGCGACCGCGGTCCCCGCGACGGTGTTCAAGGCCTCCTACGCCGGGCCGTGGGCGGCCGCCCAGTACGCCTACACCTCCCTCGGCGCGACGCAGGCGCCTCCGGATGCCCAGGCCCTTGCCCAGTGGGAGGTCCTCACGCCGGAGGGCGTGTGGGCGCCCGCGGTGCTCGAGGTGCTGTGCCCCGACGGCGCATGGCGCTGACCTTCTTCCCTCGGCCCTGGAGGCACACCTCGTGGCACTGACCTACGGCGACAGCAGCGCCGACTTCACCTCCGACACCACCGGGCGGCTGCGCCCCGGGGTGCCCGTGTGGTTCTGGCGCACCCGCACCGGCGGCGAGCAGTACACCGGCGTCCTCGCCGCCCTGGCCGGGATGCTGAACGGTGACGGGTCCGCGGTCTCCAGTGCGGGCGTCGGGTCCCTCGCCGTCCAGGTCCCGGACGACTTCACAGGCGAGCTGTACGTCTCGGCGGTCATCCGCAATGACGACGGAACCGTGGACACTGCGGCCACCGCGGCGGGGCCGCGTGTGCGCCTCGTCCCCCCGGCCGGGGCAGGCGGCGGCGGGACCGTGGACACGTCGGGCCTGGCGACCGACGCCGAGCTCGCCGCCCTGGCGACCGACGTCGCCGACCGCGCCCTTCAGGCCGACCTCATCGCCCTGGCGACCTCCGCCGAGGGCAAGACCACGCCCGAGCAGGTCCAGGACATCGTCGCGGCGATGGTCGTGGCGGGCGCGAACGTCACGAAGTCCTACGACGACGCCACCGGCACCCTCACCATCACCGCCGTGGGCGGGGGGACCACCGACCCCGAGGTCGTCCGCGACGCCATCGGCGGGGCCCTCGTCGCAGGGGCCGGCATCAACATCAACTACAACGACGCCGCCGACACCATCACCATCACCGCCACAGGGCCAGATGCCACGACCCTGGCCTCCGACCCGGCATTCACCACCGCGTACGCGCCCGCTGGGGACTACGCCGCCGCCGCGGACCTGATCGGCGTCGAGGTCGACCCGGACAACCCTGGCGTCGTCCGGTTCGTGCCGGGCGCCGGCGCCGGCGCAGGCCTCGGCGGGGGCGGCGGCGGCAGCAGCAACCCGGCGACGCTGACCGCGAACACCTACACGGGCGACCACGTCCTCGAGGTGGGCGACCTGGCCCGCCTCATCGTCATGGACGGGAGCGGCGATTCGGCGGTCCTCGTCCCCCACGACGCAGCAGCAGCCCTGCCCGTCGGCGCGGAGATCCCCCTGCTGCGCACTGGCGCCGGATCTGTGCGCGTCGCCCCGGAGAAGATCAACCTTCACCCCAACGGGGCTGTGGCCACCACGCTCGCGCCCTTCACCGCCCGCAACGGCACCATCACCCGAGTCACCGGCGCAGCCCCCGGCGGCGGGGCCGTGGCCCGCGCGACCTCCACCGGCTCCAGCGGCTCCTTCGGCGTGTTCGCCGGGACGATCGCCCTCGCCGGGACCGGCCTGGGCATCGGCGACAAGGTCAGCGCCCGCCTCGGCGTCAACGGGCAGGTCCCCACCCGCCTGGCCCTGCGCTTTCAGCGCGACACCACCACCATCACCCAGGCGTTCAGCACCTACGTCACCGGAGCCGGAGTCGCCCGTGTCGACGGCGCGGTCATCCCCGCCGGGACCACCGGCATCCTGATCTTCACCGAGGGCACCGCCACTGCCACGGGGCAGACCATCGACCACTACGGCCTGACCGTCACCCCCGGCTCCACCAGCCTGACCGACCACTTCGACGGCGACTCCGCCGACGGGGAGTGGGCCGGTGACCCCGGGGCCTCCGCCAGCTACTCCGCCGTCCTCGCGGGGGGCACCCCGGCACTCGCCCGCTACCAGCGGGCGACGCTGCGCAAGGTCGCCGCAGGGTCATGGGTCCTGGCCAACACCGCACCCACGGACGTCGTGCGCACGTCCGACACCCTCACCTTCGACCGCGACAACGGCCAGAACGGGATGGTTGCCCCCTCAGCGGGCTACGCCGGCCCCGCAACTCTGCCCCTGACGTCCGGGCGGACCCTGCTGGCCAGGGTGGCGCCCTCGCGGGCGATGTCGGTGTCCTCGATCGCGTTCCGCGTCACCACCGCCTCCGCGACGTCCGACCCCGTCTCCGTCGCCCTGTTCAGCGCGGACGGCGTGCGCCTGTCCACTTCCGGGGCGGTCACCCCCGGTGTGAACACCACTGGCACGAAGGTCGTCGCACTGCTCCCCGTGGTCCTGGCCCCGGGCAGCGTCTACTACGCAGCCCTGTCCTCGGCGTCCACCGCGACGATCCAAGGCACCGAGGTCGTCGCCGACGCCTTCGGAACCGCCCTGCCCGCCCTGGAGAGCGGCTACGTCGCTGCTCACCCCGTCGGCGCCACCATCACCACCCCCACCCCGACGGACGTGGCACCGCTGCTGTTCCTGCGGGAGGCATAAGTGGTCTCCACCATCGTGCGGGCCGCCCGCTCGGGCACCCCCGCCACCACGCCCCTGGCCTGGGCGCCACCAGCGCTGTCCAGTCCCACGACCATCACCGTGACCGACGACCCCACCACCCGCCGGGTCAACCTCGGCGCCGACCAGGACGCCGTCATCGTCCTGCCCTCAGCGCCGATCACCGAGATCGCCACCCGCCTCGGCACCGACGTCACCGACGCCATGGTCCACGTCACCGGCGGCCGGCACGTCGCGGTCATCGGTGGCCACTTCCGGCCCCACCAGAGCCCGCCCAGCTACGTGACGCAGACCGCGTTCTCCGCCGACACCACCATCCGCGTCGACACCACCGCAGGCTTCCCGGAGGTCGGCGAGCTCCGCATCGACGGCGAGGCCGTGCGCTACACCGGCCTGACCGCGACGTCGTTCACCGGCTGCACCCGCAACGCCGGCTTCTTCAACAACTCCGCCGTCTCCACCCTCACCCACGCCCCCGGCGCCCGCGTCTACCTCGGGGAGTACGCCCGCAGCGGGCTGTCGTTCTTCGACCAGACCGGCACCATCCACGTCGAGGGCGTCCTCTTCGACGGGTTCCTCGGCGACGGCATCCGCGCCCTGGGCAAAGCCACCACCGTCCTGCAGGTCCAGAACTGCCGCATCGGCCCGGCCGTCGCCCACGACCGCTCCTACCAGACCGACGCCCACCCCGACTGCATCCAGATCCTCGGCACCCTCGCCGAGCTGCGCATGCACCGCGTCACGATGATGAGCCGCGACGGAGCGTGCCTGCTCAATCAGGGCACCGACGGCGGCCAGGCGCTGCCCAAGGCAGTCCTGCGCGACGTGCTGGCCATCGCCGAGGAGGGCAACAACCGCGGCCTCTTCGTCGACCGGAACCCCGGCTCAACCATCTGGGACACGTACAACACGTGGGCCTCCCCGTATGGCACCGGTGAAGGGTTCCCGTCGTTCCTGACGGGCCGGATCTACAACCAGCCCCGCCCGCCCGAGCGCGCCCAGCCCTGCCCGCCCGGCGTCGCCGGCACCGGCTACCGCAGTCCCGGCTACCTGTGACCCCGAGGAGACACCCATGAGCATCGACCTGCCCGAGGTCGCCCGCGTCGACACCGACGGCCGCCTCTACGAGGCGCAGCTGCCCGAGCGCCTCGCCGAGCCGAACCTCATCGACCTGATCGGGCAGCACGCGCCCTCCAGCGGTGGCGGCGGTGGCGGGGTCGAGGCGATTGTCCTGTCGGCGGCATCCGCCATGTCGGCGCTGTCGGGCTCCCCGTCCACGAGCGGCTGGGTCTCCCCCACATCGGGGACCGCCGGCGCCGGGCGCGTCTCCACCCTCGACTTCGACGGCGGAACCAGCGTCGAGTACGCCGGGCGCTGCGCGACCCTGCCTGCGGCCTGGGCCGCGACTGACATCACGCTGATCTGGACGATCAAGGACGGCGCCGCGACCGGCGACGTGCAGTGGCAGGCCACATGGACGGCCCTGGTCGACGGGCAGCCCGTCACCGTCGCGCCCCCGCAGGTGTCCGCCGTGGGCACCGCGCCACTCGCGGGCGTCGCCCGCACGACCACCATCCCGGCCGCCGCGATCCCCAGCGGGGTCCCGGTGATGCTCCGCTTCGGCCGCGAGCCCGGCCTGGCCGCCGACACCCTGGCCGTCGACGCCTGCCTCATCGCCGTCGCCCTCACTCCCGCGGGGTAGCGGGCAGCGCCCCCAGCGTGAACGTCTCCTCGGGCTCGGCAAGCCCGTGGCCGAGTTCGTAGACGAGCACCTGACCCGAGGTGAGGGTCGCTCGAGAGCGCCCACCGGCGGTGTCGCTGCCCGCCGGGGCGCTGGCGCCCGCCATGGTCACCAGTCGCGGGAGCTGGTCCCCGGCCACGACCACCGACCCTGCCGGCAGAGCCCTGATCGCGGCCACCTCGGCGCCCGCCTGCGCTATCACCTGCCGGCGCACGCCCGCGTCCTGGATGACCGACGTGCCGATCGGGGCCGGGACCAGCGCGCCCATGGCGACGGCAGCCGCGAGCACCCCCACCTGTGCCCGCGACAAGGCCATCCCCAGCAGGAGCCAGATCATCGCCACCGCGGGCGTCAGGTAGCCCGCATCTGCGGGGAGCAGCAGGAAAGCTCCGAACTGCACCGCCGTCGAGGCCGCCAGCGCAAGCATCCAGGCGGCCTCGGCGGGCAGGCGCCCGGCCTTGGCCACCCGCACCAGAGCCAGGATGAGCGCAGCGAAGACGAAGACCGCGCCATAGGGCCCCCAGACGCCCACGACAGCCTGGCTTACCACCTGCGGCAGCGTCGCGTCCGTCCCCGCGGGGCGCAGCAGCGCCCTCCCGTAGGTCGCCACGGGCACGGCGAAAAACGCGGCCACCACGACCGCCGCGGGAGCAACAACGGCGACGATCCGACGAGCAGACCACGACCGGTCCGCGGCGAAGAGGACCACGATCACGATCGCTGCAATCACTGTCGCAGGTCGGCACGCCAGTGCTAGGCCCAGCAGCACCCCGGCGACCAGCAGTCGGCGCTTGGCGAGGAACGCCAGCGAGCAGAACAGCAGTGCGAACGACCAGTTGTAGTCCATGTAGGACGTGCTGCCGCGCCATACGACGTTCGTGAACGCAACACCGAGCGCGACGGCAGGCCACGCTCGCACGCCCAAGTGTCGCGCCAGGGAGGCCACCGCTATCACTCCGGCCGCCGTCACCAGCGTGGTCAGCGCCGCGAACACCCACCATGGCGCGCCCACGAGCAGATACGCCAGGTGTTCCAGCAATGGGTACCCGGGTGCCCGCGACGCCGCATACGTTCCCGTTTCGCGCGCGACCGAGCCAGCGAGGTACAGCCGCCACGCGTCGGGGTCCGTGCCCAGGCCCGTGCCGAACATGAAAGGCAGCCGGCTTGCGACGGCTGCCAGGGCCAGAGCTGCATAGATGGCGAGCGAGTGGCCGCGACGCATCCGCGGATCGTGGCACAGATCCTTCCGCCCCGCCCCGCCCCGCTCCCACTCCGGTGGGGGCGGGGCGCTTCGTGCGTCCCGGCTTACCCTCACCCCGTGCAGCCCCAGCCCCACCGGTACTACGCCGAGCAGGCGCCGTGGGAGGACCGTGGCCCGGACGTCGTCGTGCCCGCCGAGCCGGTGGCCGTCGTGGTCACCGCGGTGTTCGAGGACGGCTACGCCGGGGACGTCGAGGGCGTGGCGAAGGCGTGGACGCCGCGGGCCGTCGACTGCTTCTTCCCCCACCCCGACCCTGCGGTCAGAGGCGGCGGGTACCGGGTGTGGGTGCTGGCCCACCGGGTGCGGCGCCTGATCGGGCCGGGGCGGCGCTACAGCACCGGCCACCAGTAGCGGCCTTACGGCATCCGCCACTCCTCTGGCAGCGGTCGCAGAACGATCTCTTCGACATGCCCGTCGGGGAAGGTCACCGAGCACGGGTACGTGGTCGTGACCTCCTCCATCCACGCCCCGATGTCGTACACGCCAGCCCGCATCATGTTGTTGCTCCACCGCCAGTCGGACAGGCAGAGTTCCTCGGCCACCTGATCGCCCGTAGCGTGCGGCACGCGGCCAGTGAAGGTCCCGCGCTGCACCAGCACAGGTCGGTCACGGGGCATGCCCTGGCGCAACCACAGCCAGAGCACGCGCCAACCGGGCCAATGCGGCTTGGTGATTACCTGGCCCCAGTCCTCGCCAGCGTTGTGGCTGAGGTCGATCACTCGCCGTTCGCGTGCCACGCGGTCAGGCTAGCGCCGGGCTCCGTTCATGGCAGCGGCCACCAGTAGCGGTCCTCGTGCTCGTCCAGCGTCTCCACCTGGCCGACGTCGTCGCTGTCGCGCTGCACGATGCCCGAGGTGTCCTCGAAGAGCCGGCCGAGCGTTGACGGGCCGTCGCGACGGGCGCGTTCGACTTCCCGCCGTGCGCGGGCGCTGAGTTCGGTGCGGACGTAGCTGGCCACAGGGGCAGGGTGGCGCCGGGGCCTCAGGCCGCGCTACCTGACCGCTGCTGCCAGCGCTGCTCGATCACCCTCCGCACCCGAGCGCACACGCCCGGTGCGTAGTCCAACGCTGCAGGATCACGGCTGAGCTGATTCAGGACCATGTAGTAGCGCACGGCTGATACGTCGAACGCCTCGCGGATCGCCTGCTCCTTCGCGCCCTGGTTACGCCACGGCGTCGCCTCGAAGTCGAGGATCGCCCGGTCGCGGTCGGTTAGCTCAGCCATGGGGCCATGGTGGCGGGTGGGTGCGACAGGCCGGGGGGCGCGTTGCCCCGCGAATGTTGACTGGTCAACACAACGCGGTCGTCATGAGCAGTCGCACGCCGCGTGAGGTTGCGTCAATCGGTCGCTGACCTGCCACTATCTCGACATCGCAGGTCAGCGGTAAACCACCGTGGCGGGTTCGAGTCCCGCCTCGCGCACCTCGAGACGTGGCCGGTGACGTCAGCCAGCGCCGCGCCCACCGGCCCACCGCCACCTGAGCGGCCCACCCGCCGCCGCACCACCACGACGCCCCGCCTCCCGCCGGGGCCGGGCGCTCCGTCATGCCGTCACGGGCAGATCCCTCTTGCGCACCGCGGGGACACCCGCGTACAGCCCGTGCGGCTCGGTGTCGTCGGTCACCACGGCGCCGGAGGCGATCACGCACCCCTCGGCGATGTCCACCCCGCCCAGCACCGTGACGCTGGCCCCGATCCACGTGCCGTCGCCCACGGTGATCTGTCGCTGCCTGACCCGGCCGGCGCGGCGCTCCGGGCCACCGGCGTCGTGGTCGATGGACATGAACCGCACGCCTGCGCTGATGTCGCAGCGCTCACCGATGGCGATGGGCCCGGAGCCGAAGTAGCAGCCGTGACTGATGCTGGTGCCGTCCCCGATGAAGACCTTCACGCCCCGGAACATGGTCTGGGACTTGATCCACATCCTGCCGACGTCCATGCCCAGGCGGCGCAGCGCGAGCCGCCGCAGGACCGACGGGCACGGCTCCGTCATCACCAGGCAGTTGATGATCAGGAGGATCACGTAGCGGCGCAGGACTCTCACCGTGGGGAGGTTTGGCATCAACGGACCGTAACCGCGTCGCCGCGAGGGCGTGAGGTGTTCACCCGGACGGCGTCCCGGGCGGCACCGGCACTCCCCGCGGTGCCCCTGCCCCCGACGCACCGCGGGGGCGGTCGATCGGGCCGCCGGTGGGACCTGTGCGCATGGGCGCGGTGGCCACGGGTAGGTCCTCCACGAGCACCGCCACGCACCACCCGACCCGTGAGGGAGCCAGCATGAGCGACGGCAGCATCGAGACCGAGGGCACCGACGAGAACGCCAAGCGG
>Ga0210040_10000716_pt1 | contig 53470 bp, 48 predicted proteins | sample CryGeyCG12114_NA_FD_185462 | JGI IMG/M metagenome (GOLD analysis project Ga0210040, IMG submission 185462) | Groundwater microbial communities from aquifer - Crystal Geyser CG19_WC_8/21/14_NA (SPAdes) (version 2) | ecosystem: Environmental > Aquatic > Deep subsurface > Groundwater | place: USA...
ACCGCCTATCCATCCTGATCCTGCAGCAAAAGGACAATATCCCGATCGAGAAGGAGGCTGCCTTGAAGAACGTTAGACAGGACGACTTCCGAACAAGAAGTTTCATGACTAGACATATGCTACATCCAATCGGCGCTACCTTGTTCAGGACGAAGTGGGATGACAGCATGGCTAGCGTGATGAACCGAGCAGGTATCGACGGCGCAGACATGGAGTTGAAGAGAGTCAAGGTCGAGCCTCTACCTTACAAGAGGCGGAACCCGTCTACTTTCAGATAAGCAAGACCTACACTACTAATCGATGTACAATAGTTTAGGATGATGGACATATGCACGAAGCTGCCATCAAGGGTGAAGACTCTACCGTGTCGTGTGCCCACGGAGTACGTGTGTACTAATCTGCATTTAAGCTCGATGTTGGCACTATGAAAACATGGTTCAAGCATCGATCATGAGAAGACTGGAGTGCATAGACTTGTGCGATAAGTGTGAAATCCATTCTCGTTGCACGCAGCTGGAAAAGGGCCAAACCCAAAAAGCAGCTTCCACATGTTGCTTGCTGCTTGCTGCAGTGCCATAATCGACTGTGTCAGGATATAGACGGGAGCATCGTCAACAATCGTACTTCTGTCCTCTAAACGGTCAGAAAGGCAATTCGGAAGTAGTATGCTCGTGGCTGCCTGCAGAAGATACATAGTACTGACCACTGTATAAGATGACCCGTGCATCGTTGCTCCTCCGAGAAGCTGCCCGCGGTTGCCCTGGTACCTTACGCATATACCTGTGTTAGACTCGTCCGTGCACATCTGATCAGCCCTAAGCGTTTACACTACCTTCGAGAGGCAAACATCGAGGTTTCGCCTTGTTTGCGACGGCTGACTTCTGGAGAGAGAACGGTACCCAGGTTCGTAGGGCCGACAGTATTTCCCAATCAGGCAAGGCGCTCTCAAGCAAACGACGTTTCACTTCTCCCAATCTCTCAGCCCTCCGTCCAGGTCTGCGCATGCCGTATGCATTTGCCTAACCTTATACATCGTGATATGCGAATGATGCAGAAGCACAATGGGAAACATACCGCGCTGGAGGAGCTGCGAGTCAACCACCTGGTGAGATGCGTGCTGTGCCGTTGATCGAGACACTAGGCCCCCATTCCTTCAGTTTCGTACAGCATTCCATAGTAATGTCCTGCAAAAGTAGGCACACGTGGCCGCCACTACGCACTGACGAGCAGCAGCACAGCCTACGACCACGGTCCCTAACACCGCTCCGCCGTGCCGTGCCGTGCTTCCAGCTTCTATAACGGCTCACACTTCACGCATGTAAGACTTCGGTGAGTGACTGGATGTGGGAACTCTAACGTGCGATAACAGCGAGTGCAGAAATGATTTGTACTAGGTAAGAATTAATTTCACTTTGCTTGCTGTACTCGCGCAGCTGGAACTCGTCACTACCCAGCAACAAACACTAGCCTAGAATGATGCTGTGAATGTTATGAAGGAAAGGATATCTCAGTCACTTTTAGTCTTTTATGACTCTTTGTCTGTGCCACGTTTACCACATGAGTCTAGACACGGGAGCTCTTGTGCAAACAACCGTGCTTCTGGTCCAAAAAAAGGCTGCGTCCAACAAGCAACTTCAAGCTATAACCGCCCAGCATATACGATTCATTCATAGAACATTTTTCCTACCAACCATCGAAGTCGCAGAAGACGCCTCTGAAGAATGACGCCGAAGCGAGGATGTCGCAATCATCGACCAAGAGCACAAAGGCCGAGGTCACAGCGCAGCTGTGGAAGCCTACGAGGACAGAGCTTGGGATCATGATTACCTTGGCTGTGTGCTCACTAGTGTACGTCGTCAAGCCCCGTCCACAGCTAGCCTGCTAACGTACTATAGGGTAGCCCTCGATGCCACCATTCTAGTGCCAGTCTTACCAACACTGGCTATCGATCTGGATGGTACGGCCGCAGAGGCTTTCTGGACTGGGACATCCTACCTCCTGGCGCACGCTGTGCTACAATCCTTCATCGCTAGCCTCTCCGAGGTTTTCGGCCGACGAGAATTGCTGGTCCCCTCGATCCTCTCCTTTGCTGGCGGCTCGATCGTCTGTGGCCTCGCACACAACTTCCCAGTCATGCTGACCGGCCGAGTTCTGCAGGGCTTCGGAGGAGCAGGCATAATCACCCTGTCACAACTTGTCTACGCTGACCTCGTTCCTTTACGACTTCGTCCCAAATACTTCACCATGGTACTCGGCGCCTGGGCCCTCGGCTCACTTCTCGGCCCTCTCGTCGGCGGCCTGTTCGTCGAGCGAGCAACATGGCGCTGGTGCTTCTGGCTCAACCTCCCCATCTGTACCATCGCCCTCCCAATGACGTTCTTCTTCCTCGGCGCCCTCACAAAACCCAAAAGCAACCTCCTCACAAAACTCCGCAGCATCGACTGGATCGGCAACACCCTCTTCATCGCCTCCCTAACCTCCCTCCTCATCGCCATCTCCTGGGCCGGCATTTCCTACTCGTGGTCCGACTACCAAACCATCCTCCCCCTCGTCCTCGGCACCACCGGCCTAATCCTCAGCGTCGCCTACGAGGTGCGTCTCGCCTCGAACCCCTTCCTTAGCAAAAACATCTTCAAATCCCGCAGCGCAGTCGCCAGCTACATCCTCGCCATACTGCAGGGCCTAGCACTGTACATGGCCCTCTACTACAGTGCCTTCTACTTCTCCGCCACCCACTTCTTCGGTCCCATCCGCACCGGCCTCTCCGTCTTCCCAGCCACCACACTCATGCTCCCCGGCAGCGCCATTGTCTCCGCCCTCATCGCCCGCACCGGCAGATTCCGCTGGGCCATCTGGGCCGGCTTCACAATCAGCACGGCATCAGCGGGCCTCTTCACACTCTGGGACGACAAGACAAGAACCCCAGTCTGGGCCGCCTGCGAGTGTTTCTTCGGCCTGGGCATGGGCATGCTCCTGAGCTCTGTCAACTTCAGCACGCAGGCGGCCGTCGAGCCCGGGGACGCGGGCCAGGCAGCCGCCATGTACGCTTTCATGCGCTCCGTGGGCATGACGGTCGGTGTCGCCGTGGGCGGGACTGTGTTCCAGAACGTGATGAAGCGGAAGTTGAGCGAGCTTGGGGTGGAGGGGGCGGGGGAGCTGGCGAGACATGCGGAGGGGTTTATTGAGGTGTTGAAGGGGATGGCGACGACGGGTGCTGAGGGGCGGATGAGGGAGGATGTTATGGAGGGATACGTGTGTGGGTTTCGCGGGGTTTGGATTACTATGACTGCGCTTTGTGCGGCGGGGTTGGTAGTGAGTTTGTTTATTGGACGAGGGAATTTGGATAGGGTTCTGAAGAGTAAGTTTACGGTCAAGGAGAGGGGGGGAGGGAGGTAGGTAATGGATGCTATGAAGGTTTTGCGGGTTCATGGCACTCTTTCTTAGAGGTTCTCACTAGTATCGTTTGAGAGTCCGTTCGGTCCACTTCACTTCAGTTCACTTCAGTCTCTCTCCGCCGCCAAGGGTGATCTGATTCGAGATCGAGATTAATTAGAGACCGAACACAGCCCGATGCACTCCGTTTCCGTCCCCTCGGCACACAATCACGGGCATAGCCTCGCCGCCTCTTATCCGTGCCCTCTGCTCCATCTCACTCCACCCTAGCTCAGGTTCTGCGGGCCCTGGATACCACAGCTCGTCAGCTGCAAGTTTGTCTCACATTGCATCCGAAGGCACCACGAGACGAGACTTACCCTACATCCGCCTGGTGACGGTCATAGTCACAGTCAACTCTGTGAAGATCGCAAGCAGAGCGCGGGCGAGAGACATAGGATGGGATGGGACGAGGTGATCCGTTCCGTTTAGTTGCTTAGGACGTTCGTTAAATCTGGAACCGAGTTCGGATCGACGCCGTATGTACAGCACTTACACGCACACGCTGTTGATCTGATGGTGCTGCCCATGGTTGGATAACTGTGGATCGGATCGTTAGATGATGTACGTATGTATGTACTTTATATGTCGCCACCCGAGATGAGCGGAGCAGGATAGCCCGAGAGCTACTGTACTGTAGAGCTCAATCGTGCGGTGGCATTGTCAGCTTCATTTAGGAAGGGATCGTGTCTATGACTTGGCTTGACTTGACTTGTGGACGTGTGGTGCGGTGCTTGCTCGAGTGGACGCCTTCTTTTGTTCGTGTTTGCCTCGTCGAGAGGGCAGTGGTTGGTCGCTGTTGACTGTCGGGGATCATTGTGATTGTGCCTGCGTCTGTCCAGGTTGAGGGGACAATGTTCGTGCGATTAGGGAGTTGTGTCTGAGACATGATGGGCCGCTTCGAGTTCTTTTCGGTGATTGTGAGCAGAGGATGTGCCGAAACCGCACTCGTGTAGAAAAGAAACTGCTGAGAAGTGACGTGTTCACTATATAGGTCTATGCTACAATTGAGATGGTACAATGCTTGCTCACAAGATCAACGTGAGCTCTAGATTAAGTGAATCTTTTCATTTATGCCCTTCCCAACTTCCACCTCGATATCCGTTGCTGCACATCCTCCCACGCAATAGGATTCCTCCTCCTCCCACTGTCGTCTTCGCCTTCTTGTACAACCACAGTCGGCGCACCAGTTCCCTTGCCTGCATTCTCAACCAAGCCCGAGAACACTAGCTTCGCGACGCGCCTCAGATCAGCGATGGTAAGCGCATCGATCTTCTGACACATCTCAGTCACGCCCACCTTGCGCCCGTGAACCTGGACTTGCCGTCCGAGGTCCTCAAGCTGCACAAGGCGCGACTCAAGATTCATGAGCAGACTGAACTTGAGTTGGTTTTTAGCACGGTTGACCTCCTGTACCTGTAGACTCGTAAAGCCGCCCTCCAGAGTCAAATTCTGTAGCTCGCGGCAGATAACATCCACCATCAATCCGACTTTACCCGGTTCGCAGGAGCCCGCGATACCGAATAGGCCAGAGTCGGTATAGCTGTGGTTGAAAGCGACACAGGATTCGACCCAGCCGTGCTGGTTGAGCACATTGGTGTAGAGGCGCGAGTACATGCCTTTGCCGGGACCACCGGCGGAGAAGGAGCCGCCGCCGCCGAGGAGGGTTTGAAGGGTAGCAAGGGCGTAGATGTCGGGACTGGAGATAGGCAGGGCTTCGAAAGCTATGTGGATGTGAGAAAGAGGGATGCTGAGATTGTTTTGTGGGGCTGGTAAAGGTGGAAGGGCGAGATAGCCGCCGGTATAGTGGGAGGGCTGAGTGAGGATATCGTTTGTGTTTGGCGCAGATTGGAGGAGAGATGAGTCGAGAGGTGAGACGGTGGCTTGGTGAGGAGCGCTGGTAGAGAAATTGTTGTAGCCTGGTAGTTTTGACAATATCTTCGACGAGGTTGACTGTTGTTGCTGGGGTGGGATGTTGAAGTTGTGCTGCTGTGCTTGTGAGCGGGATTGGGACTGTGGCTGATCACTCTTCATGTCGCCAAAGTATTGCTCTACCAATCTCACCGCCTCATCGTGTTTCGTGCCGGCGAAAGCGACGACCATTGTCTCCGGTTTGTAGAATTGGCTTCTGTACTTTTCTACGACGGGCTTGTTGATGGAGGCCAATCTTTCTCGTGGACAGAGCAGAGGATTGCCTAGGGTGTTGTCTTTGTATGCGGCCATGTGTAGCAGTTCTGGGATGATGAGGTCTGGCTTGCTCCATATCTCCTGGATCTCGTAGGCGGCTGTATCGAGCTGTTGGTCGACCTCTTCATTGGTTATCTGCGGATCACGAATAGTTTCTGCAAGGAGGCCCATGGTCGCTGGCACAGCCGAGTTGAAGGTTGCGCTTTGATACATCAGCGCTTCTCTCGATGAGGCGCATTGGATGTTGCCGCCTAATGACTCTAAGGCTTCTAACATCTGATCGCCCGTTTTCTGCTGAGTAGATTTGAAGGCCAGTCGGTCGACAATGTGAGACACTCCGCGAAGAGACTCATCTTCATATCGAGATCCGGCGTCAATGTAGACGCCAACGCCGGAGAAGGGCCCTTCGAGAGACTCGGTCGCTACGCGGACTCCATTAGGGAGCGTGGTTACCTGGTCGAGTTCTGCCGGGTCTCTGTGCTGAGGGTCGCGCGTTGTGGCATAAGACCGAGCTGGGATTATGCACTGTTTGGAAACGTTCTTAGCATTCTGCAACGCTCTGACTGCGCTTGTCCTCATGATGGCGGCGCGGGACTCAGAAGCAAGGCGATGGCGCTTTCTCGATGGAAGTGTTGTCGCAGGCGCAAGAAAGTTAGGTAGCACAATACTCTACTGCCTCAGGCATTAGCATCAGCCACTCCACTACTTGTACAGCGCGGAAAGGACCACAGTTTTAGCCGCCAAGGCTACTCCCAGGCAGGAGCCAGGGCGATGGCAGCACTGGTTATGGCTAGCCTACTAATATCACCAGTGCGAGTGGTACGGTCCATGAATCTTGTCCAAGAACCTGTCACGAATCTGCGAGAGTAATTCGTTGTCAATAACAATCTGGCTGAAAGGGCGGGTTCTGCGTTATTGATCTGTCAACATATTGCCTATATGCGGCCGAATGCCGTTTGTGCAGCCGATGCAACGAAGGCAAGCTTACGGGGCACGCGTTAGTCGTGTGGTCTTATGGGGTCTTAGCTCGTCCGACAGGGTCTCGATCGAACTGCGTCACCCCATACAGGCTGGAGTTGGAATAGTTCCATAGTTGCATACATGTGAAGGCTCCGTCGAGCACAACTAAAAGGAAGCGATGTTCAACAAGGTGATGGGAGAGGCGAAGATGCTCCATCGCTTTGGTGAATACATTAGACGTGACAGTCTTCATATGCAGGGCTTCGCTGGCTCTCGCCCGTTTTACTCTTGCTTTTCTTCTTCGTTCGTAAGCCAACGACCAGCACATCGCGACCTCTGAATACACACGCATGCGGATCATTGCCTGAGCGGAGTAGCGTACAATCAGGCAAGGAGTGTGTCTGTAATCCAGCTTTTATTGGCGGTGATTTGCTATTGTACAGGGACTAGCCGGCGCTGCACCTTGCATCATAGTAGCCATCAACCACGAACTGGAACTCGCGACTGCGACTGCGACTGCGACCAGCCGTCGCTTCCCATTCCAATGCTGTCACCCGCGCTTGCTCCTCCACCACAATCGCCTGCAGAAAGCAGCAACGTTTCATCGCCAACTACAAGAAGGAGGGGCTTGAGCTATCTACGCGGCTTATCGTCTCGTGATCACTCTTCCTCGTCTCAGGCGGCGAACGCAACAGAGCCTCCTCGATCTTCCCCAAGGCACTTTTTCGCCAGGTCGACTAGCTACCAAGAAACCAAAAATCTTCGAGCATCAGAAGGCAGACGAAGAAGTGTTTCTCATTCCAGACCTCGTGAGCCTGCCGCTGCGTCGTCCGTATCCCTGGCAAGGGTCGCCAGTGAACAGGGCGCTGAGCCAACCGCCCCGGAGCCTTGGCCTGCATCTGAATCTGCAGACTCGAACGATATGACCAGATCGAGACCTTCGTCTTCGAGAAGACAGACCTCAGAAGCGATGCCTGGAAGTGCAAGTGGAACGGGTGCAAACGGAGAAAACACCGATGCAAAGTCTGGCTTGCCTACCATACGCTTTTTCCCCCATCAAGACCACAACAGGCTGGGTCGACAATCTCTCAACTTCACTCCCATCTCGAGGACCTTGCCAAACGAGTCTAGCATTATAAGAGTCGGTCGATACTCAGAAAGAGAAGGGCCTCCCACGGCAAATCCATCTGGCCCCTCCGATGCTGCCGTCGGTTTCAAGTCCAAAGTCGTCAGTCGGAAACACTGTGAATTCGCCTTTGTCGATGGTCAGTGGCAGATTCGTGATGTTGCAAGCTCGAGTGGCACGTTCCTGAACCACATTAGGTTGAGTCAGCCAAACTCAGAGTCGAGGTTGTACCCGATCAAAGATGGAGATATCGTCCAGCTGGGAATAGATTTCCGAGGCGGCGAAGAGATGATCTTCAGGTGCGTCAAGATACGCGTAGAATGCAACAGGTCATGGCAGAAGAAGCCAAACATGTTCAACAAGCAACGGCAAGCACAATTGCGAGGCTTGGCCAAAGATCAACCCGCTGCCAACGCAAATTCCGGCGAGTGTTCCATCTGTCTCGGGAATGTCATGGTAAGTCAGGTCCGTTCGGTCACAGAATCACAATGCTAACATCTCACAGCCATGTCAAGCCCTTTTCGTAGCCCCATGTGCTCACGTCTGGCACTACAAATGCATTCGACCTATGCTTGAAGGACGAAACAGCCAATATTCGCAATTCCAATGCCCAAACTGCAGGGCCTACACCGATCTCGAGGCAGATGTAGACGTCGATATGGATGAATGGGCCGAAGAGGAATCAGCCGACCAAGACAAAGATCTCGACATTGACCATGCCGACCGGCCAGAGAGCCACGCGAGCCCAGAAGTCCTCGCAGACGATACAGGCGCAAGCCCAGCAGCGACCAATGGGGATGCACACGACGAAGACACTCAACTCGCTGATGCAGTTCCAGAGCCGCAGCGAAACACGAGCACCTCATCCCTCTTGTCTAGAAGGCAGGATCGCGTGTCGCTATCCGAGAACAACTTGTCCCCATCAATGAATGGTATTGCCATGCCCGCTCGACCCTCGGAGAAGGAAATGCAGAATCATCTTGCTCAGCAAAGGACACAAACTGAATCGCCCAACGCCGAGCAAATCATCGCTGGCGAGGGCCCTCTGACTCCGAGGAACAATGCAGGTCCGTTTGTTTTTGATGGTAGCGGCGGCAATAGGATTGGCAGCAGACGACATCTCAATGTCCCTTCTCAGAGCTTGGATGAGATTAGCGATGGCGTTGACTAGTATCATTTCACATATATGGTACGAAAAGGTTTCCTTGCTTGAGATCACGGAGGGACAAAGGAAGAACCAGCGCGGCTCTATTTCTGACCGGAATGCACAGCGTACTATCATTTCACTTTTGCATACGGCAGACCAGAAGGAAAAGCACCACTCTCCTGACGAACGATCTTATACCCAATCTCTTACTTTCATGTATAGATAATCCATAACTATCCACCCTACGTTTTGCGTACCATTCATTCCGTCATGTCTCAGTCCGCCAACCGTAAAGTCGTGCACCTCCTAAAACCCGCACCACCAGCGAGTCTTCAATGAGAAGTAGAAAAGCGCATGTGCAGCCAAAGGGGATGATGTCCATTCAATTCGACCCTGGCAATAAACCCCCAATGCTAATCCAAGTCCAAGATTAGGACTATCTCCCACGTCACGTCACGTCACGTCACGTCACATCACGTCGACGCCAGCTTTCCAAGATCGTGACCGCCAATCCACATCCACATCGCGCCCCACATAAGCCTCTAGCTCCCAATACTGCTCCTGCTCCTCCTCCTTCCACTCAACAGTGACCCCCTCTCAGCGCAGGGCGCCACCGCCTCCTCGGCGTAGGAGCTGGCCCGTTGGCGCCTCCCTCGCTGTCCGCCGTTAATGCCAATGTCTGTCTCGCTGGACGTGGATGGGGACGGAACCTGGCCGTGCCTGTGGTCCGTTTCGTGGGTGGAGTCGCGATGTCGAGTTTGACTTCGACTTCGGTTTCGGGTTCTTGCTCACTTTGGCTTTGACTTTCGCTGGCGCTGTCGCTTTCGCTTTCGCTGCCACTGTCTTCTGTCAGCGTGCGTTTGGGTGGGTTTGGGCGGAGGCCGGGTCTTTTTGAGGGCGGGGGCGGAGGCGGTATTGGGGTTGCTGTTGTGCTAAAGCTCAGGGCTTGTTGTCGCTGTGTTTGGGATTGGGATTGTTGGGAGTGCTGGTCTCGTGATCGACCGCGTGTGGTTGTTGCGGTTGCGGTTGTGCTTGTGGGGGTTGGTATGCTTTCCCTTTCCCTTTCCTGCTGATGCGGTTGAGGTGGGGGTTTCTGCGAGCGTGAGCGTGTTCTTCTCAATGAGGTCGTGTCGATGTTGTTGCTCGGAGCAGCGTCGGCGTTGGCACTGCTATGAGCGTTGTTGATTGGGTTGTTGCTGAGCAGAGAACGAGTGGACATTCCACTCCTTGTTCGACGTAGGGATTCCCCTTGTATACGTCTACCGGTCCCATTGGCTGATGCGGCGAACGTACCGGTGTCGACGTGAACTTTGACGTTACGTGGCCGCGACCGAGTGCCGCTTCTGTACTCTGTGTCTCTCTCGCCCGGATCTGTTGAGGGCGAACTTGATCGCTCGGAATCACTCATGTCTTCTTCATTGCTGCTGCTGGCGTTGCCGTGTAGCGGGTCCTCGGACTCGTTTTCTTGCGACGCGGAGACTTCATTGGGTTCTCCTTGGTGTTTGGCATCCATGTCCATATCGGCTTCTGCAGACGAGGGATACATTTCGTCTTCCGTCTCTAGTATCTGGAGCTTTGGGAGCTGTTGGAGGGCGCCTTTGCCGGCGCGTGTGCTTGCGGCATATTCTGTCTGGGGCCCCTCTTCTTGCTGTTGTTTCACCCGATCTTGCCATGAATCGACCTTGGCGTTCGAGTCGAGTTGGTCCATGCTCTGGAGCTTGCCGGAGAAGGATAGAGAGGCGGGTGGGTTACCGGTATCTAGGTCTCTGGCATTGACACCGTTGACTAGTGGTGATGAGGGTGCTGGTTGTGGTGAATCTAGGCCGGTTACTCTGGTCCGGAGTCTTGTTGGTCGTCTGGCTGGTGACTTAGCGAAGGACGGACCCTGGGATGTGGCAGTGGCAGGGCCAGCTGCAGCTGTAGACGGTGGCGCAGGCGCTGGTGTCGGTGCTGTTAGTGCTGCCATTGATGCTTTCTCCGTAGCTGAGAAGACTGGGCTCTCAGCATCAGCCATCTCGGTGTCGCCAGCAACATCTGTACCATTAGCATTGGCGGGCGCGACCAGCTCTCGGATTCTATTGCCATCTTTGTCTCTTGGCCTTTTGTCCTTTCCTTCAGCTCGCCACTCTTTCCACTTTCGTAGCATAGCCCACGTGCGAACAGGGTAGTCTGAGTTCAGAATCTTTGCTTTCCAAGTCAATGCAATTTCAGCGTCATCGTTGAGCCAGCTATGATCACGCTCGAGGAGTGCAATCAGCTCAGTATCTTTGAAGAGATGTGTGCGGAGCTCTTCTCTCGTCATCTCGGATGTGTCGATCAACGAACGAGACTGCTGTGCAAGTTGTGTTTGCGATGGTGTTGCTGTTCGAGACGTGTTCGGCTGCGAATGACCGTTCTGAGCCGGTGCTTGCGGACGTGCAAGCCAGGACGGAGTGCCTGATCTAGAATGAACAGGCCCTGCCGGAGCTGCATACCCACGCTGCAATGCTGCTAGACGTTCTGCTTCCTCGCGCTCTCTCCTTTTCGTGTACTGGTTCGGGTGTTTCGGCTTTCCTGTTGCTGGGTTGAGCTCGGGTCCGACTGCTGGCGAGACGTATCTGACAGGATCGTATACCTTGGAGTACACTCTATCTGCGCCAAAGCCTGGTTGATAGGACAGTTGAGTATTACCTCTATACTCCTGCATACGGTCGTCTCTGTCTTGTGTGTAAGGTTCATATATTTGCCTCTCTCCTTCCTCGCGTTCCCGCCTCTCAGCCTCTTCTCGCTCGCGACGCTTAGTGTACTGGTTCGGATGCTTCTTCTTCACAAATTGAGGTTCGGGAGGATGTCCATCCAGCTGCATTGGCATAGGCTGACCGTTGAACCTAGCAGGTTCCTGCGCAGCGGCCAAACGTGCAGCCTCTTCAGCTTCCCACCGTTTAGTATACTGGTTCGGGTGCTTTTTTCGTTGTAGTGAGCCAGGAACGTCCACAGTATCTATCTTGCGCTTCTTCGAAGCTGGGCTAGCGCCTCCAACAGGAGTATTCATTCGGCTCCTCGGTGAGGGTGCATCTATCGGCGCCGTGCTCATATCACGTGTCGGTGGCACCTTTTCGCCATTAAACCTTGTTAACCTGTCGCTAGGGTTGACAGCACCATTCAGCGCCGCCCCCCTAGCTCTGGTCCTTGGCGGTAACGGGGCCTCGGGCTGCAGCACCTTTGCAATCCACGTGCCTGTGAGTTTTGGCTCGAACGCAAAATTCGTCTCATACGGCTTCTGGTTGTCTGGGTTCTTCTCTCGACCTTCGGCCTTAGCAGCTGACATAAGAGACTTGTACTGCTTTTCACTTGGTATGAAGCCACCCTGGCTGAAGGGCTCCGGCGGCTCACGACAGTCGAATTTCTCTTGGTCGGTGACATTCTCGCTGATGGTAAATCTAGCTGGTAGCATACGCCTGTGAGCTTCGTACTTGTAATTGTAAAGTACTGCCTCCTTCCGCTCTTCGAAAATCTCCTGTCTTGGCAGCTCCTGTGGATCCTTATATTGGACCGGCAATGGATCGCGAGTTTTCAGGTGCTGCGCAAGTCGCTCCAGATGAATCCATTCTTGCTGCGCGTTCTGCAGAGCTTCTGCATTATTTGCTGTCAGGGTGTAGAGCTGTGCTGAGTCGAGGCTGGTCAAGTTGTCTACCAAGAAGTCATCAGCATCACTAAGAGGCAGCCAACCATCGTCCGTTCGTTCTTCTGTCGCATAGAGCGTTGGTCTTTTTCTGTCAGGGAAAGACGCTTCCCAGAAAGCATCGAGCGCCATTTAAGATACCAGTCTGGACGCTCGTCTCGAGATCAGCTGATGATAGGATCTAGACTACCAAGCAGTTGGACAACCTTAGCAGATCCGAAGACCGGGTCAATCGGTTTGGTGAAGCATATCACGCCGCCAACGGAACGGAAACAATGATAGATGAGGTGAATAGTAAACGCTTCGGCAAGCTCAAGGCAATTCTAGTGTGCCAGTGCTGGTCGCCATCGCTCTAGAGGAGATCCAATCAGATTGGTGGCTGACGAGTCCATTCCGGAACTAGCTAGTGCCATTACAAAAATCCACTCCTGGCCTAGTACTCGAGTCGCGTCTTTCCTGAAAGGGCTCGCGGCAAGCCCAAATTCCAATATCGTCAACAACGTGGAATAAGTTGAAAACAAGCCAGTGTGTCAGCGGTGGTGTCAAGAACTGACAGAGACTCATTGCAGGCACAACTATACTCGGTCTACGCCCCTTGAGCGCCCCGGTGATGTTCAAGTGAAGCCTAAAGCTTCGAGCAAATGGGCGTCGTCCAGGGCAGTCTAGTTTACAGCTTATAGTCTTCCAAATATGTACGCACCCAGAACCTCTACTGTAATATTCAAAGCGAGGCCGCAGTGAGCAAATCGGTTCACCTCCTGTGATGAGTTCGATGGTCTCTACTCCTGTAACTGCTCCGCCCCAAGACCTCGCTTCTGCCTCTCCTCCAGTTTCTTTCTTGTCGTTGTCTCAGCATCTTGGACCCACTGATCATACTTGGCCTCCTTGATCTTCTGCCTTACCACACCCTTTAGCACTTCGCCCGTAAAGCCAACAAAATTGTGCCGGCGTAACGAGTTCTCCCATTCCCAAGCCTTCCGTTTCCTCTTCTCCCTCTCTAGCATACCTGCATCCCCGAACAGCTCTGCCTTCTTCCGCAGATCACCACATACGGCCATGAGGTTGAATCGAATCTCACCTTGGGGGTAGCGCTCAATGCGCTTCTGCAGTACTGGTATCACCTTATCTGGAAACTCTTCTGGTGTACATTCGGCGTGCTTGATAGGGTGTGGCTGGAGGCCATCTAGCTCATACAGGTTGCCGTGGTGGGTCGTGTAGCCGATGAAGTGGTACACCTCGTCGCTTAGCTGCGATGGGTCCTTCTGTGTCTCGTCTGCAAAGGGACTTGATCTTGCGAAGCTGTTATGTGTTTCTCTTATCATCTGACTGTTGCTCAATGCCTCTCCCCTCAGGTCACTAGGGAAGCCAGTTGTGAAGTCTTTGAATTCCGACAAGCTAGGGCCGATCTCTATCCTCTCATGACTGCTGTCGCCGCCTGATGACGTGGGGTTTGAGGATGTGTCGTTGTTAAGGATGACCGAGAGTATCGCCTGCGTGCCGCAAGCATTCTGGATTGTCTGTCCAGCAAAGAATAGACCGTGGTCCTCCACCGCCGTTTCGTCCCACGAGCCGTCCACAGGTTTCGACCGATCCTTAGCATTAGGCGCAAGCCACTTGAAGAGGAAGATGACACCGTACACTGGGCTGTAAAGGCTGTTAATCGAGGTGCAGAAGGCAGGAGAGTGGCTAGGTTGGACCTTCACCTCGACGAAATGCTTTACCTCAATGCTCTTATGGCCTCTGCGTCGAGCGTGAATATTTCTTCGAACTGGACGTCTTTTACTCCAAGTGTTTCTATCAGAGAAGTGAACACGCCCTCGTCCGACTCGATTGTGCTCCAACCTCCCGCTGCTGCATCTGCGGCCATGACTGACTAAATGCAAGCTTCAGCAAAGTATATCACTTGAACCTAGAGTAGGTCACTGGACACAGAGGTTTATATGAGGTAGACCTTCACGATATGGAGATGCAACCACTCTACGTAATGTCATCAATTTGTCTACGTGCCACGTGCTTGCCACGCGAGACGCGTAGACCTGTCTGCCTCCTGAGGCAGCAAAGTAGAGCAATAATTCAGTCTTCGCGCATCTGACAGTCTGATCCGAGCAGCACAAGGCACGAAATAGGGAAGTAGGAGCGTAGGTCCACATTGACTTGCTTCCGAACGTAGGTCTATTGAGAATCCTCATCTATCCCTATGAGCTACGCCAAAGCTCAAATTCGGCGATCAAGCCCGACGCTGGTCGAGCTCATATTGCACACACGAAACATCATCTTCTAGTCCAGAAGCCCCAGCTTCCCAAACCCCAGCCATGGTATCCCGGGGGTCCGCCCCATCGGCCTTGTGTCGCAGCTTGCAGGTCATCGACATTCAAATAGTCAACTCCTTCCTCTACCAATACCCCCCAGATGTACTCCCTCAGACCTCTAGGCCACGAAGGTGTACTCCAGTAGCGAACTTTGAGACCTTGCTTATGAGCTCCAGCAATCTGCTGCCGTATTCTCTGTTTCATATCCCGCGTCAAAAAGGGCATTGGGACCGGGTATCCGATTGCTTTGGCGAACTTCACAGAAGCGTAGTAGCTGTTAGCAGGTGTGTAAATCGCTGGGTTCTTGGGTGCTGCGCCGCTATGGCCCTGGCCTTCGTTGGCTGGTTTCTTACTGCTTGCAGCCGCAGCAAGGGACGAAGTGGCTTTTGACGCATACGAGGCAAGGTATGTTCGTTCTTCCACGTCATCGTAACGCGACCATTCCACCAATTCGCTATTGCCTGAGCTGGTGTCTTGTACGGAAGGTGCTAGGTCGCCGAGCAGCTCCAGTGGCGCATCGAAGAACATATCTCTGTGGTGTGCGTCCTCCACCACCTTGTTGAAGGGTGCGTTTCCAGTGACGACCACAGTTATGGGCCCGTCAATGACGTCCGTACCGTTGAAATATGTAAGATACTTTTCTTCTCGGAGTGGTTGCAACTGCTGGCTGACAGTTGACCACAGCTTCTGGCCTTCAGTCTTGAAGTCGATCAGAAGCACCAAGGTTTGTGAAGGGTCTGTATCGAAAATCCCGTTTCGGGGACTGTCCAGAGTCGGATGGAGTGTCGTATTCGGATTTTGTCCCTGCAAAATCTCCAACAAGGGGTCAATGTATAGAGAACGAAATGTCCGTTGAGGCGTCAAAGACGATCTTGAGTGTCCAACGTAAAGCTCATCTGGTGCTTGATCGGGGAACAACCAGACGTCTGCCTCGACGCCAGTACATCCTGCTCCAATCGCTGACTTGAGCGGTACTGGCCGCCAGTAGTCGTTATGACTGTGACATTGAACGGGTTGGATATCCGCCGTGTAATCTGTAGGCCAATGTGAAGATGGCGTCGATGGCCGCTGCGACCGCCAGGACGAGTATGCGCGCTCGAATTCAGATGGGAAGAAGGATGCGACAAGGCCGGCGACCAGGACAACGAACTCAATCAGGCCTCTGGAGATTCATTAGTCGCGCCTGTTGGGAAAGATGCGTGTACTCACAGTAGCATCAAGGTAATTGCTAAGCTCTTGAGGATGATTCTCAGTGGTCGTCGTCTCTTGTTGCAGGTTGGACAATCTGGCGGTTCGAGTACAGTGCTTTTCCTCGCTTGGTCACAGGTCATCCATCTGAGCAGTAGCGGTGTCCTTCTCCTCCGCTTCCACCACGATCTATCCGTCTGCGGTGGTGGTCGTAGTAATGCATCTCGAGAGTCTTCGATACGATGAGTGTCAAATGTCGAAGGTATCAGCGCTTTGACTCCACAGTCTTCGTCATAGTCGACAGCGCTTCCCTCCCGTCCGACTTCGAGGTCCAAGTCAGAGGTACCTGCATCGGACAGATGACTTTGAGGTTGTGATTCGTCTTTGTACTCTGTGACCCGGATGTACCGGAACTTCGACTTCCCGGGCATGATAGGCGAAACTTTGGGTGCCTGACTCAGCAGCCCCAGCCAAGATCCGATTCACGCGACCTACACATAAACATGTAACACCTTCGTCGGAGTAAAGCTTCTATATCTACGGAGAGATGACGGGCAGAACTTGAGATAAAGCAGCTTTGGAACGAGCGTGGCAGATCGTTCTACTTTGGTGACAGTGAACTACAGACATACGCTTGTGACAGCCAGCGGCAGACTCGACTTTAGTTGCCCTCTTGGAACCGCTGCTACACTAAAACATGGCGACTACTGCCAGTACCGTGGAAGTGGATGTCGAGAATGCCATGTCTACCCCAAGCATTCCAGTCACGGACAAGAATGTTGGACGTAGTAGTTACCAACAAGACGGGCCGCGAGAGGCATGCGCACCTAGCCTGACCACTAGGAGTGCTCGAAAGTGACACCAGCCACTTTCTAGCCATCCGATGCGAGACTCGCAGTTCGCATGCTAGCGACCATCGCTCAAAGAGGGAGGTCACCGATCGTGGGGAGCAATGCGCAACCAATCACTGCAGCGTATGCACCGAGTGTACAGTAGGACCCTCAAGGGTCCAGACTACGGCAGAAGCTTAGAAGCATCTGCCACAACGATTCCGCTTTGACTTCAGGCTGCTCCGACTTCACCGCCCTACATTCAGTCCTCGCCACTTTCTAGGGACCTCGGTGTATTGTCATTCACGCGGCAGGACCAAGTTGCGAACAAACCCGGTGCTCCAGCTATTGGGATGTGATGTTGTATCTGTAGGTAGACAGCATGCCACTTGACGACAAGGATGTTGCAGCAGTGCATCTCTAGTGTCTTGGCGCATGACATGTTGGCTTGCTTGGCATGCATGTCTGGCGACCTCGGCCATGACTAGCGTCACCTGGAAAGGAACGTGCTCAAGACCGCACCTTCACTCGTCGGTTGGAAGAGCACGACTAGTCCTACAGTCAGACGACGTGATGCTTCAGACACATCTAGGCTTGGCAAAATTCTATGGCCATAGTGACCAGACATAGTGGCTAAACTGACACGAGCGTAAACCTGCACAATATCTCTGTGCTCTCTCCTGTCCCATCTTCACATGATTTGTGGACCACTCACTCCCAGTGGTGACAATCAACAAGCATTACCCCGAGCTTTCACGTCAACTGTCGTCGCATTCACCTTCGCACCCTTCAGATCGATTTCACCGAGCGACGGAGCCTGTGCTAATGCGGGTGTGCCAGTCCCTCCCATCGCATTCTGCGTGATATCGATGAATGATGTTCCAACCGCGTCGATCCAAGTCGTAGTTGATGCACCTTTCTCGCATTGACCTGGATAATGTTGCACCGCGAGCAGACGTCCGGCCGAGAGCTGGTTGAGGTAATGCCGTACTCGTGCTGGTCCTCGCCTCACAAGTGTGAAGGTGATCGATGCGAGTGAGAGCAACCCAACGAGCCCTAGCGCGGCAAATGCAGGAATAGCATACAGCCATTTGTATTGCACTTTCTTCCGATAGACAAGCACCGGCACCAACGTATTCTCAGGCGTGGACGATTCGCGGTCTCGCTCAGTAAGACCGTCGGCTTCGACCCATCCTCGAGACCCCTGAATCGCGTTCATGGCCAGATCAGTCCAAATAAGCTTCAAGATTTCGGGCACGGTACTGGTGTTCTGCGAGAGTCTTTGCCACCTTTGAGATATCGCGAGATTCGATGCGCCAGTATAGTCCATGTTCGCACCACTGGCTAAGCCGGCACCTCCTAGCTCGTAGGTAGACGCCAGTATGCTCTTCGGCAACGCTGCCGCTGGAACGTATTCGTATCCCGGGTACAAAGAGGCCAAAGGAAGTCCCCATGTATATCCGGGAAGATACAGCTCCGCAGCACGCTTCAGAGAGATGTTGGTTTTAGCGGCATCCGCTGGATCGAAGTCGTCGGACACCAGGCCCCAGAACTGATTGATATCTGCTATTCTGAACGACTCCTGAGGCTCCTCAATTCCCCACAACGGCATATCTGCCTCATTGGCATACTGTTTGTCTGTGATGCTGAGAATACTGAGTGATGCGATATCTTCGCCGAGGGTCGCATTGTACCTTAAGGAGACGGTCTTTATTGAAACTCTACTGAGGGATGCACATGTGAAGACGTTTTGATGGTATGTCGTATTTGGCTCGATGAGCAAAGACTGCACGCCATCTGCTCTGACGGCAGCCGCATAGAACAGACCACATTGCACTTGGATGTTCGAGCTATTGGCATAATCTGCTTGGCCAGCGCCCTGGCACAGGAGCTGGATGTCGGAGTAGTTGGATCTGTCTATGTTGAACGGGTTCTCGTAGATACCAGAAGTGGTTGAGGTGTTGAAGATGGTACTGTTGTAGGTAGAAAGCACGTTGTCGGTGGATACTAAGGACGAGAAGGTGTCGTCCATGACGAGGACGCCTGGACCTCCTTGTGATTTGCCTGAGACCAATGGAAATTTCTTGCCAAGCTCTGAGTTGAGGTATTCAAAAGCATTGGGTGATGGGCGTGTTACGTTCATGATCAAGGCACTGTAGACATTGACTAGCCAGGCGGCCTTGTATGCTCGCTCTCGTAGCTTCGGGTCGTTCTGATTATCACCCATGGATAGCGCGGGATACTCTTGTATGAGATCTGCAAAGCCGCCATTATCGATGATGGAGACGTTCTTAAGACTGAATTGGTTGAAATATTCGCCGTTTGGTAGGGTATATTCGAGCGTCAGGTTCGTGTCCACACATTCTGTCACGGGTTCCAGCCATAACAGATCCTCGGTCCAGTCTGCGCCTTGACTAATACCGCTTAGTATGGTGTGATTTCGAAAGCCGACCCCCCCCTGAATCATGTCTACGACCAATCCCTGCACGGGAAACATTTTCTCCTCCAGTATCTTGGACTCAAGCATCCTGAAGGTGTTCACAGGCCAGGCTTTGCCGTTGTTCTTCTCCGGCTCCGACCTGTACGTATATTGACGAGTCCGGATATCAAAGAAGCTCGAAACAGTCTTACTGAACTTTGCTCGACCACTCGAGTATAAATCTTTTGTTGCTTGTGGAATTGTGATATCGTACGTCTCACCGACAAGCTCTTCACCGATAGTGAAGCCAAATTCGTCCGTGACGTTTCGAAATACGTTGTTGCTTCCAGGACATGCACTAGGTTGCGGTCAGTTGTGCTTCCTCGACTTGGTCACAAGGCTTACGCCGATCCCAGAAACCCACCACAAGATCTACTAAACCATACATCGCTTCCCTGCTGCGGTGTACCATAACCGAGCGGGCCATTGTCCTGGAGGTAGGCGAACGGGACCGTTTGCATTGCCTCGTCGGGCATTATTGCATCGTGTAGGCCAAGGGGGGTGATGACTGCGGCAACTGCTACCAGCGCGGCACTGACTGGCCTTAGGTATGCCATCGCGTTCACCCTAGCAAACACTCCACGACTCGCGGTTGTGTCGCTTTGCAAGAGGAGCGGCCATTGTGAGTTATTGATTTGCCGTCCGACCACGGACCAGGTGACGGCGCTATGCTGATTGCCAATGAGGCAGACAAGAACCAGAACTATCGCATTTGGGAGTAGAAACTGGACGATGAAAACAGCTGCAGCGATGATACCGGCGACCTGGCCGATGGTGATCTCCATGTTGACCAAGCCTTTGGGAGAGTAGGGGATTCCGCGGTGGTAAGGTGCCGCCAGGGTCAAAAACGTCTGAGATGAAGGGCAAAGTAAGATAGCACGAGCAAAGGGTGATGGTTGTTGTGAAGCTACAAGAGCAGCTTCACTTACCTTGCATTTTTCGGATGCCCACGATCTTCCATCATATCCTCTGGCAAGAGCCCCTGGTTTGAAAATGCGAATACGTGCCGCGAAGCCAGAAGTCAGCAGGGGTCACGATCAGTACGTTTTTCAGCACCATTCTGACCGACCTGTGTAAGGAGAGAGACGTGTACACCCCGGAGTAGCTCGAGGAAACAACATGCCCAGTCCTGGCGACGGACCATGGTGGTTCCTGACCAGTGGCTGCTCCGATGGTGAAAGGTCGTGTAGGTAGGAGATGACCAGTGGACGGCGGATCGCAAAACTTGCTTTCATGCCCGGACTGTGTAGCCGAAAGCGGAGCATTTCGCCGAAAGGTAAGAAGCATTCTTGCGCCAAGGGCAGGCATGTTTTACGGTGGCTGCCTCTGCATGGTGGTCGAGGGTGCTTGTGTCTGTGTCGTTTATTATTAAAAGCAACCTTGCGACAACTTGCCGAAGGGAATTGGTAGTGGAAAGGGCCATTCATTTCCAGCGCCAAGTCGGGCCCTTGCATTAGGTCAGCCACAGTCAGTTTCATCTGGCTGGTCATGAGACGACACTCCCAAAATAGCTGAGAAGGAACAGTCGTTTTCTCACACTTGTCGGAAGGTTTGATGTAAGTGCTCCAAGCTTGAATGCACCGAGCATTGATTCTTGCCAACAATGACACGTGAGGTCATACAACGAAGCCAGAACGGCCTATAGAAAGCTTCCAATAAAGGGTGTGATTATGATAGCTAAAAGGCTGGTGTTCGCACGTAGAGCTGCAGAAGGCGAGACAATCACCTACAGATGAATCCGTCATACAGTCCTCATGCGACTTGCTGGTAACAAAGCGCCACGCCAGAGCAGTGACCAACACTCTTTTAGGAACCTAGGCACGAACTTGGACAACCCCGATTGTCGATAGGTTCATCGTCTCGTAATGCAGATTTCCCTATTTTTAGACTTACCAGAATCCGTCCCTGTACACATACATGAGAATTCGCTTAAGAAACGTGAGCCGGAAGAGGAAGTCGCAGAAAGCTGTCAGTATGGCTTTGACGACATTGGACTTAGCTTAAGCTGAGGATGCCTCCTTGCGCGTGAATGCAGTCGATCGATAGCAGGGTTAACTGTCTTTGTGGCGCTCTCCTTCGTCTTGATGGACTACTCGATCGATGCACAACGCGGGTCCTATACCTGAACAGTCTTCTGTGCTGGTGTAAAAGCGTATTTTGGCATAGAAGCCATCTTTTCTTCAGGACTTATCTCGTTATCAGGGTACACCAGCCTTGTCGGCTTAGCTGCTTTCTCTTTGCCATCTTTGTCCTTCTTGTTCGACTTTTCTTCCACAGCTTTCTCTCTGGTAGCGAGTGGGGCGGTCTGTGGCGTCGCTGGTTTCGGTGTAGCAGTATTTGCTCGGGCTGACTGCTCGTCTGCTTGTTTGGAGGCACTTGAGATGAGGTCGTCAAGGGAGGATGCTCCAGGAGCTTCGTTGGACAAGCCATGTGGCATACCGATCTGAGGAGCGGCAGGATTGTACTCTTCCTTTGGGACGCTGGTTTGCTGTTGAAGCTGAGGCGGAGTGAAATTATGCTGGGTAGGAATTTGACCTTGATGCATCTGCTGAAACTGAGCAGCATTTACAGGTGGAGCATTCACCACTGGCCGTTGTGGCAACCCAGGTGCACTGGGTAGACTGCCACTGCCTGTTCTTGGAGGGAGACCATTTTGAGCAGGTGAATGAGTTCTTTGTTGATGAGGGAATGGAGAAGCAGGCGAAGCAGAGTTATAAGCACGAGGTGCACCTACTTGACCCGAGTAACCATTTTGTGGTACCTGTGATTGATAGCCTTGATTGGGGAAAGGCGGCTGTCCGGGGAAAGGGGGAGGCGAAAAGGCGCTGGACATCGGGAACTGAGGTTGCTGGAAGGGATGCTGCAGCGGCTGTGCGAATGGTTGCTGATATGACTGAGTAGGTTGACCATACGGAGGTTGCTGCGGCGGAGGATTTTGTGCATACCCTGTAGGAGGAGCACCGTAGCCAGGAGGGGGGAGGCCGTGGGCGGGTGGCTGATTGTAGGTTTGTGGGGCAGCGAAAGTGGTCGAGGAGGGAGGCGGTGCGTACGGCTGCTGGTAAGCAGGATAGGTGGAGCTTCCTTGCGCAGGCTGCTGGGCAGGCATAGATTGTACTTGCGCAGAGGTGGGGGTATTGCTGCCACTGCTGCCTCCTCCGTTCTGCTCGGCAGCCAGTTTAGCTGCTTTGTGTTCGGCTAGCCTCTTTTTGAGCTCAGCGGGAGACTCAAACTTTGGTTTTTTGGGACCGTTGGCGCCTTGCGCACCTGGAGTAAGATTGCCCGTTGCAGCGCGTCGTTCTGCTTCAGCCTGATGGAAGTTCGTCAGCACTCGCTGGTTGTGCTGTTGTACTATTTCCTCAGGTATTCCTTCCATGCCAAAGATCTCCACGTCAAGGCCAGCACGGTTGGGCAGCGCGTTTTCGATGGCATTGAGGTTTTCTTTGTGGACTTGGTTCATGTGCACATTGAGACCTAGTGTGTCAGTGCGAGCTCTCTCGGGACAAGAATAGGAGACTTACCTCCAGCGGTGTTCAGACGACGTCCACATCTGTCGCATTTGAAGTGCTTGGCCTTTTGATGATTGATGAGAATCTTCAGATCGTCGAAATCACGTTCGCAATAATAACACCATGGTCGCGACAGGATCTCTTCGACATCTGGATGGCCTCTCTTCTTCTTCGTCATCTCGTGTCTTACGGAGCAGATGGGCTGATGTCGCAGGAAGCTGGTCCAGCAGCGGTCGTGTAGGCAAATCGACTATGGAATGGTTGACGGCAGTTATCGCACTAAGACAGTGTTGCTGAGGTCAGAATGTCCCAGCAGGGATGCAGAAAAGAAACATGCAAGTACGCACGCCGGGTGACGGCTGGCACTGCGTCACGTGTTAGGACATGAACAAACGCCAGGCATTTCGGCATCCTGACTTTTTTAAAGACCACCCTCCGGACAAACAAAGTGGCCGCTGCTGCACGCTTATTTTGGGCTAGCGACCGGCCGTGTTGTGTGTCCGGAGGGTGATAGACATGTCCGCAGCTGACCAACCATGCTGGATCCGACGGCTTTGCCGGCCACGACCAGGACCAAGGTCTGATATTGTCTCAGTAGCTTAGACCCACCGGCTCCGTATTTCCTGAAATGGAATTTTAGGTCCTCCGCCAGGAGGGTCTGAGCGCTATCTACGCTAAAGCTGATGTAAAGTAGTCTTTTGATTTTCGTACGCCTATTTTCGCTAAGTAATAATTGTCATTCCTCCGTCTTAACAGAGAGGAAAATCGTCTTTTATCTCTCCTACCCTACGTAGAATTTTTAACTAGGGGTAGACCCTACCGAATCTAAACCTTAGATGCACGCGACCCTAATTCGAAAAACAGAAATCGGAGGCGTAGTAGGGAAAGATAGTTGATAAAACTATATTTTAGTAGTAAACGAAGTTCCCTACGTACTGTTATTATACGGCGAGCTCTTAGACCCTTCTAAAGGAAGTTCTAACAAAAGCCACTGAATTTCCTAATTGGCTGCTTAAGCGTAGCGTCGCGCCAACAGAAGGGTCTAAGCCGACTAAGATAAGGTCTGATAACCCTCACGAGCTAGTGCGGCTGCTTTCTGCAATTCATGTGCACGTCGCCCGTATGGTCTGAAGATACACTGCAGTAGCTAACCCGCTAGGTAGATGAAGTGACAGCCTAGCATTTGGAAAAACATTTTAATCCTGCCAGCTTGTCTACCATTTCCATATTATTTCGAGAGACAACGAAGCCTTCGAAGTCCTACAGTTAGCAGTCTTTTGTTACTACGATGCATGCAGATGTATTTATCGAAGTACGACACGCGAGAAGTCCAGGCCCTGGCAGTCGTGGCGAGCTAGTCCCCTTGCTTATTCAGGCAGCCGAGGTGGGCATCGTCTCGCACCGCCACGCCGCTTGTTGAACCCTTCTTTTCCAATCCTACCATCAAGACCTGGAAGTTTAGTGTGGTCGAAGTTTATTTTCTGCGCGTAGCCTCATTAGAAAATAAACTTCGACCACACTAAACTTCCAGGTCTTGATGGGTAAAATTTTGGTCACGACTGCTGCAATTTCGCCATCCATGGCGCCTGATAGGTTTGAAGCCCAGACTTGGGCCTTATATGCTCCGTAGCCATGTGGCTTGGCTTCCATGAACAAGCTCACAAGCCTCCATAGGGATCGTTCTTCTGGCTTTTCCCGGCCGAAGGACGTTATTGACGACCTCTTCAACCACGTCTCTGTAAGCACCGTTGGTCACTATGGTGACAATACCAATGTGTCTAAAGGACCTGGACGCATTTTACCACGTTGATGACAACAGTACACCCCTGCCAGATCAACCAGATCACGTTGGTCCTATCTTCGACCCTGTCAGATGTCGCGAACCATTGTCAGCCTTTGACATCCTCACACATGCCAGTGCCTTTGGTGGACGTTCACATTTGGACAGTGAAGTATGCGTACCGGCTTGCCCGGAGACGTTTTCAGATCCATACCTGTATCCAACACTGACCGAAAATGAGCACACTCGGCTCACAATGTTTTGGTATTATACCAAAGGTCTCAACGAGGACACTGTACTGCTTCAGAAGCTCGACCAAATGCTCGAGCTGACGAAACAGAGCCTTGGCTGGGATATAGGAATAATCGGAATGGTCGATGCTCAGACGTTTACTCGACTTGTAGCTGCGAACATGTCTCTTGCAACGATACCTCGAAGAGAAAGTACATGTTCGCACACAGCCAATCAGCCTCCCGGTACTGTTTTCATGATCACTGACATGTCTCAAGACTGGCGATTTAAGCATTCGCCCGCTGTAGAAGGTGAAGGCGGTCTACGAAGTTATGCAGGAACACCAATTCGGTATACACTTCCTAACGGTGAGGTCGTCGTTTTCGGCAGTCTGTGCGTTGCATCTGGCACTGTACGGAAACCCTTGACTGAAGACCAGAAGAGGTGCCTGATCCGAGCTGCCGACATGATTACAGGGGAGCTGGTGACAAGGACTCGAACTCGGCGTCTGCGTGAACGGCAGGTAATGATGGATGTGCTTATGCAGCTACGGTCAGACGACAGCATTGCCGACATCGAAGAAGTTACCGTCCAGGCTGTTCTCCAGCGTTATCCAGGCTCCCACGTGGCAATAACCAAGATGCAAGACAACAACGTGGTGGTAGAGGGTAGAGCGGCAATACCGCTCCCGGCTGTCAACGCTGGACTTTGGGAGGACACGGAGTTCGTCCGGTCGATGACGGAGTCGAAAGCTTCTGAAGTATCTGACGCCAAACACACAGTGCGAGCCATTGTGCACCAAATCGGGCCTAAAGATAGAGTCTTGATCGTTGCTTCTGCCGACTTGAAGCTGGTTTTTGACGACCTTGACTCCTGGTTCATAGACCAATGTGCCCAGATTATCAACAATGTCTCGCAAGCTCGTGCACTAAAGGAGGCGCTCGCTGTGAAAGAGAAGTTCTTACGTTCGGTAACGCACGAGTTGCGTACACCTATTCATGGAATACTCAGCAGTGTAGAGCTGCTCAGCGAAGAGGTGACGGCTCGAAAGATGCTAGGATCAAACACGTTACAGGAAAGCGACAAATCAATGGATTCGCTCCTGCGTACGATTCTACTTTCGGGCACTGAGCTGATGACGACTGTGAACAATATATTGAGGATGAACACGCTGACGAATGACAACATGGCTTCATATCCTACCGACTACGATCTGCAGTCTCTCGAGACTGATGTGCTTGGAGAGGCTCTCACCAATGGGTCTCCCGACCAGTTCCAAGGGCTGTCGTTATACTTCGAGAACAAGATTCCCAAGTCCATGACTACCGTCCGAATTGACGCAGATCTACTGAAAGAACTGCTGAAGTGCCTCGTTGGCAATGCGATAGCAGCGACGAAAGACGGTAGTATCGAAGTTGTCTCGTCCATTCTGTCAGATCAAAAGACTTTGAGGTTCGACATCATCGACACTGGTATCGGCATCAGCGCCGCAGACCAGCAGCGAGTCTTTGTCGCATTCGAGAAGCTGGTCTTGCATTCCAAAGGTTCAGGTCTTGGTCTCAACTTGGCATCTCAGATGGCTTCCATGCTCAAAGGCACCCTTTCACTCGTGTCTTCACAGCTGAGCGTAGGCTCCCACTTCAGAGTTGAGCTTCCGTATATCGGTGCAGCTTCAAGGCTTACGATGTCCGACCGCAAACAGCCACGGAATATGCGCCATCTACCTTCGACTTACTATGTGGCCCCCAGGTCAAAACAAAATTTATATCTCTTATCCCACCTCCAGAGGCACCTCGTACAGTGCGGCATGGTCCAGAGCAACGTTGCTCAGGGTGCCCTTATCCTAACTAACCGCCCGGAACCATTTCAGGAGATGCTCGACAGTGAGCTCCGCAGTCTCCACGGACCACATATGATCATGTTGGTCTCTGACATGGTTGCGACCGACTATTTCATGCAATGTCTGCGTGATGATCTGAAGCCATACCTGGGGTTCCCTATCAATGGTCCACTATACACCGCACGCCTCGAGGAAATTCTCGCCGAGGCTGACCGCGATTTTGCCACGTACTGCAAGCAATTCCCCACATCTCTATGGAAGCAGGACACGCAGTTAGCGACGAAGCTGAACAGAATACAGATCAACTCATCGAGCGTGGCGTCAACAAAGTCAGGCGCCAAAAATACGGAGATTGAAATATTTGTCAATTCGTCGCGACGAGCACTTCGGGTACTGATAGTGGACGATAATGCTATTAATCTCAACGTGCTTCAATTCTTCTGCAAAGCAAGGAAGATACTCCATGAATCAGCTACCAACGGAAACAAGGCTTTCACAAGCTTTTGTTCAGCGGCATCAACCGAACCCTACACCTTGGTTTTGATGGACCTCCAGATGCCGGAGTGCGACGGCGTCGAAGCCTGTAGGCGTATACGGGAGTACGAAAAGCAACAAAACCTGCAACCATCCATAGTATTCATGATTACAGGCCAAGATTCGCTCGCCGATAGAAAGAATTCCTTCGATGCTGGAGTCGACGACTTCTTTGTGAAGCCTGTCAGCTTGAAAAAGCTAGATCAGGCTATAATCCAATATTTTCCGCGAAGCCCACCTTGACAGCCGATAGGACTGGTCGTTTGCGTCCTCACATCCCACCATTCTCGAAGGGGCCACTTTCTTCGACCTGAGCAATCGCCACTTCGATGCGCACCTGCTCCGTATCCGATGCCAACTAGGGATCTATATCACCACGCGTGACATCCACCGCACAAAGAGCCGCCCACACGACGATGGCAAACGTGCTATAACGCACGACTAACCGATCCGCTCTGTTCGGACCAAGGACAACGACAACAGGCCTCAGAGGAATTGCCTGCAGCACAATTCTCTCATCACAGACCAGATCGTAAACCGTCCTATCAATATTGCGCGTCATGTGTGCATAAACCCCAGTGATTCCCCGTGGTCGCCGACATAACAACGACCACGCGAAGCCACACTTGACCCAAGGGCCGGACCAGCCCAGCTCAGCCCTTCCATGCGCAAATTAACCGCCTGGCCATGGGACATAGCAAGCGTCAGCTACAACAGGAACTGGAGCGCCATCTGGGTTAAATGCGCGCGATCGAGAGCGGGTGCATGCTCGGGCTAACACTGCCTTCGGCCTCTTGAGGCGGAACACACACACGGCGGCTCTAGGAGCAGTTTCTGATGGGCGGTACTGGGTTGGATGGAAGGTCGGTCGCGGAGGTGAACGGGGGCTACGATCGAGCACCGAATCAGGATCAGTGTGGGATCGCTCAGGGACTCTAATTGGGGCTTGGACAGACCGTCTGTATTTGGAGGAGATCAACAGAAAGCTGGACGACCCTATCAATAGACTGGAACGGCATGAAGCCTCGTAGATCGGGTGATGTCCATCGTGGGCGGTGATAACGAAGTAAAGATAAAAAGTCAAGCGCAACATTCGAAAACGGCGCGCCATAATTAAGGCCAAGTAGAATCAATCTTCTTCACCGTATCATTCTAAGCTACTGTACTTACACTATCCACTCAGGTCCAAAGCATCGGGCAACAGAGCTACTTCCTCCCTCAACCCGTCTTCTTCGCAACCTCCACAGCCGGCACCTCCTCCTCCAGCGGCAAGATATCCGGCACAGGCCCCACCGGCGTAATCGAGAACGGATTAATCTGCTTGTGGCTCTTCGTATAATGCTTCTTAATATGTTCGAACTGCGTCGTCTCGGGTCCAAACGCCGGCACATTCCAATACAGTTCCCTCACCCACCGGTGCAAATACGGGTACCCAGACCGGATGTCGCGGATATTGCACTTGAAGTGCTGGACGTAGACGGCGTCGAAGCGGATGATGGTCGTGTACAGACGGACGTCGGCCTCCGTGATGTTAGACCCGTAGTAGTACGGTCCGCTGTTATTCGCGGCGTTTTCGGCGAGATGGGCTTCGGCGCGATCGAGCGATTTGAAGAGGGCGTGGACGTTGTTCTCGTAGGCTTCCTGGGAGGAGGCGAAGCCGGATTTGTACACGCCGTTGTTGATGTCGTTGTAGGTCCAGTCGTTGGATTCGTCGATTTTGCGCTCGAGGGATTTGGGCAGGAGGTCGACGGATTTGTATTGCTCGGGCAGCAGGTCGTCGAATTGGGTGTACATCATGCGGATGATTTCGGCGGATTCGTTGCTGACGATGGTTTCTTTCTTCTTGTCCCAGAGGGTGGGGACCGTGAAGCGGCCGCCGTAGTCTTGGTCGATTTGGAAGTAGAGCTGGCGGAGGTGGGTGTAGTCTGGGTGGAGGGGGTCTTTGGTTACGTTCTTGCCGGGGACTTGCTCGCCTTCTTCGATGAAGCGCCAGCCTGGGAATGTTAGTAATGCAGTCCCTCCGGACTGACAGGTGCGGCTGCTTACCCTTCTCGAGCATGTGCCAGTGTACACTGGTGAAGCCGATGATGTCCTCCAAACCCTTGAGCTTCCGCACGATGAGGGTTCGGTGTGCTACCGCATGTTAGCGCTTGGATGTTAGTCTTCGGACCCTGCCGACCTACCCCATGGGCACGCATAGCTGACATAAAGGTGGTAGCGATCCTTCTCTGGTGGGAACTCTGAGCCAGGCTCATTCGAGATGAAGTTCCGGAACTGTGAGTTCTGTCGCTTGAACTCGCCCTCCTTGTTGGCATAATTCGTGATGCCCTCTCCTGCCTGCAACGTGCCGTTCAGCCACAATCCACCAAGTATGATGCCTAGCAGGGCACAAGAAAACGAGATACGACGTACCGCCATTGTGCTGGATGTAGTTCGACCTCGACGAGTCGTAGATAGCGAAGTTCCGCGGATTTGCTTTATAATCTGAGAAAGACGGGTGACAGGTCTGGCAGATCCTTTGAACATGTGTTTACCTGGGTGCTATGATGGTGGGCCTAAGGGAGTTGCATGGTTTTGTACTCTTTCTAGCACCAAACCACTTCCTAAAACGGCTTCCGTGGCTGTGGGGATGAAACTCTTGTCTTCGTCGACCAGTGAGGTCATGATGATGGATGATTAGATAATGCTGCAAAGGTCGATCTGCCGTGGCGCCGGTCGCGTGTTTATGCAGGCGACAAGCGGGATTAGGCAAGCTCTCTCACATGGTTCATGCACGAGATCACGAGCTCTTCGTACGTATAGCATCTAAGAATCCCCAAAGGAGAAGGCGCTTTCCAACACTAGCCACATCTTGCTAGATCATGCCACATGTATGTCAGGTCGAGATGACTCAAAAAGAAGGTGCGGGAAGGCAAGGGGTGCAATGCAATGCAGGAACGAATGTAGTATTCGTCGTACTCGCTTCTATCTCAAAAGAGGTTGCTCTAGCCTCAATTTGCAAGACAAGTGAGCCTCTAACCATTGCACAATTGTCCGCATAACCTTCCTAGATCTCGAATACCATTGGACTCCTGTCGTGGACCGCTGGGATGCCTTTTAGAAAATGCAATTCGACAATCTGCTCTACTTCCTCTTGACCATAACATAAGGGACTTCAACATCCTCTTCCGTAGTGTCCTCTGCAGTGATCTCGAAGATGATGTTCTTCTGATGTTCTGGGACCGGCTTCTTGCTAATTGTCTCCACCAACTTACTCATCTTCAGAGGCAGCCGATCCTTTGTCTTGCTTGGCGGGTAGAAGCTGGCGTACAGCAAGCTCACACCGGAGCTAACCATAGTGACAGAGAGACCCAGGTCGTCGAAATATTTTAGGAAGTCTGTCAAAGTAATGTCGTCTACCTCAAATCTGTCCCAAAGCTTGTCAATCGTGACATCACCGTTCTTGCCCTTGTATGTGCCCTTCGGGCTAGCAATGGGTTCGCTGAATCCAAAGAATGGCAGAGCCAGGTTGACGAATCCGTTCTTGTATTGTTCGAGATCGTCCTTGCCGTCAACGATCTTGTACAGCTCTAGTATGACCAGACCTGTCACCAAAGCTGTAGTAGTTGCAATGGCTGGGATGATCTTGCCTGCAATGAACTTTGTTTTGTGGCGATCAGCGACTGGGATACCATAGTTGAGAGCACGGAGATTGCTAGCTGCGGTGATGAAATCGATGTGGTGGTTGCTGTCGTCGTCCTTTTCGAACTCCACCACGTTCAATCGGTAACCCGGTAGGGACTTGGGGTCTGGTAGGGATCGGATGATGTTGTTGAGTTCGTCTTCATCACTAAATGCGGGCGCATTGGCATTTGGATCGGGTTCCTTCTCATCCGCCTGAATCCTGACGTTGGCGTCTGGCTTGAATTCGGGGATATCCATGCTGTTCATGACCTTCTCATAGTCCTGAGAGCTCAGCTTTGGCACCTTGATGTCGTAATTGTACGCATGGAGTGCAGCTCCAGCAATGACAAAACCCATGTGAGTCTCGTCAGCGGGATCAAACTTAAGCGCAGTGGGGCATCGCTTTGGCCCAGACCAGAAGTCGGCACCCGAAGATGTCCTTGCGTCTTTCGGGAAGTTGTACAGTAGCTGCTGAATGGCGTTGTGATACTGCTTCTCGAACTGCATGCGAGCCCAGGCGATACAATCCTCGAATCCCTCGGGTTTGTCTGTCACAAGGAAGTCGCTGAGACTATCGATGATCTGCTTCTCGTTTCCTTGTTGCTTGAGCGTGGTGTTTATGTAATCGGGTTGTGTAAGATAGAGGTTGACAACCTCCGGTGGACCAACAAAATATGTTTGGAATAGGTCTCTTGCCCACGCAATGGTGTGCTCAATCTTGTTGGGGAAGCTGCGCAGTGTGCACATGGGGAAAGATTGCTCCGGTGGATCCTGCGAGCTCGAATATGATTCTGTGAGACGAGGAAGGACGACTTGCGTGTTACCCTTCGTGCCAAGTGTGCCAGATTCTAACAAAGGCTTCATGAAGAAGACACATCGGCGGTCAACGTAGGTTCGAGCTTCAACATTGTCCAGAGCGTTTGTAACAACGTCGAGCTCCCCCCAGAATCGCTCATCGAAGACATCTTCGGAATCTGGGCCGATGCGATCATTCATGGTAGTGATTTTGCCCTTCAGATCTGGATTCATGGCTTGTACGGCTGCAGCTGCGCAATCACTCTTCTGCTTGCCTACATCCTTCGAACGGAATAGGAACTGTCTGTTGAGGTTGCTCTTTTCGATAGAATCATTGTCGGTGGCGGTTATGTGACCCTTCGGGCCCGTTCCGAGACCGATCATTGCATAGTTCTTGAGCATCTCACAACCGATGGCACCGCAACCGACCAAGAAGTTCCGTACGTTTGAAATCTTCTCTTGGAACTCTTGGCCGAAAACAGCAATCTGTCCATCGTAACGAGAATTTTGTGGCTGGCATAATTCTTCTGACCGCTTCAAAGATGTAGGCAAAGACTCTAGAGAGTCGAAATACATCCATTGCTTGACAGGCGTGAACTTGCCAGACACAGCCTTCAAAACCTCTTGAGCAGTCAGACCTCCGAAGAATGCAGCCATGGGGCTGAGGTCGCCTTGAGCTTGGTAGCTGAATTCTGTAATTAGCTTGCTGTCTAGTTCGACCTCAGTCCCGGTCTCCTTGGCCAATTTAGTCGCCACTTCCAGTAACTCCTTAGCATCAGCGTCGTTATGAGGTCTGGGGAATTTGCCACCATGGGAGTCGGCGAAGCTATGTAGAGCCTGAACACCAACATGTAGCTGTTGAGGTCGATCGAACTTGGCGAAATCTGAAATCATCAATTCCGGATTCTTCAGTTGTTCCGACAGCGGCTGAAAGTCCAAAATCTTTGGCATCCTCACTTGGGAGAAAAGACCGCCACCTTGGTATTTGCCCAAGCCGGACACATCGCCAATGGAGAAACTGTATGGTCCCTTCACCGTAATCTTCCTCGGTGGTGCCCCGTTCAGACCATCCATACCCTTGAGCTCAGCAAATTCGACGAAGTCACCGTCTTCCAGGCCATGTCGCGTCTCATCGAGCGCAGACACTAGACCACTTTCATTAATATCTGCAATGATGCCACTAATGGGATTCTCGCCTGTGGTGTCGCCAATGGTGAAGTTCTTCCCGAAATCGTTGAAGATGTAGCCAAACAGACCAAATGTGTCTGCAACGACGAGGTATATTCCATTTTGGTGACAGAAGTCTGCAATCTTGAGCTGGTCTTTCAGAGGAGTATTCGTCAAGACCACGACCTGATATTTCTTCAATTGGCTCAGGTCGTCTGTGAGAGAGTGCGATTCGTGGACGGAGACAGGCGTGTAGGAGTTCAACTCGGCGACTCTCGGAGCGGTGACTTCGGCTCTTGGTTTGCCAACATCTTCAGGATGGAGGAAGAATTGCGAGGACAGATCGGCTATCTGAGCAGGTTGGGTATCGAAGAGGGTTAACGACTTGACGCCAGCCAGGGCGATGTTCTTTGCGATCTCTACGCCCAAGCCTTTCAAGCCAGACACGAGGACATTCGACGAGCCCATACGCTTCATTGCTTCATGACCAAGAACGTACAGCTGTCTGCTGTACAGTGATTCATCTATCTCGCCATTCTTCAGCTGCTCGATGGCGGCCTCGGGGCCGTCCACGTCCATTACATAGTCTGCTTGAGTAGTCATCTTGCGTTTCTCTGGCCGGGCTAAGTCCTCAGAGGATGCTTTTCTTTTGGTGCCAGCCCGGAGAGAAGTGGTAGAATCTGCGTGGGGAGTAATGTTGACGGTGGCCTTGCGTCGAGCAAGACCTGGGAGTCGATGTGTACTTTGTAAACGGCAATATGCGCAGTGGAAATGGCAAAAGGTGACGTAGCGCTGGCTCTGGATGTTTATGCCTTGCCTGTAATTCTTGCCAGTGAATAATGCCTCTGCGAGTGACTAATAACTTGTCAAACACCAATGAAATGGTAACGGTCTGTGTCAACGATGGAGCTGTGCCTGTCTGTGTTCTTGGAAAGAAAGAAGTTTCGCGAAGATGGGTGTGGCTAAAGAAAGTGCAGGCCATTGAGAGAAGCAACACGCTGATTCGGCAAACTTGCAACAGCCCATTCAGCCTGTGCTGCGCCTGTTCCTGCCTGGACGACATCACCGATGCTGTCAACAAGCAAGACAAGAGCCAATTCCATGTTCCAAGGCAAGTGCTGCACCACTGATACCGACCGAGCTGGAGCGTCAGGTCAGGTGCGACTGCCGCCCACTCGAGCCACTCTACCTTCAAAATGCTACGGTGTGTCCCGACGCGTCTGCACGCGTCCGTGATCCGCACACATATGCTATATCCCATACTACAATGTGCAGATTCGAACTCCTTGGTCGCTTCCTTCTATTCATAGCTAACGCTCGATTGGAAAAGGCCATGACCGATGAAACGTGTACAGACACTCTGGATTCTGCCAGCGCACAATTCGAATCCCTTTGGCCATGCTTCACGAGATCTTGCTTTCCTTGTCTGGCCTTCCCTCTCCAATCTGGGAGGAGCTGAAGGGCACTCAAGATGTTGATGATGACAATGACCGATCATTCGGTTCATACACTTCCACCGCCGAGAAGGCAATGCTGCGTGTTCTTGCTGAACTTGTTGACCTACACATTGAGCTGAGAGAAGCCACTGCTCAGATCTCTAGCTCCCATTCCTCTCCCACGTGTCGGGCTGTTAGTAACCGAATCAAGGCGAAGCACTTACAAGCCTTCACAGACAAGATCATCCAAGTCGAGACCCTAGTGTTACAAGAGGATGCTAGATACGTTGGTGCATACAAAATCGTGCCTCTAAGCACAATAGTCGCAGAATTTCAACCCTGGTCGAGGCCGTTGAAATGGCTCTTGAAGACTACTCAACTTCTTCAGTCTCCAGCATGCTCTGCGGCCATGGTGCTGGACTATCTGAGGGGAGAGGGACATACTGGCTACACAAACATCAAAGTGCTCACAACTGATCTCCTTGTCGCAGCTCAGCAAGCATGGATGCAGAGCTTGACCCCATGGCTGCTGTACGGTCAGCTGCCTGCTTTTGGCCTGGATGATTTCATGATTATGAAGTCTGTATCAGACAGCGGTATGGACTATACTTTGAGAAGAAAACTCGTGCCCTACTTTGTGTCCGAGGAAGCTGCGGATGCCGTTCTCGCCATTGGCAATGCCTTCAATCAGATCAGGTCACGAGGAGGATCTCTACATAAATCCGGTGTCTCGGCCAATGTTTGCACCACTCTGTTTCCCAATTCACTCGAGCTCCTCAAATCGCTCGACTATCCTTTGCAAAGCAACGCTTTTGCCGATATGGTCGCTTCAATCAACGACACAATCTCTCAGGCTGCGCTTACACGGCTTCTACCCACACGCATGATCCTCGAGTTGCTGCTTATCATCCAAGACTATGTTCTCTTTCGCAGCGGTGAATTCTCATTAACCCTGATCGACCAAGCAGACCAACGTCTGCAAACTCATCGGACAAGTGGCAATTCAGCTAGACCAGTACGGAACTTAGGCAAATTTGAAGACCTTGCAATCAGTGAAGCAGAGACTACAGCAATATTGCAGAAGACGTGGTCGGAACTGGCAGTGCTGCTTCCAAACCATGAAGTCGATGATCTGCGGCGTGAAAGGGCCACAGCGTGGCTAAGTCTGAAGATGAGCTCGCCTTCGCTGCCCGTCAACACCTTGCTGCCTAACAAGACCAGCCTGACTATCGACCTACCATCTGACTCGCCGCTCCATATTTTCTTGTCTAAGACCGACATTCAGCGGTACCAACACCTCAGCGCCTACATCATCTCTTTACGTCGTGCAGAAGCTCAGCTGACGAAGCTTTGGAAAGTGTCAGCTCATAGAAGGTGTTACCCCACGCCTTTCGGCCCTCCAATGAGTGCTTCGCAAAAAGGCCAGCATGTCTTGAAAACGAGAAGAGCTCGGGAAGATCGAAGGGGTCAGAAGATGCGCACGCACTGGGCCTGCGCCAGTCGAGCACTGTTTCTTCTCACCGAGATGGGGAGCTATTTTCACGGAGAAGTGATTCAGAAGAGCTGGGAACACCTGCACAATTGGCTAGACATGGATGATCCAAGCCGACCTGGATCATCAAGGTTGTCCTCTCGACCAACCACAGCATCGTCAAAGCAGCGAACAACTGACATGTCAACGTTCGACTCAGAGCGCCTTAGGCAGAGCCTAGCACGATCTCGCAGGCAAGATCCGAGAATGATCGCTCGTGCTCACCACAAATATGTCGAAGCACTCTATCACGCCCTACTCATAGATAATACATCCTACATCTCTATCTTACACGAATTCCTCACGGCAATAGACCACTTTGTTGCCCTTTTTCAGCGCCTGCGCATCGTTTGGGAAGGCCTAGATCTACAGCTAGACGAAGGCATCATGGACGCGTTCTCCGATCATGCAAAGGAGGAGGAGGAGCTGCTAACGGAGATGAGGAGGACGAACAACAAGTTAACAATTCAGACACATGAGCTGGTGGCTGCAATTCACGACGCAGATAGACAAAGAGATGTGTCAGACATGGCTCACGGCATTGCCAGTGTGGGATTTGCCGCCTCAACGGACGACGATTTCAAACCATGGAGGGCCAAAACGCTGGACCGCTTGCTCATGAAGCTAGACTTCCTGGCTGCGCAGAAGAAAAACAAGCTTGATGATGCACTTCTCGACGTCGAAGACGATTGATGTGTTTATTGTCATGAGGTGAGATATAGAAACCACTATCAATAAAACCTTTTCCATCATGTTCTTGTCTCAATGCTCATCATTTTGCGCTCAATGAAGATGACTTCATTTTTGGTGACAACGTTGACCAGGACGGGAATCTGGCCGAACCTCGCAGCGCCAGGTGATGAGGAAATTCATGGTTGCTGCTTGAAGTACGTGTGGTTGAGATCAACTGGCCCAAACGGTCCAGAATGTGCTACTCGGACGTCTCATTAGACTAGGTCACAGGATAGAACGAGGTTCGTGCATCTCATAGGGCTTGGTCTTGTAGTAGTGTCTGCATATCGCCTTGTAAAGCTTCTAACGCACCGCTGGCGTGACTATAGGCTCTATGATAACGCCGACTGGACTGAGCTCGGGTCAGTTCTTGCAGAGCGCCAGCACTTCCCCAAACCATTCGCGCGAAGGAGGCCATCGGATATTCAACGCGCAGCGATAACAGCTTGAGACATGGGGTATGAAAACGGACTGAGCCGCGTTGCATGCAATAGAAGAGAGGAGAAACTAATCCAGTGGTCAGCATCCACAATTCGAGAGCCTAATGAAACGGGGTTGTAATGGAGAGGCAATCAGAAAAGCCGGTAACATCAACCCATCCCCCAGCTCAATCATTCAGATGAGTAGCAGCATCATAACGAAAACTGCCATCACTGAGCGATATTGCCAGACCACAAGTATGCGAGACATCCACACAACCTATCATCCCCGCTCACTCGAGAGTGTGCAAGTCCGGTATCAGGAGGAGTTCGGACTCGTGTAGGAGGGCGCCATAGAGTGACTTCTGAGAATGGATAGACTGGGTGTCATCAGGTGCAGTGGGTGAGAATAGCTATAAGGATCGATGGTGCGGCTTACCAGGAAAAACAGATATTGAGCTTGTCGGATAGGCACAAGGAAACTGCTTGAGAAAGTTAGCATACGCCTTTCTCATCAGGACGACAATGAAGAATGAGGTTGGAGATCGATGTCAGATAAATGGTAAGATTGGTGAAGTTTCTTCAATAGTTTTCAGAAGCAGAACTGTATATTTGAAACCTTTGATCATCATGATAGACGCCGTTAGGTAGGAATGAGAGAACTTACCACGCATGAATACAGATAACTTTTTGAGCGGACTCGTCTATTGTCCTTTTGACACGTTAGCACCCATAGTTCAATGACACGGACAGAATGGTGATTTTGGTTGTGTTGTTGTGATCAGATGGTAGTGCATGTTAGTTCGAGGGCTCATAGGTTTCGCCAGAACAGAGTATGAAAGATTTCCTCATATGAGTTTGGAGGCCTAGAGAAGTGCTTACAGTGTCATCCACAAACATCACCATCCCACTGTAGGTCAGCAAAGGTGCACCAAGTCAACAAGGTGACGCGGGCCTTGATGCCAGTCGTGCATGCATTAAAGACTCTCATGCATAACATTGTTGTGTCAGTACAGCACCGTGAAACAGATTCAAGAACGAAGAAGTTTCAAACTTGAACTTGAAGGACGAATTTCATAGCCTTGCCGTGTCTTGGCATTTGCTGCTCAAGGCTCCGCAACTTCTGCGGCGGGCAGGTGCGACAACAATTATGGTGACGGTTGGTTGTGCTTGGTCGTTCCTGCTGTGATCAAGCACACGTCCACTTTATGGTCTATACGGGGCCGTCCACTCTTTCCAAAAGCATGTCATGAACGATCGAAGACGTATCAATGGCCCGGCCAGTGGCACCCAACCCGTCGTCTTTGAGAACAAATCTAAGGCCTTGGGTAGACCAAAACGCTCGCGCAAACCTAATGAATTAAGGAAAATATGTATGAATAGCCCAGATGTTTGTGTTGATGGATCTGACCTGATACAGTCTTGCAGACGGGGCTTGTCCCTGCTGCTGCAGGCTCGGCTTACCTCGAGCTCGAGACACCTTCGTCTATGCGCTCGTTCGTTCCAACTACATCTACTATCAAGCTGTCGTGTGCCATTCAAGGCCCGAAGCCTCTGCCCCGGAATTCGAGTTTCTCCCCCAATCTACAATTGTCAGCTTCAATCAAGTTCGCACCTTTCGCAACGAGACAAAGACATGGGTATTTGCGTGACAACGTCGAGCGTGACCTTGGAAGCCATCTCGAAAATGCACTGAACGGCGTCATAATACCGGATCGATATCCAAAAAGTGCTTTAGACGTTACGGTGATGGTGCTAGAGGGCGAAGAAGACTGCTTGTGGAATGAAGAGCATGGACAAGAACGTGGCATCAGCGGTGTCGGGTTGATGAACGTGCTCGCAGGAAGCATCAACGTGGCAGTTGCTGCGCTAATCGATGCAAAGGTCGACTGTCTGGACCTCCTCTCCAGCGGCGTTGCCGCTCGAGCTGCAGATTCCGAAACTGACTTGCTGGACCCGTGCCCTTCTGAGCACGAGGCACTGGCTTGTGCGTGCGTGGTTGGATATCTGCCTGCTAGGGACGAGGTGGTTGAACTTTGGTCGAAAATGGCCGCTGGGAAAGGCAGAGAGCAAGTAGCGGAGGATCTGGTCGATGCTGCTATCAAGGCGGCACGAGGCTCGCACAAGATCCTGACAGAGGTCATCAAGGAGTCATTGGAGCACTCAATCAAAACAAAACACAGCGCCAATACGAAAACGACGAACGACGTCGAAATGAAGACATGAAGCTACGAACAGAGCAAATATACCCACAATGCGATTGCCTTTTCACACATTACCATGACTGGAAGACAACTAGGCTGAGGCTAGTCCAACACTTGTTCGAACCAAATGCCAATATCAGTCCTTGACCCACGAGCTTGAGTGTAGCCTATTCTTAGGGTCAATGCCGGTATTGTTGTCTAGAGAAAGAGCATACGGGTCTGTTGTTTAGAGAAAGCGCCCGTATGCTCATGTCAGCTTCCGTGCCACTAAGACCAGGTGATGCCTTTAGGAACGACGTGCTGAAAAGATCTACACGATATCTGCACATATTCCTATCTGCTGCCGGTGAATGAACACCTGGATTATGGTGTTTGACTTGTTGAGCTATTCGTGACAGCCTGGTATGGCCCAGTAACACAGCTTGAAGCACCAGTGAACAGGATACGTCGGATCTTACACTTCTGCCTCACATATCACTTACTGCCACTGACAACTAAAGTACAAATATGTGAGTATCTCAGTCTCTTCCACATCTCTCTGTTGTTGTTTACAATCCCACCTGTTCTTGTTCCTTCAACACCACGTACTCTGCCTGACTGAACATTCGTGGCCAAGATGCCTCAAAAGCTCCAGGTTGATGAAAGCTTCGCTTTTCTGTTCATGTGCATCGAAGCATCAGGCTGCAAGGTAAGCGAGGTCTCAAGTGGTTTTCAGCACTCGAAAACCTTCACTCTTAGACTTCATAGCACAACTTACTGACATTGGCACCTACAGCTTGACTACAAACTCATCGGTGAAGCCACAGATCTCAACCCAGCTGCTGCGCGAATGCGCTACACTCGACTCAAGAAAGCAGTCGAAACGGGTCTCTTCAAAGGCGCAACACTGAGTAGTAAACCGACCACTACGTCCCCACAGCTCGCAGCTCTCGCCAATCCTGAGTCTCGCAGACTTGGCAACGCTGCTGCCACTGGTCGCACACAGAAACCACGTCGCGCGACCAGACCACGACGGACTGCTCAAGCCAAAGCTTCCGCCAGTGAGGATGAAGACGAAAAGGAAGAAGAAGAGGGAGAAGAGGAGGAGGAGGAGGGGGTGAAAGAGACGGACGCTCAATCATCTTCAATCGGAGGTCGGTTGCGAAGGAAGCGCCAAGCGTCGAACATAGTACCGGACGACGACGACTCGGAGATGTTCTACGCCGATACTTCTCGTGCTACACGGCGAACCAAGCAGGTCAAGCGTAGTGATAGCGATATAGAAGCCGAAGAACAAGAGGAGGAGATTGAGGAGGTCGAAGAGCCCAAACAGCAAGACAATGTCGCCAGTGGACCAACTACATCCCATCGTCGCAGAGGCCGTGGAGGCAGCGTTACTCGATCTCCACGGTCTAGATCTCAGGACTTCGATGATGCCGCTTTTGCTGGTTCATCATCACGAAGAAAAGCGTCCGCAGCCAACGCCGCAGAATCCGCTTATGCTGTCGGTATTGCTTCTGGTCGCTACGCCCCTAGCCCAGAAGACGTCAGTGATGCTCAACTCGGGCGTGCTGCCAGATTGCGAAACATCAGCACTGGTGCCAAATCATTCGAAAACAATAGCCACAGAACGCCAGCCACATCATCAGCGGGCATGCGACAGCTCAATGCTCGTGACCGACAATTCCTAGCTCGTCATGGTCAAGCAAGTCAACCCAAGTTCTCTCCCTCCCTGGTCCACACAAACCGGTTCAACAACTTCGTTCCAGTTACAGGTAGCCGTTCGCCAACGTTTGGTCAAGATAACACCGGCGCTGGCCGTATGCCTCCACCTTCACCATCCCCATTTGAGGACCGCGATGTCCAGGCTGAGTCCGACAACCTACGACCTCACCACACTTACGACGCCGCCTCAGTCTTCGACAACTTCACGCCTCCAATGGACGTCGCTACTCGATTCGGACCATCAACCAAACCCAGCCCTGCAAAGCGGAACACCTCAAAAGCACACAAGAGCACCCAGCAGGACAACGCAGTCGCGAACATCGACCCCCAACTGATGGCCACGCCAACACCAGCGAGCCCACTATCATCCTCCCGACGAGTCATACAATCACGCCAGACCCCACGAGCAACAACAACAATTCCGGAAAATGCTCAAACCAAGGCTGAAGGGCCCACGGAAATGAAAGTCTCAAGCCCACAGGCTGACACCAATAGTCGCATGCTACGACCACGCTCCGCTGTTCCATCAGTCACTGCATCGGAACTCGAAATCGCAGAGATGCTCCAGGGTCTGAAGCAGGGCAGCGTCGCACGAGCTAAATCTGCCGTCTCCCCTGCTCCCGCCCAAGCATCCATCAACGGTAAGCCAGCACCACAATAAGTCTAGCTAAGCTAGCCACTCAGCAGCTCCACGCAAGATCGTAACCACTAACCCGTCGTGCGCTGCAGGTTCACCCTATCCCGATCTCCCCTGAGTCAATCAAGTTGGAAGAGACAGCGAGGCGCCACGTGGCGGGGCATGAGAGGCACGGATCAGTATCAGTATCAGTATCAGTATCGTAGCTTTTGATATTATTCAATTGAGGTTGCCTTGCTTTGCTCTACGAAGTGATTCAAGATGTTATGTTGGCTCGCGTTCGCTTCGGATGCATTCTGGTGCGGCATTGTGATTGATCGATGGAAGGGAAGGGAAGGGATAATGCTACAGGCAGGCAGGCAGGCAGGCAGGCAAGAGGTGTATATTTTACACGACGATGGGTTCATGTTGCTCTGCTTCGGTTGGGTTGGGCTGGGCTGGGCTGGGCTGGATCGGAAGAGACATTCGTCGTTCTCGTTGGTTGTTGAATAAAATACCAGAAACTATGCACATCCGGCACCGTGTCAAACACAGGGTTCGATCAGACCTTTAATACTTGGCTTTGGCGCTTTTGTCTATCCAGATGCCGCGGTCTTGAGACCTTGCAGCGCTTTTCTATACAGTAGTAGTACAAAATCCTCTCTTGGACTCTATTTCTATGTGGACTTATTGCCAACTATCACTACAGCCCCCATACCCGGTTCCACCCGTCAATACTCTTAATATACCCATGCTCCGACATCCCGACCACAATCGTCTTCTGCATCTCCATGGCCTCCTCCTCGCTCGGCAACCGGACATACTCATTAATACAGCCCGGCACCTCCTCTCGCACATGCGACACCACAACAAGCGCCTGCCGATCCAATAAGCCGGGAAATGTGACACCATCACTAACCTTTTCAGTCAACGAAGTATCGCCTTGTTCGAGCCAGCGGAGCGCCTTGTCCCTCGCCGCTGTCGGCAGGCCTGAGAACGCTTCATCTAGAATGATGATGTCGGGCTGCTTGATGATGGCTCGGAGCAAGAGCAATAGCCGCTGGGTGCCGAATGGAAGTCTTCCGAAAGCGGGATGATTTTCTTTGTCGCTTGCCCACCCTAGACTGTTATCGCCTGCCGTGCTCGGAGTTTGACATAGTTCGCTTCTCCACACGCGCAAGAAGTGTTCGACCATCCTGCTCCTTTCTGCATTCATCTCTGGCTTAGACTGCCATGTCTCCGCCCACGCACTCTCAAGGACGCGCTGTACAGTCAGGCCCCGCGGGAAGAATCCGTGGACTTCGGGACTCGAGTGACCTATTCGACTTTGTATCTCCCACAGCGAGAGTCCGGGCTTGCCAGGTGACGGCAGCCGTGTTCGACCGAAGAATTTGATTGGCAGGCTGTACGACTGGGGGTGGTCGGACGTGAGGAGAGATAGAAGGGTAGTCTTGCCGCTGCCGTTGGGACCGAGGAGAAGAAGGCGGCTTCCGCGAGAAATGGTGAGGTTTAAACCTGGGGATTCGTGGCCTGGTTGCGGTGGTGGGTAACCGAGGACTGTTTTGTCGCCGTATTTCACGGTGATGTTGTTGAGCTCTATTAGAGGCGCACCCGGTGTGGTCGGTTTACTCTTCTCGGTCTTTGACTTCGGTTGCGATGTGGCTGTAGTCAACTTTGGAGGCGTCGTAGAAGGTACGGTGTCTGTACGTGGGGCTGCGGGCTTGCTAGCATCGTTCCGCAGACCTCTGAAGAGGTGACTGTTTAACAGAGCCGTCATATTCATCCACTGCAAGGGCGTCCTCTCACCTTCTGGGATGTCGCGAGCTTTTTGGTAGCGGCGTCTGGCGACGCCATTCAGATGTGACGTCTTTTGCGCTGGAGGGCCGAGTTTCTCCTTTGTCGATCTCACTTTCATCATCTGATATGCTTCTTCGACCGCGATATATGGCTGTATGCCATCCGATGTGAGGAAGGAGGCGAGCTCGAAAGGTGGCGGCCCGAAAGCTTTCGTAAATGCTGCTGCCATCTTTTTATCGTCGTCAGATACATTGGGGTCACGCTCGGCCCTTGCCCAGCAGTAGAGAGTGTAGAGGGCCATCTCTTTTTGCAGTACAATTGCGACCGTATTATCCTTCCCTAGGATGACTAGGTGAGTGATCCAGTCTGGGATGGGATCCTGCGGGCGAAGCCCTAGCATTACAATAGGTGATGACCTAATAGCCATCTCTTTGAGGATTGGACTCAAGGTGACCAAGGTTGGCGGATCCAGCCCCATGAACGGCTCGTCCAACAACAATACCTCAGGTCTATTGAGGAGAGCTTTAGCTATCCTCGAGCGGCGGGTTTGACCGTTGCTAAGATTGCTCACAGGCATCTCCAGGAGCTTTCCTAAGCGCAAGTCTTTGACCACGCGAGAGAAAAGACCGTCATCCTGAACGTTTGCCGCTAGCTCCTCTGATGGATTCAGCTCAGTTTGTCCTCGTAGGTACTGGGAGACAGTCCAATCGGTCTCTTCCCTTCTGCTCTCATATCTTGCACTCAAATAGGCTCCCTGGACACCGCCAGATGCAGTGAGACCACCTCCGGAGGTGCTGTTGAAGCCGACATACTGTATAGCTCGAGACGGAATAGCTAGCTGAGGATCCCTCTTTCTGATCTCGTTCGAGGACAGGTAGGGGTACGTTCGCGCATTTGGGGGGTCGCTGATATAGTCTCCTTTCAATACATTGAGGAACGACGTGGGGTTCGTGCCTATAACAGCCCAGTGCGGGAACTTCTTGACCGGCTCGCCGACATCCTTTCGCTGCGTAGCTTGCAGGTGAAAGCTCAGGTCCTTCAGTATGGGGGGATTTGACGTCGCGGCTCCTGTGCGTGAGGGATAGTCCTTGTAGAAAGTGCCCTTGTTGATGTTGACAATATCACGGCTCAAAGTGAGTCGGTTAGGCTGTTTAGCCAACGCTCGGGCAGTCGCATGCATCAGAGAGATACGGAGTGCAGGAAGCTACCACAGGGAGAAAATCGCTGCCGAACGTAGCTCTTGCCAAGACACTTCAACGATGACTTTGCACTCTTCCATTTGGCTGAGTCGCATGTTGGCAGTGTAGGCTCCATGAACTGCGCTACCATCATTGACTACGTTCCATGCTACCCAAGAAGTGCATAAGCCGTGCACGTTCGCATTACAGGCCCCGATCGTCTATAGAATAGATTGGGAACGAGGCAATGCCACTGTTGTCAACCCCCCTACCCGGAGTTCGAGGACTAGCCTGTTCACGAGCTACGCGTGTTGCTCTTGAGGCAGTCAGCAGCACGCTGTTTCATTTTGAGCTTGCAGAGAACAACATGTGTGAACTTTCTGCGCTGTAGAAGATTTCTTGCTCGAAAGCGGCTCGATATCCAAGCCGCCAAACGCCATATCCATTTCTGAGGCCCACGGTGCCGAAACAGTACTCTGACCTAGACACCGACGTGTCAGTCGTCGCGGGCAACGTCCGTACCGTGGCACATGACCCAAGATTCCAGCATCTCAGAGAAAGACTCGTGCTGGTGTCTCTCCAAACCCAGGATCCGAAGAATTGTCGTGGTCCATGGCACATAACTACTTTGCGGGGTTCTTACTTGTTCTTCTGTTCCACATGGTGTCTGTAGCTCGGTTCAAGCAGTGTGAGCTGTCTGTCCTGCTGATCGCTTACAGAAGGGTTCTTCGAGACCAGTATGCCGTCTGGCAGCGTGGAGCTTGGAGGATGACTTCGAAGGCCCCCCACATACCGGCGAAGCAACCCGGCCAGATCGTCCAAATATTCTAGACCGAATCGCCTTTAGCGATCTGATCGATGAGTGGTGGACCATCTGTGTCTTTCAAAGAGTACCTCTCTGTGCTTCTAGAAATCTGCATAGATACTCATGTTAGCCGATGCCACGATGGGTACAGCCTTCGCGTCCTGTTCCATAGGTAGCAACCACTGATTCCAGGAGATGTGGATTGGGCTTAACGCTGTTTGTAGGTATGCAGGGATTTGCCAAACTCATGCCCACGTGGAAACAGGTGATTCTTATTGGTTGTTAGGAGGCATCGAGAAACTAAGTGGATTACAAAGCGTGCCTTCTAGAAATAATTTCGCTTCGTTTCCTCCTACAGTAGTCAAGCTCGCCTCCATTTTACGAGGCAAGTCTTAGTCAGAGTGACTTACCTAAGCGTTTAGCCTTGCCTCTCACTTGTATCCAGCTCGCCGAAGCAATTCTGCGGCTTCGAGGCGAACGGAGCCATCAAAGACGAAGCTTCTGAAACAGCATTTCTAGGCAAAAACTCGGACTTGTGGAGGGTAGGAGTATCATCGGCTCAAAGCATCAAATTGCCTATTTGACAATGGTGTAGGGCGAAGGCATTGTTGCTGACGCTAAGAGATATCGCAAGGGCCGATACTCCGCTGATTCATGAATGAACAAACTTGAGTAGCTGAAAGTATGAAAGTCGAGAGAAGCATTGTCCTCCGGCGTCTATCTTGGGCTTGGTCTTTGTGTGCAGGCTTACATCAGCCGCGAAACGGTACCCACGAGGACTGTGAGACTGCACTTATCAAGGTTCACAGTGCCAAACGTTGGTTATGTCAACTAGCCGTGAATGCAACCATTGAAGCAACCTAGACATAGCCCTGGTTCTGCAGTAATCAGCGCTGTCAGCATATTGTCGTCCCAAACCTTGCAAGAGCAGCATTTGCGGAGGTAACCGGGAAGGCGGTTGTGGCATACGAAGCAAAGAGGCGGACAAAAGCATCATTTTGACCTTCGCAGCATGATCAATTAGGCGTCAGCGTTTCTCTGTCAGGCGGCAAGGGTCGCGGCAGTGTGATAAACTGCTGACTCCTGTACTCATACATGTGACCCAAAGTGGACAATGGACAGGCAAATCATGTTTTCGTTGTTCGCGAGCTTAATCGAAACTCCGAATTGAAACTTCAGCGGTTGCGTACGAAATCCAGGGAGGATCTTTGCCGTAGAGCGCAGATGGTTACCCGCCGAGGGCAATAATGCCACGAGCGAGTAAACCCCCCAGAGAAAGCACGACCACTGTGAAGAAAGAACGTGAACAGGCATCACTCGGAAGGTAGAACTCAAAGCCCATTGATGAGGCCTATCATCTCAAAACTGCGATTCATGCCAATGAGTATATCACTTCAGCTTGGGAGCCGCCGGTGGCCTGGCCGTTCTTGGGTAGCAATCAGATCCAAGAATATATTATTGTTTGTGACCTGTGTGACATATCAGCTACTAAGCCTCAATCGTATCCGACGGTCGCATTCGCTGCAAAATAACAGATTATTGCCGAGACCGAAGCATAGCCTGTTCACAAACCAAACAGGAATTCAGCTAGGTATCTCATACGTGGTAAACACGCTTTCTGGAGGTCTCGACTGAATCACATCTGAATCGCAGCCAACCATCCCACGCCAACAGAACACGGCTTGCTTCACAACTGCGAAATACATTCGACTGGTTGTTTTCGCCTCACAATAAATAACAAGTGTTTGTAGGCGCATCTGCAATTGGCTAGAAAACAACAATTCTTGACCTCTCAAATTGCCAGAAATCTTAGCCGACAGCCTGTCCTCCGAGCCATCGCCGCGGTGCTTGTTACCGACGGGCAGCGGGAGAAGGAACCCACGCGCCAAATCAGGGATAGACCAAGATTTGGGGGAAGACCAGGGTCTGGATTAGTGAAAGGCAAGGCCCATTCCGCGAACCCCCCGAATCAGACGGACCAGCCCACTAAACAAGCCAAATCGAGCCGTTGCAACGCACCAATCTTGGGCACGAAGTTTTGACTCTGGCCTGTGATTCATGAATCTGGTGTGGCGGTCAAGACACCGACTTCAGTTTTTGTCCAGTCGCCTAGGGCCAGCTGCGCGTGCCACGCATGTTAGCACAGCAACAGCTGCTGCGACGCTGATTCACTGCTTTGCAACACATCAGCTTGATTGTGACTGTGACCGGCTGATATACTATTACAAGTGCTGCCTGCCTCAGAAGGTCAGCTTTTACTTTCAACCCTCCCTGCTACCAAAACCACTATTTCGAAAACCAACGACGTAGACATAACTAGCAATCTACTCTAACCCTCGTCACCGCAGATCAAACAACGCCTGCAAGCCACATCTCTGTCGCGGCACAAATTCGCTTTACCTACGGTCCCGGGGAGAGCTTTAGCACACAACGTCCGGTTCCACCTTCCACGAGTCCGAACCGAGCCAAATCCATCGATTTGGTGCTCCGAGGTCACATCTTGGTGGCTCTAGCACACCCGTCAAAGCTTTTACGACAAGCGAGAAGGAAACGGCAAAACAGGGGCGACAGCAAACTTATCATCTAAAGTCTACATAATCGCCTCAAATCCCGTCCAACTACCGGATCCTGCTTTAAACAAGATCCAGCTTCTCGTCATTGGTAACTACGCAACAACTCCCCGAAGCAACATCAGCCTGTTTGCGGTCAAGATCGACGATCAGACACGTCCATTACGGTGACATCTTTGCCCAAACGCGTTTGCCGAGCCATACCGTCACCGGCTTCCGCACTTGCATGTGCGTTTGCACCATTCCCGAGAAATCAACACAGGAATTCCGACAGCATACGGTATTTTGTTTTGCATACTGCAAACAAGCATATACGCCCTTGCCGCCACCGCCCATTGAGTCTTAACATATACTCACTGTTGCCGCCTCGCATCATTCTAACTGAGCATCCGACACATTACAAAGCTACGAAAATGCTCTACTCATCTCCCACGTCGAATATAACACCGGCGCTCGTATCAATCGCCATGTCGCGCTCAGATTCACGCGACTCCACCGCATCGACTTCATCCTTCTCATCAGCACCAATGCAAACCTCATACAGCACTTCAGCAGCTACCTACCGTAGTAGCAGCTCAGCACAGACGTGCTCGACGCGCATGCAAAGAGACAGCTTCTCTTCTGGCTGGATACCATCTCCTTATCGATCTTGCATGATGCACAGCTCTTCGTCTTCACAGGGATATGACTCCTCATCTTCATATATCTCTGACGATGACCTGCTAGCATTGGACAACCTTCCGATGCCACCGATTGAGCAGATCTCATCTCCTACATCACCTCCGCGGCATGAACAGCCCAAACGAGATTTGACCACAGAGGAACAGATTGCTATGCTGCGCGAGATGCAAGAGCGCGAACAAGCTCAGCAGCAGCAGCAGCGACAGCGAGCGCAGCAGCAAAGAACTGTTCGTTTTGCCACAGAGACCAAGAAGCCTCGGCGACCAAGCAATCTGTCGCGACGCAGCACTGCCACGCGAAGATCTTAAGTGGCGCGTCGCGATCATGAGTCATTCTCATCCTTGGACTGTACTATCATACGACATCACTCGGTTGCCTATTTGGCTGACTTTATCATTGGATTTGATTTGAATTTAGCAAGCGATGCTACACGAGCAAGCGATGCGTTATGGTCGGACATTATGACCTTCCCACTTAATGAATGATACCCCGGGGATACCCCAGTCAATCGAGCATAGATTGCCGATTTGCACTTTCAGATAGCTCCCACCTAATTCGGTGACGACGTTACCTATTGTATTGATATTTACCACAACTTCTTTTCGCACCACCTTTCACGTCCTGTGTTGCAATGACCACTGCCAAATACCACTGACATGGAGGCGGCGTAGGACTGGCCTGTGCTTGCGACACAAATGCCAAGGTTCCCAAATTGCATGCTTGCGGCTGGAACGCTGTCACTGCTGTCAGTTGAAGTCTCGGCCAGCGATCGTGACTGTCCCTCAGCCTCAACGAAACTCCCCCTTTCGAATAAGATCGGACCAGGCGCATCTGTGGACAAAGGAAAGCTCACCGATTTTTGGAGTTGCGTTCCGGCGCCTGTCAAAATGCACCGCATAGGCAATTGTTCACACCGAGTCAAAATGCACCTGTCTAAGATTGCCTACATATCTTTAGTGGTCCGTGAACATTTAGACCCTAGGACATGCATTGTGATCGGTGCTTTGCAGACGCACAGATGCGGTATTCACCAGGCGGTCAATAATCCGTCTCGGAGTACTGCCTCTTGCGTCCCGGCTGTATTTTCCTGCAGCTACGAAAGCCGTTGACCTCTAACGGATTGCAGACCCGGCGTAGACATCCGAAACCTCCTGTCTGTGACATCGGCGACATGGTCAGCTTTGCGTTTGCATGGGAAAGAACTGAACTTGGTCGAAGTTGCCGACTCGACTCGCAATATTGCGTCACCGCCTCCGACGTCGCAGCCAAAGTGCGCTTAAAGCACATGCAAGGACTCTCCATCAACTCGCGTCTCGAATGCTAAGTTTTCATCCGAAGAGACCATCCATTAACCCTTGCTTTTGTGGCTACATCCTACGGTATGCTGCAACGCATCATTAATGCAACGCAATGATCTTGATATACGCACCAGTTGCAGGGAGTATGGTAAGTACGAGTAAATATTGCTGCTTGCTCACTCCCTGCGATGAGCAGAAATGGGTTAGTACAGGTACGTCCTGCTGCCCGGAGCTGACAGCAAAGAGATCAGCAGCCGACCACTTCTCCGGGTCACGGAGCTCGTTACGAGCTTGATTTTCCGTACCAAGTAAGCGAATACGATTGCTTCGGACTATGCGACCGACCGACGTGACCGAACTGTGCTCCATCACAAATGCTCCCATAATGCGCTTCTGAAGCTCAGATGCCATCGGCGAGTATTACCTCGTTATGTTCTTTCATAGGAGGGCCCCAGCATCAGCTCCAGGTTCTCCTCTCCAGCTTGACTTTTGACGGCTAAAGGCATGGCTTTCCATGTGCTCCATGTTTTCCGACGGGGAACGCCCCGGACGCCACTATAACACGTGACCAGTAATCTATGCAGCTGAAACCGACCATTAACTGGTCCCCGGAGCCCCGACAAGCCCCCTTACGCCCCTTAACGCTAAGCACTCCCGAGGCACTTGGTGGCTTTGATTGGCTTCCACATCACGAAAGTCAGCCGTTTGACTATTGACGGGTAAGCTGCCCCTGCCGTTTGCGACGCGGAAATGGCGTGCGGCACAGCGCAACGCGCCGCGCAGGGGGAAGTGGTCAAATATGACGATCGACGGGTTTCGTCCCAGGTCCCCCGGGGCTACAGCAAGGGGTGGGTGAATAGCCTCGATAACACGGATCGATAGGATGCTGATCGGTTTGTCTGGAAGTGGCTGATCCTGGCGATCTTGTCAGCGTGCACCGAGTCAGCAATAAGGGACATGTTGGTCGAAGCGGTCTTCTGGGAATCAAGTACCAACCCCTGGACGCTGCAGTTTCTCGCGGTGCAGCGTGCTGACCCGTTAGTTACGGTTGTGCAAAGGAGGGGTGTTTTGCTCCTTGTCGAGTCTCTCCAGGTCCGAGCCAGATTGCCACGAGCAGCAACGTTGCTGAGGCTCACTACGTGATGGAGTGTAGTCGCTGGAAACTCAGCTCGTTGTCGACGGCCTAAAGCGAGGAAATGCCATGCTGATGTATTGCCGGGAACGACGCTACTTTCGCAACCCGGTATCGATGCTGAGATATCGCAGCTATCGAACAGATTTCAATGTTGGCCATAATGGCTATCGCCAGCATCGACGCGACACTTTCTGCGCGGAATTGACTCAGCTGATGGCTGTACATCATTTCATGTACTGAAGAGACTAGTTCGACCACTGAAACTACCTGCTGTTCATTGCACGCCCATCGCCCGAGCACCTTGATTTGCCGACGACGAAGAATGAATACCAACGAGCAAAAAGTTGCCGTTTGGCACGATCATATGCTGAGGGTGGAGGAGCTCGAAGAATGACGAGAAAGCAGATGTCAAGCCTGAAGAGATAATCTATGAAGTCGCAGCTAAATCGAACTCTGACTACATTGCAGAAGGTTTTGTCAGCCATCTCAGTTACACTCCTCTCGTTGAGATTACTGCTACCTGCATCGACAAGCCAAACTCATTTCCATGCTCATTAGCTAGTTAGCCTAGCGCGCACACACAGAGAAGCCATCTCAATCAGTGGCATGGCATCATGCCTGATTCCCTTGCAAGACGTGGATTTTCAGACACAACCATGTGTACATGTGGTCCACCTCCTTGTCTCACACCGTCGTCTTCGATAGCGTCTGTTGCAAATCGTTGTAGCTCAAAAAGACTAACTACTTTCTGGACTGAAATTGGCACACCTAACGATCTATAGCGATACACGGTCCGAGAACCAACATGTGGGACTGACATGGAATGGCACCTCTCTCAACGCCCTAAATGCAATGCTCCAACGGCCCAGTGAGCTTGTATGGCGACTTCTGAGTCACGATAATCCACAAGCTCTGTCAAAACAACGAGCCGTATCTGGTAGTTGTCCCCATCCTCGCTTTCTATTTCCCTCGCAAGAGCCCAAGGAATGGCACCGCACTGATAGCAGAAAATCTCAAGGGCGTCGCCTTCAACGAAGATCCGTTTTCTTCCACGCCTCTGCTCGACGTGAAGGATTGTACGCGGTGGGCGAAGCTACGCCGCCTATCAAGGTAAGAACACGACGACACAAAGAAGAGGGCTGACACACTTGACCTCGGCTTCATGAATCGGGGCAAGCCAGCGACGATACGAAGCACAAGCCCGTACCTTGAGTCATTGTCCCATGTCAGTAACAGCCTCAGACTATAAAATCGCGTAAGCACGACGACACTGTTGAGCTGCGCATTCACATCCCATGATCAAGCCAAGCAGATTCAGCTTTGTCATATACACAGTTGTTTTGAAGTCCTCTGTCCTGTCTTTTCCAAAATTCCCTTCAAAACGCTCACTGCCGTCTGCACCGCACCGCACCGCACCGCACCACTGCACCCACCACAATCGACACATACAAGCAGTTCCACACCCAAATGCCAAGCTCGAACAGTGCCTCGACGTACATAAGCTCGTGTCCGCGTAACTTTCTCCCCCTCCCTTCTCTCGCACCTCGGCGGTCCGCGCTCACCACTAAGAACCACCCACAACACAGACGAAACACACCAGCAACCAACACCGCAACGCAATGCAATGCAATGCAACGTCCCCTGCTCATCCAGCTACGAAACGAACAGCATGAGCTTCGAGCGCGCACGCCGCCTCAGCGTGGCCCTCTATGCCCCTCCTGGCCATGAAGTCAACGATCGGGAAACAAAGAGGGACGTCGACAAGGCCGGCTTTATCGAAGCTACAAATGTCTTAGATCTAATGTGATGTGAACGAGTACTTAATGAATAAGGGGGCCGATGGAGTGAGTGCAGGGACATGCTCTTGGATACCCGGGTGGGTGAACAAAGCAGACGAGTAGTCCTGGGACCATCCTGGTTGGGTTGTGGTAACACCAAGCGTTGCGGCATACGCGCTGAGGGGAGGGACGCCGAAGCGGTTAAGGAGCGTACCGGGTCGGGGTAAGTACCTACCGACTCAATCGAGCACGGAGAGCTCGAGTAGCTCGCATGGTGGGGACTTGTACGGACGCCACGCTGTGCATATTTGACGAGGTTACGAGGGCCATTCTAGACGCAACGAAATCTAATTGAGGAAATCCACCCAGATGGGTGGCTGGCTAAATACTGGTTACAGGTGCCGCGAGGCCGCTGTGATCTTTATCCTTCCATGTTGACTTCCCCGACATGCACGTCTCGAGAACGTGTGTTCCGTTCGGTCCTACATTGCCCATGATTCTGGCTCTTCGATCCGTCTCGTTGCCCGTACCGAATGAGTGTGTGGGAAAATCATTGCTTTTGATGCAAATGGAAGTTGTGAAATAATATGGCGCTTGAACGCTGAACAAATTACGAACAGGTGCTCAAAGGATTGACAGGAATTGAATTGTGTCTCCTTCTCTTTCAGGATTGCGACTAGTACCGACGTTCGTTGATGGACGTGAGTGGCGGCGGCATCATCGTGACGGTCTCGTATGGGCTCATGATGCC
>Ga0210040_10000720_pt1 | contig 53308 bp, 34 predicted proteins | sample CryGeyCG12114_NA_FD_185462 | JGI IMG/M metagenome (GOLD analysis project Ga0210040, IMG submission 185462) | Groundwater microbial communities from aquifer - Crystal Geyser CG19_WC_8/21/14_NA (SPAdes) (version 2) | ecosystem: Environmental > Aquatic > Deep subsurface > Groundwater | place: USA...
TTCAGAATCGTTTTCTACGCTATTAAAAACCTAGAAAATCATGTTTGCATTATTTTTCTACTTAATATCATTTCTACACAAGTATTACCCGAATCGGATTAAAATCGGATTTTTCAGTTTTTGACATTCAGAATCGTTTACTACGCTATTAAAAACCTGGAAAATCATGTTTGCATCCATTTTTCACTGAATGTCAATTCATTGTTTTCTGACCATTAGTGACCTGTAGCGGGTGATGAAAACCGAATTTGGGAAATCTGATTGCAGAATCGAATTCAGCACAAAAAAATGAACATTTGACGAATTTTTGAAAAAATTTCATCTGAATGTCATCTTTCTGTGTTACCGGTGCGGGGTCCTTTGCTCGCATTAGCTCGAGGAGTTTTTTAAGACACATCAGGGTTTCACATTTCTTTCTGTTCTTTCTTGCAACCTATGAAATTTAATATTCATTGCATTTAGAATGTTATGCTGATGCAATACTATAGTTAGCTAGTTAGAGCCTGGCTAAAAAATAGATGTTTGTACAAATGTGCATCCAATATGTTTTCATAACAAAATAGATCCCCCATTTGGGCAGTGTTTGTTATGTTATGATCCAAAATATTAGCTGTTCATTATTGACGACGTTGATAGGAAGTAACGCATGTTTGAGCATTGAATCGAGTGTGTTGCGTGCAAGTTTCGGAGAACGTGAGTGCATGGACAAGGGCACCACTTTATGATTTTCGATCATCATTATGATGATATGCGTGTTCCTTGTGTTTGTTGGGATACACAGACAGTAATGAAACCCGTTTTACAATATGGATGTAAGAGGGGTCAATGAGATGGAACACACACAATACATGAGGAGGCTTGTGTAAATTCAATTTCAAACTTATCGTGTTCATATTCTGGGAGTTATTATTGATGCTATATCCATGCTAGCAAGCGAGTGCTAGGCTGGTTACTTAGCTAATTCCTATAAGGATTTGTGATGCGAGTTTTTTTGTTGATACGTGTTCAGTGAACGGTATCAAGGGTTTTTATATTGTATATGCGATCACCTTGCAACATTTGGTTCAAGAAATGGCAGTTTGGTAACTCATTGAAGATTTTAGTTTTTAAAAAGCTTTTGAATGTTTATACGTAGCCATCATTGAGATATTGCATTATGAAATTATTATCATGATAATATGGTCCTCTCCTTCTGTGAGCATGGCTGAGATTGATTATGAACCGTAGTCAGGATTATGCTGGCTTTCATGTAGGTTCATAACATTAGAACTAGATATACATTTATAATACATGCATACATATGTATGTTCATACATTTTTACATGGTCATCTCAACTGGTGGAGTCAAACTATTGCAATTTTTAATGAAAGGTGCTCTTAAATGTTAATCTTTGCTTGAATTCCCCTACATTGATTTATTGAATTGCTATGCTTATTCTGAGCACAATAAAACATGTAATATCATCAAGGGCCTTTCAGTTCATCTATATTTGATGACTCCAGCTTGATCTAATCCATCAATTAACGAAATAATATTTTAATAATGTATTTGGCTGTCTGGTTGCAAAACTTTAGTTAGTTATGGAATAAATTGTACCTTCATTTTATGCTTTTGTAATCCATGCACTAAATGGTTGCATTTATGTTTTGCAGGATCACTAAGCCACCAGGTGGTGAGACCAGTGACATTTTCAGCTCTCCAGCAAGTACTCCCCCTGGTACTCCTCGTCGGGTAAAGAACTACATGGCTTCTACAATCTTCAGCCCCGAAGGTGGACAAGGGAGTCAACGGAATGGACGTCCCCGTCGGGAAGATGATTCCTTCAATCGTCTCTTTGGAGCCAACAACAACACTGTGGCCAATAATGGGAATTCTCGTGGGGACAGCCCCGACTCGAGTGGCACATCCACTCCACGGTCTATTAAAAACCATCAAAAGAGCAACATTATCTTCTCGGATGCTGAAGTGTCCCGAAAATTGAATGGACATGCTGCAAATGGACACAATGGGATCAATGGACATGTCATTTCTAATGGACTTAATGGGCACAGCAATGGAGTAAATGGTCACTCCAATGGACATTCCGATAATGGAAGCGTCTCTGGCTCCAGCTCTGGATCTGCTACTCCAAATGGAACAAGTAAGCAATGGAGTTTTAATTAGGCATTACAGTGTATGGGTTTAACTATTGTCTTGTGTGGGTTTATTTGCAATTGATAATGATGATTTTTTAGATGGACATAATGGACATTCAAATGGGATCAATGGTGTGTTGGCTTCCCCAAGACGCATTCCTCCAGGTGGCTACTCCTCCAAATTGTGGTAAACGGTTCGACACGGATGGATTGATCGATGAAGTAACAAGAGTCGCTTGAGGGAACGATTGAACTCAACATGAAGAGAACAGCAGAATGAATGTTTAATGTTTATATAAAAAAAAATTAAAAAATGTGTGCGTGTAATTTCTAGAGTATATAATTAATATTTAAAAGTGAACGCTGTTTTGGAAACTTCTATGTATGTCTCATATAATAATAGTAGTACCGAAGATGAAAATGTTAGAGATACCAAAATATGAGCAAATTGGCAGTAAACACTTAGTATTTAATGAACAGTTAGGATATTATGAGTGGCAAGTGCATCTGTTGCGAATGTGAGTTTTTAAAGATCCATGCCATTATTACATGCAGAGAAGTGAATGCAAATATTACAGACTATCTGGTATGATTTATGATGTTAGTTACAAACGTACCACTGAAATTGAAAATCACAGACTTGAAATGGATAGCGTGCCTTTAAAAAGTCTGATTGCTTGCATTATGCTGAGAAGTAATGTCTGGATCTATAGAAGCTAATTTGGCCAATTTTAATGGACATACAAGCACTAAGCTTTAGAAAATATGAATACTGGCTGCAATTTTAAAGAATATGTTTAGGTAGTTTTTTGTTGTGCTTTTTATAACGTTAATTTATGAATTTTAGTAGTTAAACAGTTCACAGGATTAAAAATTTAACAATTAAAAGTGTTAATGTGTCAAGGTATAGGTAAAATTATCCAAAATAGGCATTTCTTTGTTACTGTAAACGTGAATTTAGGAAATTATGATGACATCTAATATTGTAGTTCTTGCACGAAAAACTTCAAACAGGGATGTAATAAGCTCAAAAAATAACTAAAGATTGAAATCCGCAGACTTTTCTTGGAACTGTATAAGTACGAAATCCTGCAATTAACATTTTGAATCGAAATTCATACGATTACATGGATTTTTTTTACATTTTTACAACTTTTATCAGTAAAAATAAAGATTTTAAAAAATGAGGAAAAAGTCTGGAAAATCTAAAAACCCAAAACCTAGTGACCTAAAACCGTAGTTTCCTAAATTGTTCTAGCAGTTTAAATTACTATCATTCATACTAAAAATTAATGTTAACGCATACCCTACTTTTAAGATCCTACATAGAATTAAGTTAGAGTAAGTATTAAAAATACTGTGCAAAGATAAATACTATTGATGGATCTGCCTGCAGCAATGATAAAGCTTCTTTGGTGTAGTAAACTTATTGTTTAGTCTGTGTACTTAAGAACTGTCGAGATCGGTAAGCGTAAATCCAATGAATTAATGTTAAATCCTTGTATCCAACTTGAATGCATGCACTTGCTGGTATTCGGTAGTTTTACACACGTTTGTCTGTAAAATATAAAACCTACTAATAATAAGCCTACTTGTATTTCTATATTGCATTTCAATAAATGGGTGCTTCCAAAAAATGTAAACACTTGGAAATTTTTGTGATTCTTTAAATTGCATGAACGAGCAAACTTTGTCTTTATTACGGAATACAACTATCACGTAAGTGGTACGTAGCGTTGAACTCAACTCTTATCCAATCAAACGAGAGCCGAAAGGGGCCACTCAACTGCAATCCTTAAAACTCTTTAACAGTACGGTGTCTCTACAGTTATTCAGGTATACCCTCAACAATATAGCTCATGCATTCGTTCCGTCGCACTGTCCAGAATTGGTCACTTAACCATTGAATAGGCCACTCAAAGTCTCAAAGATTGCGAATTGCAAACCAAATGTTGGGTAAATTTTGAGACCTAAAAATCCACTTAATGGCAGGCACTTGTGTTCTGATCAAGCTCTCGGCAACATCTTTATTCTTTCCTCTCCTGTTCCATAAGCCATAGCCTTAGCTTAAATTTTTTTTATAATAAGGAAAAGCTCAAACATCGTATTGTTTCCTTATTTTTCTTCGGTTTTGAAGCACATAAGTAAGTGTGGATCTTTTTTGTGAAAATATTAATAAATTGTTCACTACAGACTTTCCTTTATACCGTTTATATTCTTGCATTTAGAATGGCAGCAGCACTCGTCCCAGCGAAGAAATTTGACGGGGCTTTTCAAATCCCTATGCTTCATACAAACTGGACATCGGGGGCAGTATTGCGAGTTCGAGTTGACAACCTGATAACACCGTGGAAATTTTCCATGCAACTGGAGGAAAAAATCCCTGCCGCTATGTTCTTGGAACAAAAATTAACTGAATATCTGACATTACCTTGGGTTGAACGTGAACGAAGAATGGACTCTGTAACTGGAGCTTGGAATTATGACGAACAGTTTTTTAGTGTCTGGAACATGGCCACGGGTCGATTTGGCAGATGCAACTTGATTTCTGAACCAGAATTCGGAGTTGATCGAAGAACTGCCAAGCGAGGAAGCGTTTTTTTCATCGATCATGGCAACTTCCAAACGGTGACCAGTCTTCATGAGTTACGACAAATGGATTTTTCATTCTGTCGGCTCCCTGCCATTAGTGTGCTCGGAAAGTGTCCAAATGCACCAACTAATGAAAAGGAGAAATGGTCGTATGAGATGATCGATGAATTCCGTAACCTCGTGGAGGACAAAACCTGTTCGGTAGAAGTTTTGGAAATCCAGCAAAATAGTCCAAACTCTGTTCCTGTTGTCACTGTCAAATTCAATAACTCGGTCGTCAAGCCTGATAAAGATGATGATGACTTGTCGTTGACCACTTTCTCATGTCAAGACGACGAATCTACTAAGTTTTGCTTTTCATCCGGCTCGGATTCCGAAACAGATGAAACTGAATCGGTGCACACGGAATATACTACTTCAGTAGCATTCAGCGAGTTGTAATCAACTTTGCCAGCAGCAAACAAAGACGAGTGAGTGTGGAAAATGAAGCGATAGGTAGATAGTTGTTTGATTTTAAGCGTAGCAATGAGTTTGTTTATTCCTAATTCAGGCGCTAAAGTTTAGTACTCAAATCCTGTTTTCGTCTATTGGCATAGCCGGGTGTTGATTTTTATGTTGTTGACGTTTGTGACTATTTAACATAACTAAATGTCTTGATTTGTTGATGACTCTAGTTTGTCCATTGAGTTAGTTAAAGTCGAGATACTACGACTTGCCTTCTTATTTAACTATATGTGCAGGGTTTCTAAAAGGCATTTTTTAAACAGGTTAAAGCTATTCTGGTGTGTTGCTCCATGTAGGAAAACATGACGATAAGAAGTAGATCGGTTCAATGATCTTTAGTTAGGTAGCTAGTAAGTTAGTTGAAAACTTGATTAAAGTGTGATTATAACGGTGATAGGCATTGAAATTAAATCGTTATTAAATATTGTGGAAGATTTTTACTGGTTAGAAAACGACTTTTGAATGAGAAATAAAATGACGATTAAGTTTGATTCAGCTGTAACAGTTGTTGGAGCGATTTTATTTTTTTGCAACCTGTATGCTGCGGAAAGTCGGGTTTCAATTAGACATTCTGGAGATCATCAGCACCAGTACTTGCCGATTGTATATTGGCATGGCATGGGTAATAATAGATGGGATAAGATAAGTTATATGTTATAGAACGAATAAAAATACGTAATTGATCTACATAGGGGACAATGGTTGGCATGTTGAGCGAGCCCTCAACTTCATTGAAGATTCACTGCCAGGAGTATATGTGATTTCATTGCGAATTGGTTCCAATATTGCAAAGGTAAATAAATACCCGAAAGCATGGTGCATGAATGGTGATGATGGGTTGGTTAATTAGAGTTTATAATTTGAAATTAACTTACAGTTTTCATACAAAAGCAAATTACTTGTATATTGGTAGTACTGTACATGGAGATTAATCTCCATACAGAATACTACTAATGAATAAGCAAAAACTGCCATTCTAGCGCGATTGAAGATTGAACATTAAACGTTATGTAAATTGTATAGGACATGGAAAATAGCTACTTTATGAATGTCAATGAACAAGTTGAAGACGTCTGTAGAACAATTAAAAATGATTCCAAGTTAGCTAATGGATACAATGCGATAGGCCTTTCTCAAGGAGGTCAATTCTTGTAAGTTTTGGGATTTGATGAGATTGTCATATTATCAATCATGGCAGATTGAACATGGCTTTCTCGATTAAATGGCAATATTGTGAAATGTACAGGAGAGCAGTTGCACAACGCTGCCCGGATCCACCCATGAAAAATTTGATATCACTCGGAGGTCAACATCAAGGTGTATTTGGGGTTCCGAAGTGTGCCGCTCCTAAACATGAATGGTGTGAAGTCATGGACAAACTTTTAACACATCTTGCTTATGCAGGGTATGTTTGGACCCTTGAAACGAGTTCTTACTTTGTTTTTTACAAAATAGGGAGAAAGCACACAGTATAGTCATTATTCAGTACAGTAGGATAGTAGTAGAATAGTGAATAGTGGAAAGTGGCTGTAACTGGTCAGTCTGCAGTAATGGGGGAGGATGAGAAAGAGAAACTACTGTGATTTGTGCAATGATATTTGCAGATGGGTCCAAAAGTTCCTTGTACAAGCTGAGTACTGGCATGATCCATTTAAAAATGAGGAGTATGTTGAAAATAGCGTATTTCTTGCTGATATCAACAACGAAAGGGTGGGTAATTGTGTATTTTTAATTTGTGACAATTGACAATGACAAAGTGTAACTTGCGAAAACTTGCTCTTTCGTATCATAGGTTCGTAATGAGACATACAAACAAAACCTTCAAAAACTGGATAATTTCGTAATGGTTATGTTTGAAGATGAAAGCATTGTTCAACCTAAAGAGAGCGAATGGTTCGGGTATTTCAAAGATGGCCAAGATAAAGAGATGGTTTCGCTGCAGGACTCGCGTTTGTACAAAGAGGTTAATTTCAGCAAACTAAAGTGCATTTATTTTACTCAAACAGAGCATTTATTATTTTTCTGTGTTTTTAGGATTGGCTTGGTTTAAAAGCCATGGATGAAAACGGCAAATTACATTTTTTGACTTCGCCTGGAGATCATCTGGGCTTCTCTATAAAGTGGTTTAATGAAAATATTCTCACGTTTCTAAAGTGATAATATGCTCTAATGCTCATACTGATGTGCTAAATCGCCAAAATTGTTATATAGTAAGACAATCTTGCTACTACTTTCTGAATAGGGATTTGTTTACACTTCCCTCAGTTATGTTGAGAAAAAACAGCTATCACTTCGCTGACTTCTCCGTATAGACTATGGCTCTTGTATTTCCTTCAAGCCAAGTTTTACATGATAATCAGCTCTATAACACGAATTTCATGTAGATATTAAATTTCGTTGCTTTGGGTTTTATTAGTTAATTCAGAGTGTACATGACTCAATGAAAATATCTCAAGTAAAAAGCAAAGGGTTTATTACAACACCATTTTATACTTATTTTCATACAAATACTATAGGTAACAGTTTGACTGTGTGGCGAATTAAGCGCAAATATAATCCTGCTGTCAACTGTTATACTGATACCAAACTCTTCATTGTCACAGTTGACTGACGTTTGACAACGACTTAAAGTTTCACAAGTTAGTGGAGCGTAAATTAACTATATATATATTGAATACACAGATTGATACCAATAGTTTACAGTTTACATACAGAATACATGATATAATAAGTTAGTTATGGCTGCTATATATTATCTATAAGTTATGGCTGCGCACATCTAATCTACTGCATATGAGCCATCGCCATCCAATACTTATGGACCACTAATTTTTGCATGAATGTGCAGAGACCCAAAATTTTGTTTCTGCTATTAACTAACTATACGTTTTGAATTTGGCAACCCAACTCTTATCAACCTCTTTTTGTCATATTGTACACATATAAGCAGGGAATCATGAAAGATTCGTGGTACGGATGGATGAATGCGTCCTAACTAAACCAACTATAAGGATAACTTTTCACATTCTTTTGCACTGTCTGTCCCAGTCGTAAGTATGGTATTAATGGTACATTTATAATAGTTAGTTAGTTGGTGTGATATCTTTGCATCCATCAGGACGACCTCTTATCCAACATACAGTTTTGCATTTGGTTGGGCTAGCACTTGGGATTTAAGTGAGTTGTCTGTGAATCACAAGAACAAAGATTCATCATACAGTCATAAAATACACAGACTAGATAAAGCTATGTACAAGGCTGCAGACAGAGTCAACCAATGAAAATCGAACAGGGCGAATTCATATATATACAGTTTCTGTAGTCTACGTAGATTTGTTGCCCTGCCAGCCAGCGAACTTAAGTTTCAGCTCATAACAACAATAGAATAAGCTTAACTTTTGAAACTTATACAATCAAATTCACAAACGAGTCAAAATTTTAAGTATTTATTTTATTATCTATTTGTAGTTCTACAAAATAACTGTCATTCAATTAACTAGATGTTGTTGATTGATTGACCCTAGTCTAGAAAGGTAACTCCCAGTCAGAGTTTACGGGGTTTTTTGTGGGGTTTCAAAAAGCTGGGGTTGGGGTGAAATATTTCTAACCCTGGCTATTGAGCTGTCGACCAAACTTATTTATTTGCTGAGGAGGAAAGGAACCAAGAGAAGTGAATTTTTTACTTTTAAAGCTTTTTGCCACTGTCACGTCTAGTTTACAGTTACCAGTTAAGTCAATCAAGACCAGTGACCAAAATTATTTAGATAAGAGACTAGTTTGGGGATCGATTTTTAGCAAAACTTCTCCCATTTTGACTGAAGATCCTGGAACAAGGTAGTAAGTACAGTTTGATTATTTTGAATGAAAGATTTGTGTTTATTTTACATATTCAATTGCTTTTGTTTACATTACATCATTAGCTCCTTAGAATTAAACATGATATATGACACCTCTTCAAGGGACATTATTTTGTTTAGCCTAATTTTATGCAGAAAGATCAACTCCTTGTCAGAGTATCGCATGACAAAAACAAGTTGCATGGTTTAGTTATGTGTAAAGGGAACTCAAGAAATAACAATGGGCTATCAAAGAATGTTCAACGTTTGTTTATATTGTCTATGGACTTTTTTTGTATATTGTGTTCATTTATAATCGGTCCGGGTTCAGTATGTGGGGCAAAAATAGGTGCGCTGAGCTTCTTTCCCAGTTAGGTTAGGTTTTCCAGCCACGAGCGTAGCATTTACACTCTGTGGTGAACTTTGAATTTTTTTCTTGCCCCACATACTGAACTCGGACCTTATAATCTACTATTTTATTAATTTATGGTGGCGAAACTTACATTTGTGTTCGGCTTCATTCTGATTTAATGTTTTCTAATGACAATAAAATATACCAAACACGAATCGAGAAACTATAAGTACCGTATTTTAAAAAGTGGCCTCACCTTAGACTAGACATTTATTGAGATCCCTGGTACAGTGCGCCGTTTCATCATAGGACAGTTTCTCCTGCGTACATTACTTTACGAAATGTTCTTGGGTGGAGGCGGACACTGCCATGCAGATATAATTAGTGACAGTGCGAGTGCGAGTGCATTGAATTCATATTTTATAACTTTTTAGTAGCCAAGGAAAGCAAGCTTTGTTCTGCAGTCACAAAGGAGCAAATTCCAAGACACTTTTTGCAACATGTCTAGCATTGATGCTACCCAGTACAATCAACGTAGTCCAGGTAAATACAATGAGTAAAATATAACATGTGATCATGTGTGATCTGTAGTATGTATCTTTACTGTGAATATTCCTGGTTTTATAAACAAGCTAATTTCTGTTTATTCTTTTAGCTGTTAAACGATTGCTACGAGAAGCAGCCGAGCTAGCTGAAGCCACTCCAGAATTCTCTGCTACTCCTTTGGAGGACAATTTGTTTGAATGGCATTTTACTATAAGAGGTCCACCTGACACGGAATTTGAAGTAGGAATTTATCATGGGCGCATCATATTTCCACCTGAGTATCCCATGAAGCCTCCATCGTTTATAATGATGACGGTGAGTATTGATTAAAAAAATCAAGTCTCGTATATTTGAGTCATGAAATCTAAGGCGTCAATTTAAAATCGGGCTTAAAAAAGGTTGGTATTTCTGTAATTCTCAACAATATTAAAAATGGATTTTCTTGTTTATTTCATGCAGCCGAATGGACGATTTGAAACTGGGACAAAAATTTGTCTTTCCATCTCTTCCTACCATCCCGAGACTTGGAGACCATCCTGGTCTATTCGCACTGCCATTTTGGCTCTGATATCTTTTATGTCTGTTCCTTCTCCAGGTGAGTTGACATATTGGAGGAACAGGAAAAAATAGTAGTGCAATAGCAGTTTGCAAATGAATGGTTAAAATTATGGATTTATTTTTTAATTTTAAGGCGCTATTGGCTCTCTGGATTACCCTGTTGATTCACGAAAAGCATTTGCTCGAAAATCATTGGTCTGGGAATGTCCTGTATGTGGTCCTACAGTGGATTTGGTGAAATACGTAAGTTGAAAGCGTGTATTTCGTATTTATGGAAGAGAAAAAGCACTTGATGGTAGGTCTTCAATGGTATTAATTTTGTATTTAGAGACGGAATAATCAACAGCCAGTGTCTAACTCTTGTAATACAAGCTCATGCGTGAGTACCACTCATTCAGTGCAGTCTGTATTCCGCATTCCTCAAGTTCCTGACGCACCTGATGACAATGCAAACCGAAATCCTATTCCTCAAGGGCCCAATGTTGATATTCGTGCTGGAGATAGTGAACGATTCTTCCCTGCTGAACTTGTTGAGCATCATGATTTACCACAAGCGGCTATGGGAGAAGGAATACCACAGATGATGGCAATGGAGCAAGATGGAGGAGCCCTAGATTTGCAGTCCTATGGATTGACTATTAGTGTCCTGGTCATCGCCATATCTGGCTTGGTACTCCGGAGATTATTTAACTATTTCCTGGATGATGATGCTTAAGGGATTCCAATTGACAAATAGCTCTATGTTACTGATTATATTTAAGCAGGAACAAAAATGTGAAAGTGCAGATATAGATAATTCAACTCACTTCCTGCCAAATACAATGTATTTAAAGCATTCGAACTACATATATCCTCTTACTACAGGTCACAACTAATGCCGCTTACATATTCAACGATTATGTTTATGATAATCTAAAAAGCATTATGAACTAATTGTTATAGTGATTCAGCTAAATTATCAATGCTACATCATGCTAGTGGAAAATTTATAGTTTATACGCTCATAGTATCTCAACGCAATAAAACCGCAAATAGAAAGTCCAATTTTACACTTTTGTCTTAATTTTAGTTAGCAAGAGCTATTTTACTGGAGATGATTAAAAAATTACATGAACTTATAGATGAAGTGAAAGCTTATGTGTCCTCTGCCTGTAAAAAAATTTCATCCTCATATTTCCCACAAACATTTATTACACAATGCTAGTATATATTATTCATCACAATAAAGTCATGGAGCATCTTGCAGCCATGCAATCAGTCTCAACTTGATAATGTGACTGAAAAAGTGAAGAATAGAACACACAATTTGTACAAAATGCCACCTGATGGCTAAAATCCAAAATCTAAATCATCCAAAATATAACAAAATTTTTAGTCATCGTATTTAGTCATGCATAATTACAGATAAGATATTAAACTAACTTAGTATCTCCAGGCTATTTAACTAATAAATTTGCATTTTTTTAAATTGTCTTCTCCACCTTATACGTTGCATTGCAACTGACAAGACGAGTTGCAGTGTAGTAAAAAAAATAGTGAGGTCAGAACGCAGAAAATATATAACTATGAGGTCCTATAGTTAGTACTGGCATCCATACTACTCCTGCAGATTTGAGATATTTTAAAATTGTAATGCTGCTCACATGTATTCATATAACATGCAATATTATTGAACAGGGTATATTGATGTACGAGTCCGCTATAAAGACTGAAAGAATATAAAGTTAGACTTCTACTCATGGATCAAACAACAAAGAGGTGTAAGGGCAATACGATCAAATATGACTTGCTAACTATATTTTTCAAAACACTACAACTATACACAATAATTAAATAAAACTAACAATCTGTCACAAAATCGTATCTGAATCTCACAGTAAGACATTAATCAAGACAAATATCTCTACTCCAAATGTACATACTTGCAACAGCCGACTAACTAAGCCTGATTGTCATTTCATTCTAAACCTTCAAAAAACCTTGTTCAGCACGCCTTTCTATACATTTCGTATCTATAATAACCATTCTACGGCACCATGATCCAACATATTGGCTCGTCAAACTTGAAATTGAAAAAGAAAGCACCTAGCTATTTATGTCAATCAGTAAATCCAAACAACTCTTATACCTAAGGGTCTTAACATTTTCTAAACTCTTAATTAGACCTAGCTTATGTCCCAAAATAGTTACACTGAAAGCATATTACCCACTAACTAACTGAAATCTTATCCTACGCCTCACCTACAATATTATCTCATCATAACGATAACGCCATCCACAGGAAAAAATAGCAAGACTAAAATTTTTGCATCACATCTAGTTTTAGTTAACCTTACTTTAACAACTACTCAGTTTCCGTATCTGTAGAATTTTCATTACTCAAATCAATGACAATTTCCTCCTGCGCCCGGTTGCAGGGTGCTTGTTTAGATTTTGTTTCCGATTGGTTCAAATTTTCCGCGGACTCTGTTTCTTGATTCTGCTCTTCAACTATCATCATTTCCACATCTCCAGTCGACTCCTTGTCATCGTTTTTTCTTTCACTAGACTTTATCTCATCTTGTTCTTCAGTCACTATTTCTACTGTCCCTGCTACCGTGGTATCATCCATAGTCATGTCCACATTGTTTGTTTCATTTCGCCCACCTTTTTTGGTACTACCTGGTGCATTATGATTTGAGCCATCCTCTTCTGTAGGATCCGTAGCAGGAGGAATATTAGTGCCAGATCCAGATGGAATGGGCTCGCCCTCATCCTTGGTGGCACCAGTGTCACCGTTCTTATTGAAATTACTGTTGCTACGATTTTGCTGCTGGTATTGTAGAAATTCCAACATAGGCATAGGAATTGGGATCGGAATAGGGATAGGTACTGGAAATGGAACAGGGACCATAATAGTCAAAGGAGGGAGTAGGCCCTGGTGTTGCCAAACGAAAGATGGTATTTGAATGGAAATGGATGATGTACTTTCGTCAGTTCCCGATTTATGAGCCCCAGCTCCATTGCTATGATTGTTGTTGGTCATATCATCACCCTCACTAGTAGTTTCCTCATCCATGGATTTCGTTGGTGCGGCATTAGATGAAATAGATTTTTTACCTTTTGATCGAGTTGAACGGCTCTGTGAATTAGGATTTGTAACCATTCGGAAATTGAATGCTGAGTGTTCTCTTCTATGCTTTTCAACTGCTGCAGCAAATCTCTTGTCCGTTCTCAAAACGTCAGTGGGTGAAGGGTCAACTTCTGGAGATGTAGGGGGATCTGGACTTTCATCTTCCGCATTCCCAACTACTATGTTATTCCCGTTCCTCATGTTTTCATTTCTGTTGATTAGCTGAGGATTTGGGGGCATCCCTATAAATCGACCGCTATTTTGACCGATAAGGCTAAGAATCCGGGCATTCGAGTTGGGGTCTATATGGGGTGTCCTTAGTTCCCTAGGAAGAAAGTTAAATGGTGTGGATAGGTTATTACTGGGTCCAATCGTGTCTGTTGCTGTGGCCTGTGCTTTACGTTTAAGGCTACTGTTCCAATTCTGCATTGCTAGAGTGGAATCTGGAGCACACAATGGGCCTGTTCTAAGCACCCCTTTATCAGCAAAAGGGGTGTTGTGTATGGTCCCACTGTTGAGGATGGCTTCCAAAGGGGATGTCCGTCGACCAGAAGTGGAGCTCCTGGATGAAGAGCCTTGAGAATGACTGTGCGATACATGTTCACTCTTGAGGCGTTTTTTGGAGGGACTGGAGTCCCTATGGGAGCTACTACTTCTGGTATTGTGACCTGAGGGATGAGTGGGCTTCTGACTGGCTCCTGTAACGGTGGCGGAGGCTGCTGACTTGCCGTGATGATGGGAAGTGGGTTTTTGCTGAGAGTTCAAGAGTCCTGATGCTGCTGCTGCGGTAGCTGCTACGTTAGGGAAGAATAAATTGCTTGCATATGGAGGCACGTGTGGAGATGAGGCTTCTAATATGGAGGATTTTCCTTTGCGTCCATTTGCTTTGAGCCAGAGGTCTGGGGTGATGAGGTCGTTAACAGATGGTTGCTTGGATCGTCCAGAAGAGGGGCTTCCATTCGAGACTCCTCCATTTATTGTGCCGTCCTAAAGTAATAGACATAAATTTGAGTAAAATTGTTTAAAAACCTCAGCATCTACATATCAGCGCAGTACAAATGTGACTGTGTTTATAGTTAAGTTATGCAAATATAAATTATAAACAAGAAGACACATGCAAGGAGATTTGATGAGTGGTAGATCAAGGCATAAAACATTTCCCAAGCAGTTCATTTCTCCAATTGGTACACATATTGAGGAACCACACAGAATGCTAACATGTGGTGCGTATAAGCAATAATAATGTTAGTATATCATTTATATGTAAAAGGTTCATTTCTTTGCAACAAACCTTAAGTTGATCCAAATGAGATGAAGTTTCTTCACAGAATAATCGTAATTTGAACTGAGCTAGGCAATGCTCGGAACAAAATTTTGTTTCGTCCAGATTTTGCATGAGACTAAAATTGAGACCAGCTTGACTGCTATTGTTGCACCAAATACAAGTTGCTCGTTTTTTAAACGAGTCTCGTCTGAACTGATCAAAGCATATTTCAGAACAAAACTCTGACTCGGTCCCATGTGACTGGTCGTCCACACGTTTGTTGCACCAGCAGCATTGTTTCACTACGCATAAGAAAGCGACAATCCCTCGTACATAAATAACACAAATGCATGCAGAAATATTGAGAAATGTTAACAAAATTAAATTTTACGGAGTCAATTGAATGCCCAAAAAATTACCTGCGTTCGTTCGGCTCAAATCTAATGCCTCTGGAGAACCCTACGCACAATTCAATTTCAAATATTTAATATCTTACAAAATATTCACCAGTTCGTTGTAATTGTTTACTGTTTACAACTGGCTGTAAATTAATAACGAATCAATACAAAAATTTTCAGAAAAAAGCAACTTTAACTCTGCATTTATATCATTGCATTATTTTTGCAAATCTTCAAACAAGCTCACATGCATTGACTATAGCTTCTCTATCAGCACACACATGGGAAAATCTCACGAATTGGCCATGCCTTATTGTACATTTCAAGGTAAAGCGTAAAAGAGGGGACATGGAGAAATATGAGACTTCTTTGTATCACACATATGCATTCCACGTGCTATCTATCACACACATTATGCACGCTTGAATCTTATTACTAACTAACCACTGCTGTACTTTGTGAGATACGGAACTGGAGTGAAAGAGGAAATTAGAGTCAACCCTAACATCCGGGGAATGCAACAATACTTACATTAATAGTAATAGAAGGATTCCGAGAAAAGGGCGTGATCGTCACTTCGCAATAGATGCCCACTTGTCGTAGAATTTCTAAGAATTTCATTGTTTACGGAACAATAGGTAAGGTAAGCTATAATTTTTGAGTAATAAATATGAAATAGCCATTAATTAAATGAATAATGCAAACTGTGAATTCAAAAGAAATGAAATTTACAATCCCCCAACTAAACTCGTTGCATGGATGAAGCAATTTTTTTGCAAAAAATATTCTTGAAATTAAAATTGAGCTGCTAGCTCAAATTTAAACACATATTGATGAGAAAAGCTATGAATTAAAGTTAGTTATAGTTAGTTAGTCTGTTAGCTAGGACTAAGAATATCCTTTATCATCAAACTAGACAACTTAGGTAAAACATGAAATGATGAAATGAATTTGTACATTTCTTGTACTTGGTTCCGGACATTGGATCTTATACTGTATATAGTTCATTTCTACAAACGCTGTGTATAAGTAATTGGTAACAGAAGACTCAAGTCCTGGACCACAACAGTGCTCATATTCCAGTCATAGCCATTTCATGATGCACAGTACATACATTTGCGTTTACAAATACTACGAAAACTACTCCCAAAACAACCAATTTGACATCCTTTAAGTTTAACAGTCTTAAATGTAAGCAACAGGAAAGTAAGCAGGTAATCTAAGATATAGAAAAGGGAAACTTGTAACGAATCTATGAAAACGGTCTTGTGCCTCCCAAACCCTAGTGTGGTAACAAAACATCATTTACCGTGATAATAACACTTTTCACTACTAATGATTGATATATGAGGGAGCATAAACATGGTTTCCCTCAAATTCTACTTCTATATTTTTACTACTAATGATGATATAATGCAGAATAGTCTTTTCTTCTTGATTTATAAAGCGTACGTTCAGAAGTTGTTTCCTAATTTAGTTAAAAATCAGTCCAGCGCACCGAAAAAAGACAGTTTCGTGACTCCTGTCATATGGTAGTATTCCCAATGGCCACTTACACTAACCCTAACTTTTGATAAAAATACATTTTTCATAGCAATCAAATATGAAAATTTATTTTAAACCGAAGTTTTGCAAGTTAGGGTTTGATCGCCCTAAATTCGATTTAAAATAAATTTTAGCATTTGATTGCTATGGAAAATTTATTTTTATCAAAAGTTAGGGTTAATGTAAGTGGCCATTTGGAATATTAACAATAGCAAAAATTCATTTAAAAGTATTGTGAAGGACTTCAAACACATCTAACTAATTTAGCCTACTTTAATACTTTAAGAAGAAAGTTATGTCTGCATTTATTTTTCCCAATGAGACTGTATCTAAAGTGCTCATCTGGAATACTCATATTACATTGTTCTTTAATCCTCTTTCTTTGCTCATATATACCTTTGACTCGTATTTTGTAGCTGATTCAATGAGGAGAGTAACATTTATTTGAAAACTAGCATCATTTTCTTTTTGTACTTGCTAACTAACTCCTAGAAGCTGCGTATTATATTACATGCCTAGACTCGTCACCTATTTTTAGCCAAAACTATATGTACCATACTGACTGATGAAACAAATACTTTTGACTCTCCAATGGTTTCATGTTTGCCTCCTCTTATATTGTTTGGCTTATCTTATAATATACATATGCCTTCTATATAATCTATTCACTCATATCGAGTATCTTGTTTCTCTCAAGGGAAGTTAGCTATCAAGTGTCTCTGACTAATCTGATTCAATAGAATAAAGGCCGTAATTTGGGTTCTATTGGTCTCTGCAGATTGTCCATATGTGTCTTGATGTATTTTTGGCAGAAAGGGAGTTCAAACATTGCTCTACTAGGGAAAAAGAAGATTTTAGTTTTTGAACAAGAGGAGCGTTAACGAATACTACTAACTGAAATAATGGACGTTATTAGTCGCTACATGGTCCATTATCCTTTGTTATGGCTAGCCACCCTATAGCATATAGCAGCAAAATTTCACAATATACATTGCTCACTGTATAATAAAGGTAAAGCTTACTGATAGTTAGCAACCAACAGTATGAATCAAATTTGATATGAATTTAATCTGATTTGTGTTCGACGGTTTTCTTCCCCCATAGTTTAATTGTGTACAATGTCTGAGAGAGCTATTGTTATTGTTATTCAACACGATACCATTTAATGAACCTTCAGTTTGTTTTTCCTCCTTTTTTAATTCTAACCAAGCCTGTTGTAATCGCTGTGGTAAAGAATTCACCATGAGAAGGAGTTTTAAAGGTTTTAATCCCATCTTCTTGCAATCTATCAGTCAGTTTAAAATGAAGGCGGATAAAATTGTGTAATTATATCATTATTATTTTCCCCTGCTCCTGATCATTGCTAACACTTCATTAAGGATATGGCTTCCCTAGCAAAAACTCAAAGTGAAGTTTAAAAATTTAGCTTGTTTGTTTGCACCCATAGCATTTTAGAATTAAATAGCTGTTAAAATGAATGAATCTGACTCGGAAGTCAAGGAAATTTCAACCTTTTGAACAAACCTCACTGCTCCTACATGAAAGGGAATGTAATAATTATTATTATTACTATTATCATGCGGTATGATATCATGATTTATCAGTATTTGAATTCAAGTCAATATGACGTGCATCGTGCATTCGAGAGTTTAAAAAAGAGGAACATGACTCCTCATTGCCGAGGGAAACAGAATACGCAGGGAAAAGGTATGGCTGGAACTCAAGTTTTAGCCAAAACACACGAGGCATACATGCAGCCAGCATATATGCTATAGACATGCATATGAAGAGAATACAAGCGTACAAGAAGACACAAGATAATATTTCACTGGTTTATTATTTCGGTTGCAAGATCGAGTTGCTACCCGGGTTTTGTGTTTCCAACTTCATATACAAATGTTCTCATCTCGCTCGGCTATTCGATACTATATACTGCTCTTCACTCTCCTTTCCATTTTTAGATCCGATTACATTACCCTCATCGTCTTCTCTCTCTCTCTCTCTCTCTCTATACCCCTAAACTGGTGAAACTTCTGTCCAACATAACTAACTAACTGAGAGCACAGGATGTGTTTACGTTGTCTGTGATCATCATCATCCTCAGATTATGAAACTTGCATACTGTGTCTTCTCAATAAGCATGTAAAAATCATAATTCCTACTTGTACACATGCATACTGAATACTAATAAATTGGGTGATCAACATCCTACTCACAAAAAATTACTTTTCAATTTGTACTTAATCATTTAGAAGACACGGTGGCGCACATTTTTAGCTAACTGAGAATCAGTAGGATCCACCGGTAATCTCATATATTTCATGCACATGCAATACAACATAAACAGCTAGCAGCCATGCTTTGAAAATTTTAAGTCGCTGATACCAATACTAGTTGCGCATTACAAATTACAAATGCATAATAACTTTCGGTTCATAATCCCCTCTCTCTCTCTCTCTCTCTCTCTCTCTTTCTCTCAATAGTCAAGTACTTTTTTTACAAATTAAGCATAATTTCCTATTGCTTATCCAATTTTTTTTAAATTACCCCCATACCCATGCAAATGAGCACAAATATCCAAGCTATATAATCCGATCAAATAGCAAATGTATGGGGAATGAAAGCTTACCTGAGTTGAAGGACCGCAGTCTACGACTTCTTTTTTGATGCTGGCAGCTTTGTTGGCCATGGTTTTAACTGGAGCGTTGGGACAATTAGTTTCACCAGCGCTACTGAACAATGTAGTTGAAGAACTACTTTCACCCGAGTCGTCACTAGCTGACCAAAAAGTGATCACTTCCTCTGGATTTACTCTCGAACCATTAGGAATGTTGGAACCTCTGTTGTTATTATTGTTGCTACCACTGGATTCCCCACCAGTAGAGCCTACGTTCTTTGAAGATGGTGAAGGTGCACCAGCTGCTGCGGGGATGGGTCCACGTGTACTATTCACCGGTAGATTGGACACAGAAGACACATTTATAATTTCCCCGGTGAACAAAGACCGATTCCCTACAGATGATCTTGTGTTGTAATAATTTGTGGCTATATTAGGCCCTGCAACTATAACCGAGCTCCCTCGTCCTCGACCTCTACGAGTGATTCCTCGACTTCTCCTAGCAGTTCCGTTTATTCCTGGCTCGGGAAACAACCGTTGTCCACTCAATGCTCCTCTTCCTCTTTTAGTTCCTCCTCGTCCTCGACCCCTTGTTGCTCTCCGTCCACGTGTTGAGACGGTGTTCAGACCGGCTGAAGTTTTATTATTGTAATTGGGATTGAAATGTCGAAATCCTGGGAAATGAGGACAAGCTCCTCCTTCAAGACAATTTCGTATCGCACTTGTTATTGGGCTGTCATACGTGACGAGATGACGGAGCATGTGTTTCACATGAGCAAAGTGTTCCAGTCCAGCCGCATCCACAACATATTGTGGATGAGTTTTCAACAAATGGACTAAATGTGGAGCCAAAACGTTGCTGCTAGATGATCCGGGTGGTGGAGTTATGGGAACCAAGTCCCCAAGAGCATCTGGAGGAGGGTGTTCTGGATATTGTGGATCGTAGATTCCAATGCGGCCCGATAGTGGTATTGTCAGAGGGCTCACGGAAATTCGACGTAGAACTGAGCTGCGCCCAGGATTTGACGATGGTGTAGCTGGTACTCCACTGGGAGATGTTGGACGCCAATGGACAACGTAGGATGAATGGTGAGATGGACTTCGGCTACGATTTGGGGGACTAAAATCTGTCTTTCCAGCTGGAGGACTGAACTGCCTTTGTCCTATAAACATTCATAAATATTACAAAGTCACATTAATATACACAGTGCATACTACTGAATATACCTTTTGTAGCACACTAGTATTATTTAAATTAAATACACAAGTTTTCAGCCACGTCGAGGCAATGAAATAAAACACTGTCAGTCAATCAATTAGTTTCCTTCCACCCATTGTTGTCATGCAAAATGGTAATGCATTAGCCTTCTATTGGCAACTCTTAAAAGGCCAATTATCATCGAATTACACCTGTTCACAATAACAGTAGAGTGACCATACAAACTTTAATTAACTAACTATTATCGAACGATGAACTTACCACCGCTGAATGACGGCGAGGAATTGCTTCCTGCGGCTCCGTGAAGATATGGATTGTAAAAGACGGGATTATTGGATTCAGTCCGCCCTGGACTGGTATGAGTGCCTCCAGAAGAGTGAGCAATGCACCGATGGTGGTTTGTAGTGGAGGACACAGTGGCCTCTGATGGGAGATGATGGTGGAACACGGCCGGCGAAGAGTTGTACAGGAGCGGTGGGGGCACGTACTGATGTGGCTCGTGTCTCACAAGTTGATGAGACTGTTCATGGAACAGATGAGGAGTTGCTGGTGGTGGTGGCGGTGGCAGCGGCGGCGGCGGACCCCAAATAAATGTTGAGGATGCAGAGTCATTGCTACTACTAAGGCTTCGGATTGTAAAAGTTCCATCCACGGTCTCCTGCTTGATCTGCATAACCTCTCGCCCTTCCATGTGCCTCCCTGCGTGTAAAAAGTAAGAGATGGGCTATAACATGGAAGCATACAGTCAGTCAGTGCCTGGGTAGATCATGGCATAGGTGAAACAACAAGCTGCAGCGGGCTTTGTCTGTGTGTTATTGCACATGTACACGCGTTCCCTACTTTTTATACCTCATGTGTATTGTGATGTGTGTGTGTAAGCAGGATGTTGGTTAGTTGGCTAGCATGGATAGTTCGGAAATAGAATATGCTTCTTTTTACTTCTCATTGCGCAGCATGAATTGGGAATAAGGAAGTTTGTATGATGGAAACAAGTATATAGTTAGTTAGCAATGTTGGAATAACTTCTTTTTTTTAGTTTTTAGAGCGAGTTTTTTTTTCAGTTGAATGATATCTAAGGAAGTTAGTTGAAGTAATTGTGCTGTAGAATTAATTTATATTTCTATGTTTAGTTAGTGATTTCTATGTTAGTTAGTGATTTCCAGTTAGTTAGTTAGTTAGTTAGTTAGTTTCCAGTATTTCGTATTCGATGCAATAGTCAAGCATAAGAAAATAGCGAGCATGAAAGTATACACTTAAAATAGTTTCAGAACTTTTTATCACTCCGTATTTACTTTGGAATCAAAATTAAATCCACTCTGACTGGCTCTCACTAAACAGTTAGTTTGATGGGTAGAAATGCATGCGACAGTTATCATACGGCATGAAAAAGTCAGTTTGATGGAGGACAAACAGCCATCTCATGATGAATAACCCGAAATGCACTTTGAGATGAGTGAAAGCTAGAAAATGTGTTTTACTTTTTAGACTGATATTACTGCAAATGGACAATAGACTATCTACCTACATATTATATAATAATGTGTTCAAAATGAAGGAACTAGCAACAGTCGCGAAGGAAAAGAGGTTTTTTACAATATTTCCATAGTCGTTTTGAAAGGTTTGAAATGACCAATGTGATCAACATTTTGTATACAGAGTTCTCTTTATTACGCATAAGTCTGTCTAAATCTAAATGAAGCAGCAAAAGACGCATTGCTCTATTCACTTTTGCATGTAATCACTATCTGCCTATGCCTTCACATTGTGCCGTTCAGTCCAACGCAATAGTAGTAGGTGAACATGTGTGGAGCGAGAATCTTTTAAGTAATTCGATGAACAAAGCATGTCTTCTATGTGTGAAAATACACACACTGATGATGATGGAGTTAGGATTGCATTGAATATCAGCTCAGAGAGAGAAAGTAAAAGTACAAAAAGTATTGACAAGTCTTTAGTTCCAAGTTGGATACAAGAATCAAAGATATTTTATTTCGGTTCACAAAAGAACACTGATAATTACATAGAGATGGAGTCAATGTTGTTTTCACTACGTGACTAACTATAAGTTGTTCATATTATCATCCTAGGAAAAATTGATTTGTTTTTATAGCATATAGATAGTATATGACTGGATTTAAAGTCCTTGTTTTTACAGTCCTGTTATTCAAAATGACGACAAATAACGCAAATTTACTTTGGTATCAGTATTCAGTAGTGCTTAGATTTTTTTTGATCCTATATCAGCACTTAATATTGAACGCAGAATTAAAAAATTTGGTTAGAGCCAGGAATCGAATCAGGGTAGTTTCGCTAATCATTAGTTAATTAGTGAGTGATTTTAAGCACAAATAGCAATATGTTTATTTATTCAGCAATATGATTTCTTTGCATTCAATACCAGTTTTCAGTATCATCTGCTTCAATACGTTTTACATTCTTATTGGGATGTCATATTAAATTAGGGTGTAATTTAATTTTAGATTAGTTGGAATTTTTTTAAGCATTTGCCATGCAAAGATAAACAATTCTAGAGTAGTCCGTAGTGATGCTAAAGTAACCTATAAAAACACAAAACCAGTATGCATAAACAATATTCGAAGTTTCCACTACTTTACTTTTGTATCCGTCAGTATACGCAATACAAGTCAATCCACGAATATAATGCATGACATCAAAAGCATGTCAACTCTTGTCATCTTGTAAATGTAACCCGTTGTTTTCGTTTGAATACTTTTTATTAGTGCTGTTTGATAGTTCCCAGTAATTTTGAATTTCAACAACACTGGGTTGGAATTCAATTGAATTGGCACTATAGATCGAATGTCTATGGGAAGTCTACGATTTCGTGTCTTCTGTACTACGAATATACTTGGAGGAAGTTTCTAATTACATAGTTGGTATAAATGAGTCGCAATAGCGATTACATCGATTGACTACATCACTCCCAACTAAACCTGAATGTAACAAATTGGAATGCAGTAAATGCCATTTTTAGCTATACGTTTCCCGTGAAAACAAACTGTCTCCGTGGATCAATTATGCATTCCAATTAGATTGAATCAATTTGAATTAAACTACCGTTAATAAATGGTGTTACTTAAACCCTGAATGAAAAATCTGAAAATATGGCCTGTTGAATTCCCTGGTCCGAACAGAGTGCCAGAGTATGGAAAACTGCTTGACTTGACTGACGTGTGTAATCTAACTCGTGCAAGACTCCTGATCACCTTTTACTACCGTATAGATTCCCATGTTATTCATTAATTTTAATAATGATGGCGCATATGCTGATTCGAATAATTATAAGAACATTTTGGAACTCACTACTACAAGTATGACAAGGGAACATAAGCGGTCTCAATTTCTCCAGTAGATCAAACACATAAATGTAACTAAACCTCATGAATGCATCCAAAGGAATAGTCAGAATAGCCTAAAAGCTCATGATTATGTATTCTATCTATCTAAAACCATAAAGCTCATCTCATATCAAATGGGAATGGGATAACAGAAATATTGTAGTTCAAACATTTATAAGTAGTGTTCGGGAAACGGTCACCATTTTGCTACTTGAGATTGATTAAAGTACGCCATCTAGTCATTACATAGTATCATGTTTTGCAATGCACATACAGACCAATCATGATGCACTTAAAATTCCTATGCGATTCAATATGAAGCACTAGACTGTCGTTGCGTGCGAGTACCAAAAATTTAATCATTCCAATATTTGAAAAAACTTTATGATCAACACAATTTAATCTTTTAAGTTATGAACTTTGCATGCAGAAGTCTACTGTGGTTTAAGAGAATACTGTCAAATATACTAATTGATGACCGTGACTTTGAAAAATTGCTTAAAGTGTGCTGCAATAAAAGGTAAAGTCAAGACGCAAATCACATTCATATTTTTTATGATTAGAAAGTTACACTGGAAAGACCAAATGGCAAATACAAAGCAAAGGAAATTGGTTCTTACCAAATTGGAAGTTGGGGGCTCCTCTACCACGGGGCATAGTTGTGGTCACCAAGACAGCAAGCAAATTTTCACATAATTTTGTAAAAAGTTATAAAAGACGCAATCAATTCACCCGGTTGACCACGACTTTCTTTATTACAAGACTCAACTGGTGGACCGTCCAGTTGTGAAACTGAAACCGAAAGATCTGTGAAATTACTTGACGGCGAGAAAGAGATGAGGAACTGATTGACTACTGCCAACCATGATATCAGTGACTCGGATCCGTATTGGAGCGATGGATTTGTCATAAAAGTCACACATAGGTAGCTGCAATTGTAGGCAAAGCACAATGACGAGTTGGCAAGTACCCATGCTGTACTACAGTCCATTCCGTTCATGCGGTCGTACCATGCATGCAGTGGTAGCTGACTAACAATATGGGTTTTGTTTACAATTGTCATTAACCTATTAGTTTCTGGACCAATGAAAATTCAGTCAGTTCTGTCTCCAATCAGAGGCCGACAGTTGTCTAAAAAATGCTCGTGTTTTATCATAAGTTTGAAATGAACATGTTTTAAGCCCGTTGAGAAGAAAGTTTGCTAAAACTCTTCATGAATTTAGTGAAGGCATATGATAGTAGATGGCTGGAGGGATTTTAATGCGGCCATATCAACTTCGGGAAACTATGATGAACAATTAGCTTCAATTAAAATTGCACAATCTCGGCTCACTAATAAATTATGTGAAGTACAAATTACTACCTATAATTTGTTGTCGTATTTAGTATTGCTTGAGCGAATTTCTCATCTATTATGAGTTACCACTGATATATGAGATAATATGATAAGAAGAGTATTTTTTTTTCACTGTTCCACATCAGTTCGAAAGAGGAAAAAACTCATAACAATATGATTTAAAGAAGCCATGAGCTAATAGTTTGCTTTATGTGGCTGCCTATCGCGACGTCGTTCTCTTTAGGTCGTCTTACTACGTCGCCGTTTTTAGGTCGCTGACTCTTTAGGTCGCGGTTCTTTACGTCGCCCAGAAGGAAATAAGCATGCTAGGGTAAAGTAAACAAACAGATTAAAAACAATTATAAATACATGTTTATGCTTTAATTACAATTAAGAATTTTTTAAAAATCATAAAAATTATCATGCACAAAAATTAAATGACTTTGCTCTTTGGAAAGTTTGGTGGCCCTTAAAAGGGCCATTTGTAATGGAACTATAAAGAACTAATATAAAATATTTATAATTGAGTGAGTGATGATAAAACTTTATGCTTTAAAGTCAATGTGGACTACAATTGCTTTGACGTAGTCCAGGATTTCACGATTTTCACAGTCGTCAACCACAGTAAGGAGCCTTTCTGCTGCCATCTTAGGTTTTTTTGTAATTTTTGTGCAGGATAATTTTTATGATTTTTTAAAAATTCTTAATTGTAATTAAAGCATAAACATTTATTTATAATTGTTTTTAATCTGTTTGTTTACTTTACTCTAGCATGCTCATTTCCTTCTGGGCGACGTAAAGAACCGCGACCTAAAGAGTCGGCGACCTAGAGAGTCGGCGACCTAAAAACGGCGACGTAGAGTAAGACGACCTAAAGAGAACGACGTCGCGATACGCAACGGCTTTATGTATGGATCATATTATTGGCTGGCTACAATAATAAGTTTTGTGAGCACAGTTCAAGTTACGTGGACTTGTCATTCAATATTCGATCATGGGATGATCTAATGATCTCAATAAATATCATGCAAAAAAATTATTACTTAAAGTAAACGTATTATGTTTCATTTACATGGCAATCCATCCAAGACAATGAAAATAAAAATATATTAAATATAGCCGATTTAATTTTAGGATTAACTTATCATTGGCCTCAAACTTCCATCTCAAGCTACGTATTAAAACTCGTTATAAATGCCATACAGGTTGGTGGTGGATAATTTGCCTTTGCAGGGTTCCATAGTTCCATTTGTTTGCGATGCCCTCATAAACGAGTTTAGCTGCTATTAAGTAGCTGATGTTTACATTTACACTGTACAAAACAAAGCATCATATATCAACTAAATGCTTCCCATCAAGTCCAGCTAAGGTGAAATTCCAAGAAACTGTGATCAATTTATGTTGCTTTTTAAATAGCATGGTGCTTCGTTGCTCGAAACATATTTTTTAGACTTGTAGAAACGATGCATACTGAATTATTGTTAAATCTTTACTCCCTCGACTAATCCAATAAATAGTTAAAAGAACAAATCCATATTTTTTTTTGTATTTATTACCAACATAATGACAAATTAACATTCGTAGCATTCTATTATTCATTATTGGTTTAGAGATCATAACTTTGTCCCTTGAGGTAAAGGTAAGGATATAACAACAAAATATAAAGATGATCATTATAACTCTCTCAGTCCTTGTCGGGTAATGACAGTATTGAGTCTTTTTCTGCCGAATCTGAATAGCAAAAGAAGGTTACATAAATTTGACACTTTACACATCCCATCTTTTCTATCGTACACATACATACATAAGGAAAAAGATGAATGTAGAATTATATCATCTTAAGTTATGGGAAATTATCATGATACTGGAAATCAAAATATTGGCAATAACTTCGCCTTAGAGACCTTCAAATCTTGATATTTTAAGCGTGAATTAGTAAAATCATAAATGATGCTAACAAATTACATAGTACTGGCGCCACCTTGCACTCTAAGCATTATTAACAGTAATTGATACAGTAATACTAGCATTATAGTTATAAGAAGTTCGTTATAACACTCGGCTAAAATCAGGAACTTTGATATCAATGAGTAAGTAACAACTGCATGTGGAAAAACGCAAGAAAATATAGTCTCATTTTTGACATAGAAAACATTCTTAATTGGGATTAATTCTAAAAGTTCTACTTACTAATTTTATTAACTAAATTATGTGCGTAGAGAGACGAAAAAACTTTGTTCAATGTGTGTAATGCATAGCAAACAGGACGTAGTGAGTCTAGTGTATTGTGTTTTTGTCATTTTTACATAAGATTATATTTATTTGAATTCACAGTTAGAGTAGAACAACCAACTAGTTTCTAAAATACCAAAATATTGATGCTCTGGTACAAGATGAAGAAGTGAAAAATTGAGCTTCACCAAACATACACAATACACATTTTGAGTTAAGTTTCGAGGAAAATTTTCAAAAGATGCAAAACATTATTCATGTAATAAAAATTTGGTGCAAAAAATACTATAAACGTCTGCATTTAAAATGGTGGAAAGTGAAAAACAAAACTACATCAAAATATTATTAGTGATTTTATAAAACCCACTACTTTTAGTTACCATTAAGAAAAGTCGGTGTTTGGTTTTAACTTACTTGTTTTCTGAAACGTTGCAAAGACAGCTTATTAAAATTCATAAATAAAAAATATGTCTAGATTTTCCCTTAGATGCTACTACACTGTTATTGCATGGGCAAAATCACTTTTTAATCATTTTTTTGCGTTGCTATTATTGATTATAAATGATACCAAACGCTAATGTTACATAATTATTCCTGGAGCAGTAATAAACGGAAGCAATCTTAAAATCTCTTGTTGTCATGCATGTCTAGAAAAAAGGGTTGGATGTCACTCTTTCCCTTCAGTAAATTCAAGTTTTTCAAGTTCAATTTGCAAGGGTGAAATAGCAAATATCTTTTACACAACTAGAAAGTTAACTTTTAGCTTAAAATCAGTTTGCTACCATGCAGGCTACCACAACTCGACAAATAGGAGACTGATTCGTCTAGCGCTATATGATTTCTGAAAAAAATATTCGTATTTTTGTAAAATAAATTGTTTCGCTAATTAAACTCTAGATTGTTCTTACAAAAATATAATCCTAAATATGCGACGACATAGCAATTTTGAAGCTATATTCTTCATCTATACAGAATGTAGTAGATGATGCGAAGCAAAAATATGTACATGACTTGCCAATGGCCTTAAATTAATGAAATACAAATCTAAAGAATTGGATACCATGTAATATTTCAATATTTGCATTCCTACGTTCCCTGACATTGGCATTTAACAATGAGGCTCAGTTTTCGATTTATAAATACGTGCTGTGCATCTTAAATAAAAGTGCGGGCATATTACATACATACACTTACTTTTAGTTAGCAAAACTTCACAAATACCACAGATACTATTGACAATGAAAAACACGAACACGACACACATTTACATTTTGTAATCTTATGACTAAGCGATAAAACAACTGATCATAAAATTCAACCAGATAGTAGATACGAAAATCACTACTTCTACAATTTGTTTCAAAATCGTCTCAGTTTTCATAGAGAATTTGTATTCCTCAGTCTTACAATCCAAGGATACCGACACAGAAGATTGAATACTGGATCGGATACACTAACTCAGTAAGTCGAGTCCTAAGCATGGGTGGAAAATCTTCAACAGAAAATTGGCTTTTAATAACTAAATCGTTCCTTCCCAACCTTTTTTAAATTATTTTTTGGCTAGAATCTGTAATTTTACTCCTTAAAAACGAAACACTTTCGAAATTTTTGAAAAACCCAACTTTCTTTGACCAATTTGGTTCCCCAAGACGTGGCAACTAGGTCATGGAAGATATTCCACAGTTGATCCTTAGAAACTCCAGTGAACAAGTTATGAGCATCTGAGTTAAGGTCAATTAATGTAATGCTGATTTGCAAAACACGATTGCTTATAATGCTTCAGAATATTTCGATTTCCTAACTATGAACAGCAGTAGATTTGAAATTAAACGAGTTGGTCTTATGTGACACTAAAGATGCTTTAAAAAAGAAATGCATATATCAATCGCGTGTCTACAAGATTGCTTACTCCTAATGTTCTAAATGCGCCAACTTCAGATTTTTTGATCCAAAATCAACTTGACTTAATATTCTCCTCACCTCAACAAGCTACCTTCTACAGAAGAGTAAAAGATGAACATTGCAGAATTACCCAATTTCCCAGTCTAAACCGTCCTTGTCTTCTTTTACGAATTGAGATTGAGGTCGAGACTTTTTATTGAACAGATCCCATCCAGTGAGTCGGTTGTCCTTGGCTCCGCATACTAAGTAATATTGGTCTGTGCCAGTCCAGTCATCAACCTTATCCAAAAAGAGCAAGCTTGTAATTGTTGCCTTATGGAAGTCTAGTACAACCAACTGCCTCATTCCTGGGAAAGTGAAAAGCCGAATGCGGCCATCCCAACATCCAGCGGCCAGTAATTTTTTGTCTGGTCGCAGAGCCAGGCACCCGATTCCTTTATTGACGATGGATTTGACTTGATTGACAACTAAAGTTTCTGATTCGCCGTCCCATTTTAAGAGTGGAAGATCGGTTGATGTGGTCCCAATCACAAAGAACCCACTCGTCTCGTCACCTGCACAGCATAGAGGGACGATAGGATCCATTTTCTTCCCGATTTTGCTGACATGATCCATTAAACACAATGATGACAAACTTTTTTCGTTGCTCTCTCCAAGTGGTGATCGAACAACATGAATCTTCCCATCTTCAGTTCCGAACATCACGTACTCGTTGTCTTTATGAACAAACGGATGTAAAAAGACGAGGGATGCACCCTGGCCTGATTCTATAGACTTGCTTTCACCCACTTCCAAGCCTTCTGACTGGAGAATGGCTTTGGGCAAATAGTAAAACGTATCGTGACCAGAAGGACACAATATATTTTTGTTGCGTGTCAAAGCCGGTCGGCAAAAACCATGGTGCACTTTTACTTTCAAAGACGAACGCTCAATAGATGCGATGTTAGGATCCACAGAATGAAATACATGAAGTCCAGAATTTTGAGATTGTACTAGACCGACCGGTTTTCCATTATCGTCTAAGAACATATCTACCCAGCTTGTAAGGATTTCATTGGTTTCAATACCCCAAGCGACACGGCGATACTGCAAAAAATAGCTTCATTATTGGATTGTATATGTGTGCAAAAGAAGGAAAAGTGACCACCGTGATAATTTATAATAAACGCAAACGTAATGAGGATAGCTTGATATCATTCATACCAAGAAATCCCATACTGACAAGTATCCGAATTCAGTGATACTTCCAAAAAGATGACTGCCTTTGCCAAACTCCTGTTCTAATTGCTCTCTCCAGGCTGGAAGCATGCACGATCGAATAGCAAATAAATGAGTGACAGAGCCTCGATTCATGTCAATGCAAAAGATCGGCTTCGGAGGGCTTTTCCTCTCATTCAAATTAATAGGCTTATAAAATCCGTTGACTCGAGACGATGGATCCGACATGACTGACTTTTAGTGAATTCACTCTCTTGATTTTTATATTTTTCCTATGTTATTACAAATCCAATCAAACAAACTGAGCCCATATAATTTAAATTGATTTCAGTATATATTAAAAATTACAATACATAATGATACGTTTTTAGCATAAAATTAATTACCCAAAACTAACGTCGAATGATGTTGTCCTGTATGATACTAGCCGCTTTTCCACAGATCAAACCACCCACAAAATCACAGGTAATTGTTGCTTAGCTTCTGTAAAATTATAAGGACAACCAATAAGAAAATTAACACTATCAATAACTTTAAACAATAAGACAAAGCTAATTAATTCGATAGCAATCAGCCTCAAAATAAGTAAACAGTTAACAACTTACTCACCTCACTCACCTAATTCTAAGAAGTAGAATTCAACGATGATTATTAGCCGCTCATTCAATCTTCAATTATTTTGAGTGGACAGTCCATGGAATAGACAGGTTGCAAAGTGATCTATATTTCAGCCGGCAAGATAAGGTGCAACTAGTCTCTAGCAACAATCCATATCTTTCGTAAGACTATTAGGATGAACACAACTAAAATGGAAGTTTAACAAACATATTTACAAAAATAATTGATCCTTATACATGAAATCTCTCCCCACACACACACGCACACACTAATTTTTGATAGGTAGACAGACAGACAGTGAATCTGAATCTGAATCTGAATGCTATTTGTCTACTGCTAGAACTAGAGAAGAGAGTGAATTTAAAGAATCAAATCATCCGCCTCTCGCAAACTCTCCGGTGTACTTTCGGCATCGGTAGTCATCGGCATCTTAAAGAGATTTTAGTCTTTGAACTCTGGTTCGTATTTATGCGTACAAGTTCGGGTTCATGAAAAACGTGCTAAAGATTGCCAACTATATACCTATCGCACCCGGTTTACCTTCTATTTCAGTGTTAGTTAATTATGCGCTGAGATGAACACGTGCTTGGATGAATATATATTATGAATAGGTATTTGCAGTATGCACATACTACTACAAGAAGAACACCACTAAAATCCAAATAATCCAACTTATCGGTTGTTTAAACACATGTCAGAGAGATTTACAGAAATGCTAATCGATTATTCATCTAAATATGGTAAAAAATCGGACATGGGCCAAGAATTGGTTTTTTCATGTTGGCTCGTTGAGAGAGAATTGAATGCATTTTTAAGCTACTAAAGCTACCATGGTAGCTTTAGTACAATAAAATAATAAAATACAATAAAATGCCCACAGTAATCTACTTCATCTATCAATTTGCACCTTGTTTGCACTGTGTGAGGCATCATACCATGCGGCATAAAAAATCTAACTAAATATCTAACCATTCTTATAAGACTACGACGAAGAAAAAGTATTAAGACTAGCACACACTAAAGTTGATTACGAATGTGCGAATTTATTACAGATTTTGAATATCTGCTGCTGGTAAATAGCGATGTCGTTGCGACATAAAAATAAAATTAGCGACTTCATGTAATACGATAAAAACATGAAGTATTTGAGCCGTAATTATATTTCCATTCCATTCCATTAGAGTATTCCGGTAGACGATATCGTATTTATTTGGTATTGTACGAAGTTGAAGGTTTTTCTTCTTCAGCACTTGTGGTCTGATAAAACTTGATCGACTTCATTGGATAAGGTAGATCATCTGTGATAGCAATGCTGGTAGCTCCATTAGAGTTAGACTGATTGGGACGAGCGGCTAACAAGTCATCATCTTCAAATGTGATCCGAGACATTAAGGACTCTACGGTAGTCGGGTTCATTATGCGAGTTATAGGAGGACTAACAGAAGACATTTTGCGCACAACAACTCTTTCAGGTTGATCTGGTCGATTAAGGGCGGAAGCTGTAATGGCTGCATCCACTTCTTCAGTTTTCATGATCCCTAAGCGTCTGAGACCTTCCCGAAGTTGAGATTTTGCAGCGCCGATGAAATTATTATTAAAGAAGGCTGGCAAGCCACAGTACTCATCTTCCATCGTGTACAAAGGCACTCGAAATATTCCTAATACTTCTTGTCCAAAGTCCCTGCTTTTCAGGGCACACCGTTCAATCTCACGCACCTGTTTTAGCGTTAACTGCGCAAAAGGAACGAAAATAAATCTCAGCATTCCTGAACCCAGGTTCAAAGAAAGAAAATTTTACATATTAGGTAGTTGATTATTTAACTTACTTGCATAGCAAAGAAATGAAGGAACATCTTATTATGTTCGTCAACATGAGTGAACAGATAATGGTCATGTGAGAGTTCATAACGACTTTGAGGCATATTCATTTCTTCCTCAAGTTCACGAGACAAAGCAGCTAGGAGCACATTAAATGCGCTATTAACATGCCCAAGATCCGAAGGACAGTACGTTTCTAAGGGTTCATCTACCAGTCCACCAGCAAACCCAATATGACCATCAAATCGGAGTTGCATCTACGAAAAATGTAATACTTAATGTAAAAAGGTAATATGGCTAATCTATGAGTCAAGCTGCCCAATCAGTAACTGATACTGCGCATTTCTTATTATATTTCAAGTTAAGTACAGTTATTTTACCAGAACTGCTGCCCTACTGTTGAATTTCCCGAACACTTTTTCGTTGCATGGTGAGTATATGCAGCAATGGACCCCATGACCATAACCTGCTCGCCCTAAGCTCTGTAGAAAATAAAATTATTTTATTAGGCCTCATTATTATTTTTTTGAATTTGGCAAACAAACATTATTTATCTGTGATTCCTCACCTTGGAAAACGCTATTTCTTGTAAAATAGGTCTCAAATCAGTCGCCATGATGTAATTTGGTCGGACTGGAACAACTACGGAGAAGAAATAACTTAATTATGGTGTGTTTTGTTTTGAAATCAAGGGATAATTAAGTTTTAAAATCGATAGCGATTATAATTCGCGAATTAATTGGAAAACAATACTTCGTTTACTTAATATTGTGCTCCCCTATACTGCTTTACAGACGTTGATGCTTGGAGTCACTAAATACTTCAGTTAAAATACTATTTAATTTAATGACCGAAAATATATAATTAAATTGAGAGTGAAATATTGCGCACTTGTTGGTCCAATGAAACTTTCAGAATAACGAAGAAAACCACTTCCGCAAAGCAACTGTGAGTACCAAACAACTACATGTATCTAGTTTCCATGTGAACATGAATTTTCGAGCTCTTCTTATAATAATGGACTTATTGTTAGGCATTAGGACATTTGTTCCGTAAAAATTACAATTTTATACTCGAATACAATTCAGAGATCTCAATTTAAAAAAGCACGTAGCGTGATATTACAAATGTTCAAGCAATGCAATTATTTTTATTCATTTTCATAAACTAAATCCCTTGTTATCTTCTCATGCAGAAAAAGACTTGATTGAATGATATATTGCTTACATCAATGCAGGTTGATTACAAAGGCTGATTTTCGTTAAAATCTCCACACTCACACTAACATTCATCAGGTAAATCAGGTAATCAGGTTTACAAACTGACACTAAACCTTAGAAACAGATATACTATATACAGCTGCATTAAACCTATGGCACAACCGGAGTCAAATATTAAATAAAACTACAAAATATGACGACACTGAAGAACAAGTACAAGCAGATCTTGTGTTACTCACAAATTGAGACAACAATAATTACTTTAATTACTACATAATGAGGCTTAAAACAATTATTGCTGGCTGACTCAATATTATCGAAACTTGATACTACGATGTCCAGAATAGTTCACTCAGCGGGCTCCACAAGTACAGAACAGCTGACAGAATAAATAGTTGATCTGCTGCTGAAAGCTTAACTCAATAGCCTTATGTTAACTTGCGCGTACTCGTGCGGTCGTGCCCGTGCCATGCACGCTGCGGAGAACGTGAATAAAAGTAAAACCCAGAAGTAGAGCATTTGCAATTTGCACAGCATAATTTAGCCTGTGTACAATGCACTAAAACAGCAAAATACAAAAATTGCCAACTGTACATTTAAATAAACAATGAAGGCAACAATAGGAATTTAATGTCAACAGTCATCCTTCCACGATTCATAAATTTCATCGACCGGGCATGACTGGAGTAAATGTCATCCATACATGCCATTTGCATAATGCATTAACTAATTCGATTTCCTACTCATGAGCGAGAATCTTTGAAACCCATGAACCCATCCATCAAATCACACTGGGCAAAGTGAGACGGAGACGGTTCTGCATAGGAGATGCTAATTTTTCTTTTTGAATTATATTGCTTGATTTTTCAGTACAATTCCGTATCTACGCTCAATAGTGTAACTAGAGAAGACAAGTGGACAGTTCAAAGGGCAAATTGGTAATGAGATAGTCGCGTTCTCTCCGAAATAATGCACACATGGTTTTCGTATCGCATGAATAGCATATAAATATAAGGTTGATAACCAACATCAATTTTTGATTTGCCCTGACTAAAACAAATTTTGATTGAGGGAACCACTGGATGTTCTTATTCTCACAATAAAAAAGCAATAAATTCCTTGTTGCACTAGTAAATTTGGCATTCTAAATATTAGTCGTCAACAAAGCCATTATACTGCCTGTAGTAGTGTGTACCATTAGCAAATGCTATTTATCACATCTATATTTATACAGACAATATACAGACAAGCCGTACATCATCTGCATGTAAACTAAAACATATAAATCATCTTGCTATAATTTTGGTAGATAAAGTAATTACATGCTCGGCAGCTTGGCCAATATACCTCAAATTCATTACAAGATGCGTTATAAGTATAAACTATCATTACATAAGATCAACAAAAGTTAAAGAATATGAAATAACACACAAATAAATGTTACATACCCAAATTGCTAGCCTTTTTTAAATCTCATATAAGATTTAAATCTACAAAAAGGAATTCTTGGAATCTTAGGAAGCCCGCATTCAACCCTATATGAAGGAGGCTTGCAACCTGCCAGGCTTTATCTCACAACGATTGCAAAACTGAAATCTGAAACCCAAAACAGGATTAGACATGGCAAATGAACTATCTCAACCGTAATGTGTTGCTGGAATTGTTTTTATTTAACCCAAGGCATAATCTTACAATGCCCGAATGATTCACACTTAAAGTACTCGAAAAACGTGTTCTCATACTTGTGTCGTTCAATCATCACCATGATCCTAATGTGACCACAACTATGAACTACAGTTTACCTACTAGCTAAAAGTAGTGTCAATCAAATTAGAGGGAATTTGCCAATTACCATTACTACCAGCAAATACCAACGGTTGATTTATGTCATAACGCACAAACGTAAGTCATTACTCTAACAATCTTTTCATTTTTACCAATCTTTTATTTCAATGTCAACTCCAAATATAATCTTCTGTAAGCTCAGCTTCTTACAAAGAACACAGTATTCAGAAAATATTTGACTAACTTCAAGAATGGGATTTTTTTGCTCGTATAACATAGGCGGGACAATCAAACTCCAAATCTTCGAAAATGGGAATAGGACAATGGAGCTCAAAGTTTTCAGTATCATTCCGTCGGTTTTTGGAACTCTGTTTCGTAGCTGCGAAGCAAAAATTTGGGAGAAAAAACCAAAAACCCATGGCTTCAGACGCGTATTTCACTGCTGGCATTATCCATTTCAACTTGGAACAGAACTTAAACTGGAGGAAATTGTTTGCATCCACAAATTCAGCCCTTCATGAAATCAATGACAAGAAAACAAAAGCTGATTCATCTGTTGAAAACGCCAACCCCGTAACTTGGGAGTTCTGCACGGAAGATGGTCTAATAAAGGCGTTCAGTGTGATTCCAAAGCCCCAAGAGAGTCTCAAATATTTCCCGGTTCAAGAATTTGACTACTGGCGGTGCCAAGTCAACATCCCATCATCTCCCCATTCCAAGGAAAGTGCTCAAAGTTGGCGTTTCACCGTAGTCCAGCCCAACTCGACCCTTCTAGTCAATGTTGACGAAGAGGAATCCGATTGCAGTGGTGCACGTCCAAACTTAAGTGGAGACAATGACATCAATGATAGTAATCAGTGTGACAAGACTAGAAACACGAGTAATTTGGAAAATTTTAACAAGTTGCTCAAGTTTATCGAATTTGCGGTCACTCAGCCTGAGTTTTCTGATCGCATTGCCAGCGTCACACAACCTTGGTCATATTCTGTGTTTGTGAATTTGATATGACATATTTTTATAGCTTGTCTCCCATTCCCCGTGCTCTAGTGAATAAGAAGTCTAGTTTTTTGTGAGTAGCGTTTAAATCATACATGAGCTATTCAAATCCTTGTTGTCCTGTTCACCGTGTTGTTTGTTAAAATTTCGAGGATTCGTTTTTGCCCTTTCTCAAGTTTATTCACTTTTTTAGTGGTTATGCCTATTTCTGCAGTAAGGTTGATTAGCTACTTGAGTTTTGTCTTTGATGTGTTTTCTATGTGTCTTGGTTTTCGAATTTCTTGAATAAATGCATTTATACGTACACTTGTTGTTTGCTACAGTAGTTGTTGACTATAAGCATCGCAAGATTCCTTGGGGATTTGTTTAAGGACATTTCCTGATGTGCTGCTCAATGAGCCATTTTAAACTCTCGTTTTCACCAATTACTTATTTTGGTAGTTAGTTAACTGTAGTCAGTAATTTGCAGTGTAGTTAGTTATAGTAGGATCTGTTTGCACAATTTGGAAGCGACTAATTGCAAATTATTCTCAAGGGGTTACAGTTATTGTGAGTTTCATTATTTAATTCTTCAAAGTCAGTTTAAACAAATGGACTGAATTTTCAGTGCGCATAATAAGCGCATGGCATATTCTTATTCTTGTTAGTGTGGTTAAAAGGTTAATACTGTTATGCAACCGTGCCATATTGTAATAATATTTCCATGTTGATGTTTTGAGCATTTTACCATCTTAAGTTCTTAATATTTTACATGCTTTTGTCGTACACATTGGTTTGTAGTGGTAACTTAAATCGACTATAACGCTTGTTTCATAGTACATGCGAAGTTATGTTTTTAGCAGCCTTGAAGGTTCTAATAGTGCTATCTGAAAAACACAAACACTCGTAAGGTTTGAAAAAACATATTGACAGTCAATTTTTATGCATTTCTTTAAGTATAATTCCGTACCGCAAACTTCACTTGCACACAAACGAAATCTCCATAGCTCTACTTAAATTACACTGACAAATATTGTCTGTATCTTCTTTGTATTCATGGACGCCTCCACAAATTAAGGCCAGCTGAAGTAAAATAGATTTATGCCTTATGAAATTATTTAGAATTAACTAACAAGTGAATGGAAGCTTCCCATGCAAACTATACTGGGGACATTAAATCAACTTTCAGTTTTATGTTTACAAGACATGAATTGAACTGTTCTACATACATGTTCACATTGAATGCGCACATCACAGACATTCAATTTATAAGCATGGGAAGAATCCAACAAGCAACCTGATTATAAAATCTGTTCTGTCTTCACTGGCAAAGTTGGAGTCATTCTTATTGTTACATTTTGCAATTCACAAGAGTGATAAAATAAACGGAGGTTTGACATGAAAATGTTTAGTTCATAGCCATGATTAGTTTTGCCAGACTGCAGAGTGTATATATAGAAAATATTAGCTTCTGAGTGGGAGTATATGTATGTTTAGCTACCCACATTAACTCTAACAAAGTGAGCTAAAAACAGTAACGCACATAAAGTGTGCATAGGAAACTGCAATGACATCCGGTATTTAAATTGGTGTGTGCAAATTCTCCATTGTGTCTTTATGAATTGTAAGCAAACTTTACTTGTAGCTTTGTGTACGGAGCAATGCTTTTCAAACTTTCCAATGTTTCATTATTTAGATCAATTTTATGTTTATTTTTCCCCTGAACTGGATCGCTAACTATTATATTGAATCCTCCGAATCAAAACATATGCAAGTTTCACATTCGAATTGTGTCTCCTGGTTTGTTTTGTTTACAATAAACAACATGGGCAAAAATACAACTCTAAAGTAGTCCACAATAATATTTTTATTTGTAATATTCAACGACATATTGCAAGCACAATTCAGAAATTGTAAAGAAATTAAAGTTTAATAGTCTATTTACTCACGTTATGGCAAAATAAATACATTTAATAAGTGTGATTATATAGCATTGCCTGCTTTGGTTGCTTTGGTACCAAAACTAATCTAAGTTAGTTTTCTTACAAAATTGTCTATGCAATTGCATTTCACATAAACTGTGGTGTTGCGAGTGTTTGGTACACAAATAAACATGAAAGCATGATTGCTAAATTAGTAAGTTGCTTGCTCGAGCAATTATTAAATGGCTGATTAGAGCATGAGTCTATAAAATGACCAAAGTTTAGTGAGCAAATGGTTGTCATCATACCAAACCAAAACTGTGAGCGTTCACTTTTGAGAAACGACTAGAGCATAACAAGCGGCTAAAAGCATGAAGCTTATGATAAAAGCTCACTAATCAAAAAACTTTTGGGGAATTTCTTTGGTTTGTCATCATTTACGGTTTTCTCATAATTAAAGTAGGCATCTATCTCTTTTTTAAACAGTGTGACTGCTTTTTTAGAACTCCAAATCTGTAGCTTGTTTAAGTGTACTGTCATATGCCTGAGAGTGAGTTGAGTCGGGGCAATCTGCATGAGAATGTAAAAAAAATCTTGTTGACACTTTCTTGCTACATTATATTCATTGTAGTTACATAAAGTACGTGATTTTACTAACAAATTGTTTCCCAGGATCTACGGGATAAAATAACAAATTGATGGGCGATTTAATGCTCCTTTTAGTGACGGAATATTTTGGCCATTAAAATTATCAATGTTTGCCAAGCATATAGGGATAGCCAAGCATATCAAGCAATACATACCAAAGCATGTAAATTCAAGGTGTAAACTTCTTTTTCGGACAGGGTGTAGATACTACAGCAGTTCAATTACTTAGCAAAAAATTTTGCACTAAAATTTGATATTTATAGATAACTAAGTTCGAGATTAAACTATCGTAGTCTATATTCTTGAATAATAGCTTGTTAATTTCTGAAAGTCTTTAATAACCCTTTTTATTATTAGTGAGCATAAAATTACCAGTGCAGGGAAAATTTAATATTCTGCATGGTTATACTTGGAGCACAAACTTAAATTATATAATCGATGTAAACGTATTTTCCTTTCCAAATCGTATAATAAAGCAAACAATATGAAATAGATATTTTTAAATTAATCATTCAAATAGTTTTTAAATACAGCATGAAGTTGATGGTTTGCCCGGTTTAAACACAACAATCTCTCTATGAACTAACAGTTACAGCGTTAGACAAAATGTATGCGTAATACGGTACCACAGCTTTCATTTTTACTCTGCATAATAATATAGTAGACCCAAAGTTATTTGTGGCACTCTCAGTCAGTCAGTTAGTCTAATTATATCCAAAACAGGACACATTGTAATTAGGTTACTATTACTTTACAGCATCACTTGGAAACAGTAAGAAATGGGACCATTTAAAATCCCCACGGCATTTGTTTTTCGTCCCAAATTGATATTCACATCTTTATACTTTAAGTGATCGATTTTCAGAAAAATGCATTCCTTTAGCTATGAATCCAATTATTCCATTCTTTCATATTACACGATAAGGTTATAAGGCAATTAAACCTTTTTTATTACCGCTTCCCCTAGTTCCCTATCCAACCTTCAAACTTGAAAATTATCTATGGGAACGGAAGTTTAAACATTGAAATACTGATCCATGTAGTATGGAATGGACAAATATGCTCTATTTTCTTGCTATTTTATCACAACTTCATAACAACTGCTCATGAGTATTTCCCGTCAGTTTATTTGCTTCAGCCTTAGTGTGACAACAGGTAGTATTTATCATGCACATTTGCACATGATTTGTCGCTTTCCTTTCTTCCACTCCTGTTTATAAATAATCTGAGTCGCAGAATAACCAACAAACTAGCTCCATTGCGCGTATGCATGGGGTGAGTTTGACAACAGCATAAGGAAGATGGATAATGTAAAGGGGTAGAGAGAGCTCTTGTGGAAAATAATAGCAGCAAACTGTCACATATGTTCTTCTCCACATTCAAATGTACACAAGTCCTAATAATACTTGGGATAAACATCCGTCCGCTGCAACAATAATATATTCAAAATATTATTTGCGGCATTTAAATGTGAACGTGATGAGGCATGACTTGCAGTTCTGTGGAAGCCTACTAATTACAGCTGCCAATAAAACATAAGAGGAACGGAACGATTGGCTGTAATTATTTCTGAAATCTATGCATGCTCCATAATGAATCGCTGTAGTTTACCACTCTCAATGTACAAGGTAGTTCTTGTAAACACACACATTGATCATAGGAATTGATTAGAACAGGAATAATATTCATGGCATGCCAATATATCATTGCGATATCTTCATTTGTGTGAGTGAGCACATAGTGTACAGGATCTAGCCTGATGCAGGCAAGGCAATGAAAGCCTATATTAACTTTTAGAGCAAGCATAAGATTTTAGCTTTCAGTCAGACTTACTACATTGCGTTCAAAATTCATTTGACTTTAATTATTTGTGCATCTCGAACTGCACCATCATAATGGTAAGTTTCCCTTAGGATTGTGACATGCTAAAATATGAATGATATCATTTCTCAAAACTCGTGGAATCATTAAATGGACAAGATTGCTTTGTAATGTCAAGGGAAAATGAGGGCTCATGAAATTAAGACTTGTGTCGTATCCAACTCATCGAACATGTCGCATATGGAGTAAGTAATTAGTCATTTGCTACCAACGATTACAAATGCTATGTTTTATGACAGGATGTGTAATTAGACGATGGCAACGAAAAAAGGTATAGTCTAGTTTGTTGTTGTTCCATCTTGATTTGAAGAATAAAAAAATAAATTAGATATGAAGTGAGAATAAAGTGTAGAAACTATTACTGTGCGGGAGCATTATAATACATTTCGTGGAAGTTTTTACTACTTTTGTTTTAATGTTTTTGTTCCAAATCCTTGGGGACTCTTTCTCTTTGTGGTAGCTAACTGACTAACACAATTGTGCGACTCATCCCTCTAAAGTGCTACATGTCATAATTCCTAATTTGTGACTAAAAGCAATTAATATGCGCTAAAGTATGAACAAGCTTAGCAAAAGTAAGGAAATGTGACTTTAATTCTCCGTTATATTTCTTGGCTTCATTGCATTGATCTTACGGGAGATGGGACAAACTGACAACTTAATTACCATATAGAGCACATGAAATGTATCTAATTTTGTCGCTCTTTCTTCAAGATGACCATCAGCAATTAACTCTGTTAGGTTTAAATACAGAAGAAAACTGCTAAAATTTTGAAAAAGAGAAATTTTGTAATGCCTGTAATATCATTAGCTAGAATCCATTACTATTTAATATAACATCCTTAGATTGTAAAAGTCAACATACAATACGTGATGCCATAAAACATAAGATTTCTTCTTTTCAGCTCAAAAAAAAAGAGTAAAATCATATACATTTTTACATTAGGCCAAAATCAAAGAGGGGAAATAAGCACTTCTGCACTCTTAAATAGAATATTTCTTCATCTAAAATTCAAACCATTCTGTCTTTTCCTATTACTTACAAATAAGTTTGAATTGATTATTTTTGTTCCACAGCACTAAAAATGCATTGTAACAATAAATTTATGCAATCCCATCTTAGCTTCAGACGTGAACTCCATTGCAAAATCCTAGACGCTAAATGTGCAACTGTCTTATCTAGCTCTTAAACACAATGTGCCCACGTCACGAAGAACTTGAGCTGATCAACCATACAAACAGAAACAGAGTACAAATGAGCTCATCAGTCATTGGTATGGACAGAAAGACGTGAACATAATGAAGACCCTTGATGCACGAAAAATAAAGATGACCATCGTGATGATCTCTTTTGTGTACTTTTACTTTTCCAAATGGCATAAATAATAATGAACAACCAGAGTTGATACCTACTGAAGTCCAAAAAATGACACTTCATGCCACACGCACATACTCATTCCCATTATTGTTCACGTGAAATCAGGACACAACACATTTGAAATACCAAAACGCATCAAATTAATGAAAAGTCTAAGCAACATAGTACTACTTCCTTCCTTCCTTCCTTTTATTATGAGTAATACATCATACAGTTCTGATATTATGTGCATGCCTGAAATTGAAAATGTGCACTCTCAAATGAACCATGGTGAATTTTTTTCCCTGCATGCCCAGTCAGTACATATGATTGACTGGCAAAAAAAATATTGTCATGCTATATATTCCTTTTCAGGCATTTTTACTATAGCTGATTAGCTTTAGTGAGTTTAGTTGGTAAGGAATAATAGAGAAAATGAATGATAAAGCATTAAAACCTGTCTTCCTGGCTTATCTCTCTATCCATTCGTTTCTCTATTTCTTTCATAAGGAAATGAATGATACGCATATAAGGCACTTTTTGTTCTTTCCGTTTTGTACAATATCATGTAAGTATACGGACGAGCGGCCGACCAACTCAACTAGTGGCAATCATGATTAGCGTTGCATGTCAATAATAATGATAAATTCACTTGTGTGCTCTGCTTGTTCACAGTTACTGCATGTTGCAAACACACAGCATTAGTCGTAGTCCCAACTAACTCTAAAAAAATGCAGTTTTTTTAACATTTGGACACCATGAGAGGAGGGAGCAGCCAGCATGCACCAATTCACCTATTGAGCGAGCAAACATGGCCATTGTTCGCATATTATATTGAGGTACGATGGCAGTTTCAATTGTTATTATAGCAGTTGTACAATTATTATTGATACTGCAAACTATTGTTATCAGATCATAGACCTCAGCTTGGAGCTCTAAGGATATGCAATTTTATGCTGCTGGGAAGAATAAAGCAATTAGAAACAGTCATTCAGTCAGTCAATCCTGGCTATAATAGGAGGACATTGTGCAAAGTATGGCTAAAAAATGATGAAAACCGCTAAAAATTCTCCTGATTGTTTACTATGCAGCCATTTATTTTCCTCAATTGTAAAATGCTGTAATATATCAAGGTAGTAGAATATTCTTATTCTACCACCTTGGTAATATATGGGACGAAAGTGTTCACAGTTCAAGGTGGATTTTAAATACGCTTGTGGTCCTATCCAAGAAAATTGAAATGGAAATTATTTAATTTTGTGGTTTTCTGTAGTATAGTCATCTAATCATCCTGCAGCTTGACAAGTGTGACTTTTGCTTCCCCTTTTGGTAGAAATAACAAAGCATGGAGAAGATTGCTGTTCATCGAACTAATGATAATAATGAGGGGCCACAATCGAGCATAATCAAAGTAACAATGAGAATCCAAAAATTTGTGGGGAGAATTCACAATCAGTCATACGTCTTGCCACTTTTGTCGAACGTAGCTTAAATATGCTTTTTAAATAGATGCAAACTCACTTTGCTTAACCAATGGAAATTTAATTCAAATGGTATGAATTTTGAGAACATACTGCTAGCTAACCCAATAATATAAAGTTTTAAATCACTCAATAAAATTGACTAAGCCGAGATAGGAAATTTAGCATCGGATTTTTACTAAAAAATTATTTTAAGGTTGCAGGTCGCCACAGTCAATTGTTGTCACTCGAACCCATTCTTATTGTTATTTAGAAGTAAGGTGAAGTATTCTTTGCTAATCACAAAGAATATTTAACTAATTGTAATTACTTAACTGTCCTGCCAAGTTTGAGAAACTAACAAAAGCGTTGAGTCCGACAAAATTTTTACGTAACGTGTAAAACTTATTACGGTAAAAAAAAATCTGGCAGAAATACTTATTTGCTCGTCTTAAATAATAGAAAGGCTCCGTTTACGGTCATCCAACTTTTCACATTCTAATCACAATTAACTTTAATTATGTCATTTAGCTCACTACCCAAACAGAATCTAACTGTTGTTAACGGCGGCCTATATGACTTTTTTTTGTCAAAACGTAACACACTTTGGCCAGTAAGCAACCTATAGTGATCTAGCATGCGATTTTGACAAGTAAGCAACATATAAGAATATAACATGCGATTTTGGCAAGTAGGCAACCTATAGGGATTTAACATAAGATTTTGACAAGTCAGCAACCCATACGGATTTCACATGGGATTTTTATTGAGCAAAATACATGAGAGTCAACACTGATAGGTCGTCGAAGGCAACGTTAATTGAATTCAGCAGTGTTGCAGTTTGAAACAGTTGCAGATTGAAACAGTGCATTGAAATTAAGAACTATGTCATTCAAGTAATAACTGTGGTCCAAATAAAAAGTATTTGAATTGTATAAAAAAAAGTATATATTTACTAGTGTCATGAATTGAATCTTGGTTATTTAGTACTACTTACTGTCAAGGTTAAAAAATATATTTTTAATTGAAAAGCAGGTTCATTGCAAGACAAACAAATGAAATTCTGCACCATTTTAACATAAGGCATTCAAAAATATCGGTTGATATTATTAATTCTCAAGGTAAAAAAGCCAGTGTACGATCAAATCGTAATGTGAACGTGTATCATGACAAGAATTTTGAAACTTTGTGTTGGTGACTTCTAGGAAATTTCAATCTGATATTTGCCCAACCCATTGTTAACGGGTCATTCGACTGGTGAATAAATATTCTCTGCAAAGTATTTTTGGCATGAAGTTGGCGATTAAATGTCCACACGCACTGTAATTTGAAAACTTTTGACTCTAGTAAATATAGTGTGGCGCCAGTGTGCTCAAATGCATTGTTATTGTTGCATACATTACATGCTAACTAACGATAGTTTGTAAAAGGGGTTAGATTCCCAATGCAATTTGATGCATTCTCTCATCTATAGGATAATGCAGTGGTGGAATGGAAATGGTGCACGGGATGAATAAAAGACTGTTTTGAGTTGAAAGTGGAAAGTGTGTGAGAATAGATGAGGTAGACACGCATATATACACCAGTTAGCACGATAAAAGCCCCCCTTCATTGCCCCCTTAACTATTAGATTGTAAATGTAGTCAACGTAGTTTATATGGTGAATGTGACTACATGTTCCTACTGGGGCATACAAAGGACGACATAGTCAACAATAAGGGAACTCGCTGTACATATTTTCAACTCATTGGGAATAAATGTGTAAAAGGTGATGCTGATGATAACTTGCAAGTCAGTCAGTCAGTCAGCGGCAGTGGATCCATACCTGAGAAGCTGCACACACCTTAAGTTAGCCATAGCTAGTCCCATTATTGTTATTATCGTGCATCTGTCCGTTGGTTAGTAAGTTGGTTAGCCAGTGCACTGTTAGTCAGACACTTGCAGTCCGTGTGAATTGAGCATAACGTACATGAGTTGATTACGATACAAAATTTACTAAAGCGAATGTTTTATTGTCACCATTGGTGTCAGCAGTGAAATATCAAGTGTATTATTCCAATCATTTAGTTCCTGTTTCCCAGTTTTGGATATCAATTAGGAGATTGCAGCTGATCTACGCAAAAAGTGAGAGTGATGGCTGAAAAACAGCAGAATATGGATTCTATGACTACGGTCACTGTAAAGGACTTTACACCTGGAATGGATTACCAAGAGGAGCCTCCACCGGTTTGTTTACCCATTTTACAGTAACATAGTAGAAGCATATGAGTCTGCTGGTTTTGGTTGTGCAGTGCACTGCTTTCTTTAAATATTTCATCTTATACTACGCGGTGCAGTTATCTAGATATTGTACAAGTGTCCATGGGAATGACTAACGTGTACATTTGTTCTCGCTCACATCAGGGTTGCATATTTGTTTTCGAAGAGTTAGAGCCTGAAAAATATCTACAAGCTGTACTCAAGGACGAATACACAATTGAGAGCAGGCTAAAAGTGAATGAGGCCCAGCTCTGGTTTTCACTACCAACCATCATTTAACGCATACAAGATGAAGTGCATTCGAGCAGTAAATGTACATGTATAGTAAAATCATATTTCATGCACCATGAGAGCAGAAGGTGACGGTTGTTCTCCATATTAGTAACAGTTACAAGGGTCAGTAATTTTCTATTTAGTTTTGATAACAGGAATGTACTGTGTAGCTATAGTATTTAATCTTTCGAGCAGTTGAAATTACAAAAACACTGATTCTATCATTAACGATGGTAATCAGAGTTCATGCATGGATGCAAAAGCTGTAGCAGAACATGGCTGACAACAAATAGCTCACTTGCATACATCATGAGAACATGCATGCATTTTTGAGAGAGGATTACCTTTAACTTATATATTATGGACTTGTTTGAGTGGCTGAACACGCATGAGCAATCTTTTTAAACTCTTTTTTTTAACTAATAGAAATCCATATGCTTAAGAAATCCTACCCCAGTTGCTCAAATTGAGATAAAAGACTTTAACTACTGAAGCAAACTGCAACAAACAAACTGTAAGGTTTCACTTGCGTTTTCATGATGAAACAAAGTGATTTACTTTCATTTGTTGCCATTTTCCCACTCAACCATTAATAGGGGCAAGCCAACCACGAGGATGGGAACTTATTTCAATAGTAACTAGTATGGTGTAAAATTGGTTTTTGTGCAGCCATTGATGATGACAAAAGTGCAGCAACTGTTTCCTTTCTGTACTGTGCTACAGTTATTTAGTTAGTTGGCTGGTAAGTTAAGTTACACATGTTAAGCCAGGGTGGAAGCTAATTTCCCAATTAAAGGAAACAAGTACAGTGCATATTATATATGAACCATTTAACATTAGCTCTGCATTCATTTTTCTTACAGAATACTTTGCTTTCTGAACCCATTTACTAATTGGTCATTAGGAAATGTGCATGACATAAAAAAGTAGACGAGCTCACAATGAGCACAATTGATACCTACGGATCAAAATTAATGCTGCATAGTTACTTAGTTAGTACGTTATAGTTGGAAATAATTAAATTCAGACTAGTTGAGCACTACTAGATTGTACGAATTGTATTTAGAAACACATGTCCAAGTTCTGTAAAGATTAAAATGTTTTGCGTCAACGGAATACTGCTAATACAACTTTTGCAGATTTTTAATTTGAACATCTAATTAAGAGCTCATTTTACTAACATATATTTTATTCTTACAGGCATATCGCAACTTTAAAACCTCGCAGTTAGTACAAGTGACCAAGATTGTAGCCGTTGCGGCCGTGGCCATAGCTGCCATGCTCTCATTCTCAGTTGTATTCTCAGCCTGGCTCTCGTCACCACCCAAATGCGATTGTGAACATTTGTCGGTAAGCTGAAGAAAACATTTCATAATCATGCTTTTTGCACGGATTCCAATTTTAGCATCAGGAATGAATTTTCCATGCAGATTATATGTTTATCAAATAGCTTTGTTCCCTGTCAGCCTTCAAGTTGAAATGGCTCTCAAGTATAGTAATATTAAGCAATTTAGTAGGTATTAACCAATTTTGATGCCTATTGCCATATTACAGTGATACCGTTTATGATTTTGTTCCTGGTAATATTTTTCAATTTAACTTTTCTTCAATGCCTATACCCCAATACTTCCTGCAATATGTGTTGGCCAAAATATAACGTTGTGTGATGCAGTAATTATTATTGCATATTTGATGTGGGATTTAAGGGAGATATTTTTTCACTTTTTTTCATGCATTCGCTTAGTTACTTCCATGCGTTCATACTCTCATAATTCATTACAGGGACGAAGTCTTTTGCAACCGGAGTTCCTGAGGGCTGCAGCACCCGAAGGTTCAAATGATTTACATTCATCTGCAAGTCAAAAAGCAGAGGTGGAAAAGAAGGTTTCTGGAGAGAAGTCGGCTTCTTCCTCTTCCGAGGAGGACAGTGGATCTCAAGAAGATGACTCCTCTTCATTCAAGTTGCCCATAGAACTCAGTCTCCAACAAGTAAGACAATTAATCATCCTATTAAGCATTTAAGAAAACACCAGTTCATTATGCACTGTCCAACATGCACTTTGCATTCTCAAGACTCGTTGGTTGCAAAAAAAGCAGTACGTTCAACAGTTTTTGTGCCTGTGTGAAAAATTACAATCAAAAAGTTAAAATAACAAAGAGAAGGCAAGGCGAAAAGAAGCCCAAGGATATTCACAATTCACATACTACTACATAACAGGACATGTAGTGCCTGCCTGTCACTCATATGTGGATAATATTACAATCCTACATGGTCAATTGCCATTTATTTTTTTGGCTCGTAAATGAAGAAGAAGCGAGAGGTTTTGTCATTAACAATCTGCAATGGCTGTACTTTTCCATTGTTTATGTACCGCAATGCTAAAAAATGGTGCTTGTTAACAATGCATTCGTAATGTAATAATTGTGCTGCAGGAGGTAGGAACGACGTTCATAAATTATATAAGTAAGACAGCAAAAACAACTTGCATTGAAAACAGGGAAGTACAGTCAAGATTTTTAAGATGAAAAAAAGTAAATATATTCACATTCACGTTATTGGATTTCAATTTGGAGTCATCACATGAAATACTAATATGGGACTATCATACTTGTAAGCAGTGTAATAAAGTGACACATGTGCAGACTTTATTTTCAAAGAATTGCTCAACATTATCTTATTTTTATCTCAGAATACTTTGGTCTAATTATTCTTGAATTAGTAAGTTAGTAAATGTCCAGCTGACTCCAATTGGGTTTCCATTCGTCATGCAAATTTGAAAACAGGAAACTTTATTACCCAACTGGTTTAGACCTTTTAAAATCATCAGTTACTCTTGCCCAATAATTATAATAACATTAGCACCTCTGTTCCATTATGTGTTAACTAAAATCCAGCTGTTTGAAACAATCGCAGCAAATTTTTTACGCTCTAGTAAGCACAAACATAGTTAGCTGCTATTGCTACTGCAAACAAAGGGAATGGAGCAATGATGATACTTGAAACGCTTTAAGCATGAGGTTATGAAATTTGAAATTAGAATACCATCATCCCAATCTTGTTACATGAAACAATAACAAACTTATACAATAATGACCACAAAGTAGAATTATACTTTCACAAAAACCATCATCAGCATGATAAGCATGTTGTGTAATACAAGGGAGGTGAATGAGCTCACTCTGTGTACTACTAATTTTAACACCAAAGTTGCAAACTGTGCTTACTTTACAACTAGAGCAAACTATCCAAAAATCTAACAAAATACAGTTTATTGGAATTAGCATGCAAACATGAGTGCAATTCCACTGGTACCGTTGTGAATCGTTGGTTCCAAATTTTCGTTGGAATTCGTGTGTTGCGAAGCACATTGTAGGATCTACATTAGTTCATTGATTGACATGCTTGCTACAGTAATAATAATAATAATCGTGGTTTGGTTAGCTCGTAGTAAAATAATTGACACCGCAAAGGTACGCTTTTCTCATCTGCATCATCAACTAACTGTTAAAACCTTTGAAAAAACCGTGTGGTCATGGTTTTTAAAACCATTTGCTGACATGTCATTTCCTTTTCCAACGGATTCTGGGAGAATAACTGCAACTCATAGGGTTGGAGCTCCTTCTGAAAATGAAAGTGTGTTTTAGAATGCATCAGGAAATGAGGTAGGCCCATAATTTGTGTTGGACTGAATAATGTATGCATGAACCAAATCAGAGTTTGATTGTATGCCTCACTATATGACTAGTAGTTAAAAGCGTTTGGTTTGCAGCAATGCACAGGCAAATTGACTGTCAATAGTATAGAGTATAGAGCCATCTAAAAGGGAAATGAGAAATGCAAATATATATACAATCGCTATTAAGAGTGAGAAGGTAAATAGTCTTTTCGATTCTAATAGAGGGTGGAGACCCAAAATGTTTCAATTGTATTGAACTCTATGTATACACAATTTTTCTCATCATTATTCTCTGTTAGTCATCTGAATAAATTGTTGGCAGAGCAATCTTCATTTTTGCTCGAGAGAGATTTTACTAACCAACTATAGTACCCAAACAAACTGACTAGCCCCAATTTTGTGCCGTGTTGGTTATTTATTAGCACTTCAGATTTTAACTCGCGTACGCATTGGACTTTATATTGGACTAAAAAACAAACGGGGTTATGTAACTGACATTTTGTAGCATTCAAACTCAACTAAACATTGACAGTTTTTTAAAAGTGTATCACCATTCTTTTAAATATGGTTTTTTAGAAGAGTTTTTTTTTCATTTAGAAAAATTTTCTTTGTTTCTCTTCAAATTGGTAGGGCACGAGTAAAATAGTTAAAAAAATTGTCGTGTTCTCATCCCTATTTGATGAGATAGAGGCATGAAACGTGAGTATACTGGGAAGATATGAAATGCACTCGTGTTCACAGATTAGCAACATTATTATTGCACAGGTGAATTTCGACATAAGGATGAGCACAAAGATTACCGGTGATGAGAAAGAAAGTGAGAAGTCTTAAACTCCATTATGATTGCATTATGAGAGTGTTAGTTAGTTTTAAGCTATTGTTGTCTGTGAAGAGCTACAAGGATGGAAAGAATAGATGATGAAACTCATCCAAGATGGAAGCCGTAGTGTGCCGTAAAAATAATGTGCTTAACAAAAGAAGTGTGTATTATGTGTTTTGTAACAAATTATTTTAGTTCTGGGCCTTTGACACGTTGTCAGTTGTCAATGCGCGTTTTATTAAACAAAGAATTTCACACATAAATTATAACTACTATTATCAAAGAGAAGTCACTAAATTGTGCGAAAAAGTTAGCTCTTGCGCATGGCCAGTTAATTAAAACGCATGCTTGAATTGGATGAAAGATATTTTTGAAACTTAATTTAGAATAAATTAAATTCTAAAAAGTGAGTTATAGTTTAAGCTGCACAAAGAGTTAGCTCCTGAAAAATTGTCCACGTATAGACAATTATTTAACCAAGTGAAACTGTAGCAATTGTTATAATTATCTTTAGCATAATTGCATTTTGAGTATATAGTAATAATATACTCACGTTGTGCATTGTTGGTTAGTACAGGTGGTCATTGACTGCCATATTTATTGTCTTCTGGTGAACTGTTATACCAACTTTCAGTAGCGCACAATAACTCTAACAGCTCTGTTTCTATACATTTAAATGTCAATATGTGCACAACATGAAACTGATTGTGTTTTTTCTGCAATAGCTTTTATGTTTTAGACAATATAAATGTTAAAATCTTGTTTTAGCTAATAGTTTCGTATAGCCTTATGTAACAACGAGTGTTTCTCACAATTAAAATCCCATTAAAAAATGCATTCACAGCAAATGCTGCATGTACGCCTTTCAAATCCATACAACAGTAATTGAAAGTTTTTCTACCTAGCTATCTAACTAACTGAATGATTTATTATGATTTGCTCGTAGCACATGTTTGAGCGGAATCAACGAGCTCACATGAACTGCGTCATTGAGAAGAAAAAGGCTGAAGAAATTGTTGACGAGCAGTCCAAACCCCTTCCTCCACTTTTGGGAATCAACATGTCCACTGACCCTCGCTATCTGCATTTCAGCGGAGAAAGAATGGCCATCTCATGTGACTCTGGAAAAGACCATCGTCAAATGCCACCAATGCCTTTCATGGAGCCACCACCTCCACCACCCCATTTGCTCCGGTATCCACCACCACATATGCAATCCCTGCATTATGGAAACCATCATCCACAAATGGGAATTTCTTCTCCTGGAGCGTCCTCTTCATCTCCCCTCCCAATCCACATCATTGGTCCAATCCCTATCAATGGCCACCATTCTCAACAGCAACATGAGAGTTACGAAGAAGTCCCCATGGCCACTGCTTCATCGTCTCATCATCAACCCATGTCAATGATCCCAATCCTTGTATCAGCCGACGGGAATGAAATTGAGGACTTGAGTCCATTTATTTTCTCTGGACATGGAGAAAGCTCTTCGTCTGCTTCTATTCCACATCCATTCTTGATCCAGAATCATCGGGTTCCTCAACAACAACAGCAACAACACGTTCCAGTACTTACATCCGGAGAGTTCCGAGAAAGGGCGCTTCCACATCCCATTCCTATTATGCCTAGGCAACATGGCCAGCATGGTGAGTAGTTTTATTAATAACAAATTAAACTGCTAAAAACATTATTGGCTACGGCTGTCATACTACAAGGAACTGTAAAGCCCGAACTATCAACAATTTATTACGAAGCCGAAGGCTGAGTCAGGTAATTACCAACGGGAGCGCCCTATGCTGCACATGTTAAAGCTAAAATCACCTGAAAACGCAAGATGAAATTTGTGTTAGTAAACTCTGTTTGGAACGG
>Ga0210040_10000721_pt1 | contig 53254 bp, 47 predicted proteins | sample CryGeyCG12114_NA_FD_185462 | JGI IMG/M metagenome (GOLD analysis project Ga0210040, IMG submission 185462) | Groundwater microbial communities from aquifer - Crystal Geyser CG19_WC_8/21/14_NA (SPAdes) (version 2) | ecosystem: Environmental > Aquatic > Deep subsurface > Groundwater | place: USA...
GCGCGCAAACTTTGGTTGTCCCGATGTCCAAGCCTACTACTATTTTGTCGTTCTGCATATTTTTATTAGGTTATTCACAAATAATCTGATTTTCGTACTCTACATTAACTCTTTTATACTTGTCCCAACCCATCACGGGCAGCACCTCTTTATAAAAGACCATTAGCTTGTTAAACTTTTTTTCGATGTCGGTGGGCTTACCAAACTCTATGGTATGTTCCCCCACCTGCGGCAAGAAGGAAACTTTGCCCTTGCCATCAATGTACATCTGCGCTAACTGCGCTTTCCAAAACTGATCGTTCTCGATGAACTGCAGCAGAGAAAGATAAGACTGGCCGACGGAATCCTGGAAGAAACCTTTGTCAGAGGATTTCAGCAGCGCCGACTTCGTTATCGGGATTACACGAGCAGTATATCTGTCGGAGAGCGGAAGCATGTTCCCCGCTGCATCAATATATACATCCTGATCTGACCCTATAATTCTTGCAATAGGCCTTGTCTGTTTTACGCTTACATGGATATTGCCATCAAGCTCCCGGTATACTTCCGCATCCTTTACAAATTTATGCGCTTTAAGGCGGTTTTCAAGGTTTTTCAGATCTATATTTTGATTCGGCAGCCCCTCTAAATTTCTATCCCCTTCCCGGGTCAGCAGTCCGCGAACTTCTTTATCCCCAATAAAGTAATTGTTGTACTCATTATCAATATTTATTGTCACTTTTTCACAGATCTTTTCCTGCTGCCTGGATGAAGCAAATCCAGCTAAAGCACCAATTGTAACCAAGCTACAACCTGCAAAAATTAAAGATTTTATTTTACTATTCAAGCTCATATCAGCTTTTTTCTAAAAAATTTCTTATCGGCTCCACCAGCGTATCAATGTCGCCGGCGCCAATCGTAGCCAATACATCAAAATCGCCGTTTTTAAATAAATTTTCCAGGATTTCTTCTTTCGGAAGCAACTCCTTCACTCCGCAATTTGCCTGGTTCAGGATTAGTTCTGATGTAACGCCTGGCATCGGCTTCTCCCGGGCCGGATAAATGTCCAGCAGCACCAGTTCGTCGGCTTTACTCAGGCTCTCTGCAAATTCGGCTGCAAAGTCGCGGGTACGGCTAAACAGGTGCGGCTGAAAAAGCACTTTGATCCGCTTGCCCGGATACAAAGCGCGCAGCGACGTCATAAAGGCATCTATCTCTTTCGGGTGATGTGCATAATCGTCGATATATACTTTGCCCTTACCTTCATATACAAATTCAAAACGGCGCTTTACACCTGTAAACGACGCCACACCGGACCTTATACTTTGCCCCGGCACCTGCAGCACCTGCGCGGCAAGTATAGCCGCCAGCGTATTCTCAGCGTTGTGGAAGCCGGGTACGCCCAGGCGCAACGAAGCGATGTCGCCGAGCGGGCTTGATACATCAAATGCAAACCAATGGCCGTTTACGTGCAACTGCTGCACATGCGCCTGGCCCTGGTGCAGGCCATACCTGATTACATGCACGCCGGGCTGCACCTTATCGGCCAGACGAGGATCCGTATCAGCCTGCAACAGCAGGTAACCGCCGGGCTTTACCTGGCTGATAAATTGCTGATAAGTCCGTAGCATCTCCTCCTGATTGCCATAAATATCCAGATGGTCTGGATCGGCAGATGTTACGATGGCAATATCCGGAAAGAGCGTCAGAAAAGACCGATCATACTCATCGGCTTCCACCACGATAACTTCATTTTCTGTTTCACCTTTACCAATCAGCAGGTTAGAATTCAGGTTGGTAGCGATGCCGCCCAGAAAAGCAGAACAATCCACCCCGGCCTGGTGTAGCAGGTGCGTCACAATGGATGACGTGGTCGTTTTGCCATGTGTTCCCGCTACAGCCACTGTATAAGCCGCTGCTGTGATAATTCCCAGTACTTCCGAGCGCTTCCTTATCGTATAGCCCTGTGCCTTCAGGTAAGCCCACTCCTGGTGATCGGCTGGGATGGCCGGCGTGAGCACCACCAAAGTCTGCTCTTTATGCTGCAGCACCTGTTCCGGTAGCTGCGCCAGGTTATCTTCGTAATGTACCATAATCCCCTCCTGTTCCAAAGCCTTGGTCAGCGCGGTGCGGGTTTTATCATAACCCCACACCGGAAAACCCTTTGCCTTGAACCAGCGGGCAATAGCGCTCATGCCGATGCCGCCGATGCCCAGGAAGTAGATATATGTATAGTCCTCCAGTTTCACTTGATTACTTTAAGTAGCTCATTCACAATATCAGCAGCGGCATTTGGGCGCGCCATTTTAAGAATATTCCGGCTCAAGCGCTGCTGCTCCTCCGTGTCGCCAGCCAGTTGCAGCACAGTTGGCACCAGCTTTTCAGCAGCCTCAACATCGCGCACCAATATAGCCGCCTGCTGCTGCACCAGCGCATGCGCATTTTTTGTCTGATGATCTTCGGCTACATTCGGCGAAGGCACCAGCACCGCAGGTTTACCGGCCAGGCACAACTCTGAAATAGACAAAGCTCCTGCTCTGGAAATTACAACATCGGAAACAGCATAGGCTAAATCCATGCGGCTGATAAAATCAAACGCCCGGATTCCTTGCGCTTTATACTTGGCAGCCATAGCCGCTGCCTCCGGCAAAAACAGCTTGCCTGTCTGCCAGATCAGGTTATAGCCTGCCTGCACCAGTTGCGCCAGCCCTGCGGTTATACTTTGGTTAAGCGTTCTGGCGCCAAGGCTTCCGCCTATAACCAGTATTGTTTTTTTATCTCCATCTAAGCTAAAATACTGCAGCGCCTCCGCCCTTTTAGTATGGCTGTCCATGATATCGGAGCGGACTGGATTGCCGGTCAGTACTAGTTTATCAGCCGGAAAAAAAGCTTCCATGCCGGGGTAAGCTACACAGATTTTGTCGACACGCTTGCCCAGGATTTTGTTGGTGATGCCGGCATACGAATTCTGTTCCTGAATCAGGGATGGAATTTTGCGGGCAGTGGCCGCATATAGCAAAGGACCGCTGGCATAACCACCCACGCCAACTACAGCATCCGGTTTAAATTCTTTAATAATCCGGTGCGCTGCACGCACGCTGGAAAGCACTTTTAAGGGAAACGACAGGTTGTCCAGTGTCAGGCGGCGCTGCAGGCCGCTAATCCACAAACCTACAATTTTATAGCCTGCTTCCGGCACCCGCGTCATCTCCATGCGGCCTTGTGCGCCCACAAACAGGATCTCCGCTGCTGGATTTACCACCTTCAGTTGGTTAGCAATCGCTACCGCCGGATAGATGTGCCCGCCGGTGCCGCCACCGCTGATGATTACACGATATGGTTTTTGCGGGCTAAGCATTTACGGTTTTGTTGGCTTGTATTTTATCTGATGTAGCTCCCATGGCCGCGCGTGCAAACTCAGTATCGCTGCGGCTTACGCTTAGAATAATTCCAAGTGAAATACCGGTAAAAATAAGCGATGTACCACCCATACTTAAGAGCGGCAGCGGCAGACCCGTAATTGGCCCCAGACCAACGGCTACGCCCATGTTGATCAGGCCCTGCATGACGAGGCTGAAGCTGAGGCCGGCAGAAAGGAGCCCACCAAAGGCCCCGTTGCTCTTACTTACTGTAACCAGCCCGCGGTAGAGCAGCGCCAAGTATAAAAACAGCACCACCACACCCCCAATCAAACCATACTCTTCCAGAATGATAGCATAAATAAAATCAGAGTATGGATGTGGCAGGATATCGCGCTGATCGCTGTTGCCGGGACCTTTGCCCACTACTCCGCCTGTGGCAATGGCAATGTAGGACTGCTCCAGCTGAAACGCTGTTTTAGTCGGATCCATGAAATCTTCCATGCGGCTGACAGCAGTATCCAGGCGCTGACCCAACGCCAAAGCAGTGCCGCCAATAAGGCCGCCCGCTACGACCACAGCAGCTAAATATTTTACAGGCACCCGGCCAATAAACATCAGCAGCAAGCAGGTCACGAACAGGAGCACAGCAGTGGATGTGTTCGTCAGAGCAATCAAAGCGCAGATAACAATCGTCCAGCCGAAAATGGGGATCAGCGTGCGCTTGATGTCATCCAACATCTGCTGCTTTTTAGATAGCATACTGGCCAGGTATGAAATAAGGGCCAGCTTCGCCAAATCCGAGGGCTGGAATGTCTGGTTAATAACCGGAATGGTGATCCAGCGCGAGGCCTCGTTGATGTTGGAGCCGTAAAAGTAGGTAACAATCAGCAGCGGGGCCGACACCAGCAGCGCCAGCAGCGACAGCTTGGAATAATAGCGGTAATTGATTTTATGGGCCGCCCACATAAAACCGAGGCCAAGCAGAATCAGGGAGGAGTGCTTGAACAGGAAATACTCCGTATTGCCCTCCATTTTTTTATAGGCAAGGGTGCCTGTGGCAGAATATACCACGGCCACGCTTATAAGCGAGAAGATAATCACGATACCCCACAGCATCGGATCTCCTTTTAAATTTTCCTGTAACCACTTTTTCATCAGTTCGGCAAAACGGATTTAGTATTCCTGTTATTTCTTCAGCACTATTTTTTCTACAGCCTGTTTAAATTGCTGCCCCCGGTGTTCGTAATTGTTAAATAAATCAAAACTAGCGCAGGCCGGCGACAACAGCACTACATCATTGGGCTCTGCCAGTGAACGGCTCAGGCGCACGGCATACCCGATGGAGGTGGTTTCGGCGATAATCGGCACTGCTTTCCCAAAGGCCTGCTTCAATTTTTCGTTGTCTTTGCCCAGGCAGATGAGCACTTTCACCTTTTCCCGGGCCAGTTCCTGCAGCGTGCTATAATCGTTGCCTTTGTCCACGCCACCCGCTATCCATATAATCGGCTGCTTTATACCTTCCAGCGCATACCATACCGCTTCCACGTTCGTAGCTTTGGAATCGTTGATGTAGGTAACTCCCTTGGCCTCGCCAACCTGCTGCAAGCGGTGATCTGCATTCTGGAATGTTGCCAATGCCTCAGCTATGGCCTCATCCCCAATGCCCAGCAACTTGGCCACAGCCACAGCGGCCATGGTGTTGTACTGGTTATGCTTGCCAATCAGAGTCGATTTAGAAGTATCTACATTCCCTTCATAGTAAGGAATGCTTACTTTTATACTTTGCCCTTCTATGGTTACTTTGGCCTTTTCAGCGCCTTGTAACGAGAAGGGTACTGTGGTTCCTCCAAAAGCATCAGATTGAAAGGCTTTGGCAGTATGCTCATCATCCGCATTGTAGATGAAGAAATCAGCGCCGGTCATGTTTTGAGCTACGCGCAGTTTAGAGGCCGCATACTTGTCCATACTATAATCGTAGCGGTCCAGGTGATCGGGCGTGATATTGGTGAGCACGGCAATGTGCGCCTTAAACTGGTACATGTTATCCAGCTGAAAGCTGCTCAGTTCCACCACATAATAATCATACTTGTTTTCGATTACTTTCTCCGCCAGGCTCTCACCTATGTTACCGGCCAGCGCCACGTTTATACCTGCGCTGTGCAACAGGTGATAAATCAGTAGTGTGGTGGTTGTTTTGCCGTTGGTGCCGGTAATACAAATAAATTTGGCATCGGCATACCTTCCGGCAAATTCTATCTCTGAAATTATTGGAATTTCATGTTTAATGGCCTCCTGCACAATAGAAGCTTTGTTTGGAATACCGGGGCTTTTGATGATCTGCGATGCCTCCAGAATGCGCGCAAAAGTATGGGTGCCTTCTTCATAAGGAATAGCCGCTGCCTCCAGTTTGGCTTTATAAGCCTCCTTTATCCGCCCGCCATCTGACACAAACACTTCCAGCCCCTTTGCTTTTGCCAGCAAAGCAGCTCCCACACCGCTCTCTCCCGCTCCAAGTATTGCAATCTTCATTATTTGTGTTTCGTTGCTCGTTGTTGGTTAGTCGCAAACAGCTATAAACCTTTGAAATATTTAATTAGACCATTTAGCATTTACTTGCAATTTGTAACTTCAATTGATGTCTGATTAAAAGCAGGTTGCTTTACATAACCCTGATCTGAAGCGATGTAAAGCTGTGTTTCTAATTCATATAAAGATCCTCTAGCTATAAAAAATATTTGTATGGCATCTTTGGCGTGTTGTCTGCTGCAGCCTTCAGCTATATTTGATGACACCGACACAGCTGCTCTTCTCATCTGGCTTGTTAAGCCTCTTCCTTCGGAAACATCTTTGTAAGATTATAAATACTGCTTGCCAAGCTTCTGCTCTTCTTCCATACATCCAACTCCTTATAATCCATTACATCTTCCCCAAAAACGATTAACGAACAACGATCTTATCTCAGCTTCAGCGTTACCAGCGTAAAAATGGCCAGCATGATACCTACAATCCAGAACCGACCTACAATTTTAGATTCGTGGTAACCCATTTTCTGGTAGTGGTGGTGCAGCGGCGACATTTTAAAGATGCGGCGGCCTTCGCCATACTTCTTCCGTGTATATTTAAAGTAACTCACTTGCAGCATCACCGACAGGTTTTCGACCAGGAAAATGCCGCAAAGTATAGGTATGAGCAATTCTTTTCTTACTATTAAAGCCAGCACTGCAATGATACCGCCAATCGCCAAGCTGCCCGTATCGCCCATAAATACCTGCGCCGGGTACGAGTTATACCATAGGAAACCAACACACGCCCCCACAAAAGCCAGACAGAAAATAGCCAATTCGCCAGAGTTGGGAATAAACATGATGTCGAGGTAATCTGCAAAAATGGTGTTTCCGGATACATAGGTAAAGATCGCCAGCGTGGTGCCGATAATCGCCGAAGTACCTGCTGCGAGGCCATCGATACCGTCGGTGATATTGGCTCCGTTAGAAACTGCCGTTATCACCAGAATCACGAACGGAATATAGAGATAGCACGACCAGTCCCTGAAAAGCGGACCGGCAAAGGCAAAAAGGTTGCAATAATCCAGTTCGTTGTTTTTGCGGAACGGGATGGTAGTGATCATTGATTTTACATCCACAAAGTGCTTGGTAGCATTCACAGAAGAAGTGGCGCCATTCGAAAAAATATACTGGCGCACGGTTACGTCATCGGAGAAGTACAGCGTGAAACCTACAATCAGCCCCAAACCAACCTGGCCCAGAATTTTGAAGCGCCCGGCCAGGCCTTCTTTATTTTTTCTGAATACCTTGATGTAGTCGTCCAGGAAGCCGATCAGCCCCAGCCAAACGGTAGACACCAGCATCAACTGGATATATACATTGTCGAGGCGGGCGAAAAGCAGTACCGGCACCAGTATGGCCATCAGAATAATCAAGCCGCCCATGGTGGGAGTACCTTTTTTCTCCATCTGCCCTTCCAAACCCAGGTCGCGGATGCTCTCGCCTACCTGCTTGCGCTGCAGTACCTTTATCAGCCTGCCACCAAATATCATGGCAATGAGCAGCGACAGCAACGTAGCCATACCCGCCCGAAACGAGATGTACTGGAATACACCAGCCCCAAAGAGGTCGAACTTACGGTCGAGGTATGTAAAGAGGTAGTATAGCATTTAATCTAATCCGTTTTCTTTGGGCAATTTTATACTTGTCTGTTTATACTTATGTCTTTTTATTTATTTACCGAGTTGTGCAAACATCTCCTGCAGCACCTGTTTATCATCGAATGGAGATTTAATGCCTTTCACTTCCTGGTATTTTTCGTGTCCTTTGCCCGCTACCAGTATAATATCATTTGGCCCGGCTAGCATGCAGGCTGTTTTGATAGCCTCTTTCCTGTCCAGCACCGAAAGCGTTTTCTTGTAATCCAGCGGCTTCACGCCTTTCTGCATGTCCGCAAGTATGGCCTGCGGCTCCTCGAAGCGCGGATTATCTGATGTAAGTATAACTTTGTCGCTGAACCGGCAGGCGATATCGGCCATCAGGGGTCGTTTGGCGGCATCGCGGTTGCCGCCGCAGCCTACCAACGTAATCACTTTTTGGTTCGGATTGCGGATGTCTTTTATTGTGAGGAGCACGTTCTCCAGCGCATCCGGCGTATGGGCATAATCCACGATACCTGTTATCTGCGTATCAGAAACGATGTAATCGAAGCGGCCGGCAGCGGAGTTAAGACTAGAAAGTACTGTCAGCGCCTCTGCCGGATCTTCGTCCAGCAACACGGCTACGCCATAAGCTCCCAGCAGATTATAAGCATTAAAAGCGCCAATCAGTTTACACCAGATTTCCTGCCCGTTTACTTCCAGGTGCAGCCCCTGCAAGGTATTTTCGATGATGCGTGCTTTGAAATTCGCCATTTTGCGCAGCGCGAAATAATGCACTTCAGCTTTGGTGTTTTGTACCATTACCGGTCCGCGCTTATCATCTGCATTGATAAGGGCAAAAGCGCTTTCCGGCAACATATCAAAAAAAGACTTCTTCGCTTTAATGTACGCATCAAACGTCTGGTGATAATCCAGATGATCGTGTGTAATATTGGTAAAAACGCCGCCGGCAAAAGTCAGCCCTGCCACACGCTGCTGCACCATAGCATGCGAGCTTACTTCTATAAAACAGTGCGTGCAGCCGGCTTTAAACATTTGCGCCAGCAGGGCATTTAAAGTCAGCGCATCAGGTGTGGTGTGGGTGGCGGGAATTATCTCCTCATCTATTTGATTTTGCACGGTAGAGAGCAACCCTGCATGATAGCCCAGTTCCCGGAACAGCTTGTGCAGCAGCGTAACCGAAGTTGTTTTGCCGTTGGTTCCTGTCACGCCTATTAAATGCAGCTTCCGGGATGGATGGTCATAAAAGGCCGAGGCCATTTTACCTAGCGCTTCACCTGAATCCGGCACTACCACATACGTTACACCCGTCGCCGGTTCCGCAGGCAATACTTCGCAAATTACAGCGGCGGCATTGGCCGATACGGCCTTAGCTATATAATCATGCCCGTCGGCCTGCACGCCACGTACCGCTACAAAAGCTACCCTTTCCCGCACCTGGCGCGAATCAAAAGTAATTGCCTCCACAGCCACATCCAGCAAACCTTTGGTGTTCAGGATTTTTACTTCTTGTAGTATGTTTTGCAGCAGCTGCATCAGCTCATTATAATTTTTATCTGTTTTACTTCATTGATAACGGTTCCCGGCTCCAGCGATTGCTTTTGTACGCGTTTGCCTACGCCCTCCACTTTTACCTCCAGGTGCTGGTTGCCTAATATGTACAGGGCATCGCGCAGCGTAAGACCGGTTACGTCCGGCACCTGGCCGCCCATCACCGGGTTTGGTTTAAAATCGAGCGAGCGTTTTGCCGCTTTCACCTTCACCCATTCCTCGTCGTTGCCCTGCGGATGGTTGCTGATGCCTATTTTGTTGCATATCAGTCTCAAATCGTCAAAGCTTCCGGCTTCCACGTCCGGCAGGCTTTCTTTGTCAGGAATCATGCGCTCCTGCAGGGATTTATGCATGGCCAAATCGCGCGCATAAGCTTTGTCGGCTACTTCTTTAAACACAGGAGCTGCCACATCGCCGCCATACACGTTCACACCTTTCGGATCATCGATGATTACAATGCAGCTATACTTGGGATTTTCGGCTGGAAAGTAACCGGCAAAGGAAGCAGAGTAAGCCCGTATGTAGTGGCCATCCTTCACTTTCTTGGCGGTGCCGGTTTTGCCGGCCACTTTATAGTCTGCACTCAGGATATTTTTTGCTGTGCCCTGCGCTACCACGCCTTCCATCATCGCTTTCAGCTTTTTCAGCGTTTCGTCGGAACATACTTTGTCGACTAACACACGCGTTTTAAAGGCCTGGATTACGTTGTCTGCCTTGCTGATTTCCTTCACGATAATAGGCTGTATCTTCACCCCGTTGTTGGCCACAGCATTGTAAAAAGCCAGCGTCTGCAGCGGTGATATTTTCAGTTCGTATCCGATGCCCATGGAGGTAAGTGTGGTGCCATACCAGGTGCGGTCGCTGGGGCTTTTCATAAACGGCCGCGCCTCTCCTTCCATCTGGAAACCGAGGGTATTATCCAGGCCGAACTTATGCAGGTAGTCTACATAAGCTTGCGGATTGTTGCCGAAGGTTTTCTCCATCAGTTTGGCCACCCCGATGTTCGAAGATTTTTCAAAAACCTGCTGCACGGTTATTTTGCCATTGCCACCATGCTTGGAGTCGCTCATGGTCGTGTTTTTAATGCGGTAGGTGCCTTTCCCTGTGTCCACGGTATCGGTCAGGCTCAGGTTGTTGTTGGTATACTCAAACATGGCCATCATAGAAGCCAGTTTAAAGGTAGAGCCGGGTTCGGTGCGGCCCTGGCTGCCCACAGCATAGTTGTAGTCCTCAATGTAACCGCCGGTGGTTTTACCCAAATTCACTATGGCTTTTATCTCCCCGGTCTTTACTTCCATCAATATCACACAACCATGATCGGCATCTGTTTTTTCCAGCGTTTTGTACAGGGCGTTTTCCGCCACGTCCTGCAGGTTGATATCTATGGTCGTTGTGATGTCGTAGCCGTGCTGTGGCTGCACCTCGGTGCCATCATAAATAGGTTTGTTGCCGCCGGCCATGCGCTCAAACAATGCCTCTCCGTCTGTACCGGCCAGGTTGTTGTTGAAGCTGTACTCCAGCCCAGCACCGTTCTTGTCTTCGTTAATGAAACCGATGGTGCGATCTGCCAGCATTCCAAAAGGTTTAAATCGTTTCTCTACCTTCTCGAAAATGACCCCGCCCTTGTTTTTGCCTGCCCGGAAAATGGGCCAATGGGCCATCATTTTTTTTGCCTGGTAATCTATCTGGCGGCTGTTGAGGCGGATGTAGCGCCGGCCGGCGTGGCGGGCATTCTTTATCTTGCGTCGGTAATAATCCTCAGATCTGTCTTTGTAGTAGCGCGCCAGCAGCAGCGACAGTGAATCTATACCGGCATTAAAAGCTTCGGCGTCGGTTACTGTCGGGTCAAAAGCAACACGGTAAAAGGGCAGTGAGGTAGCTAGTATACTTTCGTTGTCGGAGTAGATGTTGCCGCGCGTGGCAAATACCGGCTGGTAATGGATGCGTCGCTCTTTGGATATCTTTTTCCACTTGGCGCCATCCATAAATTGGATGCGTACCACTTTATACACAATGGCACACGCAAAAAGGCAGATAGCCAGAAAAGCTATCCGCACCCGCAGCAGTATGGACTTTTTAATATTCATCTGCCGGCACGTTTACCTGGTAAGGAGGAGAAGAGCTTTCGATTAAGCCGAGCGGCGCCACATTGCGTGCTACCTCCGACTGCTTGCTGGCCTCCATATAATCTGATTTGAGTGTCGTATAATCGGCGCGCAGATCTTCCGTCTCTACTTTTACTTTGTCAATCTTGCGGATGGTCTTTTCGGCAAAGTGGGTGTTGCCGATATAGAAAAGGGTGATTCCTGTCAGGAACAGGACGTGCGGCATATACCTGAGCGGCACGCCTTGCTCAAACAGGAAATCAATGTTGGCATACTTGTCGAGCAGAGAGAATAAACTGAAGCCTCTGGCTTTTGGCCGCGGTGGTTGCGGCGCTTTTACCTCTGGCTTCACACGCACCGCATTTTGCCTGGGTGCGCTCGGTTTTTTCGTCATGAGGTTCGTCGCCATACTTACGCTTGTTTTAGCTAATAGATCAGCTGTTTATTTATCAATCATTCTTTTCTCTTTTCACTGCTACTCTCAGTTTAGCACTTCTGGAGCGGCTGTTGTCCAGCAGTTCCTGTTCTGATGGTACTATTGGTTTGCGCGTCACGGCATCCAGTGGTTTGCGTTCGTTGCCGAACAGGTCTTTCTCCACTTCTCCGAAAAACTTGCCTTTGGCGATGAAGTTTTTCACCAGTCTGTCTTCCAGAGAGTGATAAGCTATTACAACCAGCCGTCCGCCAGGCTTCAGCACTTCTGTTGCCTGTTCCAGCATTTCCTCCAGCGCCTTCATCTCGTCGTTCACTTCGATGCGGAGCGCCTGAAACACCTGCGCCAGGTACTTGTTTTCTTTGCCTTTCGGTGTGCAGGAACTGATGCCTTGCTTGAAGTCACTTATCGTTTCAAACGGCTGCCGGGCCCGTTTCTCTACAATCGTTCTGGCCAGCGTTTTAGCATTCTTCACTTCGCCATACATCCCGAAGATGCGGTGCAACTGCTCCTCTGAATATGTTTCCAGCACCTCTTTAGCCGTAATGCCGGCCTCCGGGTTCATGCGCATATCCAGCGGCCCATCGAAGCGGGTAGAAAACCCACGTTCCGGCACATTAAACTGATGTGATGAAACACCCAAATCTGCCAGAACTCCATCTACCTGCTTTATACCATAAAGGCGCAAGTACTTTTTGAGGTCGCGAAAATTGGCACGTACAAACTCGAAGTTTGAGCCTGCCAGCTTGCCGGACTGTTCTTCTGCATCCCGATCCTGATCAAAACCATACAGCTTACCGGTTGTAAGTTTGCTCACTATTAATGCTGCGTGGCCGCCTCCGCCAAATGTTACATCCACATACACGCCATCCGGCTTAATGCCCATGGCCTCAACCGACTCCTGCAGCAATACCGGGCGATGGTATTCCATTATATCAGTGGCTCCCCGGCCGGTTTATCACCCAAAAACTTCTGGGCCAACTGCGAAAAATCCTGCTGATCCTTAATCAGGAACTCCTCATACTTGTCCGGATTCCATATTTCTACCCGGTTGCCGAGCCCGACCACAATAGCTTCTTTTTCCAAGTCTGCAAAGCGCGCCATCGTCTTCGGCACGATAAATCGGCCTGTCCCGTCCAGTTCAATCTCGGTGTTGCCACGGAAGAAGTTACGCTGAAACTTGCGGTACTCTTCGTTAAACTCGTTCAGACTGGCCACTTTGTCGTAAATCACCTTCCACTCCGCTTTCGGGTATAGCACCAGGCACGGCTCAAAACCTCGCATCAGCACCACATGATTACCCGACTCCTCCGGCAGGTTGGTTTTTATCTTTGCAGGTAAAACCAGCCTTCCCTTCGGATCAATCTTGCATTCATATTCGCCGGAGAGGAAATTCATGCTATTGGGCTTTTGTCCGTATGGATTTCGGTGTCTACAAATGTAGCGATTCAATAAAACTCAGCAACCACAATCTACCACTTTTTACCACTTTGTGGATAAATTATGGTTATCCACCCCACTTATCCACATTATCCACACAACACGCACTTATTTTTGGGTATAAGTTTTTTTGCTTCAAACAGATTCTTTGCTTATACTACGATCCGTGATAAATTTAAACTACTGACAATCAATGGCATACATCTATTTACGAATTAATTACTTTATGTCGGGCAAATGTCTGTAGCGAGGGTAGTATAAAGTGGTAAAAGTGGGGCAAAGTGGCATGTATTCCCGAGTGGCAGCCTGAAAGTGGTAAAATTTGTTCGTAAAAAGCCGCTGACTGACTTGTGCATCTTAAACTTAACGGCAACAAAAAAGGGAGCTTTCCAGCTCCCTTAACGGATTCGTTTTTCAGGATTTAAATCATACAAGCAGGTATAACTCCCGCACAAATAAGCAGTTTACGGTACAGGTGCAACAGCGCTTTTAAATAAAGGCAAAGGAGATTTTAAGCTTAAAGTATAGCTATAGTTTCAGACTGTTCTGCATCTTTTAAAGCTATAAACAGCTGTAAATCAAATAGAACATTGCATTATTTAGTTTTGTATAACTGCCACCAGGGCAAGTATGGCTTGTCGTGATGCTCGTAATGGTAGCCAAAAAAATAGCAACTCAGGAAAGCCCATAAATGATTTGTTGGCAGTGTAGTGGACTTGTGTTTGTTGTCAGGTGCATGTTCGCCACGATGCGGCTGGTAAGTACCAAAGTAGAAAAGCTGAAAAGTGGCTAGTATGGCCGGCAGCATCCAGAACAGGACAACGTTCTCTAAAGGGAAGTATAGCTTGAGCACGTTGAAAGTGATAGCCATCAGCAGCAGCTGCAACCAGGTAATATACTGCTTCAGAAAACTAAGGTACCAGGCCGCAAAAGAACCGCCGTGGAAGTCCGGGTCCAGTTCGGTAGCTACATGGCGGTGATGTTGGTGATGGCGTGGCAGCAGCCGCGGATACCAGTTATAAGCAAAAAGAAAAGCCGTTACCGTTCCTATACTTTTATTGAGTGCAGGTCTGCCGGGCGCTACCACGCCATGCATGGCATCATGCGCTGTAATAAACAGGCCGGTATATAAATGCATCTGCAGCAGCACAAACAGGTAAGTCAGCGGAGCAGCAAAATCCACTGAAAAAGAAGAAAGCAGGTAGATGAGCAGCCCCAGCCAGCAGGCAACTATAACCGCTGCCATGATGATGCCCCTGTTGTCTTTCCTGCTAATCATATATAGATTTAATATGAATGATGCTTTTGTGTGATTTCTACCACTTATGCTTCAGACGCTTACAGGAGTTGCGCACGTTGTAAGATTCTGGTAAAGGATAAACCAACTTTTACTGCATCAGGTTTATATTCCTGTTTTGTTGCTAGAGATTGACAAACAACCGTTCAACATCAAGCTATACTTCTCTCAGGCTTCAGCAATGCGTCGCGCACTTCTTCCATCAGCCACAAGGGGGTGGATGTAGCCCCGCAGATACCTACTGAATCGCCGTGGCTAAACCATTGGGCCTGTAGTTCCTCAACCTTCGAGACAAAAAAAGTAGCCGGGTTCGTAGCTTTACATACTTCATACAGCACTTTGCCATTTGACGACTTGGTGCCGGATACAAAGATAACTTTATCAAAATTAGCGGCAAATTTGCGGAGGTCTTTGTCGCGGTTAGATACCTGACGGCAGATGGTATCATTGGCAGACACCTCGTACCCTTTCTCCTCCAACCTGCTTTTTATACTATAAAAGCTGTTGGTACTTTTAGTAGTCTGGCTATAGAGTGTGATTTTGGGCGGCAGGTCGTGCTGTAGCAACTCGTCCATACTTTCGAATACCACCGCCTGGTTACCTGTCTGGCCCAGCAGGCCCAGCACCTCTGCATGGCCGTGTTTGCCATAGATAAAAATCTGCTCGCTTTTATCGAAGGAAGTTTTAATACGATTCTGCAGTTTCAGCACCACGGGGCAGGAAGCATCAATCAGGATCAGGTTATTTTTCAGGGCTGTCTGGTAGGTTTCGGGCGGCTCGCCGTGCGCCCGAATCAATACGGTTTCATTTTGCAAAACACTAAATTCCTGGTGATTGATAATGCGCAGGCCGCGTTGCTGCAGGCGTGCCACTTCTTCGTCGTTGTGCACTATATCACCCAGGCAATACAAATACCCCTGCTCCGCAAGTATATCTTCTGCCATTTGGATGGCATAGACCACGCCGAAGCAGAAGCCGGAATTAGTATCGATGGTGACTTGCAGGCTTTTCATATAGTTTATACAACTACAGGCTCGTATTGTTTCACGGCTTTCCGCTTCCGCAAACCTTCATATACCGATAAAGTCAGCAGCAACATCAGCATGGAGTACATAGTGTCCTCAAAGGGGATGGTGCCAATGCGCAGGCTTAAATTATAAGAATTGTTATACCATACCACCGGCAGGTAGGTAAGCACACCGTTTACGAGTAGAAACGGCACCAGATGAACCAGGTAAGCCAGGTAAAACCGACCTAGAAGGTTGCTGCCAAAATACCGCAGATGCACCAGCAGCATGAGGGTTAGCAGCACAAATGTAACAGAAGTATACAGGCGGCCAATATTGAAGACAGCAACCAGCGGCAGCACCAGCATCAGCAACAAAGTGAAGCCCCGGGCATAAGGCTGCAGCAGGTTTTTAGAGATATATGTGTTCAGCACCTCATAAATAAAAACGCAAGCATAAGGCACGGTAATAAAGAAAAGAATTTCTTCGAGCGGAAGGTTGAACAGGTATAAACCAAGCAGATATTTCTCGTTGAAACCCCACACGCCTATCCTGGTAAAAAAGGAATCCCATATTATAAAAAACAGCGCATTGGCAAGTATAGCCGGAAAAAGCGCTGGCCATTTTTTATAGAATGCCACTTTCCTGTCGAATGAGAGCAGCACCGGAAACAGGATAGTGAAGATATTCAGGTATAGGTAGATATACATCGTTTCAGTTTGAGATGGGCAAATCTTAAAGATGTGGAGATCTGAAAATTTGAAAATGATTCAAAGCTCTTTCCCAAGTTCATACTTGCCGGAGGCGAACCAGAGCAATAACACTATACCCATACCTGGCCTCAACCTTCTACTTATAATCTCTTTAAATGCTGATATTTCGCAGGATTTCTTTCTCCTCTTCTGTGCAATGGTCTTTAGAAAGCATGAAATCGCGCATAGTGCGGGCCAGCCCCTCCGATAGCCCAGAATTTGGGTATTCCTGCAAACTACTGATAATAATGCGTTTGTCTTCCGCTACATGTTCACTCAGGTTTAAATAACGCGGCACGTAATGCTCCACAGTAAAGCGCAGAAACCTGATTTCAGATTGTTTTTTATCCCGCTTCACAGCCTCCTGAAACATAGCAGAGGCAGTTTTGAGATGCTTAAGCTTGCTGTATGGGTTCCAGACATACTTGGCCATCACCGCCACCGATGCCGCCTGGTAAGCCTTAATCAACGGATCTTTTCCATCATAGGAGCTCATCTCCTTATTAAACTCTATCGCTGTAGCTTCGTCTATACTTGCTTTTTGATACTTCAGGCGCAACTCGTTAATGCTGAATCTGGCCGTATCGCCTGCCCAGGCGCTTGCCACCACAAAAAAGAGCAATACCAGTAGATAATATTTTGTCATTTAAATTGCGTTAAGTCTGTACCTGAGATACGAGCTGAGCAGGAGTGCCAGCTTTTTATTGTCAGGTACTCTTACGCGCTCTGTTAAGATGTAGGTTGCCGGCAAGCTCTGTATTTTCCGGAAAAGCTTCAGATAATACACATACGCCAGGTATACACCCATGCGGGCCGTGCGGGGCAACGCCATTATGCCAACATAAGCATCGTCAAAATCATTCATAATGTCTGCTTCTATCGCTGCCTTGCTGTTGTTGTTAAAGCTTTTATAGTCTACCTGCGGGAAGTATACCCTGCCCCGTTCATCAAAGTCGCTGCGCATATCGCGCAGAAAATTCACTTTTTGAAAGGCAGCTCCCAAGCTGCAGGCTGGATTTTTAAGACGCTTAAACATCTCTGAATCATCTTTACAAAACACTTTGAGGCACATCAGCCCCACCACTTCCGCCGAGCCGTAAATATACTCGCTGTACAGAGAGCTATCATATAGCTGTTCATCCAGGTCCATTTCCATACTTTTCAGGAACGCCTCAATGTAAGATGTGTCGATACTGTATTCTTTTACCACCCACTGAAAAGCATGCAGCACAGGATTCAGGCTGATGCCACTTTCAATAGCTTCAAAGGTCTGGCGCCTGAAATCAGCCAGCAGTTTACGCTTGTCGTAGTCATGGAAGGTATCTACAATTTCATCAGCGCAGCGCACAAAACCGTAGATTGCGTAAATAGGGGCATGAAATTTATGATGCAGCGTTTTAATGCCCAGCGTAAAAGAAGTGCTATAAGCCTGCGTGATAACTTTGCTGCATTTAAGACACGTTTCTCTGAATAACTCCATGCACGTTCAGGTTTGAATATTTATACGTTAGCTGTCATCGGTACAGCATATTCTTTTGCAATTTCCTTCGCTACTACCTGTCCCGAAATAAGCGACGGCGGTACGCCTGGCCCGGGCACTGTAAGCTGCCCCGTATAAAACAGGTTATGTACTTTCCTGCTCTTCAAACTCGGTTTCAGCAAGGCAGTTTGCATGAGTGTGTTGGCCAGACCATAGGCATTGCCTTTAAAAGCATTATAATCTTCTATAAAATCCTGATGCGCGTAGCCGCGCTTGTATACCACAGCAGAGCGAATTTCCTGCTTCGTGAGATGCTCCAGCCTGTCCATCACCAGGTTATAGTAATGTTCTCTTATTTTTTCGGTATCCTCCAAGCCGGGGGCAACCGGTATAAGTATGAACAGGTTTTCACATCCTTCAGGAGCAACACCTGCGTCGGTTACCGAGGACACGCATACATAAAACAGCGGCTTGGCAGGCCATTTAGGATCAGTATAAATTTCTTGGGCGTGCGGCCCGAACGGTTCATCAAAAAACAGATTATGGTGCTGCAGATTTTGCAGGCGCTTATTTACGCCAAGGTAAAATATCAAGGACGAGGGCGCCATTACCCGCTTCTTCCAATAAGTATCGGAGTAACTTCTGTATTCGCCCGTTAGCAACTTTTTTTCTACATGATGATAATCAGCACTGGCCACCACCACATCTGCCGCAAAGGAGCTGCTTGCTGTCACCACGTTGCGCGCCATCCCCTCCTGCACTTCTATCTGCCGCACCTCCTGATTATACAAAATCTTCACGCCTTTTTCCTCTGCCAGCTGCACCATACCTTCCACAATCTTATACATGCCGCCCATCGGGTACCAGGTGCCCAGGCTAATGTCGGCGTAGTTCATCAGGCTGTAAAGTGCCGGCGTGTTTTCGGGCAAGGCTCCCAAAAACAAAATCGGAAACTCCATCAGCTTGATAATTTTATCGTGTTTAAAAAAACGGCGGATGTGTTTATGAAACGACTGGAAAACATCCATGCGCAGCACATCCAGCAGCAGCTTCGGGCTCAAAAACTCTGTTACCGAACGGCCAGGCTTGTAAACAAGCTTGTTTATACCTACTTCATACTTGTAAGCGGCCTGCTCCAGAAACTTATCCAGCTGCTGCGCACTGCCCTGCTCCATACTTTCAAAAAGCTTACGCAGTTCGTCCATAGATGCCGGCACCTGCATAAAATCATTATCGCCAAATATAATCGTGTAAGATGGGTCTAAGCGCTCCAGTTGAAAGTATTCTGACGTGGATTTGCCAAAACGATTAAAGTATGATTCGAACACATCGGGCATCCAGTACCAGCTAGGCCCCATGTCGAATGTAAAACCTGCTTCCGTAAAACTTCTGGCCCGCCCGCCTGGCGTCGCGTTCTTTTCCAGAACGGTTACATCGTAGCCGTTGTCGACAAGGCACGTGGCCGCAGACAAGCCTGAAAAACCTGAGCCAATTACAATTACTTTGGTTTGCGCCATAGCGGAAGTTAGTGATTTCGGGTTAAAAACTATGCCTCCTGTTGGTATACCTTCAGCATCTGCTTCAGCTCTTTGCGCGCAATGTGGATACGATTCTTAACGGTACCAATCGGAATCTGCAGTTTATCGGCAATTTCCAGGTACTTATACCCCACATAATACATCATAAAAGGCGTGCGGTGCTCTTCGTTCAGGCTGGCAATGGCCTTGTCGATGTCGCTCATCACGAAAGTAGATGTGCCTTTATTTTGGGTAATGTAGTTTTCGTCGGTGTTAAGATACTGCAGGTATTCAGCACTGTCGATGTTGCTGCTGCGCTTGGTTATTTTGTTGTAGTTGTTGATGAAGGTGTTTCGCATAATCGTGTACAACCAAGCTTTTAAATTGGTGCCGGCCTTAAATTTGTCACGGTTATTTAGCGCCTTCAGAAGTGTTTCCTGCACCAGATCTTTGGCGTCATCAGCATCGCGGGTCAATTTCATTGCAACTGGCCGCAAGGACTGCGATACCCCCTGCACAAGATTTGTAAATTCGATAGCAGTCATTTTGTTTATAGTTTGATGTAAAACCATAAACAAATATACGAATCAAAAAGGTAAAGATTTACTTTTGTGTAATATATTTTTCAAAACATTCAACAAAAAGGACAAACAGCAGTATTTGCCCTGCAAACAACTTGCTTCAGCCTCTTTACAGCAGTTTATATAGGCAATCTGCTCCTGCACAAGGCAGATTAATCATGAAATCAAAATTGGAAAAGAGAAATGCTTACCTCTGGATATGCTCGGGCCGCCTGAACATGTCTACAAACGAGCGCATGTAATCCAGCCGCCGCACATTGTCGGGGAAAATCAGGAAATCATACTGTACCTGTAATCCATAAACATAGATCTGGCAATCGGGAAAGCGCACGGAAAGCCTGTTGATGTAATCCTGCACCTGATCGCGCTCCGGGGCGGAAGTCATTACAGTACAGATAAAATCAGGCTGGCATTGCTTATAGGTCAGTTCTAGGTCTTCGAAAGGAAGATTCTGGCTCAGGTATGTTACATGCAGGTTGTGCAGCCTGAGCGTATAATTCATGTATAGCAACGCCAGTTCATGCAGCTCACCGGCGGGTAGATACAACAGGTAAGTTGGTGATCCCTGTTGCCTGCGCACCACCTGGCCATCTATTGCCACAATAATTTTTTGTCGGATAAGGTTACTGACGAAATGCTCGTGCGCCGGGCTGATATTTCCCGTTTGCCACAAAACACCGATTTTATTCAGAAAAGGATAAATCACCTCGTGCATCATCTCCTCAAAACCCATCTGCAAAGTAGCCGTTGATATTGCTTTGTCGAATTTATCCTCGTTCATATCCACCATGGCTGATATCAACAGGTTGATGTGATGGGAATATGCACAGGGAGAATCGCAAAGTTGCTGCACCGTTTGCTGTATCTGCTCAGGCGCCATTTCAGCTATTTTCGAGATTTTATAGCCTCGATCGTTCAGCAAAGAAATATTGAGCAGGCTTTTCAGGTCCTCATCGCTGTAATACCGGATATTGGTGCACGTCCGTTGTGGGCAAAGGATGTTGTAGCGCTGCTCCCACACACGTATGGTGTGCGCCTTTATTCCCGATAGTTGTTCCAGTTCCTTAATGGTGTATTGCGCCACTTTCTTCCTTTTGCTGTTTTTTTACAATATTATTTGCTGCTATAAAATACTTTTTATGCACCCACAGCATTCCGAATGACTGGGAGCCACACCTGCCATGCGTTTTGTGGTGTACTTTATGGCCCATGTTTAACGCTTTAAGATAAACGTTAGACGTTTTGCCAAACAACTTTATCCTGCGGTGGATAAAAACATCATGAATCAGAAAGTATAGTATACCATAAAAAGTAATGCCTGCTCCTACCCAGAACCTATAGTCTAGCGATTCGCTGCCGAATACAAAAAAGAGCATTGCCAGCGTGCCGTAGTAGGCAAAAAACAAGTCATTCAGCTCAAAAGCATGATTATGGCGCGTGTGGTGCGACTTATGCAGGAACCACAAAAAACCATGCAGCACATACTTGTGCATAGCCCATGCTACGCCTTCCATTGCCACAAATGTCAGAAGCATAATTCCTACGCCTGTCATCATACTCAATGAACAGCAAGTTTAACAAATGGTTTAGATTATTAAACAGAATTTACCAGACCTGGGGCTCTTTATTTAGAAAAGCGGCAATACCGCGCTGGCAATCTTCGCTGCCACGGGCCACAGCATTCATCTCGGAAGCATAATTTAAGCCCTCTTCCAGGCTCATTTCCTGCACGCGCGCAATCATCTCCTTAGTCACTTCCATCGACTGGCGGGAGTTTTCGGTGCATAACTTTAATGCGAAAGCAAAAACGCTCTTTTCCAGTTCTTCAGCGGGTACTACAAAGTTAACCAATCCGAAGCGCTCCGCCTCCGCTGCTGAAATCAAATCGCCGGTCAGCAGCAGTTGCTTGGCCCTCGACTCTCCTATCTTACGCAGCAGAAACACTTTTACGATAGCAGGTATAAACCCTATTTTCACTTCGGTATAGCCGAACTTCGCCTCCGGCACTGTAAAACCGATATCGCAAATAGCAGCCAGCCCGCAGCCACCGGCTATGGCATGACCGTGAATCTGAGCAATCACTACTTTCTTTAAAGTATAAATCAGCCGAAAAAGCTCCATTAGGTGCCCGGAGTCTAGCAGGTTCTCGTGGTACTCGTTTTCCTGTAGTTGCTGAAGGTATTCCAAATCTGCCCCGGCACAGAAAACGTTGCCTTCGGCACGCAATACAATTACTTTACAGGTATCGTCGTCTTCGGCGTAGGCAAAAGCACGCTTCAGTTCCAATACTACTTCATAATTCAGGGCATTCCTTTTTTCAGGACGGGCCAGGGTAATGTAGCCTACGCGCTCCTGCACATGATATTTCACGTAGGCAGTGGCATGCGCTTGTGTTGGGTTAAATATAGTAGCCATGATGGTATGTTTTAGTATAGATACGCTGCACGAAAGGCAGCTGGTTTTCAAATATACGATTCGTAAGCACAATGCCTGGTTTAAATGCAGCAAATAATGCTCCATAATTCGGCTAGCCTGTCTGAATTAAAATTAAAGTATTTGAAGATGAACAGGATTATACTTTAGATTTTCTTTGTAAACTATGCAGCAGACACTTAAGCCATGTGTATAATTTGAGACTCCACTGTCCGAGCGTTCAGCGAGTTTGGAGGGTCTTGATTCTTTTGCTTACTTTTCTTATCAAGAAGAAAAGTAAGGCCACGCCGGCGAGGCGAAAGCTAAATAAATAACTTGTAGCTGAAGTATAACAGTAAGCCTGGATTCAGGCACTTTAATTAGTTTATTCCAATATGTTGCCGCTACCTCAAACTTGGGGTAGTGGAGACACGGGCTGCAAGCCCGCGCCAGCGCAGGAACTAAAGTAAAGCATAATCAAGGCCATCCGTAAATCATGATTCTGGCTTCTTTGCAACCATACCTTATTTTTAGCCGTTTTAAAATACATTTGCTAACGAACGTTAGGTTGCTTACATTTGTTATTATACTATGGAAGAAGCCGTATTAAGCCGCAAACAGCAAATCGAATCAACTGCCACCAGCCTATTTAAATCAAAAGGTTTCTCGGCTACGTCGATGCGCGACCTTGCGAATGCATTGGGGATTGAAGCGGCCAGTATTTACTCGCACATCAAATCAAAAGAGGAAATTCTGCAACGAGTATGTTTCCGGATGGCAAATGAATTTTTTGAGGCGCTTGATGCAGCCGACGCACCTGAAGCTACTGCGACTGAAAAGCTGCGCCGTGCCATACACGCACACGTGCAGGTGCTGACGCAAAATACAGCCGCCTCGGCGGTTTTTCTGCATGAGTGGCGCCACCTGAGTGAGCCTTTTCACAGCACTTTCCTGGCTCTCCGCGACAAGTATGAGGCCCATTTCCGGGAAATTATCCGGTCAGGTATACAAAGCGCAGAGTTTACTGTACCTGACGAAAAGTTTGCAGCCCTTACCATCCTTTCCAGCCTCAACTGGATTCATACTTGGTACAAGCCGGAAGGCAAAATGACACCAACTGAAATTGCCGATAACCTGTCGGAAATGCTGCTAAACGGACTCAAAGACAAACTTACTACACGCCCAACAAACTAATTGCTGCGCCGGCAACAGTACGGCACCTTATAAGAACTTTAAAACCACGATTATTATGTACGGAGGAGGAAACGTTTTCGAAGCTACTAAATTCGATGACCTGCAGACAGAAGATCCTGCAAAGTTAGCTGAGTTTGAAGCGCGCATCGCCCGGGGCGAAAAAATAGAGCCAAACGACTGGATGCCGCAACTATACCGCAAGCAACTCATTCGCATGATTGAGCAGCACGCGCATTCCGAAATTATCGGTGCACTGCCCGAAGGCACCTGGATTACGCGCGCACCCGGTTTCCGCCGAAAAATGGCGCAGATGGCCAAGGTGCAGGACGAAGTAGGCCACGCCCAACTATTATACTCGGCTGCCGAAACGTTGGGTAAATCGCGCGAGCAGATGCTCACCGATCTCATCAACGGCAAATCCAAATACTCTAACGTTTTTAACTACCCGGCTTTTACCTGGGCCGACTCCAATATCATTTCCTGGCTGATTGATGCGGGCGCGATTGTAAACCAGATGGCCAACGCCAAAGGCTCCTACGGCCCTTATTCGCGCGCCCTGGAAAGAATTTGCGCAGAAGAAGCTTTCCATCTGAAGTATGGCCACGATGCGGTGGTACACCTGGCAACCGGCACACCCAAGCAACGCGAAATGGTACAGGCCGCCCTTAACCGCTGGTGGCCGCCCATCATGACATTCTTCGGACCGTCGGATAAAATGAGCACGCACACCGAAACGCTGATGCGCTGGAAAGTAAAAATGGCCTCCAACGACGATTGTCGCCAGCAGTTCCTGGACATGTATGTACCTAAAATCTGGGAACTCGGCCTCACGGTACCAGACCCAAATCTGAAGAAAAACGCCGAAATCGGTCAGTGGGCATACACCGAGCCGGATTGGGATGAGTTTAAGCGCGTAATAAACGGCGATGGCCCCTGCAACGCCGAGCGCCTGGCTGTGCGCCGTACCGCCGAAGAACGCGGCGCCTGGGTGCGCCACGCCCTCCTCAATCCAAAAGCGAAATATGTTCGTCCACTGGCGTAGCCAATGACAAATTAGAAATTCAAAATTATGAATTAGAAATTGATTTGGTGTGAGAATAGAATCTGAGCCACCCATTTCTAATTTCTAATTTTTAATTCATAATTAAAGAATATGAGCCTGAAGTCATTAGACCCAAGAGTAACCCGACTGCATCTGCCCGACGGAGATGTGCTTCCAATGGTGGAAAAGCCTGTGTTGGATCAGTTTGAAACTTATGAGGTTTTCCATCAGAAAAAAGAAGGCACGGCCCATACCTATGCGGGACCGGTACACGCGCCCAACGAGGATGTGGCTTTTCTTTTTGCAAAGGAGCAGTATAGCCGCCGTTTTACGTGCATAAGCCTGTGGGTGGTACGCACCGAAAATATCCAGGTAACGCCCTATGTCAACGATGGAGAGAATGTTTACGACATGCTGCGCGCAGAGGCACCTGCCGTAGGGAGCGAACAGCCAGAACCTTACGAAATTTTTCACCTGAAGAAACGCGGCAAAGCGCATATGCATGCAGGCCGTGTGATGGCTACTTCTTACCAGGAAGCCCTGCAGGAAGCAAAAAACCAGTTTGGCGATAAAGCTCCTATTGTAAATGTATGGGTGGTGAAGTCGAAAGATGTGCTCCAATCTGCCGATGACGACAAGGACATGTGGGCCACCACGCCCGACAAAAAATACCGCGAAGCCATTGCCTATAAGGTGATGGACAAAATCACGAAGTATAAAGAAGATAACAAAAACACCCCTGCCTGATGAACGAGTTAGCTCTGAAAGACCTGTTATACAAACTGGCCGATGACCAGCTCATACTTGGCCACCGCAACTCCGAGTGGACCGGCTTCGGCCCCATACTGGAAGAAGACATTGCATTTTCGTCGATGGCGCAGGACAAAATCGGCCACAGCCTGACCTTTTATAGTTTACTGCACGAACTCGGAGAAGCAGAGCCGGACACAATGGCCTTTACCCGCAACGCCAGCCAGTTCCACAACAGCCAGTTAGTCGAGCTGCCCAACGGCGAGTATGATTTCAGCCTGATTCGCCATTTCCTGTACGACAATGCCGAAATCATTCGCTTTGAAATGCTAAGCCAGTCGAGTTACGAACCCATTGCCAAGGTGGCTACCAAACTGAAAGGTGAGGTAAAATACCACGTGCTGCACGCCAATACCTGGATTAAAAACCTGGGTTCGTCTACCGAAGAAGCTATACTTCGTTTGCAATCGTCGCTGAACGAGGCCTTGCCATACGCGCTGGGCATGTTTGAGAAATCGAAGTATGAGCAGGAGTTAATAGAAGCCGGTGTGTACGGTGGCGAAGAAGCTGTAAAAGCCGAATGGCTGCAACGCATACAGCCAGTATTGGAGAAAACAGAATTAAAACTGCCTGACCTGGAAAGTATAGAACCGAAGTATGGCGGCCGCTACGGGCAGCATACTGAGCACCTGCAGCCGCTATTGGATGAATTGTCCGAAGTGTTTAAGATTGACCCGACAGCCGAGTGGTAGGCTTTAGACATTAGATAATAGACGTTAGACAAAAGACTATTACTGGCGCGAGTTTTTAAACTCGTGTCTTTTGATGGTGTAAAGTCTCCGACTTCACTGAGGCTGGAGGCCTCAAATTAATAACCACGAGCAAATGTCTTTAGCAGATTGCTATTGCGGTATTTGCCCGATAAAAAGCTTCCGCTGGCGCGGGCTTGCAGCCCGTGCTCAAGTACAGTAACTATAAAATTAGCCGCTTAAAAGCGTACGATGCCACTAACCAAAGAACATATACTGACGCTCCTGGAAGAGGTGAAAGACCCGGAAATACCCGTGCTTTCGTTGGTAGATTTGGGTGTAATTACGGGTGTGGAAATATCGGAGGACAAGCATGTAACGATAAACATGACGCCCACTTTTGCCGGCTGCCCGGCCATGGATTACATGAAAAAGGATGTGGAGCGCACCCTGCACAAGCACGGCATTAACAGCCATACCGTTCGGATGAGTTTCGACAAACCCTGGGACAGCAACAAAATATCCGATAAAGGCCGCCAACATTTAAAGGAATTCGGTCTGGCCCCTCCACCAAAGTATAATATGGTACTGGATTTGGATATTTTGGAATATGCCACCTGCCCCAACTGCAACAGCACCAACACCACACTCAGAACTCCCTTCGGCCCTACCCTCTGCCGCGCCATGCACTACTGCAACGACTGCCGTCAGATGTTTGAGCAGTTTAAGCCTTTGTAAAAAACAGACATAAAAGGAATAAAAAGAGGCAAAGGCAAGAAAGCTTTTAGCCTTGCTGTTCGGTCATCCTTTCAGGATGACCGAACAGCAAGGCTCTATAACTATTTCTGGTAAGAGGGCAAGTTTATACTTTCCTATAACTGCTCCATCTCTCCCTGCACAAAATCCACCAGGCTTTTAATATACTCGGTGCTGAAATCAAATTTGATGCCGGCGGCGGCGTATACTTCGCCGATGGAAACGGTATAGCCCAGACTCAGTGCATGTTTGTAAGCCGCCAGTCCTTTTGCAGGGTTTTCTTTGTAGTTTTTCCAGACGGCGATGGCACCGAGCTGCGCCATGGCATATTCGATGTAGTAAAATGGTACTTCGTAGATGTGCAGCTGCTTTTGCCACAAGTATGGCTTATACTTTTCCAAGCCGCTCCAGTTTACTTCTTTGTGGTTGAAGGTTTCAAAGATATCCACCCATGCATTTTGGCGATCCTGCTGCGTTTGCTGTGGATGTTCGTAAATCCAATGCTGAAATTTATCCACCGTGGCTACCCACGGAAAGGTTTCCAGCACACTTTCCAGATGCGTTTTCTTTGCCCGTTTTAATTCGTCTTCATTTTCAAAAAACGTATTCCAGTAATCCATCGAAATCAGCTCCATCGACATAGAAGCCAACTCTGCTACTTCGGAAGGCGGATGCTTGAAAGCATTGAGGCTCATTTCGCGGGTCAGGAAAGAATGCACCGCGTGGCCACCTTCGTGCAGCATCGTAATCACATCGCGCAGGCTGGAAGTGGCATTCATAAAAATAAATGGTACGCCAATTTCATCCAGCGGATAGTTATAGCCACCCGGCGCTTTTCCTTTTCGCGATTCTAAATCAAGGTGGCCCATTTCGCGCATGGTAGACAGGCAATCACCCAGAAAAGTATCGAGTTCATAAAACACATGAATTGTTTTTCCCAGCAGTTCCTCCCCTGATTTAAAAGGCTCCAGCGGCGCTTTGCCCGATGTGTCTACATCTAAATCCCAGGGGCGCAGTTCCGCCACATCCAGCTTTTCTTTCCGTTCCGCATCCAGCTTTGTCAGCAGCGGCACTATCGTTTCCTGTATCGACTGGTGAAAGTCAAAGGTATCCTGCGGGGTATAATCAAAGCGGCCGAGAGCGGCAAACATATAATCACGGAAGTTACCGAAACTTACATTTAGTGCTACTTCATTTCGTAGCTTCAGCAGTTCATCAAACAAATCGTCCAGCTTTTCATGCTCCCCAAAGCGGCGCTCCTGAATGGCGCGCCAGGCTTCTTCGCGTATAGTGCGGTCATTGCGCTTCAGGCGGTCGGCAGCGCGTTGCAGCGTTACTTCTTCTCCGTCCAGCGTTACGGTCATAGCACCCGTAATAGCGGCGTATTGCTGTTGTTTGGTGCTAATTTCGGTGTTAAGCGGTATATTTTCTTCCCTGAAAATTTCCAGTGCACGCGACACGCTGCGCAGGTATATTTTATACTTTTCGGTGTCGATGCTTTGCACATAAGGCGAGTGTATCAGCTTCTGGTTGAGTTCGTGGTCGAATGGAGCAATTTCGGGCTCTATCTCAGATATAAAATACTGAAAGGCTTTGGTAATATCTTCATTTTGAGTGTCACAGGTCATCCGGATGTAGCGCCACCCAAGATCTTCCGACAGTACACTTTCCAGCTCGCTGCGATCTGTCATCCATTTTTCCAGTTCCTGCACCGAGTTGATTTCCCGATTCCTGAGTTCCTCAAAGTATGGCTGTATCGTTTGCCAGGTATCAATTTTAAAATCTTCGGAAAGATATATCCGTGATTTACGTTCTGGTATAGTTATATTAACTGAATCTATGGCCATTATATCTAATTTTCTTTTTAAAATGCAATATACTTAGTTCCTGTGTAAGTACAAAAAGCTGCTATCAATTCATCCGTTTATACTTGCGCAAAGCCCATCTACCCAATTTCGATGACTACGTTGCCGGTTAGCGGATGTCCTACACAGTTTAGCACATAACCTTCGTCCAGTTCAGCATCTGAAAGCCCTTCGCGCTCATCCAGATGTACTTTGCCGCTCAGGCACTTGCCACGGCAGGCGGTGCAGAGCCCAGCCTGGCAGGAGTATGGCAGGTCAATATCCTGCTCAAGGCCTGCCTCCAGTATAGTTTGATCGGGCGACACTACTACACTATACTCAGCGCCTTCATAAATAATCGTAACGGTTTGGGTAACGATTTCGTCTTCGTCTGTAGCGCTTACGGCCCCATGATGTTCGTCCAGTTGCTGATCTGTAAGTTTGTTGCTCACAAAGCTCTCCCGGAAAATGCGCTCTGCGGGCACGTGCAGCACATTCAGCGCTTTGCGCACCTCATCCATCATGCCTTCGGGGCCGCACATAAAGTACAATATATTGGTTACTTTTGCCAGTTGCAGGCGCTCCAGAATTTTAATAATGATGCTTTGGTTCATGCGCCCGCGATGTTCGCAGTCGTGCTTTGGCTGGCTGTAAATATATTCCACCCCAAACCGGCCTTCATGCTGCGCCTGCAATTGTTCCAGTTGCTGTTTAAAAATAACCGAATCTTCATCGCGGTTGCCATAAAGCAGCGTTACTTTGCTGTTGGGCTCCTCGCGCAGCACCGCTTTAAGTATAGACATGAGCGGCGTGATGCCGCTGCCTGCCCCGAAAAGGATTATATTGCGCTGGTTGGCAGGCGCACAGGTGAGGCAGAAGTTGCCAAGCGGCTCCATCACCTTTATCTCATCTCCTACCTTTACGTGGTCTAGCAAGTGACCCGATACCACGCCGCCCTCCACACGCTTTATGGTCACGGACATTCTGGGTGCCTCGTGGGGTGTGCTGCTCAGGGAGTAAGAACGGCGGACTTCTTTGCCTTCAAAAGGTAAAATCAACGTCAGAAACTGACCCGGTTTATAAGTAATATGTTTTTTGTCGGGATGTTCTAAGTGAAGTGTTATTGCATCTGAAGTTTCGCGGGTAATATTCACTACCCTCAGATTGAAGTATGGGCTACTCATTATTTCTTATTCTTTTGGACCGGTTGGTTGTGCTTTTTAACATGTTTCGGACCCGAAAGTTACAATAAACCTACCTGTTGGCAGAAAGTTTCCCCTAAAAGATGGCGCAATTATATATTTTATACGTATTACTTAAAAACTTTGCAATATTTGTTGTAGCACATATAAAAAAAGAGCAAATTACCATGCACTTTACGCCTGCTTAGGCCGGACGAACCCCATCAATTGCGACATTATTACTAAAAATCACATGCTCTACAAACTCACACTAAAAAACTCTGAAAAAACTGTAGTGGTGGATGACCGCACCTACGAGTACATTCAAAACAGCGCTTACCTGCAACAGATTGAATTCCTGAAGCACCTGCGCATCCACTCCAACGGCTATGCCTTTTTCCAGAAGAACTGGCCCCTGCGAGATGGCAAATACCGCAACGAAACCATCTATCTGCATAAGAGGATTGGCGAGCAGTTGCTGGAAAAGCCGGAGAGCGACATCAGGCTTTACGTGCACTTCAAAAACGGCAACAAATTAGACTGCCGCCGCGAGAACCTGGAATGGGCCCCGCTCTGCAAAATTGTACGCAACACCACCAAAACGGAGAACAAGCTGGGCGTACGCGGCGTGCACAAAGAGGCACAGAAGTACAGGGCCATTATTCACCACAACAAGCAGCGTATTAACCTCGGCACCTTTGAAACATTGCAGGAAGCAGCGCTTGCTTACAGTAAAAAGTCAGAAGAGCTTTTCGGCAAAACCAAAAGTCTGCGCACGCTGTCGAAATTTGCAGAGGAAGCCGTTTGCCAATAGCTTATATACTACTAGCCCGCGCGGCAAAATTTCGCGTTAGTCTTTTATGGATAACTCAAAAAAACTTAGTGCGATATTAAGCCGGCATACACATGCCTTTGCCCCCGTATTTGCTGCTGACCTGAATGCTGATACCGTTTGCCGGCTCGATTTTACAGAAGCCAACCAACTGCTTCAAACTATAGATCTGCGCAATACTGAAGCCTTTAACCGGGCGGTACAGCTGCTGCTACTGCAGCAGGGAGCAAGTATAGGTGTGGGCGGCTATCTCGAAAACCGTTTTATTTACCAACGCAGTTCTCATTTCGATGTGCAGGCCGAAAGCCGGAATTTACATTTGGGCATTGATGTATGGATTGAGGCCGGCACACCCGTATACACGCCCCTGAATGCCAAAGTACACAGCTTCCAGGACAATGCGAACTTCGGCGACTATGGCCCGACGCTTATACTTGCGCATGAACTGGAAGACACCCTTTTTTATACCTTGTACGGCCACCTAACGCGCACCTCGCTGGAAGGGCTGCATGTAGGCAAGACTTTTAGCAAAGGTGAGAAACTAGCAGAAGTTGGCCCTTATCCCGAAAACGGCGACTGGCCGCCGCACCTCCACTTCCAGGTCATCAGCGACATGGACGGCAGGTATGGCGACTTTCCGGGCGTAGCGACGCTGACTGAAAGAGAGAAGTATAGCGAGATTTGCCCGAACCCAAACCTGATTTTGCAAAGCCGCCATTTGCCGGAGTAGTTTATAATACGTAGCTATTTGAAATTGTCTTTAAAACAGAAAAGCTCCACATTGCTGTGGGGCTTTTCTGTTTCTAAACTATAAACCTTCCTAATCAAACTTAATCGCTTTCACCGGCTTGATGCGCGCCACAGTAGCTGCCGGTATGAGTATGGCCAGCATGGTGAGCAGCAGCGTAACTACGTTCAGCAACACAATCATACCCAAGTTCCAGCTGATCGGCACCGTGTCCATGTAGTAGTTTTCGGGGTCGAGGGGAATGATTTTGAAGTAGTATTGGATGGCACAGAAGAGCACGCCGATCAGGTTGCCCCAGAACATACCTCTCAGCGTCAGGTTGAGGCCCCGGAAATAAAACACCTTTCTGATTTGCGCATCCGTCGCGCCAACGGCCTTTAAAACGCCAATCATGTTGATGCGTTCAATAATCATGATAAACACCGTGGACACCATGTTGAATGTAGCCACAAAAATAATGAGCACCAGGAAGATGATCACATTCTTCTGCAGCAGATTCAACCAGTCGAAGAGCTGTGCATGACGGTCTGTAATTTTCTCCAGTTGTAAATCATAGTGCATCTGGTCAAACACCTGGTCTGCTACCTGGTCTATCTGGTTATAGTCTCTCAGCACAATCTCTACGCCGCCCACCAGCGTATCAGGCCAGTTGTTAAGTTGTCGTATCAGGCGGATGTCGCCTATTACAAACACTTCATCAAACTCCTCCAGGCCGGTTTTATAAATCCCTTCTATTTTTAGTTTTCGGGCGCGCGGCGGGTTCTGGATAAAGTAAAAGATAGCCTCGTCGCCCACCTTCAGCTGCAGCTTATCAGCAATGGTCTGGCTCACCAGCACCTCCTGCGAGGCAGCAGAATCCGGAAAAGAAATCAGGCTGCCCGCTACCAGGTTCTGCTGCATCGCCTGCAGGTCGTAGTCTGCGTCCACACCTTTCAGCACAACGCCCAGCACCTCCTCTTCGGTTTTGATAATGGCCGTTTTGCGCGCAAAAGCCTGCACCTCTTTTATGCCCGGAATTGTATGGGTGATGCCAATATCTTTGCTGATGGGCGCGCCTTCCAGGGAGTTGTTGGTATCATACTTACTCACCTGCAGGTGTGCGCCAAAGCTGAAAATCTTATTCCGGATTTCGCTGCGGAAGCCCTCCAGGATGGCAAACGATACAATCATGATAGCGATGCCTGCTGCTATGCTGATAATTGCTATTTTTGTAACCGACGATGTAAACGAGCCGGCCTGCACTTCAGAAATCTTTTCGGATATATACTTGGAGATGTTCACGCACCTGGTTTTAAACAGCCTTAAAGATAGGTATGAATTTTGACTTCTTCCTTATTATCGTGGCGCAGCCTGTAGTTATGCCCTATACTTCCTTATGATGATACAGCCCATACTTATACTTTATACTTCGGTGTTGCTCACCCTTAACGGTTGCGCACCTAAACAAGCGCCAACTACCCCGCCCGTAGCTGCTGAAACTGCACAAGCGACTATACTTCCGGCAAAAGCCGAGCCTCTAAAAACGGGTGCCGAGCAAATAGATTTATACCTGCCGAAGCTGCAGGACAAGCGCGTGGGGCTTATCGTAAACCAAACCTCCATGCTCGGTCAAACGCACCTGGTTGATACTTTACTGAGCCGGGGCGTGCAGGTTGCCATCATTTTTGCGCCCGAGCATGGCTTCAGAGGCCAGGCCGATGCGGGCGCGCACGTCAAAGACGCCAAAGACCCGAAAACAGGTTTACCCATTATCTCGCTCTACGGCAGCAATACCAAGCCCAAGCCGGAGCAAATGAAAGGTATAGATATACTGGTATTTGATGTGCAGGATGTGGGCACGCGCTTTTATACGTACAGCAGCACCATGCACTATGCCATGGAAGCCGCCGCAGAAAACAACAAGCCTATTCTGATACTCGATCGCCCCAACCCGAACGGCAACTATGTGGATGGCCCGGTACTGGAGCCGGCGCTGAAATCGTTTGTAGGCCTCAACCCAATACCGATTGTGCATGGCCTGACGCTGGGCGAACTAGCCAAAATGATAAACGGCGAGAAGTGGCTTGCAGGCGGCCAACAGGCAAACCTAACGGTAATTCCGGTGGCAAATTATACGCACCAGACCGCTTATACCCTGCCAGTAACGCCGTCTCCGAACTTGCCCAACATGCAGTCTATTATACTTTACCCCTCGCTGTGCCTGTTCGAGGGAACGACAGTGAGCGTGGGCCGCGGCACGCCAACACCTTTCCAGGTTATCGGCAGCCCGTATTATACAAAGAAGGACTTCTCTTTTACGCCGCAAAGTATGTCCGGTGCCACCAATCCGCCGCACAAAGGCGAGGTTTGCTATGGCTTTGATTTAACGCAGCCTGCCGATGCGCAGCCGTTCACGCTGGCTTACCTGCTGGAGATGTACAGAAACTCCACGCAGAAAGATAAATTCTTTAACAACTTTTTTGAGAAACTAGCAGGCACACCCGAACTGCGGAAACAAATTATAGCGGGCAAAACTGAAGCCGAAATCAGAGCCAGCTGGGAGCCGGCACTTACCAATTATAAGCAACTCCGCAAGCAGTATCTGCTTTACCCTGATTCTGAATAAAATGAGAGATTTACGCATTGTGTTTATGGGCACGCCCGATTTTGCCGTGCCTACCCTGCAAATACTCGTAGAACATAAGTATGACGTGGCAGCCGTCATTACGACGCCGGACAAACCCGCAGGCCGCGGCCAGAAAATCCAGCAGTCGCCGGTTAAGGTGTATGCCGTGCAACAGGGCATTCCGGTACTGCAGCCCACCAATCTTAAATCCGAAGGTTTTCTGGAAGAGTTGCGCAGCTATAAGGCCAACCTCCAAATCATTGTGGCTTTCCGGATGCTGCCGGAGGTGGTTTGGGCGATGCCGGAACTGGGCTCCTTCAATATCCATGGTTCGCTGCTGCCGCAATACCGCGGGGCAGCACCCATTAACTGGGCCATCATCAATGGCGAAAAAGAAACCGGCGTTACTTCTTTCTTTTTAAAACATGAGATTGATACCGGCGATTTGATTTTCCAGTCGCGTGTGCCGATCCTGGTGGAAGATGATTTTGGCTCGGTATACGAGAAGCTCAAGTATGAAGGCGCAACACTGGCCCTGCGCACGGTGCAAGCGATAGAACGCGATGAGGTCCAGCCACTTCCCCAGGCTGCTTCCGCAGACATCAAACACGCACCGAAAATCTTTAAGGAAACCTGCAAAATCAACTGGAACCAACCGGCAGCAAAGGTGCAGGATTTTATTCGCGGCCTCAGCCCCTACCCTGCCGCATGGACGCGCATCGGCGATAAAACCTTCAAAATTTTTAAAGCGGAAGTGCTGGAAAATGTAGCTTATACATTAGCGCCAGGGCAGATCAGAACCGACAACAAAATTTTCCTGCACGTGCAAACTGCCGCCGGCGTTATCGCTATACTTGATTTACAGATGGAGGGCAAAAAGCGCATGCCGCTACAGGATTTGCTGCGGGGGTATACTTTTAAGGATTAAATTGTTAGATGTTGTTCATTTTATACTTGTGCAGTATGATTGTCATTTCGAACATGCCTGAGACGCGAGGAGATAAGTACCTGCGCAGCAGTGAGGGAAAAATCGATTTTGGATTGGTGCAGTATAGTTTGAAGTAGCCTGTGATAGTTTCTCCTATCGTCGAAATGACAAGAAATGAGGACGAAAGAAAGGGCTGAAGAGAAAAAATCATTCAGCAATTAAACCATCAAGTCATTTAACCATTCACCAGCATGATAGCCATCGTAGTAGCCACGGACGAAAATAACGTTATCGGGAAAGACAACCAGCTTATCTGGCACCTGCCCGCCGACCTGAAACATTTCAGGCAGATCACGATGGGGCACCCGATGCTGATGGGCCGCAAAACATTTGAATCTATCGGCAAGCCGCTGCCTGGCCGCACCTCCATCATCATCACGCATCAGAATTATACTGCCGAAGGCTGCCTTGTGGCACACTCCGTACAAGAGGCTTTCGACAAGGCGCTGGCGCTGGACGAGCAGGTATACTTAATTGGCGGCGCAGAAATCTACAAACAAGCGCTCCCCCTAACAGATAAGATTTACCTGACAAAGCTCCATCATACCTTCGACGGCGATACGTATTTCCCTGATTTAAAAGAAGAGGAATGGCAGATCGTTTCGGAAGAAAAACATGCACCGGATGAGAAGAACAAGTATAGCTATAGTTTTATAGAGCTGAAACGAAAGTAGCTTCTTAAGTTAAGCGTTAAAAGTCAGCAAGCTTGTACAAAACTTTTAACTTTTAACTTTAAATTTTGAAAGCTATCTCAAGATATACAACTTACCGTAGCCATTCTTAAAGGCTTTATCGCCGGAAGTGTTGCGGTGTTTCATTTCTTCATCAATGCGGCTCATCACCACACGGTAGAGGTATACGCCATTGGCCAGTTTGTCGCCATACGTATCGGTGCCGTCCCAGGCGTATTCTGTTTTGTTGTTGCCGATGCGCAGCGGCCCCAATTCCTCTTTCAGAATTTCCTTCACCACTTTACCCGTTACCGTCATCACCTGGATTTTCATGTGCTCGGGAATGGTACTACCTGTCAGGGTAAAAATAAACTGGGTTTTGGTTGAAAACGGGTTCGGAAAAGGATAAAAGTTTGTAACGCTGGCTTCGCTTATTACCTCAAAACCAATGCGGTATGGCGAAATGCCAGATGCTTTTCCGGCTGCATCACGCGCTCGCACCTCCATCTTATACTTGCCGTCAGCCAGCTTTTCAGGCTTATACTCCAGCCTGAAGTCATTTTTCTCATCAGCAGGATAAAAACGCACCTGCTGCGGGTTGTTGGCTAATGAAATTTCCTGCGCCTCCCCGCCCGGGTAAATAAGTATAACGGACATGGTTGCCGGATCCTGCAGGAATGCAAGGCGGTTTTCATCTTTCAAAACAATGCTGATTAACGGGTTGGGCGACACCAGTTCACCATCCAGAATATGCACGCCATCAAAGGCCACATCCATCACCGGGTGCAACTTCGACTTCACCTTAAAAGGAACTACGTAAATGTTATTGAAATACTGCTGCTCCGGCTGCACGCGCGGGTTTACAAACATGCTTAGCTTATAGTTGCCATCCAGCGAAAGTGTGGGCATTGTATAGTTAAAGTTTACCGTTTCGTTAGCTCCGGCTGGTTTTATTTTAAACCTGGAAACAGTTGGCTGCATACCATCGCCCGTCAGCGTTACGTCCACAGTCAGCGAATCAGGAAAAGCCGTGTTGGTGATATTCTGGAACGCCATCGGCATGTTTATACTTCCCTGGCCGGACTGCTCCGTCAGAATTTGCTCGCTTACTTTCACTAAATCAGGCCGGATAATCCCTTCCGGCGCCGGCTCATAGTATACCAGCCACTCCTTCAGTTGCGGTGCCGTGCGTGCGGTGGAGTCTGAGACAAAAGCTTTCAGCTTCAGGTTGGGATAAGTTTGCGCATCTATGGCCGCGAGATTATATGATTTTGTATCCACCTCATCAACCAGCAACTGCTCGCCGCCGGCGGCATCCACACCCAGTATACATAGTTTATACTTGTCGTTGCCCTCGCCATTGCGTTCGATGTTATGATACAAAGTTTCCCAATGCAGGGCCGGCCCAACAAGCGATGAGGTAAGCGTACCTGCCTGCTGCTTCGAGGTCAAAATTGCTTTTAAAGCCACAGGCTGCGCGGTAGGTGTTGTGCCGGCTTCAGCAGGCGCGGTGAGTTCCTGCGCGGTACCCGGCGCAGCGCCCTTCTGGCCAACCACCGCATACGGATAACCGTTTTTCAACTGATCTATCAGCCCCGAACCTATACTTCTAAATGCCTCTTTAAGTCCGGCAGAGAAGCTTTCGAATGGTATTTTGTTTACACTGATAGCGGCAACGTAATAATCTTTTGGCACCGCATCTAAAAAAGCTTTTAGCTTGGTTTGGCTGGCGACTGTGGTTAAATTTATAAATTCGTAAAGTTCAGGCACATGAGAACAGAAGTCAGTCGGATAAATACCTGTAGCCGTATTTAAAGTTTTGTTATCAATTGCTACCAAGTATAGCTTGGGCGTAGCACTTGTCGGGTCTCCGCACCATTCTTCCAGCAAAGGCCTTCCATTCACCGATAATCCATAGGGAGGATCTGTAAATCTTAAATCTCCTCCTACTGTCCGGATATCTATTTCTGCCACAATAGGTTCGAATTCCCATTTGATGCGCTCTTCTCCCTTTTGGCTGATTTTTTCTATCTGCACCTCAGCAAACTGCCCGGTGTGGCTTTGCGACCATCCGCTTTTACCTTCATTAATGTAGCGAAACGAACTGACAGCCCATACCGTGTCCTCGCTGGCAGCATACTCCCGGAAGCGGACCCGCCAGTAAAATACCGTGCTATCATTGTTGCCCACTTGCGGCAAGCTTGCTTCCCAGGTTGGCAAAAGTACGTTTTCAGATGTATTAGTTTGCTTGGCAGGGCTGTTAAAAGCAAGTGTGGTATCTATCTCAAAATAATACCCCTGCTGGTTAAGCTGCGTTTGCGTAGCCTGCGCCACCAGCTTTACCTGCCTGGTGTTTACGATGCCGTACGCTGCCGGGCTCAGTACCATTAAACCGCTCGCCGGGAAATAATGCTGGAAATGCCCGAGGTTATTGTCCTCGTTAAATTCATCAACCATACCAGGGCTATCGAGGTATACATCAAAAGTATTCATACCCAGCGCCGCCATACCTTTGTTGCTCATCGGGATTTCGATACTGCCTTTTTTAAGTATGGGCTTTATTTTAATTGAATCAAACACGAGCACTGTGTTGTCGGCAAGCGTTCGGGTTACTTTCACATACACCGAATCAGGAATGGCTTTTCCCGAATTATCAACTCCCAAAACCAGGTTAAACTTTTCAGTTGATGCTGTTACCGTTGATGCGTCTTCGTTAACCACACGAAGCTCTGTTCCGCTGAACAGATAATCGGGCTTTGCAGGTGTATAAAGTGTTAAAGCAGGGTCGCCTTGCAGCACCATTTCCATAACCATAGCTGTAGCAAGATCGCTGGTTGTGGCTTTCATCACTCTTTTAATTGTCTCCTGCTGCACAAGGCCGAGCGGTTTGCCATAAAAAGCTGAATCCTGGAAGGCGACGGAATAAAAGGTACTGGAATACATGTTCAGAAAATTCGGGTATCCGGCATCCACATGGGCAATCATTGCTACTGCGCCTTTGTCTGCTGTCAGCAGCCAGTCCTCGCCAAAAGAAACATTGTTTGGCACAAAAGCATCCCCGGCGCTGCATCCGTTCATCAGCATAACGGGGTACTTGCCTTTGTTTTTATACCCATTGATAGAAGCAGAGGCAAAGCCGATGTCCAGATCGGTGATGCCGGGCGCACTATGCCCGAAAAAAGTAATCAGCGATACGCCGTTATTTACTTCGTCAGCCACATTAACGGTTTCCACCACCTCGCTCACATTTTGCCTATACTTCTCTATCACTGTGGCTCCCAGCAAAGGTCCTTCAGCAATTTCCCTGAACCCGCGCAGATAAGCAGCAATCTGATTTATCTCACTTGTCGTTTTCCCGCCGCCCAGCTGAAGTATGTTTTTCCGCCACGGCTCCACCGGCGAAAGGGCTTCATGTGCCTTTACTTTATTCAGGTAATTGATTATCTGCTCCGCGCTGGTAGCGGCCAAACGTCCAGTAGGCACCTGCGGTGCATAGGAGTTGTTTTTAAAATCTGCCGTAAAAAAGATGTCGGAAGAGGGTGAGATACCTGTCGGCACCAAATCCAGCTCATGTATTTTTGGGTTGCGTGCGCCCACCTGGTAATAGCTGAATTTCCCGTTAAGCGAGCGGTATGTATCCGAAGCATAAACAAGCCCCTTGCCAAGTATAAACAACTGCCTGGTGCGCGGCGAGGTATCCATAAAAGTCATCATGCGCCGGATGGCAGCGGACGAGAACTCTCCATAATGAAACTGATCCACAATCTGATCCATCTGCATGATGAGCGTGTCATATCCGCCGCCGGCAACTGAGGCGCGGTAAGCGGCGTAAGCTACCGGTGCCGGCAGATTGGAACCGGCCGCCTGCTTCATCAGCCGTTTGTTGGTGATGATGATATAATTGTGCGCATCCGGCTCAATTTTTCTAAATTTTACCTCTTTTTTTACTCCCATTGGCTTAAAAGGCTTCAGGGTGTTAGCGAGCAATACTTTGTGCGTGGCAGTTCCGCTGTTAATTACGAATCCTTTTTTTGTTGCTGCTGCATATCCTTCTATTCTTACAGGATTATAGGCATCAGTTACATCATACGCCACAACGGTAGCAGGTAGGTTGCTATACTCAAAGTAGGGAGCCTCTGACCTTGTAGAATCTGTATAAAAAACCATGCTGTTGCCGGTAAAGATGGTTTTCTGCGGATAAGTAACGACACCGTAAGCAAAACTTATTGAATTTATATTTGAAGCATCTGCCTTAGGATATACTTGTAAAGTAAGTGTATAGACAGCATTCTTAACGGCTAGATCGGCAAATTCTAGCACTGATTTGCCGATTGCAAAACTATAAGGCGAATATTCAAAGCTGCTTAACTTTTTCGTACTGTTTCCCGGTTGTATTACATTAACATCCAGATAATGATAGGCAGCGGCAGCCCCAACTGTCGCATACTCCAGCTTAGGTTTAGGCCCGCTAACTTCTAGATTAGTTATACCCGGGATTACATATGTGCGCGGATTTATCGAGTAATTTGACATGTAGCCCGCTCCCTCATCCATCCAGGGCATCAGACTTTCACCATACTTCTTGCCATAGTTAAACCGGTCTGAGTTCACATACAGTGCCTTTTGTAGCTGATAAGGTTCCGGCGTTCGGCTCTCCACAGCAGGATTTACTTCGCGCATGCGTTTGCCGCCAGTAGGGTTCACGGTCAGGAAATAAGCAGCTGTGTCGGTGTACAAGCTATAAAACTGATGCACCTGGTGCGCGGGATTCTTATAAAGCTCTCTGTCCAGAGCGCCGTCGTTGCGCTCGCCGTAAAACTCCAGGAAGTCTTGTGCATCTAACTTACCATCCGTTTCACCGGCCACGTAAACAGCCACCTCCCTGCCTCTTCTGAACAGTTGCAACTGCTGCGGGTTAACGCCCGAAAGCCCAAGACTATCTAAATACCCATAACTCAGGCGGTGCAGGCCGTCATTAGCTACTTTTATTTTATAGTATGATTGCGTGTAGTTGATCCATTCGTTGCCGTAAATGCCCTGAGCTTGCAGGCTCCACGGCACTAATCCGCTCAAAAACACAAGTATAGCTATACAAAATCGCCTGGAATCTGAAAAAATATGCATGAGTTAATTTTACGAAGCCGTTTTAGTTGAAAGAGTAACCAAGCGACACAATAACGGACGAGGCGCCGCCGCCGGAAATAGAATTACTTTCTTTACCGCTTACCCGCGAGAGGGCCAGATCGACGTTGAAGCCATTGGTTTTGACGCCAACGCCAAAATTTGGCTGCATTCGCCTGGTGGTACCGCCATCAAAATTGATGGTTTCCTGATAATTGTTTATTCCGCCGCGCACAAAAACGGTATTGGCATAGGCCAGTTCCAGGCCCGCATGCGGGTCTACCGATACCACATCCGACTTTAGCAGCACATTGCGTTTTCCGTCGAAGGTAAAGTCGATGTCTGTAGCGAGCAGTGCTGAAAATTTATCGGTAAAGTGAAAAGTTTTGCCAATGCCCAGCACCACGCGCGGCAATGTAAGTTCGGCGGTGTTCTCGGGCAGGTCGTTTCCCGTTTGCTGATAAGCTTCCTCCAGGGCTTCAACATTATGTGTCCAGGCAGTAAAGGTAGTGGTGATATCTTTAGCCATGATGCCGAACTGCCAATTGCCGCGTTCCAGCTGCGCCCCGGCATCGATGCCAAAACCGTAAGCTTTGGCAAACTCGCCTACATTTCTGTAGATAATCTTGGCGCTGGCGCCTAAAAGCAAGCCTTGAACCAGGTTGCTGCGGCGGGCGTACGAAAGCAGCATCGCATAATCCGCTACCGAAAAAAACCGGATACTATCATACTGAATGTAGCCATACTCGTTTTGCAGACGGCGCGTGTCGGCAATGTCATCTACGCCCAGTCGGATTACAGAAACAGCCAGCGCGCTGCCAGAGTCGAGGGGCATGGCGAAACCAGCAAAGTCGTTTTTGGCAATACCCGCAAATAATTCTGAGTGCATCAGCCCTATGTTATACTTGTGGTCGAGGCGGAGCAGGCCGGCGGGGTTCCAGTAGCCGGCAGTGGCGTCGTTGGTAATAGCCGATTGCACATTGCCCATACCTAGTGCCCGCGCACCCACACCAATGTTCAGAAACTCGTTGCTATACTTGGGTGTGGAGACCTGTGCGGTAGCGGCTGACCAGCTTAGCAGCAGAAATACTGCGGCCCAACAGCCAATCATAAATCTATTCATACTAAAGAAGTAAAGGTTTTTCACTCCGAAAAATAATATTGCACTTTTTCTGACTGCCTCATCTTACAAAACCAAGGCTAAATTCCTCTCCCAACACCACACAGGGCATTTTGGTTAGTTTTGAGGTATTTGAATTTTGTCCAAAAATAAGAAATAAAACCTATAAACCTGATGCGCAGATAACGAATCAAAAAAACTTTCGTAATTATTTTCAACAGTACCTTGCTTTACATAGTACCTTATGATATATTTGCTCAACATTCTAACGGAATCATCATGAAAGTAGAAAACACACAAGTGCAGATGCGGAAGGGAATTCTGGAGTTCTGCATCCTTGAGATTATCTCGCGTGGTGAAGTATATGCGTCCGATATGTTGGAAGAGCTAACAGCAGCCAAAATGATTGTTGTGGAGGGTACGCTCTACCCTCTGCTCACCCGCCTTAAAAACGCAGCGCTTCTCGAATATAACTGGGTAGAGTCCTCCTCCGGGCCGCCACGAAAGTATTATAAGCTCACCGAGGCCGGCACTGTTTTTCTAGAGCAGCTCCGGGAAACATGGCACGAACTGGTTGCCTCCACTGAACATATCATCCTAAACAAGAAAAGCTAAGTAATCATGAAAAAGAACATAAGCATCAACTTGCAAGGCATCATCTTCTATATCGAAGAGGATGGATATGAGCAGCTTAGCCGGTACCTTGCTTCTATCAGAATTTACTTCTCCAACTATGAAGGACATGAGGAAATCGTAGCTGATATTGAGTATAGAATTGCAGAAATTTTTTCAGCGCGACTGGCGCCCGGCAAACAGGTTATATCGCTGGAAGATGTACAATACCTGATTGGACGCATGGGCGATGTGAACGATTTTGAGGTACTCGATCCGATGGACGATGAAATTCCTTACACTACAACTGCCGCAGCAGGCAACAACTCACGAACAGAAAATAATACGCACACCGGTCCTAAAAAGCTATACCGCGACATTAACCACAAGGTAATTGCCGGTGTTTGTGCCGGAATAGCCAACTACCTGAACGTGGACATGGTATGGGTACGGCTGGCGTTTGTTCTGCTGATTTTAGGCATACCTTTTACGCATGGCGCTACCAGCTTTGGTGTTATACTTTACATTTTACTTTGGATTGCTATGCCAGCCAGCGCCATATTGCCGGACACCACCGTTAAAAAGCTGTTCCGCGACACAGAAGATAAGAAGGTGGCAGGTGTTTGCGCCGGAATAGCCAAGTATTTCGGCATTGATGTGGCCATTATCCGTATTCTGTTTCTGGCACTTATTTTTGCCGGTGGCTTTGGCCTGATTGCCTATATTGTGCTGTGGGTAAGCGTGCCTGAAGCGGTTACGCTTACCGAGCGCATGCAGATGCAGGGCGATCCGGTAACGCTGGCAGGTATAGAGAAAACGCTGAAAGACAACCTGAACATGGAGGACAGCAATGGCCAGGAAAGCACGCGTGCCAGGGTTATACTTCTCCCGATACGCCTGATTTCCCAGCTTTTCAGCTGGCTGGGCAGAGCGCTGAGTCCTATACTTGCCTTCCTGATTACGCTGATTAGAATTGGTGCGGGTGTGTTTTTGCTGGTGCTCTCCATCGGGCTCACCATCGCCCTGCTCACTACCTTGTTTTATACCTTAGGGTGGATTGATGAACCTCAAAATATTTCTTTTGGTGATTTTCCGGCCTCCGTGTATCTGGAGGGGTTTCCCCGGCTCGGACTGGTGGCAGGCTTCTTTGTAGGCATTATTCCCCTGATACTGCTGATATTCCTGAGCATCGGTTTATTGGCAAAGCGCTTTTTTATTCGTGCTATGATGGGCTGGTCCATGTTTGGCCTGTGGCTGGTAAGCGTGTTTGTACTGGTTGCCTGCAGCCTTACGTATGCCGGCAACTTTAAGCGCTCCGGCGAGGTTATTACAAGCAGAACTATACCTATGGGCAACTACCAGACACTGACGCTGGACGCCTATGATGTAAACACCGACTATGACAACATATATGTTGATGTGCGTGAAGCTGATGGAAACAACGTAGAGATCATCCAGAATGTAGAAGCGAAAGGCCGGACAGAAGCGCAGGCACAGGCCAATGCCCGCATGATAACTTACCGCGTGGTGCAAAAAGACTCCATACTACGCTTCGACAACAGCTACGAATTTAAGCCGGGCGCTGCCTTCCGTGATCAGAACTTGGAAATAAAACTCCTGCTGCCAAAGAACAAAAAACTGCGACTAACTGGCGACTTTGTGAATATGCTGCCCAGCGCTACCTTCGACCAGGACTATAGCCACGAGAAGATTGCGCGCAACACATGGCAGGTAAAAGGTGATATGCTTACCTGCCTTACCTGCGCCACCGACACACTCGACACGGAGAATATCAGCGACAACGAAGATGACTTTAACCTCAACATGGATGTTAACGCCTTTGGCGATGGAGAAAGCGTTTTGCTGAACGAGAGCGAGTATAGCGGGAATGTCCGCAACTTTAATTACAGCAACTTCAACCACATCAGCATCGGCGGGCCATACCATGTGCAGATAAAGCAGGGCACCAACTACCAAGTGCAGGTGCGTGCCGAGAGCAATGAGTTAGACAGAATGGGAATAGAGCAGAACGGCAGCGAGCTAAGTATAACTTATGAGGATAAAAGCATTAACCTGTTCAACGACCGCAAGCCAATTCTGATACAGATTACCGCACCGGATATTAAAAAGATAGACCTGAGCGGCGCCATTAAAGCCGATGTAAACGGCATCACCGGCAACGACTTGGATGTGAGCCTGACCGGAGCCACAAAGGCTGCATTTAACGTACGGACCCAAAACCTCAAAGCTGATATTGCCGGTGCATCTGCCAGCAGGTTTGTGGGTACTACGGATGTGTTTAATGTAAATGCGGCAGGTGCTTGCAGCATTGAGGCCGGCGAGTTACGCGCCAATCGTGTGGATATTGATGCCAGCGGCATGACCGTAGCAAAAGTATACGCCTCTGCTGAGTTGCATGCCGAAGCTTCAGGTGCCAGCCAGATCAAGTATAAGGGAAACCCCGGAAATACCCGCGTCAACGCCAACGGAGCCAGCAAAGTAGAACGCCAGTAGTATGTAAGCCTGATTTATACTTTGCTTTTTATCAAAGTATAAGTAAAGTTAAAGTATAAAATTAAAGCGGGCTGAACTATAGATGTTACAGTTCAGCCCGCTCCTGATAATCCGCCTCCATTAGTACAGAATAAGACTATAAAATAAGTTGTTTGTTTAGTTGTTTGATGAGTGAACCTGACGAAGCCCCATTTTCTTTCCTATTTGCAGCAGGAAAGTATGGGCTTCGTCATACTCATTTTTCACTTTGCCTTCCAGTATCGCTTCTGTCAGGATTTCCTTCAGCTCACCTACCGTTTTAGAAGGCTTCAGGCCGAACGTATCCATAATCACCTCACCCGTAATCACCGGCTGGAAGTTGCGAAGCTTGTCGCTTTCCTCTACCTCCACCAGGCGCTGTTCTACTTTATCAAAGTTTTGCAGGTAGCGCTTTACTTTGGTGTCGTTTTTAGAGGTGATGTCGGCGCGGCAGAGGGCCATCAAGGCATCCACATCATCGCCTGCCTCGAACAAAAGCCTGCGGATGGCAGAGTCGGTTACCGTATCTTTTACCAGCGCAATCGGGCGCAAGTGCAGGCGCACCAGTTTCTGCACAAATTTCATGTGCTCGTTCAGCGGCAGTTTCAGGGCAGCAAACAGTTTGGGCACCAGACGCGCGCCGCGATCTTCGTGCCCATGAAACGTCCAGCCAACTTTGGGGGAATAGCGCTTGGTATCGGGCTTAGCGATGTCGTGGAGTATAGCCGCCCAGCGCAGCCATAGGTCGTTTGATACGTCAGCCACATTGTCGAGTACCTGCAAAGTATGGTAAAAATTATCTTTATGCGAGTTGCCGTTTATCGTTTCCACACCTTGCAACTCCACCATTTTCGGAAAGATAAGGTGCAGCAAACCTGATACAAATAGCAGCTTAAAACCATAACTTGGCGTAGGAGAAAGTATAATTTTATTCAATTCGTCTGTTATCCGCTCCTGCGACACAATTTTAATGCGCTCTTTGTTATTGGCAATGGCATCAAAAGTATCCGGATGAATATCAAAGCCCAGTTGCGCAGCAAAACGGATGGCACGCATCATACGCAAAGGATCGTCGGAGAAAGTAACACCTGGCTCCAGCGGCGTGCGTATGATTTTGCGCTTCATGTCCTTTAGGCCGTTAAACTCATCTATCAGCTCGCCATAGTTGCGCGTATTCAGACTGATACTTAATGCATTGATGGTGAAATCGCGGCGTTTCAGGTCGTCGTCCAGCGTGCCCTGCTCCACTTCCGGCTTGCGCGAGTGCTCACGGTATGATTCTTTGCGGGCTCCTACAAACTCAACCTCCCACTCCCCGGCACGCAACATGGCCGTTCCAAAATTTTTAAAGATGGTAACCTTTGGCTTATTTGGCAACAACTGCGAAGCCATACTTGCTAGGGCAATACCATCGCCCACACATACTACGTCAATGTCTTTGGAAAGCCTTTTAAGCACCAGGTCACGAACAAAACCGCCAATCACATAGGCATCAACGCCTAGTTCGGCAGCGGCTTCGGCTACAACGGCAAAAATCGGGTGCTCGGGTAATTCCACTTTCTCCATTTTTAAAATAAACCTCAGGCTACGGTAGCGCTACCTGAGGTGCAAAAATAAGGGAATAAATTTAAATGATGCCCTAAGGCCACATCGCGACCTGTTCTTACGAATGCAGTATCTCCTATCTCTGCCGCAAGCTTTCAACTTGTGGCTTCACATGATGTAAGTTTTCAACTTGCACCACCGGAGGTTATATTTTCGCAAGTCGAAAACTTGCTATTAAATTCTACCACAAGTTACCGCTGCGCTCAAACTTACGGTAGAGGTTTTGGTACAAATGATGAACAGGTTGTAAGCAATTCCTACGAACGCAGCACCGTTTGTTCTCCATTTGGCTCTATTTTTACGATGCGGGAAGGTTTCGCCTCCACCTTTTCCTCCTGCCGCCAGCGCACCACATGGTTTGTTTGCTGTTTAATGCTTTCAGAGATATCTTCAAAAGAGGCTGCTGCAGGTTCGCCGCTCACATTAGCCGAGGTGGAAATAATTGGTCTGCCGAATTGGCGGATTAGTTTATGGCAAAATTCATCATCCGTAATTCGGACAGCTACTGTGCCGTCCTCAGCAATTACTTCCTGCGGCAGGTTCTGCGCACCCGATAGCACATACGTAGTCGGCCGTTCCTGTTGTGTCGCCAGCTTTTCAAAACCTTCCGGCAACTCCTTTACATAACGCCGCAGCATCTCTATATCAGCCACCAGCACAATCATGGTTTTAGATTCAGGCCGGTCCTTTATCTTAAATATCTTCCGGACAGCCTTTGCATTTTCTGCGTCGCACCCAAGGCCCCAGACCGTGTCGGTGGGGTAAAGTATTACGTTGCCCAGCAGCAGTTCTTCCTCCGCAGCCTGTATCTCTCTTAGAAACTGGTTCATCTTTTTGGTTGTTTATTGTTGGTTGCTGATTGTTTGAGTAATGCCTGTTGATTTCATTATATCCGACCAATAATCAACTATATACAATCAACAATTCACTTAATCTCCTGCGTCAGTTCTATCAGCACGCCATTGGCGCTTTTGGGGTGCACGAAACACACCAGCTTGTTATCGGCTCCCTTTTTGGGCGTTTCGTTTAGCAACGTAAAGCCCTCCTGCTTCAGGCGGGCCATCTCCGCTATAATATCTTCTACTTCAAAAGCGATATGATGGATGCCTTCGCCGCGCTTCTCTATAAATTTACTGATGGCGCTGTCGGGCGTGGTACCTTCCAGCAGTTCTATCTTGGAGCCGCCTATTTTAAAGAAAGAGGTGTTTACGCCTTCTGATTCTACCTGCTCTGCCTTGTATGGCGCTACGCCCAGCAATTTGGCATATAAGCTATTTGCCTCGCTAAAGCTTTTAACAGCAATTCCAATATGTTCTATATTCAGCATTTTCAATTTGTAATTAGTCTAAGTAACCTTTTTTTTGTAAATTTGCATGATTTCAAAACTAATAATTTATACAGACTGTTACTAAAACAGACTAAAGAGATAAAAAAACAGTGCCATGCTAACACTACCTATATACTTGGATAACAACGCTACTACGCCGCTGGACCCGCGCGTGCTGGATGCCATGCTGCCATACATGACCAAAATGTTTGGTAACGCAGCTTCCCGTAACCACGCTTTCGGCTGGCAGGCAGAAGAAGCCGTTGATTATGCACGCGACCAGATTGCCGCGCTGATCAACTGTTCTCAAAAAGAAATCATTTTTACTTCCGGCGCTACTGAATCTGACAACCTGGCTATTAAAGGGGTATATGAGATGTACGCCTCCAAAGGCAACCACATTATTACGGCCACTACCGAGCACAAGGCAGTGCTGGATACTTGTAAGCACATCGAAAAAACCGGTGGCAAGGTTACATACCTGCAGGTGGACGACAAAGGCTTGATTGACCTGAAGCAACTGGAAGAAGCTATTACTGATCAAACCATCCTGATTTCCCTGATGTATGCCAACAACGAAGTGGGCGTTATTCAGCCGGTTCGCGAGATTTCAGCCATCGCCAAAAAGCACGGAGTCCTGTTCTTTACGGACGGCACACAGGCTGTTGGTAAAATTCCGGTAGATGTGGAGGCTGACGGCATCGACATCATGGCCTTCTCGGCACACAAAATGTACGGCCCCAAAGGTGTTGGTGCTCTGTATGTGCGCCGCAAGAACCCGCGTGTAAAAGTTACGGCCCAAATGGACGGTGGCGGACACGAGCGCGGTATGCGTTCCGGCACCCTGAACGTACCTGGTATTGTTGGTTTAGGCAAGGCTGCCGAACTGGCCAAGCAGGACATGGAAGCAGATACTGCCCGTATCTCCGCCATGCGCGACCGTTTAGAGCGTGAGTTGCTGACAATTGAGGAATCATATGTAAATGGTTCTACAGAGCATCGTTTGCCTCACGTTTCCAATATCTCGTTTAAATATGTTGAGGGTGAAGGTTTGATGATGGGCGTGAAAGACCTGGCAGTATCGTCCGGCTCGGCCTGTACTTCCGCTTCCCTGGAGCCATCTTATGTGCTGAAAGCTTTGGGTCTGAGTGATGATTTGGCGCATTCTTCGTTACGCTTCGGCCTGAGCCGCTTTACTACGGACGAGGAAGTCAACTACGCCATCGACCATGTGAAAGAAGCAGTATCGAAGCTGCGTGAGATGTCGCCGCTTTGGGAGATGTACAAAGAAGGCATCGACCTGGACGCGATTGAGTGGGCAGAACATTAAAATAAATTAAGAATTACGAATTATGAATGGCGCAGCGCCAATCTTATACTTCGTAGTTTTTGATTCAATTTGTAATTTTTAATTAACAATTCGTAATTAAATACAGCTATGGCTTATTCAGATAAAGTAATCGATCATTATAACAACCCGCGTAACGTGGGTACGCTTGATAAAGCAAAAACCAACGTGGGTACTGGTTTAGTAGGTGCCCCGGAGTGTGGCGACGTAATGCGTCTGCAAATTGAAGTAGACGAGAACCAAGTTATTACCGACGCCAAGTTCAAAACTTTTGGTTGCGGTTCAGCTATCGCTTCTTCTTCTCTGGCAACAGAATGGCTGAAAGGAAAATCAGTTGACGAAGCACTCGCTATCGACAACATGGATATTGTGGAAGAACTGGCTTTGCCGCCGGTAAAAATTCACTGTTCTGTGCTGGCCGAAGATGCGATTAAAGGCGCTATTAACGACTACAGAGTGAAAAACGGTTTACCGGAACTGCAACTAGCCAAGTCTCACCACTAAGCCACCGGCTTGATGGTATTATCGACAGCGGTACATATAGGCGGTACATATAGAAAGTGCGCGCCTGCAGCAGCAGATCGAAAACTACTTAGGTATAAGCGGCAGCATTCTGCTGTTCTAGTTCAGGCAGATTGAAAGCAAGGTGTGTCTCTACCTGATTACGGTAAATCCGCGCCTCCACTCTATCGTAACCTGTTCCATTCCGAAACAGGTTACGATAGAGTGGAGGCGCTCCGCAAGATGCTGGCGTATGTATAGGAATTCGATGACCTGGAAAGCTCATATACTGTGCAATGGATGGCACGTAATGATGAGGAACTGAATACCTCATACTTCAGGGTGCGTAATATGTATGACGCGCTCGACAAATTATACTATGGCCGGGACATAAACACCATCACCATTTTAGCGTGGTGCTGAATCCTGTCCCCTAAATTATAAGTATTATGATTACAGTATCAGACAAAGCAAAAGAAAAAGTTGTGAAGCTGAAGCAGGATGCGCAGTTGGACGATTCGTTTCGTTTGCGTGCCTCTGTGGCAGGCGGCGGCTGCTCCGGCCTCTCCTATAACCTGGATTTTGACGATGAAGTGAAGCCTATGGATCAGGAGTTTGAGGATAAAGGCGTAAAGGTGGTGGTTGATATGAAAAGCTTTTTATACCTGGCCGGCACCGAACTCGACTTTTCCGACGGCCTGAACGGCAAAGGCTTTTACTTCAACAACCCTAATGCTACCCGCACCTGCGGCTGCGGCGACAGCTTCTCGGTATAAACTTTACATCATTGTATAAAAGAGAAGGGCAACTATACTTTAGTTGCCCTTCTCTTTTTAAAGTCGTCTATACTCTAGTGGCAACTGCTTCAGCTATCAGGTTCTATATGTACCAGTTGCGTTCACTTACATACGGCTATATCTTAATAAACCTGCTGGTAATCCGCTGCCCTTTTTCATCCAGCAACACCAGCACATACATACCACTACGTAGCCGACTAACATCCACAACCTGCTGAGTAGTATTATCAGAAAGCTTTTGCTGCAACACCTGCCTGCCTCTAGCATCTACCACCATCGCCTGTTGTAGCAGGCTTTGCCCTTCCCAATTAATGTTCAGCAGTTCCGAGGTAGTGGTTGGATATACTTTGGCAATGCTGCCACTGGCGGCAGATCTGGTAACTGATACTGCAGCTGAGTAAGTATAGCTGCCATCTTCATCTACCTGTTTAAGCCTATAGTAAGCAGTACCAGCTACAGGCCATTTATCCAAAAAAGTATAACTGTTACGGAGTGTGGTAGTACCATTGCCCTGCACCCGACCTATACCTTCAAATCCACGTTCATCAGCGCCTCGCTCCACTATAAAAAAGTCGTTCTGCTCTTCAGAAGCTGTTTGCCAGGTTATTTCCACATCATCAATTTTTGGTTCAGCTGTAAAGTTCACCAACTCAACCGGCAGTACGTCCGGGCTATTTATGTTCCAGGTCAGGTTGAAATCATCGATGGCAAGGCCGTGATCTGACTCCGTCTCATCGACGTCTTTCCAGCGCAGCATTACATATGCACCGTCAGGTATGGTAACAGGTATGGAAGCTGACAGCAGCTGCCTGTTTTCAGTGGCGTTGCCATTCAGGGCACTTCCCTCTTCTGGTTTATAATGAGGGCCCTTAAAGTTGAGTTCAGGATAGGCTATCCAGTTCCTGTCTGAGGCCGGCGAAAGGTTAAAAGAAGCCGCATCAGTGCTGATAGCATAGAAAAAGGCAATCTGATGCTGTGGGGCAGTTTTATTGGAGATGCGCCACTGCTCGCCGTAATAACTGATATTTAGTTGCGTAATGGTATCGCCGGTATTGTTTTGCAGCAACAGCCCGTATGCAAATTCACCTGCCTTAAAGGAACTGATAGAACCTAACGCCCGATCTGCGGCACTGTTATTACCATAGCTGTAAAGGCCACCTGTATTGCTGCTGCCAGCATTGGCTGTAAGTAAATTGCTTGCTATGGTTCGCTGAACGTACCAACCGGGCATGTAAGCGGCACCGTCTTCCCATGTTGCTGTGCCAGAACTCGGCAATACATCAAAATTTTGAGCATACTCTGTTTTATACTTGCTCATACTTACCTGCGCTGCCGCAAGACCGGAAGCGAGGAGCATAGCCATAAATAAAATACCAAAAGAAATTTGCCTGCAGAGGGTAATACTTGTTTTCATGTATAGGTTAGGGTTGATTATGCTTACATTAATTGGTATAAATACACTTTATTTTTGCATATATATCTGAACAAACCTATCCTGTAACCACAAAGTTCAACATTTTCTTAAATTGAGTTAAAGTTTCTAAAGCGCTATAGCCGATTGATAGCTAAAACCGCACCTGCCTATATAAGCTGACTGCTTTACTTCAGCACCTTTAGTTTGAGAGATAGTTCTGCGCGCTCAGCTTTTTATCAGTTATAAATGTTATAGAAAATAAAAAGTCCTGCTCCTTATACAGGAGCAGGACTTTTTGCTGATGAAAAGAATATTTTATACTTACTTGTTGCGTCCCAGGAACTTATTTATAGGATTTTGCTTAAACGGCTCCGGTAGTTGTTGGTGTTTCTCAATGATAGTTTCATAAGGTGTTCTAAAGTTAAGGGCTTTTAGCTTCTTGTTAAAGTTGTAGTCCAGGATATAGTAATAAAGGTGCTCCTTGAGTTGTTCAACCGACTCAATAGTGGTACTTTCTGACTGTGTTCTCCTTTATCTTCTTGTTGACGGCCTCCACCTGCCCGTTCGTCCAAGGGTGCTTGATGAGCGTCAAACGGTGCTCTATCAGGTGCTCTTGGCACACCTGGTCAAAGGGATGCACTTTTTCCCTGGGTCTTTTCTGCTCCGGCAGGTACTGGTGGGTGTACTCCACGCCATTGTCAGTAAGAATCTTGCTTATCCTGAAGGGGAAGTCAGCTACCACCCGCTCCAGGAAGGCTTTGGCCGTTGCCTGTTCCTTATTATCGTGCAGCTCCACGTACACGTACTTAGTGCAGCGGTCCACGGCCACAAAGCCATAGTGCTTCTGCCTGTTCACCTTCACCTCGAAGGTGTCGATGTGTACGTAGCCCGACTCATACTTCTGGAACTCCTTCTTTGCCCTTTTCTCTCCCTCTACTGCCCGTATGCGGCTGATGCCGTTTCTTTGCAGGCAGCGGTGCAGGTTGCTGCGGCTCAACAAGGGAATGTGCGGCTTCAGTAGCATGTATAGATCGTCCAGGGGCAGCCATGTCTTTGTCCTAACCTGATAAATAACTTGCTCCTCCACCTCCGTAAGAACGCTGCCGTCCCCTTTCTTCCTGCCGCTCGCCATGTCTTCCTCGTGATCGCGGTTGCGCCACTTGCGGGCCGTGGCATAGGAGATATGGTAAGTTGCCGCTATCTCTTTTAGCGTCTGCTTACTTGCTTGTATTTCTTTTCTAATTCGCTGCGTAGTCGCGGCAGTTGGGTGTAGTACTTGTCACATGGTTTTTCTATCTTCAGGCTAAGATAAGTAAAGGGACAAATTCAGTTTGATGTATGTTGTCTATCCCAGCTATGGGAAAAATACGCAGAATAGATTTAAGTTCAGCAGCACGAGAGGAGTTGGAGCAGTGGTATCGTTCTGGCAAGAGCCA
>Ga0210040_10000722_pt1 | contig 53225 bp, 56 predicted proteins | sample CryGeyCG12114_NA_FD_185462 | JGI IMG/M metagenome (GOLD analysis project Ga0210040, IMG submission 185462) | Groundwater microbial communities from aquifer - Crystal Geyser CG19_WC_8/21/14_NA (SPAdes) (version 2) | ecosystem: Environmental > Aquatic > Deep subsurface > Groundwater | place: USA...
GCAAGATGGAGGCCCTGCGCGCCCTCAAGCGTCGTCTGGCCCGCGTCGTGTTCCAGCGGCTCAAGCCCACCAACCAACCCGCCGCGGCACCCCTGCCGCAGGCCGCTTGACATAGGAGCAACGCATGGCGCACCTGCTGAGCTAGGCGCTCGTCTCGACGACGGAGCAGAACCCGGACTTTGCAGGTCGATGAACTCACTGCGACGGGGTGCTGGAAGGTCTGGACCGACCGGGCCTCGGGGGCGCTGGACCGACGCCCGCAGCTCGATGAGGTGCTGCGCAGTTGCGGCCGGGGTGGTGGGGCGGTCCGGCCCTGCTGCACATCGTGCTGGACAGCACGGCCAGCCAACGTGTCGCCGAGGCCACCGGCTTCACGCGCCAGGACGACCAGCGGATCGTCGAGCGCCGGCGCAAGGGGCAAGTGCTGCACCTGGCCAGCTGGCAACGAGCGCTGCACCCACCTGCCGCGCACGACCGGCTGCGAGCGCGCTGAAGACGTAGGAAGACGGCCCCTGAGACGCTCGACACAAGCTGCCTACGGCCCCATCTGACGTGTCCCCTTGCCGTCGCGACGTCGGCGGACCGTGGCGGTGAAGCTGGTGGTCGTGTTCGAAGGGGGCTTGTTCGTGTCGTCGTCGACGAGCCCTCTGATCTCCAAGCCGACTTCGTCGCACAGTCCGCGGAAGGAGGACGGGCTGTGCCAGTGGATCACCCACTGGCGGTCCGCCACCTCGGTCCCTGCCGCGGTGATGCGTTCGTAGCGGCAGTTCGTCGTGCGCGTGCGGCGCTCCTGGTCGTAGGTCTCCGTCAGCGGCGTGTACCTGAGCTCGGTGCCCGCACGGTCGCCCGTGCTCCGGGTGACTCCCAGCTCCTGCGGCGGCGTCGGGCCGGCGATCCACAAGGGGATCAGCGCGGCGCCCTCGTCGGTGAGGTGGGCGTGGACCGAGGCTAGGCCCCGCAGCGCCGTCTCGTCGTCCGCGAGCAGGTTGAAGGTCGGGCCTGCGAAGTAGATCGAGGCGTACTGCCGCTGCAGCGTCAGGTCCTCCACGCGCTGGTGATGGACCTCGACCGCGAGGCCCCGCCGTTCGGCTTGCTCGCGACAGCGCTGCACCATGTCGAGCGAGGAGTCGACCCCGTCCACCTGCAGGCCCGCAGCGCACAGGTCGAGCATGGGCTCGCCGTCGCCGCAGCCGAGTTCGAGCGCCGGTTGGCCGTGCCTGGCGATGAACTCCGCGTAGGGCTGTGGGTCGAAGCGAGACGACTTCAGCGTCGCGTACGCGTCGACGACGATGCCGGAGTAGAAGCCCGCGGGATCCACGAGTAACAGGCTTTCATCCCGGCGCGGCTGGGGGGGGGCGCTTCCCGGCCAGGGCCACGGCCTGATCGAGGTCCCGAGGGTTACGTGGCGTGCCTCTCGTAGAAGGCCGCCTGCCCGCCTGCCCGCCTGCCCGCCTGCCCGCCTGCCCGCCTGCCCGCCTGCCCGCCTGCCCGCAGGGGATGGTCTGCTACCGGGAGGTGGGTCGGGGCGGCTGCCGCATGTACAGGGCGCTGGCCGCGGCCAGGCCGGTGAGGCTGATGATCGGGATGGCCGTGCGGGGGTGCGCGAGTTCTGGGGCGGCTCCGGCGGCCGCGATGCCGACGCCTTGCCAGAACATGAGGCCGGCCGTGGACACGGCGAGGGTGCGCCGGTGCAGCTCGCCCGGTGTGGCGTCGAGCAGCTGCTGGTTCAGGCCCAGGGTGTAGCCGAAGCCTGCCGAAGACAGCAGGAGCAGCAGCGCAGCCACGGGCAGTGGAGGCTGCACGGCGAACCCGACGGGGACGATGAGCACCAGCACGACCAGCGCCAGGACGCTGCGAGCCCGGCGAGCGGGTGTGAGCAGGCGGACGGTGAGCAGTTCGCCGGCGATGGCGCCGGCTGGTGCGGCCCACAGCAGCAGCCCGGCGCTGCCGGCCGGCAGGCCAAGGTCGACGACGTAGGGCACGGCCAGGGCCTCACTGGCGACAGCGGCGGCGGCGACGACCCAACCCATGATGAGCAGGGCGCGCCTGCGGGGGTCGGTGAACACGGGCCACAGACCATCCCGCGGTGTTGCGGTGCTGTCCGCTGGTGTCGCCGGCTGGCCAGACAGGCCGGTCCTGATGAGCGCGGTGCGAGTCATCCAGATCTGCGTGGATCCGTGCGGCACAGCCCGAGGACACCCGGCTCGCGGTAGGTGGTCCGCCACGTGCAGGTCGGCGGCGAGCGCGCGCAGCTGTCGGTGAGGTACCTCGCTGACCAACCGCTCAGCGCGACGAGGGCCTGGCGAGAACCGGCCGGAGGGACACCTGGTCCGATGCCGAGCGAGTAGCGGGCCCTATCGTTGCTCGCCGTGCTGGGAGGCGCTTCGCCGCGGGGCCGAGAGTGCCGGCCCGCCCCAGCGCGCGTACTCGTGGACGGCCCGGTTCTGCTGCGAGCGTGGAGCTCGCGCGATGCAGCGGACCTGGCACTGTTGACCTTCGACGAACCGCTGCGTCGCTGGGGCGGCTGGCCAGCCGCACCACCTGAAACGACGGAAGCCGCCGCCGGCTACCTGCGCGAGCTGGATGGTTGGACGAGGGCGGGCACAGTGCTGTCCTGGGCGTTGCTGGCGGACGGTCTGCTGGTGGGCGGCGTGGGCCTGCAACTCGTGCCGCTGGGTCATGCGTCCGTCGGGTACTGGCTTGGCGCCGGAAGGTCGCGGACGCGGAAGCGCCACGCGGGCTGTCCGGCTGGTCAGCGCCTTCGCGTTGGCCGGCCTGCACCTGGAGCGCGTGCGCCTGTTCACGCACCCCACGAACCGAGCCTCTCAAGCGGTAGCCCTCCGCTGCGGCTACACGCCCTCTGCTGAACCCGCCCCATGGCCGGACGAGGTGCCGCGCGTGGGCTACGTGCGCGCGCGGTCCTTCGAGACAGAGCAGGGAGGGAGGCCGCCATCGTTCCGCGGCATGCCCTGCTCCGATGGGCACCCGGCGAGGTGATCGCGCGGGTCTCGGAACGCCGTCGGCGGGCTGGGGATCGAGCGCCAGCATGCAGTCCTCGACAGTCAGGCGGCACTGAGCGATCACTGCCGAGCGGTCAGGCGGCCGCGCAGGAGCACGGCGCGCGGAGCACTGAGCTGTGTCAGGTCTGCGCGCGGGTCGGTGTCGTAGATGACGGCGTCGGCGGGGGCGCCGGGCTCCAGGCCGCCGAGCCCGAGGTAGCTGCGGGCGGTCCAGGAGGCCGCACCGAGTGCGCGGTGCGGGTCGACTCCTGCCCGTGCGAGCGCCCGGACCTCGTCGGCGATCCGGCCGTGGGGGCGGGAGTCGGTGCCGGCCAGCAGTGTGACGCCGGCGTCGGCGGCGTCGACACACAGCTGTCCGTGAGCGCCGGCGCCGTGCAGATACCAGTCCCGGCGGGGATCATCCGGCCGGTCCCGCACCCTGCGCAGCCCCGCCGTCAGCACGGCCAGCGTCGGGGTCAGGGCAATGCCCCGCCGGGCCATCTCCGGCAGCAGCGCGCTGTCCAGGCACATGCCGTGTTCCAGCGAGTCCACACCGGCGGCCACGGCAGCGGCACCCCCAGCCAAGTGTTGGGAGTGCACTGCGAGCCGACCGCCGACGGCGTGAACCGCCTCTACAGTGGCCCGGAGCACCTGCACGGGCATGACCTGGTCGCCCAGACTCCAGTCGACGACGACCTTGGCCCAGCCGGAGCGGCGCGCCTGCTCCGCCGCGACCTGCGGCAGGTCCTCGAAGGCCGGGCGCTCACCCCAGCCGTCGAAGAACTGCCCGGGCTGCGCGATCCAGCGGCCGGCATGCACCGCCCGGGGCAGGTCCGGGTCCTGCCCGAACCAGGCTGGCGGTGGCCCGGCGAGCCCAGGTGCGCGCAGCAGGGTCACCCCGGCGTACAGGTGCTCCAGCAGGTCCCGGCGCAGCAGCGCGTCGTCGAGCGGCTGCCCGGGCTTCTCCGCGCCAGGGTGGGTGTGAGCGTCGACCAGCCCCGCCAGCAGCCAGCCCTCACCGACGATCTCGGCGCCGGCGACCGGCTCGTCGGTCCACCGGTCGCCGTCGGCGTACAGGTCGACCGGTTCCCCGTCCGGGAGCGCGCGGCCCCGGACCCTCAGGACCGTCACGGCGCCCCGCTACCGAGGCCCCGGAGGCAGTCAGTGCGCATGCGGAGGAGTCTGTCGCAGCAGCCAACTCCAGCGCCCGTCCTACGAGAGCCCGTGTCCGTCCCACACCCGCGGCACGGACGGCAGGACCAGGCGCGGCAGTGACGGATTCGCCCGTCACTGCCGCGCCTGAGGCCGTCCCACTTCCCAGGAGCTCAGACGACAACGCGCACCAGAGCTGCAGGTCCGACGACGTCGAGACCACGTAGTGACTAGACGCTGGTCCGAACACGGCTACCGAGAGTCCGCCACCCGCTCGGCGTGCCGCTTGCACGGCCCGGTGACCTTGAGCCGACAAGAACACGTAGCGACGCGCCTGACTCACCAGCACCGCCACCCCTATCGAGCAGCGCCCGTGTGCACCACCAGGGATTTGCACCCCGGGCCGCCCCGCCCACTTAGGCGACGTGCACGGAATTACAGCCCGTCGGCCTCGACAGGGCGCGTCGTCGGATCCGCCGCCTGGGTGACGCCGATCCGCAGCACCAGCACTGGTAAGCGCCGAGCAAGAAACAGGAGTACAAGAGCGTCCAGGGCGGCAATACCGATCAGCGGTAGCCACGCGGTGAACGGGCCATGGGTGAGGGCCGTAGTGAGGGCCACGGGCGCGATGATGTCCACGAGGCTGAAGGTCATCTGGTACACGGATATGTACCGTCCGCGGTCCTTATCGGAGGCGGACTCGTTGACGATCGCGCTCACCGCAGGACCCTGGACGAGCTCCGTAGTGGTGACCAGCACCGCGGCGAGCAAGGCGAACACGAGGTTGAAGCCGGCCGGAACAAGTCCGGCGAGGAGGACGCATGCATAAGCGAGCCCGATGATTAGCTGCGAGCTGATCAGGACCTGATCGCGCCGGCGGCCGGTGATCGCTGCGACAACGGGCCCGGCTCCAAGGGCCCCCAAGACCGCATTGAGCGCCAGTAGCGCGCCGGGCGTCCAGTCGGAGAGGCCCGCGGAGGTCACCAGAAAGACTGGAACGGCAATCACGAAGGACAGCGACAGCAGCGCGAATCCGACGTTGACGCCGACGAATCCTAAAAACGGCCTGTCGCGAAGTACGGAGGCCCAACTACCCTTGAGCGTCTTGGGAGACTGGGGGCTCGAGGATTGCTCGCTGGAGGACGGGTCCAGTCGGGTCAAGAGCGCGGCCAGCGCAAAGGAGGCGACATTGACGGCGACGATGACGTAGTAGCCGGCAGTGCCGCCGATGGCGACGGCCAAACTCGCGCCCAAGGCACCGACCGCTAAGCCGGCGTTGCGCATCGCGTTGATCAGCGCGAACCAGCGTTCCTGGGAGGCCTGGTCGGCGACCTCGTGCACCAAGGCGGGGTAGGCAACCCAGAACAAGGAGTTGCCTACCTGGACGACGATCGCGGCGAGGAGCACCTGGCCGAACGAATCCACGAAGAGATAGCCCGCAAAGCCGATCGACTGGGCAAGATTGGATGCCACCACGGCACGCGTGGGCCTGATCCGGTCAGTCAGCATTCCGGCGCCAGCGGTCGCGGGCAGGCGTATGAGGGCCGCGACCGACAGCGCCAATCCGATCTCTTGCAAGCTCAGCGACGTCGTCACCCTGAAGAACAGGATCGAGAACGGCAAGAACAACCCACTGCCTAAGGCATCGATACCAAAGGCGCCGAGCAGACGCTTGTGTTCGCGGGCAGCAGGAACACCAAGAGAACCGGTGCGCACGGCGATGAACCCTTTCGGAGTCGTCCCGCGCCGATCGAAGGCGGGCCTACCCCGAAGAGGGCAAGATTCTGATCGTCGATCACGTGGCGCGCGCACGTCAAGTGAGTTCGGCGGCACCAGCCGGTTCGCACTCAGCCCTCGAGAGGCTTGTTGCGCTCGCTCACCGTCTCAGCTGGCCCGTCTCATAACCAAAGTTGGTGAGACAGGTCTGCTGGGACAGAGCTCGCGGGCAGCTCGCCGGCTCACGCCGCTGTCTCAGGGGCCGTCTCGGCTGTCATCAGCCCTGCTGCTCCTTCGCGGCCGAGCTGAAGACCCAACGCAAGGCATCTGGGAGAAGGACACCGCCATGGTTCGACTGGTGTGTTCCGTCGCCGAGGACGAGGCGGAAGTCGTAGCCGGCTTCGGCGAGAGCTGCTGCGACCCGCAGGTTGTTGGCCAGCCAGTTGTCTTCGGCCTGGTTCCAGAACAGGTCGCGGTGGCTGGCCTGCAAGAAGATGCGCAGCGGCCGGGGATCCGTGGTTGCGATCAGCTCGGGGTAAGGATTTCCGCCGGGCATCTGGGCGAAGCTGGACACGAAGCCGATGACACGTCCGAACAGGTCTGGGCGCAGCCATGCCGCGGTGAAGGCGCAGTTGCCGCCGCTGCTGCCGCCGCAAATTGCCCGATCGGCGGGTTCGCTGCTCAGCGCCCACCGCTGCTCGACCAGTGGCAGCACCTCGTCGGCCAAGAAGCCGACGTACCGGTCGTCGAACGCGTCGTACTCGGCATTGCGGTTCTTGCGCTCGTTCGGGTCGACCACTCCCTCGAACACCCCCGGGTCGACAAAGACGCCAATCGTCGGCGGCACGTCACCGGACTGGACGAGGTTGTCCAGGACGATCCCGCCCCGCTCGTTACCGGTCGGGTCGAGGTACCTGGAGCCGTCTTGAAAGACGACGAGGGCGGCTGGCTCAGCCGGGTCGTGGCCCGCCGGCACGTGCACGAGGACACGGCGTGACGTGCCGGGATACGCCGAGCTCGGCGGGAGCGCCAGTTCGACGGTCTGCCCGGTCGCGATGCCGGGCCGACGCTCGGAGTCAGGCCCGTGCTCGTACTGCACATCGGACTGGTCGATCGGCAACGGTCGGAAACTGACGGTCTCCATGGGTGCGCACCCTAGAGATGCCAGACGATGACACCGAAGCACGTTGTGGCGCGCCGCCAAGTGCCCGGCTGAACGATCGGGTTATTGGGTCAACGCATTCCCGCTGGACGTTCGGCTGCCGGACACGGTCACGGGCGCTGCCCGCCTCTGACCGAGGCCACGTAGCGCTACGAGGACCGCGGCAACCACCGGGAGAGATCACACGCCAACTGTGTCTCAACAAAGCCGTCTCAGTACCTAGGTAGTGAGACAGCGGTGCTGACACGGTGGCGCGACCTCGTCTTGGCTTCCCACGGGACCGAGGAGCCCCTCGAACTCATCCGTCACGTTTCCAACACCATCACCACCTGACCGGCCGACACGGAGACCGCTCAGCCCGGACGCGGTCGGTCCCGACGGCCCACTGCTGATGAGACGCTTCAGAGCCGCGCGCCGGACACCTGGGCTCGCCACGTGTCGCACACCCAGGGCAGCTCGAAGTCCTCGGCCGGCGCGAGGTCGCGCACCCGCCGCAACAGGTCCTCGCGGTCCGCCGCGGGCATCAGGACGGTGCCGCTGCGCGAAGCGAGGTTGTCGACCAGCAGGTCCCGTGTCATGGCCTGGCGGTGTGCGAACTCCCGGCGTTCGGGCACCGGTTCGCCGTCGTAGGGCAACTGGTCGTCCATCGCCGAGAGGCGGTCCTCCGCAGCTGAGGCGGCGACAAGGTCGGCGACCCACGGCACCCTGTCGTCGAACACGTTCCACAGCAGCCCGAGCACGCCGCCCGGGCGCAGCACGCGGCGCACCTGCGCGAGCGCCCGCTGGTGGTCGAACCAGTGCCAGGCCTGCCCGACCAGCACCGCGTCCACGCTCTGGTCCGGTAGCGGCACCTGCTCCGCTGTGCCGGCGAGCGCCGCCGCGGCCGCAGGGACCAGCGCCCGCATCGCGTCGTCGGGCTCCACGGCGACGACCTCGACACCCAGGTCGAGCAGGACCCGGCTGAGCCGGCCGGTACCCGCACCGAGGTCGAGGACCCGCCTGTCAGCACGCGCCCGCACCGGCTCCAGGACCCACGCCACCGCCTCTTGCGGGTAGGAGGCGCGGGCGCGGTCGTAGGTCTGCGCGACGCTGCCGAAGGAGCGGGCCCGGGCTGCATCCATGCCCGGCACCGTACGGCGATCCGTCGGACCAGGGTGCCGTACCCGTCCCGATCACCCAAGGTCGTGCGGGACGCCCGGTCGAGTCCGCCGATCCCGACGGCGCACCATGTAGTGGTGGTCGACATGGAGTCCTCGCTGCGTGACGCGCTTCCCGGTGACGCCGAGGAGCTGACCACCCTGCTCCTGCGCTCGCGTACCCAGGCCATGCCGTGGTTCGTCAGTCCCCCACGACGAGCCCTCCACCCGCTGGTGGATGGAGCACGTCCTGCTCACCGAGCAGTGCGTCCGCGTCGCCGACGACGGGAGCCGGCTCCTCGGCTTCGCTGCCGTCACCTACACCTGGCTCGAGCACCTATACGTCGACCGTGACCACCAGGGGCGGGGTGTCGGGCAGGCACTGCTGGAGGACGCCAAGCGCCTGCGACCCGGCGGACTCCGGCTGCACGTCTTCACCCGCAACGCGCCCGCCCGACGCTTCTACGAGGCCCACGGCTTCGGGCTCATGGCGCAGAGCGACGGCCACGACAACGAGGAGCAAGAGCCGGACTGCACCTACGTCTGGACTCCCTGAGACCCCCACACCGGTCACGGACGCCTTGCGCAGTGCTGTCCGAGCCGGCCCGCAAGCTGACGGCGACGCGGCACGCTCAGGCTGTGCCAGTAGCCGAACGACTTGCGGGACGCCCGCGGCGCCCGGGCGTCGCGGCCTGTCGACTACGAAAGCGTTGGCTCACGGGGTGTGCGGTCTGGTGGGATGATCCGGTGAGTGTCGAGGTCCGCGAGCCTGGTCGTGCCGAGCTCCCGGCGTACTACCGGGTGCTTCCTTTCGGCAACGGCCTGCCGAGCTGGGAGCCTGCGCCCGCCGCATGGCACGGCGGACCAGAGGCCTGGCCACCTGCGGGGGGACCTGCGTCACCGGAGGAGCTCGAGCTGCGGGCCGACAGGGACGCAGTCGACGAGGACTTCCATCCCGTCGCGGCGCTCGTCGACGGTCAGGTCGTGGGCGCTTCGGCGATGCTGTCGATGCAGGTCACCGTGCCCGGCGGTTCCCTCCTTCGCATCGGCGGAGTGACCGACACCGGCGTCCTTCCCACGCATCGCCGGCGGGGGCTGCTGCGCCGGATGATGCAGGCCATGTTCGGCGGGGCCTTGGAGCGCGGCGAGTCGTTCGCGATGCTGAGCGCGAGCGAGGGCGGCATCTACGGCAGGTTCGGCTTCCACCCCGCGACGCACCGGGTGAGGTGGGAGATCGACCGCGCCGACGCGTGCCTGCGGGAGGCGGAGCCTGACGGGGGCAGCGTCGAGCTGGTCGACGCCGCGACGGCGAAGGCCCACTGGCCGGGTCTGCACGCGAAGGTGCGAGCGGGCCGGGTGGGCGAGCTCTCCCCGCGGGCCGGGCGGTGGGACGGGCTCAGCGACGCGGCCCGCGGCAGCGACGGGCCGCTGCGGTACCTCCTGCGTCGCGGTCGCGACGGGACGGTCGACGGGTTGGCGAACTTCACGCTGCCTTGGTCGCCGATGATCGAGCACGCCGGAACGCTCGTCGTCGAGGCGCTGGAAGCCATCACGCCGGAGGCCTACCGGGCGCTGTGGGCCCTGCTGCTGGACTTCGACCTGACCCGGACCGTCGTCGCGCCGGGAAGGCCGCGCGACGAGCCGCTGCGCTGGATGCTCGCCAACCCCCGGGCGATGCGGATCACCCGCCAGTCCGACAACCTGTGGGGCCGCGTCCTCGACGTGAGATCAGCGCTGGAAGGACGCGCCTACGCGGCGCACGGTGAGCTCAGCTTCTCGGTCGAGGACGACGCGATGTGCCCGTCGAACAACGGCGCTTGGCGGCTGGTGGTGGACGGCTCGGGCCCGCACTGCGTCCGCGCTGACCAGGCCGGCACCGACATGAGGATCGACATGGCCGCCCTGGGCGCGCTGTACCTGGGCGGGATGTCCGCGTCCCACCTCGCCTTCTCCGGCCGCATCCGCCCCACAGCCCCCGACGCCGTCGCCCGGCTGTCGCAGATGCTCCGCACGGACCCCGAGCCGCACAACTCCTTCGGCTTCTAGCACCCGGCACCGGCACCTGCCTCAAAGCACGACCCACAACGCGCACGTGCCCAGGGCAGCCAGTCTGGCGCCAGCTGTCGGCACAGCGGGACGCTCAGGCTGCGCCGACAGCCGAACCTGGAGCGGGACGCCTCGCGCAGCCCCACCGCTGCTGCCGCGGCTGGCAGATTCTGGCCATGCAGGCGTTACGGGTTGTTGTGGCCGCTGCCGCTGCGTTGACGCTCGCCGTCGAGGTTGACCATGCGCGGGCGTCTCGCGGCCTGCCCCGTCCTGACGTGGACCGGCCGCTGGCGGTGGTCGTCCTGGGCTACCGGTCCAGCCGCCGTGGGCGACCTCACCCTCTGCAGCGCTGGCGGGTCGCCATCGGGGTGCGCTCGCTGAGTCGGCATGCCGAGGGCGTCCTCGTGCTCAGCGGTGCTGCGCGCCAGGGGGGCCCGTCCGAAGCGCGCGTCATGGCCCGCCTCGCGGTCGACGCCGGCATGCCGCCGGCTCGCCTCGTGCTGGAGGAGGAGGCCACCACGACGTGGGAGAACGTCGCCCTCACCGTTCCGCTCGTCGAGGCCTACCCGCAGATCGCGTACGCCTCCGCTCCCACGCACGCCGCCCGCGCCCGCGCCTACCTTGCCCGGCAGCGGCCAGACCTCGTGGCCCGCCTCGTTGCCGCTGAGGACTACCGCGCGCTCGAGCGACCCGGCCTCAAGATCGCCACAACCGCCCGACGCTTCGTGCGCCTTGCGCAGGACTGCTGGTAGCGCTCCCGGAAGGATGTCGGAAGACCCTCGAGCAATACGCTCCAGAGCTGACCGAGACTCGTTGCCCGCGCGCATCACGAAGCGTCCACTGGTCAGAAGGGATCGGTGAACGAGATCGGCTTGCCGGTGGCTTGGGCGTATGCGATCTCTCTGCTCGTGGACTCGCCGATACACCTGCCTGGGTTGACGACAAGAACCCGGTCAGGCCAGGTCGATCTTGCGCAGGTGGAGGGCGTCCAGCGCCGTCTTCTGCTCGTTGGTGATCAACTCGTCTACTTCGTGATCCTCGGCGCGCAGGAAGACGCCTGGCGCAACGACAACGACACCTGCGAAGGTCAGATCACGGTTCGCCGCGCTCATCTCGCTCACGAACCGGGTAGAGCCGCAGATGCAGACAATCTCAGGTCGTCCGGGCACGGCTCAGTCCTTGAGTCGAACGGGAAACCTTCAGTGTGACTGCCGACGGGGCTAGGAGAGGAGGTCTCAGTTCCTAGGTTGTGAGACACCCCAACTGAGACGGTCCAGCGCAGCGGTCGCTTGAGCCGACGAACGTCGGCCGCCGCCGCCGCAGGTGGCTACTCAGTGCTGGGGCGGGACCGGGTCTGTGCTTTCCCTCTGCGGACGAAGCCAGCGGCGAGGCACAGCGCGGCGAAGGCCAAGAGCATGAGCAGGGACCGTGCGGCCCCGTCCACTTGGCCTGCCGCCAGGACCGCCAGCACGGCGCCCCCGATCACTACCAGCAGGAACACTCCCCGCCTGACGGCGTACTTGTCCATGCTCACGCTCCTGAGGATGAGGACAGCCCGCGGAGTGCGCTTCGCGCAGGAGTGGCCCGAGCGCGCCGCCAACGGCATACCCAGGAGAGCCTGCTCGGCGGTCTCGTCTTCAGTGCCCCCAAGAGTGTGGTGCACCGCCCGCGGGGTGAGCGTCCCAGTCGGGTCGTCTCACCTCCTTGGCTGTGAGACGGCCCTGCTGAGACGGTCGGCCCCAGGGGTTGGCCTGACAGCTGGCACAGCGGCACGGGCCGCCGGGGTGACTACCGGCCGGCGAGGTAGCTGAGGGTGGCTTCGTCGAAGGCCTCGTTGTAGCGGCCGTGGTCGTGTCGGGCGAAGAGCAGCTCGAGGTACTTGCGGGTGAGCGCGGTGGTGGCGTCCAGGCCGTTCCTGCGCTCGGCGCGGTCGCCAAGACCTTAACCCAGCCTAGCGACAGTACGGATCAATCTTGCTAACCGTCAACTCCACCGTCGCCAGTGCGGCCAAAGCGTCGATATCGTCCATAGCGGTGACGGTTCCCGGAGTTAGCGGATCGACGTCGCAAGCGTGGACTATGCCGTTCCGCCGATTTACAACCGTGCCTAGAGCGACCGTGGCTGCTCGGGCATCGGGAAAGGCAGTACTCCAGATGCGAGGTATGTTGACGAGGGCAAGCGCGGCGGCGATGTCGTCCGGGCGCTGATACGTCTCAAGCGCCAGCCGCTGCGCGACATGGCGTCGTGCGGCCAGTTCTTGCTCGGCCGGCGAACTTGCCGTGAGCAAGTCGCTGATGGCAGTGAAATGAAGGCCGACCTTTGTGTTCTTGACGGCATGTCTCGTTCGCCCTAGGAGCATGTCTACGGCACGGTCCAGCACAATGCCGTGCACGTATGCATCCAGCGCCGCGACTGCTTGGACAAGTGCTGCTCGGTAGAGGTCGCTAGCGTCTACTCGGCCAGCGGTCATCCCACCGATACTTTGTCCCAGTGCGACAAGGTCGCGGGCGCGGCTCGTGTTCGACCCAAATTGGACGAAGCGATCATTCGCCACTTACTCTGTTAGGGCCTCGACGCGGTCCGCCAAGCCCTCAAACACCTCCCGGAAGGAGTCGACGTTCTCCTTCATTCGGTCCCAGACGATCCCGCCGCGCCCGACGTCCTCCTGCTGCAGCGCGAAAACCGGCTTACGCGCTTGCTGCGAATTGGCGATGAGCGTATTAAAGTCGGGGATCGATGCAAGGCGAAGTGGTCCCTGCAGGTCGGCCGCGTCATATCGCTCCGCCGACAGGAGCAGGCCTGCCTTCTCAAGTGCAGGCTTGAATGTCGTATCAATAGCTGAGTCGAGTTCGTCAAAGTACATCCGAAAGGCTTCGGTCGGTTCGCCAGATCGCAAACGGTACCGCTGCACGATCGTGCCCAGGAACTTGAGATTTGGTTGCGGAAACGGGTAGTCCGCCCCGGAGAGGGCCTCGAGCTGGGCGGCGTTCTCCGCCCAGCGAACCCAGCGCGGCAGGACCCGCGACAGCGAGTCGATAGCCATGACTGAGAAGACGTCCGGGCTGGCCGGCACGATGAAGAAATCGGATGTCGCGACGAGATTCTGGTTGATGGCTCCGAGGCCGGGGCTTAGGTCAATAAGGACGTAGTCTGCCTTGTAGTGCTTTGCCGTGATGTCGAAGAGGTAGTGGAAGCTGCCCGGCAGGTTGCGAAGTGTCTGAACCGTCTCAGAGAGTTGCTGAGCTATACCGAGCGACACCTCGTCCTCTGCCAAGCCAACGTGCCCCGGGATGAGAAGCAGCCGATCCTGGCCGACGACCGGGACGCAGTCGACCGGCTGGAGCGGTGTAGGACGCGAGGCGAAAGCTGGGTTCAGCGCGTCTCGCAAGTTGCGCTTGGGGTTTGCCTTATAGAATTCACTCAGGGCGTCCTCGCCAGTGAGGTCAAGGACCATGCCGGTCAAGTTGCACTGCGGGTCCGCGTCGACGAGGACAACGGTGTGGCCGCGCTCCGCGAGCATCCAGCCGAGGTTGAAGCACGTGGTCGTCTTGCTGACCCCACCCTTGTTATTGAAGAAGGCTACGGTCTTGGCCATCTCGCTCCTCGTCCAAGCAGGCGCACTTGGCGTGCGCCACAGAGCCACCTGTTGGCTCTAGCGCCGAGTTTGGCACGTGGTGGCGCCGCGTTGGCCCGTGAGTCTCGGCGTCGACGCAATCGTTGGAGGCGGCACCAACGCCCGAGAGCCCGTACACGCTCCAGGTTGCTGGGCGGCCCCGCTGCGCAACCTGGCCGAGGGGCACGAAAGCGTTCGCTGCTGACACGGGGCCGATAGGGCCAGGCGGGCGGGGTGCGCCGTGCTGGGAGTGAGTCCCGCCCGTGTCCGGAACCAGAGTCTCCGTCTAGGCATGGTCCTGGCGGTTGTGGGACGCGGTCGGCTGGCGCCCAGCCGTCTCAGTTCCAAGGAAGTGAGACAGGTCCACTGAGACAGGTCGGCGGGCAGCTCGCGAGGCTCACGCCGGTTTCTCAGAAGTCCGTCCGAATCTCGGTGCGCCGTGGGTGGTATTTCTGCCGACTTGTGAGACGGTGCGGTGGTGTCGGTGGTCGGGTACGCGCGGGTGAGCACCGGCCACCAGTTGCTCGAGGCGCAGCGGGACGCGCTGACCGAGGCGGGCTGCGAGCGGATCTTCACCGACCAGCTGTCCGGGGTGCGCGAGGACCGGCCGGGCCTGGTCGAGCTGCTGGGCTACGTGCGGGCCGGGGACACGGTGGTGGTCGTGGCGCTGGACCGGTTGGGCCGGTCGCTGTCGGGGGTGATCCGGACGGTGGAGACGCTGACGGAGCGGGGGGTGCTGCTGCGGTCGTTGCGGGAGGGGATCGACTACTCCACGCCGACGGGGCGGATGCTGGCGGGGATCTTCGCGGCGCTGGCCGGCTACGAGCGGGAGCTCATGCACGAGCGGGCGGCGGCGGCCCGGGAGGCAGCGCGGGCCCGGGGCCGGCACACCGGCCGGCCGGCCCGGCTGAGCCCGGATCAGGTGCGGCAGGTCCGGGCGCTGCGGGCCGGCGGGGAGTCGATCGCGGACCTGGTCCGCAGTTTCGGGGTGTCCCGGGCCACGGTCTACCGGGCGTTGGGCGAGGCCGGCGCCGGTGACCCGGCAGCGGGGCCGTCGTGATCGCCGCGCTGCGCCGCCCGGTGCCCGGGCAGCTGTGCCTGCTGGAGCTCCTTGAGCACGCTAACGACCCCAATGGCTCTGTTGGTGACGAGGCGGAGACGGGAGGTGCGGCCGGGCTGGGGGAGTGGGAGCGGACGGTGCTGCGGTTCGCGGCTGAGCACCACCTGTCCGGAAGGTACGTCCAGCGGGTCGAGCAGCACCTGGGCTGCACCGCTGCGCGGTACCTGCGGACCCTGGCCGGCATGCTGGACAGGCCGGAGGTCCTGGCCGCTGAACCTGAGCTCATCGGCCGGCTCCGGGCGCTGCGGGATCGCCGCCAGCGACTGCGGGCCCTGACTCGCGCCGCCCGCTAGCCGTGAGATCGGGGCGGCCCGGGGTGCGGCTCGGGGTGGCCGCTGTGCAGACGGCGACGGGCTGGGCCGCACCCTGGTCTCCTTTGCTCGTGGCGGAGGCACTCGCCATGTTGGCGATGTTCGCCGCGGCGAGGTGGGGCGGACGGTGGGTGCCCGGGGGGCTACCAAGCTCGGGTCAGCGCGGCGGCGGGAGCCGAGCTGTGTGTGTTGGCGCCGGGACCTGGCCGGGGCTGCTCGCCGGCGGTGACCCTGCCGGGTCACCCTGTGGCCGCTCCCTGAACCAGCCGGTGCCGACGAGGACGACGGACAGGACGACTGCCACGTGCACGGCCGCCCTCGGCCGGTAGGCGGCCACCCCGAGCAGCAGGACCAGGACGCCTGCCGCGCCGATGATCGTCAGCCCCCACTGGAAGTCCCGGCCCGTCGCGGCCTGGACCAGGGGGGTCGCCGTCGCACAGGCCCCGACCACCACCGCCAGGCGACCTAGGGCTGGGCTCGCCGCACCTCCATGACCGGTGGCCCGGCGCAGCGCCACCACCCACGCCACCCATGCGGCCACGACCAGCAGCTCCACAGCTGCCATGCCGCCCGACAGGAGGGGTCCGCTGTCCGAGTCCGGGTCGAAGCTCGCGGCCGCACCTGCAACCGCGAGAAAGGCCAGCGGCAGCAGGACGAGGACCGACCCTGCCCAGGCGGCGGAGACCGAGCGTCGTCTCGCGGCCCCTGCTGACGTCACGTACGTGCCTCTGTCCACCTCGAGACCAGGACCCCGAGCGTCTCACGAAGCGCTGGTCTCGAACTGGCCGTTCCTCGGGCCCTGACCGCGGGGACTACGCGTGTGGGTTGTCACCGGAACGATCGGCTGTGGACCTAGAACTTGACTAGCGGCGCGACAACACTCGCCGCCAGCTGTCGATGACCGTGCCGATCAGGAACACCAGGACAGCCTGGACCGGCGCTGCGCGTAGGCAGGCCTGCAGTGACGGTCGGAGTGCGGCTCGGTAGGTGACGGCGTTGAACGGGCCGTCGGGGTAGTCCGAGAGGGGGCCGAGGTAGCTCCCGGGCCAGGCGGCGACGCGGGCCAGGCCGAGTGGGCTGAACGTGTCGGTGTACGCGCCCCTGGCGAGCTTGGCGACTTCGCTGCTGTAGTCCAGGTAGATGACGGCCAGGACCGCTGTCAGGTACAGGGCCGCCACGGCGGCTCCGAAGATCAGAGATTTCTGCCACCGCCGGTTGTCTGTCAATGGCGCAGTAACGGCGCTGGCTGCTGGCGACCGGAGCCTGGAGCCGTGCGGCTCTGCGGACCGTTGTTGCGCGCGCTCCCTGGGCTCCTTCATGCGCAGCTCCTCCTGCCTGGAGTGGTAGCGCGCGTTGCGGCGGGCGTGGCTCCTAGACGCCTTCGTCGACGACGAGCCAGCGCTCTGCGGTGCTGTTGCGGCCCAGGAGGTAGCCCCACACGGTGGGGCCGCCGGACTCCGTCGCGGCGTCGTGGCGGCCGAGGTCGAACTCGGCGGTGATGAACACCACGAACCGCAGCCCTGCTGCTGAGGTCCCCTCGCCGCTCTCGGGCCGGGTGGGCCCGAGCTGGAGCTTGGTGATGCGCGGCGACTTCCGGAGCCAGCTGCCCTCGGCCCGCTCGTCCCGCTGGAACTTCTCGGGGGTGCTGAGGGCTCGCACGGCGTCGGTGTCGACGGCGTTCAGCGCGGCGACGTAGGCCCGGACGACGTCCTCCGGTGAGGCGTCGACCGGCGGGAGCGGAGCGGCGACCTGGGCGTTCGTCGGTCTCCACCCGAGCAGGGTGCTGTCGGTCGTGGCGGCGTACCCAGTCACGGCCAGTACGGACAGGGCGAGGCCGGCGGCGCTCCCGCGCAGGCGCTGCCGGCGGCGCCGCAGCGTCCGGCCGCGGCGCAGCAGGTCCTCGGGATGGACAGGTCCGACCGGTAGTGCGCGGGCGGTCTCCTGCAGCGCGAGGTGCAGTTCGTGGGCGAGCACGTCCGTCCCCTCTCAGGCTCGGTCGTGGTGCAGGTCGGCGATGGCTTCGTCCCGGCCGAGGGCGGCCAGCGCGCGGGCGGTGCGGCTCTTGACCGTGCCCACGGCGATCCCGAGTGCGGCGGCGGTCTGCTGCTCGGTAAGGTCGGCGTAGAACCGCAGCACGAGGACCGCCCGCTGCTCGGGGACGAGCCGGGCGAGCGCGTCGTGCAGCGGCAGCGCAGTGCTCGCAGCGGCTGCGTGGTCAGGCGTCCAGGAGTCCTGCTCGGGGAGGTCCTCGACGGGTGTCTCGCCCCACCACCGGCGTCGCCGGCTCTTGGCGAGGCAGTTCACCAGCGCTCGGTACACATAGGCGTCGGGCGAGGATGCTGACGCGACCTTGGGCCAGGAGCTGTAGCACCTGGCGAGCGCGACCTGGACGAGGTCCTCGGCCTCGGAGGGGGCGCAGCCCAGCAGCCGCGCCGAGCGTACGAGCTGAACCCACCTGGATCGGACGTAGTCCGTGAAGTCGTCGTCGGACCCCGAAGCCATCGTGGCCTCCTCTCCTGGGCCAAGACCCCCCGAGGCCCGCGAAAGGTTCCGCCGCCATACGGGGGTCTCGGGCCGTCACCGTCTGCGCGCTGTGCGAGGTCCTCGTGCGTAGACCTGGCTCTGCTCTGCTGCTCTGGGAGACGTGTCTGTCGGCCTCTGCTTTGTGCCCCTCCGACGGAGCTCTCCCAGCGCCCGACGTGACGTGCGACGGCGGCGGCTAAGCCGGGGGGGCTGGACAGCGCAGACCCCTTCCTCCCCCCCCAGGGCTGACGCTGCTTGACCGGGGTGCAGCGCTGAGTACGGTTCGCTCCCGCCTCGGGTCGCCGGGTCAGGCGTTGGCCGGGTCGAGTCGGACGAGCCGTCCTGGGAGGCGCCACGTTCCTCGGCCCCTGATCACGCCAGCGGATCACCGGGAGGAGATCGAGTGTTTGGTCGCGAAGCGCGTGGGCGGTGGCGAGGCTGTCGCGTCGCTCGCTCGAACGGGAGCTTCATGGCTGGGGCCAGCCGGATCACGGGGTGCCTGGCCGTCCTCGTCCTCGTCGCCGGCTGCGGCAGCGGCAGCGGCAGTGCAGGGTCGGAGGAGGCGGCGGACCGCGGGGACTACGTCCTCTGGCATGGCACCACCTACGTGACGTCCTGCCAGGCGACCCCCGACACGATCCTCGGTCCAGCCTTGGGCGACGTCCGCTTCGACTTCCCCGAGGGCAGCAACAGCAAGGCCGCCGACTTCAGCGTCTACCCGATCCGTGGCGTCGACCCCGAGCAGGTCCTCGGGCTGCGAGGTCCGACGTCCAAGTGCGCGGGTGAGCCCGAGCCGGGGGAGCTCATCGCGGTCAGCGGCGCGACGAACGGCGCGTACGGCGCCGCACCGGTCGAGGCTGCTGTCGAAGCGGCCGAGCCCCTCTGAGCGCGACGGGCAGCTGGGCTGCTGCTGGACGAGGGACCAGGGTGTAGCCCCGGGTGCCGCGTCGCGGACAGCGGGGGAACTAGCCAGGCGGCGGGCTGGAGGAGGGCATGTGCCTGTCCGAGTGCGGTGCCGGCAGGTTGGCGCGCAAGCGCGCCGCCAGGACTGTGGCACCGGCCTCACGGACTCCAACGGGTCGGCGAGGTTGGATTCGGCGGGACAGAACCTGGTCAAGGGGTCGCTGCGTCTGAGGGGGCATGCGGCTGAACGGGGGCGGGCCCAGGGACGACGCGTCGTACACGGCGTTCGTGCTGAGCGCCTCGCCCCGACTGCTGCACATGGCAGAGCTGCTGACCGGCAGTGCCCATGACGCTCAGGACCTGGTGCAGGTGGTGCTCATGCGGATGTACCTGCGCTGGGACCGGGTCGTGCAGGACGACCCGGTCGGTTACGCCCGGCGGGCGCTGGTGAACGAGCGCACCGACCGGTGGCGGCGGCGACGCGGACACGAGGTGCTGCGGGCCGTGCTACCGGACGTGGCCCGCCGGGACGCCGGTCTCGATGCGCTACCGGACCGCCAAGCAGCGCTGGCGCTGCTCGCTGCTCTGACAGCGAGGGAGCGGGCGGTGGTGGTGCTGCGCTACTACGAGGACCTGTCGGAGGAGCAGACCGCGAAGCTGCTGGGCGTCGCGGTCGGGACGGTGAAGAGCACCGCGAGCCGGGCGCTTGGCAAACTCCGCGTCCTGCCCGAGCTCGCCGGCGAGGGACGGGGCGCGCGGTGATGGACGAGACGCAGCTGCGGGTGCTGCTCGACTACGACGACAGCCATCTGCCTCGGCTGGAGCCGGCGGCGCTGACCCGCGATGCCCGGCGTCAGCAGCGTCGTCGCAGAGGTGTGGTGGCAGCGCTGCTCGTCGTTGCGACCGGCGTCGCCGGCGCTGTGGTCCTCGCCCAGCCTGCAGGGGACTCGCTGGTCGTGGCCGACCGACCGGGCCCGCGCCCGAGCGCCGCGCCGCTCGAGCTGCAGGCTGCCTCGGACACCGGCGCCGGCCGGGCCTGCAACCAGCGGCTGGTTCAGCAGGGTGCGATCACCGCCGGGCGGGGCGAGCTGACTCCGCTCAGCAACGGCTACGGAGGCTGGCTCGTCCATGCCGTGGACCGGGACGCTCCGAGCGTGCAGTGGGTGTGCGAGGTGGAGCGGGTCGACGCCGGTGGACGACCTCGGGTCAGGGGGCAGTTCAGCGGCGTTCGGGAGGTCCGCCGGGTGCCGGAGGCCAGTGGGCGGATGACAGCGGAGCGGGACGGGGATCGCCCGCTGATGTGCAGGTTCGTCGAAGGTGCGTTGGCCGAGCGCCGGTACGCCGCTGACCGGCCGGACGCCGTCGTGCAGCGCAGGGTGGACGAGGCGCTGGCCAGGGCGGTCGCCCTCGCGTCGGGCAGCGACCAGCCGGGGCTGAAGGCCCTGGCCCCGCAGCTGCGCGAAGGATCAGCCGAACTCCTGGGCTTCTACGCCGACTGCGATGCCCGCGAGCTGGTCTACAACCCGTTCCTGCTGCCCGCCTCCTCGCTGGCAGAGCCGTCGGCGCAGGCCGCGTGCCCGCCTGCATCGGCGGAGGCGGGCGGCGCTGCCTGCCCTCGGGACCCGTCGGTCGGGGACGTGGGCACAGCGACGTACCTGCCGGACGGCTGGGAGCAGTACGCCGAGGAGGAGGTGCACGTCCCGACCGAGGACGGCAGGCAGCTGCAGTCGCTGCAACGCCGCTATCGCGACTCGGACGCGCCGAGGCTCGGGTTCGTCGTGGTCGACGTCAACCACGGCGAGGTGTTCCCGGTCGAGGGCATCAAGGGGCGTGCGGACCGGACGGTGCGGCCCGGGACCGTGGTGGACGTCTACCGCGAGTCCGGCTCCCCGGGCATCTCCTACAGCTGGCAGGTCAGCGACACGGTGCAGGTCAGCGTGCGGTTCCACCACACGGGGCTGACCCGCCAGGAGCAGGACCGGCTCGTCGCGGGGGTCCGTTGACGCCGCACCCACCGCCCGGTCCCGTCCGGCACAAGCCGTCCCGGCGCCAGAGCGTGGTGGCTGGTCCGCGCGCTGAGCCTGGCCGGTACCCGGGCGCACGGGTCACCGGACGGGCAACGGCGCCCGGGGCTTCAGCCGCCGTACCGGTCGCTGGCACCCGTGCGCCGTCAGCCACCGGCCCGGGGGGTGGCAGTGGCCGTCCGGGTGCGCGGTCGGAGGTCGCGCCGCGAGGACCTTCCGGGCCGCACGGTCCTGGTCGCCTGTTCTGCGGACTGGTGGCGGTCCTGGTGGGTCTGTGTACGGGGTGTGCTCCGGCACCGAGCGTCACCGGTTCGTCCCCGGCGGCATCTTCGTCGCCGTCCGCGCAGCGGGCCGGGTGTCCCCCGTCGGGGTTGCAGGTCTCGCTCGGAGAGCGGGACGGCGCGGCAGGGTTGCGGATCGTGGTCCTGCTGCTGACCAACTGCGGTCAGGCCGCCACCGTCGTGAAGGGCTACCCGGACCTGGCACTGCAGGACGACCACGCCGAGCCGCTCGCCGTACGAGTCACCCACGACAAGCCCGGGACGTTCCCCGACCTGCGGGTGGTGGCCGTGCCGCTGCGGCCCGGAGCACGCGCCCAGGCGTACCTGACCTGGCGAGGGACGGTGGAGCTGGAGGGGTCCGTGCTGCAGACTGAGGGCCTGCTCGTACGGCCCCGTCCTGTCGGCGGGCCACGGGCTGCCGCGCAGCTGCTGCCGCTCACCGTCGATCTGGGCACCACCCGCACCGTCGACGTCACTGCATGGCAGCCGGCGGGCACCGGATGACGACGCCGCCAGCGGCTGTCCCCGCCGCGGGTGGCGCCGCTGTCCGTGCGCCGGACCGTGCCGGGCTCGCAGCGCTGGGCAGCGCGCTGGCGGCGGCCTGCCTGCTCGTGTCCACCTGGACGTGGGTCACGGTCGTCGTCGCCGGACAGGTGATGCTGGGATGGGCGGTCGCCGCCGGACTGCTCGTCGCCGCGGTAGGGCTCCTTGTGAGCTCGGGCCTGTCGCGACGACGGCAGCGTCGCTCGGGGGTGGGTGCGCACGACCGGTTCCACGGCTCAGCCCTCGACGGACGACGAACGGTACGGCTGGGCGCAGGCGTCGTCGTGGTCGTGACAACGGCGGGCGTCCTGCTGGCCGCTGCAGGCCACCTCCTCACCGGGGTGCAGTACCGCACCCTCGCTCCGTCAGCACCAGGTGGCTGCCGCGTGCTGGTGCAGGAGAGCTCGCTGTTCACCGGCTCGCGGGGCAAGGTGTACGCGCTGCAGGGCGGCTCCGGGCTGGCCCGCCACGTCGGCAGCTACGACAGCGGTGACTACTTCCGGCCGGTGACGGGTGGCGACGCCGGGGAGTACGGCTCCTACAGCCTCAGCTGGAACGGTGACACCGGCGCGCTCCGAATCGCCAGCAGCGCCGTCGACGTGGGCTCGGTGTCCTACACGGTCACCTGCTAGATGCGGCATGCAGCTGACGGCCTGCGCGCTGTTGCCGGCATGAACGACAGCGGCAGGAACCACCCGAGGCGGCCGTGGTGTTACGCGTGGTCCCGCGCCGTCGCGCCCTACTTCGCTGTGGGACCCAGGAAGCCCCGGCCGCCCTGCGTGGACTGGTCCGGCAGGAGGCCCACCGGCTGGGGGGCTGGTCGACCGGTTTGGCAGCCGTCGTCGGGGACCCCGTGTACGCGATGAACCCCGCGGTCATCAGCGGCGCCCGCGCCGAGGAGAGCGTCGCCGACTTCCAGGTCGAGGAGCACCCCGAGCGCTGAAGTCGGGCCGGTTTCAGGAGCCTTTCGGCCCTGCCGGGGTTGGTTTGCACCTGCCCCCGAGCGCGTCAAGGCGGCGTACGGTCCCGCTGTGTACGAGAAATACCCGGCGCCCCCGCGCTCCACGGCTGTCGAAGCGGCAGCGCGGATCGTCGGCGCCGGTGTGGTTGGGGCTGTCGCCGTGATGCTTGCGCTGCCTGCTGCGGCGGGGGCGCTATTCGGCGCGTGGGTGGTCGCCCTCCTGGCTGCGCCAGCGGTCGCTGCGGTGATCGTGGCCACGCTGGCCTTGCTGTACCGCACGACAGGCGGCCGTGGTCGCGGGTGGCGGTGGGCCGCGGTCGTCGGCGCTGGCGCAACGCTGCTGGCTATCACCAGTGCAGTGGCCTGGCAGGTCGCCGGCAGGCCCTTCGGGGACCCGCTGTTCTGGGTGGTCGCCGTCGGCGCAACATTTGCGCTCTGCGCTGCCGCCGGCACGCGCCCGACGCGGCCAGCAGCGGGGGTGCTGGTCGCCGCCGTGGCAGTCCTTGCGCTGGTACAGGTCGTGCCGGCGATTGGGGACCGACTGCCGTCGAACCCACAGCGCGGCTGCATCGCGTCGTCGGCCGAGGAGGCGAACGCGAACTGCCCTTAGCCGACTGGGCGCACCTCCTGTCGTGCCCGATCGCCGCTCACCCGGCTCCACGGCCCAGTCGGCGGCAGGACGACGAGCAGGGGCGGCGGGCGCTCGGACGCCGATGAGGACCAGGCGCCTGCGGGTCTCCGCTTGCCGTTGCTCGGGCGGGCGACCTGCTTCGGCGACAACCATCAACGCGTTGGCTGAAGAATTCCTGGCTGCCATGGACCATGAGCACGTAGGGCACGCCTGTGCGCTGCGCCTCGCCGGCTCCCGGCGGCAGGTCATAGGCGACGGACTCGGGCGGCGGGCTCGCGCGGTAGGTGTACTCGTAGCGCTCCAGAGCCAGTCCGGGCGAAGGGAGCTCCACGCTGGAGTTGACCTGGCCGTAGGTGAAGTTCGCGAAGATGGCGCGCGCACCTGTGTCACGTCAGCGCGGGGCAGACCGACCTTCTCGCCACGGATGTCTCGGAGGGCTGCGTTCCCGTCGTTCCGTGCCTGCTCGAGGTCCGGCTGCCGGACGGCGGCGATGCGCAACTCGTGCACACGAGTTGGGCCGCGCGGTTCGCGGGGACTAGGGGCGGCGGCGGTGTAGGGGCCAACACGGTCCGGAGTTCGATCGTGGTCACTCGGGCTGGATCCGGGGGGCGGGCTGGGGCAGGGACGCGTGGCTCGTCATGTTCACAGGACGACGCCGTGCTGCTCGGTGTGCGCGCCCAGCCTGAGGCCGGGCCCGACCGGGCCAGGCCGGCGCGAGCCACCTCCCTGACGGGTTCGCGGGGTCCAGGGTCGGCCGTGCGTGTGCTCGGGGGCGCGAGTGGCTCCAGGCCGTCGAAGGCCAGTCCTACGGTCCGGCGATGCCGCTCCCGAGCCAAGCCCAGCCGTCCGCGCAGGTCCGCGAGGAGCAGCGCGCTTTAAGCAGGCGCAGTGCGGACCTGTGTCGGTGGCAGCCACGGTCTGGTGCCGGGCGCGGCGGTATGCCGACCAGCTGCTCACTGACGGGCTGGGGGTGCATGAGGCGATGGCGCATGCGCGGCGGGTCCTGGCTCCCATGCCGGGGGAGTAGGGCGACTCTGCTTGGGGTCGGCGGTGGTCGACGGCACCCTCCCGACGGATCGGTGGCGGCCGCGGCAGGGCGGCGGTAGCGGACAGCTTGGTTAGGCCGGCGCGCCCGCGGGGCTGGCGGTGCGGTCGTGCTGCTGTGGCACGTTGGGGTTCGCGTGCGCTGTGGTCGAAACGGGGAGAGGCGCCTGGGAGGGCTGTGGTCGCCGCCGCCGTGGGGTAGCGCCGTCCCGGGGCGGGAAGCCGAGCGCGGTCAGGTCGGCCACGGCCCACCCGGCTGCTGTCACTGCGCTGTAGACGTCGGCGTAGCGCTGGTCGGCGTCGCGAACGCAGGCCTGGGCGGTCTCGACCAGCTGGCCGGCTTCGACCTCGGCGGCGGCGACGAGCTGACGTCCGCGCTCGGCGGCGGCGGTCACGTCGGCGTCGAGTTGAGTCCGTTCGGCCTGGGCGACGCCGAGCTCACCGACGAGCGCGGCGCGCTTGTTGATGAGGTCGCGGGCGGCCTTCTCGGCGGCGCGGCGGGCGGCACGGGTGTCCATGCCGGCACCCTAGAGCCTTGCCGACTGTCGTGGAGGAGGCACTCACCCGTGTCCTACAACAGTCCGGTGCTGCGAAGCGCTGGGCAGGTCCGTCGCCTCCGGCGATGCGGCCGCCTCTCCAACTGCGAATTGCCCTGGAAGCAGAAGGAGGAGGAGCAAGATATGCCCATAGGGCAGCCCTACGCTTGCGCCTGCGGCGCTGCGCTGCGAGGCTGCGCGGGCGCCGGTGCTGGTTCTCGCTGGGGCGAGCGCACCGGGCCACCCACCTGGGGGTGGTTGGCAGGCGGCCGCTGGGGCGCCGGCCGGGGACGTGACGGGGGAGCGCCGGGTGGAGCACGGGACCGACGCCGGCGGCGCGCAGGTCGGGGCGGTCGTCGACGACGCCGGCCCGGTGGTCGCGGACGCCGGCGACGTCGCTCAGGACGCGGCGCCCGGCGGTCGGCTGGTGTCGTCGGGTGCGCGTCGGCGGCAGCGGCAGGCGGTACGGCGCCCGCACCGGCTGACGCCGCGGTTCTCGGATGAGGAGCTGGAGGCGCTGTCGGTGGCGGCGGCGCTGGCCGGTCTGACGCCGACCGGGTACGTGGCCAAAGTGGCGGTGGACGTCGCGACGGCGCGGGTGAAGCCGGTCCCGACGGGCGTGACGGACGCGATCGCGGAGTTGCTGGCGGCCCGGTATCAGGTGCAGAAGTTCAGCGGGCTGGTGAACCAGGCGGTCGCGAAGTGGCACAGCACCGACGAGCTGCCGGCGCAGCTGCTGGCGGCGGTGGGGCTGGTGGGCCGGGTGCTGCCGCGGCTGGAAGAGGCGGCTGCGGCGGTGCGGGTGGCGCAGTCCGACGCGGGGCGCCGCCGGGTGCTGGCGCCGCGCAAGGCCAAGGCCGGGCCGGCTGGGGTCGAGGCGGCGGCGCCGGCGGGTGCGCCGGGCGGCGCGGGCCCGGTCGGGCTGGCGGGTGCTCCGGCGTGATCGGCCGGGTGTACCGGGGCGGGAACGTGGGGGGCTTGCTGCGCTACTTGTACGGGCCAGGGCGGCACAACGAGCACGAGAGCCCGCACCTGGTGGCGGCCTGGGACCTGGAGTCGGCGCTGGAGCTGGCGACGCTGGAGCCGGAGGTGCTGTCCGGGGACGGCGCGCACGCGGTGCGGGATTACCGGCCGATGACGGCAAGCATGGAGCTGGCGACGGCGCTGCGGCCGGCGTCGGGGACCGACCGGATGGTGTGGCACTGCCCGCTGCGGGTCGCGCCCGGGGACCGGTCGCTGACCGATGCGGAGTGGGCGCAGGTCGCCCGCGACGTGATGCACCGGACGGGGATCGCGCCCCTGGGCGACCCGGGTGGCTGCCGGTGGATCGCCGTGCGGCACGACGAGGAGAGCATCCACATCGTGGCGGTGCTGGCCCGTCAGGACGGGTCGGCTGCGCGGGTGCCGAACGACTACCGGCGGGTCCGGGAGGCGTGCCTGGCGGCGGAGAAGCGCTACGGGCTGACGGTGACGGCGCCAGCGGACCGCACCGCGGCGACGCACACCACGCGGGCGGAGGTCGAGAAGGCCACCCGGTCGGCGGCCAGGTCCGGCGGGGGAGTGGCGGCCGTGCCGGCGCGGGACTGGCTGCGCGAGCAGGTCCAGCACGCCGCTGCCGGCGCCCGTGAGCCGCGGGAGTTCCTGGACCGGCTGCGGGTCGCCGGGGTCGTGGTGCGCGAGCGGCGTGCGCCGGACGGCTCGCTGGCCGGCTACGCGGTGGGCCGCCGCGAGCCCGGCACGGACCCGGTGCTGTACGGCGGCGGCAAGCTCGCGCCGGACCTGACGCTGCCCAAGCTGCAGGCCAGGTGGACGGGCGCCGGCGGCCCGACCGCGCCGACTGGCGCCCCGACGGCCCCGGAGCAGGATCGGGCGCAGCTGTGGAAGCAGGCCACCGAGGCGGCCGCGCACGCCGCCGAGCAGGTCCGCCAGCACGCCGGCAGCAGTGACACCGGCGGCATGGCCGATGTGGGTGACGCCGCGGCGGCGGCCGCGGAGGTCCTGACCGCGGCGAGCCGGCTCGTCGAGGGCGACGTCGGCGGGCCGCTGACGCAGGCAGCGCGGGACTACGACCGGGCTGCCCGCGAGGTCCGCGGGCGGCTGCCCGAGCCGACGTTGGCCGGCACGATGCTGCGCACCGCGGCGCTGCAGCTCGCGCGCGGCGGCAAGGCCGGGCGCAACGAGGCCGCGAAGATCGCCCTGCTCGTCGCGCAGATCGGCAGCCTGTCGCTGTCGGTCAGTCGGCTGCGCGAGGCACAGGGCCGCCCCGCGCAGGCGGCGGCCGCCCGCCGGGCGGCGGGGCAGGTCGCCGACTCAGCTGACCGCTGGGTCGGCGAGGTACGCACGGTGGTGGCCGAGCAGCAGCGCCGACAGGCGGCCGTCGGTCGCGCAGGCGCGCGGTCGCCGACGACGACGACAACGCCGACGACGACGCCGACGCCGACGAAGCGACCGCAGGGGCCGACGCAGGGGCCGGGTCGGAGTCGGTAGGACTCGCCAGGAGCAGCAGCGCTCGTCGTGCGGACAGCAAGGAGCGCGCGGGTGGCGGCCTCAGGGTTCCCGAGTAGGACAGGCCGATTCAGCCTGTCCATCGCCGGCGAGCCACGTGTGGACCGCATCGGCAACAAGCGCGGCTGTCACGACGTGTCCGCCGTCGAACTCGAGGTACTGCACCGGGTAGCCCTGCTCGCGCAGTGCTGCGGCGAGCCTGCGGCCGCAGAGCTCGACCGGCAGTACCTGGTCGCCGGTGCCGTGCGACACCCACAGTCGCGGGCTGCCGACTGCAGGCAGGGCCCGAACGTAGCCGGGCGAGAAGGCGAGTACCTGCTCGACGAGGTCGCCGTTGGCCAGCCCGAGGGTGAGGGCGTAGGACGCCCCGTCGGAGAAGCCAGCCAGCGCCAGTCTGCGCACGTCGTACCGCGCCGTCACCTGCTCGAGCACCGCGTCGAGCGCCGCCACGTCCGGGCCGAGCTGCCCCAAGGCCAGGTCCCAGGTGCTGCGCCGCGAACTCACCAGCAGAACCAGCGCCCCCGTCTTGACCGCGACCGACTTCAGCAGCGCCAGACCGTCAGCAGCCCGACCCTGGGCGCCGTGAAAGTAGACCAGCAGCTCGCCAGGCGCCGGCCGGTCGGGGACGAGCAGCAACGCCCCGCCCACCAGCGGACGCAGTCCCGGCGCCCACGGCTGCCCAGTCGGTACAGCGGCGGTCCGTCCGCGCAGACGCCCCTGGCTGTGAGCTTCGGCCACACCAGCAGCCGCCAGCCCGGTCGCTTGGTGCAGCACCTGACAACTATGCCGCTGGCCCCCTGGCCGGGCGACCGGTTTGCCAGTTCCGCAAGCGAGGTCGCGCCACACCCGGCGCCTTTCCTAGTGTCATCCGACGAGTGACCAGAGGAGTGGGGATGAGCACGCCACAGCCGCAGGGGCCGCTGGAGGACTGGATCGGCCTGCAGATCCGGGTCGCCCAGGAACGAGGCGACTTCGACAACCTCCCGGGCACCGGCAAGCCGATCCCAGACCTGGACAAGCCGTGGACGACCGAGGAGTGGCTGGCGCGCTGGGCCAAGCGCGAGGGTGCGGACGTGTCGCTGGCGCTGCCGCCGAGCCTCCGGCTGCGCAAGGAGCGCGAGCAGCTGCCCGAGCTGCTTGCGAAGCAGCGGACCGAACAGGCCGTGCGCGACGTCGTCAGTGACTTCAACACCCGACTGCGCCAGGCGTACCTGCGCCCTCAGGAAGGACCGCCGCTCGCGCTCGCCTCAGTCGACGTCGTCAAGCCGTGGCCCAGTGGCAGGGCGCGCGCCCCAGCGCGCCTGTCCGCAGCGATGCCCGAACGTCCGCCACCCCCGCTCGCTCGTCATGGTGGCGACGCCGGCGCCGCCGGTCCTGAACGCGCGCGTCCCGCCGGCAAGTGCGACAGCGTCGGACGGTTTCCTCGCTGAGGCCCAGTCGCTTGCGACGTCGGTGTCGCTGAGCCCGCCCGTAGAGCTCGACCGCAGCGGTGTCTCGCGCACGTTCTCAGCGGGCCGCACAGCAAGGAGCGCGCGGGGTTGTCGGCCCGCGCGCTCCTTGGTGGCACTGCACTCGTGACGGTCAGCGGCGCCGGCCCGTCGTCGGCGCCTTGCGCGCGGCCGTGCGCGCAGCCGGCGCCGCGGCCGCGGTGGTCTTGGGCGCGGCCTGCGCCGCGCTCACCTCTTTGATCGGTGTCGAGTAGCTGTGCAACGCAGTGGCCGTGGCTGGTGCCCCGGCGGTGGCCGTGGTGCGGCTGGTCTCGGTCTGGCCGAGCAGCGCGGTCGCCGTGGCCTGGTCGGCGGCTGCGTGCCCGCTGGACGTCTGCGCGTTGTTCAGGCCCTCCCGTCGCTCGTCGACGTGCGGGGTGGAGACGTCGTCGGCGGTGCCGGCGGACGCCCGGGCGCTCTGCCGCTCGGCGTCGGCCTCCCGGCCGAGCTCGAGCGCGGCGCCGAGGACGGCGAGGTCCTGCGGCCTGGCGCTGCTGCCCGGGCGGGCTGCGGCCAGCGGTGCCGGGTAGCTGCTGGCCACTAGGTCCGCCGCGGTCGGAGCGCGCGGCGTGCCGGCCTGGGTCGGGACCTGGTGCTGCTTGACGCGGAAGGCCAGCACGTCGGCGACGCTCTTGGCGCTGCCCAGCTCGCGCTCGCTGGCGGCGGCGGTGAGCAGGTCGGCGGGCCGGGCGCCCAGCCGCTCGGCCTTGGCCAGCGCGCCGGCCAGCGCCGGCCACGCCTGCTCCTGCAGGACCTGGCCGGCGAGCTCGGGCTGCAGGACCTCGCGCACGACCGGCGCGTAGCGCTCCTCGGCGGACTGCCCGGCCGCCGGCACCGCCGCAGTCGCGGCGCCGGCCTTGACGTCGATGAGGCCGCCGACCTCGTCGAGCGCGGCGGCGGTGATGTGGGTGTCGCGCAGGGTGTCGTAGCGGCCCATCGCGTCGGGGTGCAGTGCGCGCAGCCGCCCCTCGGCGGCCGTCGCGGCCAGGACGGCGTCGGGCAGGGCGTCGGCGAGCGGGAGCGCCGCCGACCAGGCGGCCAGCGCCTGGCGGCTGTCGGCGGTTGCCGCCACGGCGGGGTCGAGCATCGGCGCGAACGTCTCCCGCGCGGTGGTGTGCTGCTGCTCGACGACGATCAGCGGGACGACCTCGCGCATCGCCTCGACCGGGCTCAGCCCCGCCCGCAGGGAGTCGTAGCGGGTCATGGCGTCGGGGTGCAGGTCGCGCAGCCGCGCCTCCGCGCGGCCGGCGACGACGTCGGCCTCGGAGTCGTCCTCGCGCTGCGGCTGGGCGCTGATCCAGGCCAGCAGCGCCGTGTGGCTGTCGGCGCCGCGGCCCTCGTCGCGGCCGAGCATCGCGGTGTAGGCCTCGCGCTTGGGGTCCAGCACCGTGCCGGCCTGCTCGAGGTCGCCGGGCTGCAGCCCGGCGGCGCCGGCGCCCTGCCCGCTCAGGGCGAGCTGGTGGGTGAACCAGGTCCGCACGCGGACCGCGAGGTCGGCGGCGGCCAGTGCGCCGGTGAGGTAGTGCCCGACGCCACGGGCGGCGTCGCTGGTCGGGGTCTCGTGCTGGTCGTGCATGTCGTCCATGAGGTCTCCTGCAGTCGCTTGGCGGCGGTGAGCTGAGGCGGGTGGAGCCGTGCTCGCCAGCGGGGGCTCGGTGGTCGGGGCAGAGGTCGCCGGTTCAGCCGTGGGTGGGTGGCCACCAGCCGGCGGGCGCGGGGGTGTGGGCGAGCCGGTCGGTCTCGGGTGCGAAGTGCTGGGTGGGGTCGCACTCGGCGAACGGCCCGGCGGCCGCGGTCAGGATCGGCAGCTGGTGGTCCAGGTGGCCGGAGTACCAGCTGGCGATGCCGAGCAGCGGGTCGGTGCGCAGCGCCTCCCAGCTCCGCCACAGCGCTTCCAGTCGGCTGATCGCCTCCGGGTGGCGCCACCACTGGCTGCACCAGCGGAACGTCGGGGTGCTGCGCCGGACGAACGTCGGGCAGAACACGCTCGCTACCCAGTCCTCCAGGGAGCTGCAGTACGGCTGGAGCGCAGCGTCGGGGGCGTCGTCGGCCGCACTCCCGCTGGGATCGCCGACCTCCGCCTGCTGGTCGGGCAGCAGGTCCGCGGCGGCCTGCCCGACCAGCAGGGCCGTCTGCAGGCGCTCGGTCAGCTCGTCATCGGTCCTCACGGGGGCTCCTGAAGATGTCGGCGCAGCGTCTGTTCGGGCCGGAGGGTCGTGCTGAGGTGCCGTCGGGGCGTCAGCGGCGGTGCAGCTGTCGGCGGCTGGCGTCGCCGGGCTGGGAGGGGTGTGCGGTGCGCGCCGGGTTGGGGTTGCGGAGCGCGGGTCGGGACTGCAGCGCTGCAGTCAGCTCGCTGAAGGCGGCGGAGGCGTCGGCCGCGGCCCGCCGGGTGCCGCTGGACGGGACCTCGGCTGCCGAGCCGAGAAGCGCGGCGAGTGGGGCGGCGGCGGCGTGCAGCGCGGCGGCGGCCCGGCCGGCGGCCTCCAGGGTCTGCTGGCCGTTGGGGTCGGCGGCGGTCAGGGGCAGCCACAGCAGCCCTGCGTACCGCTCGGGGGTCGGGTCCTGACGCGGCGCGAGCAGCGCCTGGCTTGCCGCGGCGGCCCGCAACCCGTCGCAGGCCGCTTCGACGACCGGGGCGGCCGTCACCGCCCACGCCGCCAGCGCCTGGCTGAGCGCCTCGCGCGGTGCGCCGGTGGCCGACCGGGCGTGCAGCTCTTCGTGCAGGCGCCCGGCGGCGGACAGCCGGGTCCGGATCTGCTGACCCAGGGCGCGGACGCTCGGCGCTGGTGGAGTCAGCGTGGCGAGCGGGCTGTGCAGCACGAGCTGCAGGTCTGGCAGGGCCTGCTGCAGCTGCTCGACGGCCCGGCCACGATCGGCTGGCTGACGCTGCTGCGCCTGGCCGGGCCCGCCGGTACCGGCGGGCACGGCGGGGGTGTGCTCGGCGGTCAGCGCCTGGGCGGTGAGGTCGACGCCGTAGGTCACGGCTCGCAGGGCGGCACGGACGTCGACGACGGTCACGGAGCTGCCTCGGCTGCGCAGGAGCTCGGCGAGCTGCCGGTTCGCCGCGGGCAGGTCCGCGAGCCGGCGGACGGGCTGAACGGGCTGGACGGGCCGCGGTGGCCGGTCGGGCAGGTTGGCGGCGGCGAACGGGACGTCGGCGGTGTGCGCGGCCAGCTCGGCGGCGGCCAGCTGCAGCAGCGCGTGCGCGGGCTTGTCGACCAGTGCCGCGGCGACGTCCGGGGAGGCCGCCGCGGCGGGAGGACCGGCCGCGGTGTTGCTGGATGCGGTGGCACCGGCTGCGGTGTTGCTGGCCGCGGTGTCGACGGTGCTGGCGAGGTCGGCGTCCAGGACCGTCACAGCAGAGCTGAGCGCGGCCAGGTCCCGCGCCAGGCTCCAGGCGTCCGGGCCGGGAAGGGCCGCCGCGGAGTCGTGGTGGCGCTCCAGCGCGACGGCGGCGCGCGCGGCCCGCTGCCACCGGGCGACCGGTCCTGTCCCGGCGTCCGCGAGGGCCTGGCTCAAGCTGAGGTCACCTCCGGCGAGCGCGGGCAGGTCCTGTAGCGCCGCGTGCAGGGCGTGCGCGGGGCTGCGGATCAGCAGGTCCGGCGCGGCGCGTACCGGCGGCGAGGTCGGGCGCAGCAGCGCCCCGGTCAGCTCCCGCACCGCGCCGACGACGGTGTCTCGGCAGACCAGCGCGGCGTGCACCTGGTCGGCGGGCAGCGGAACCGGCGCCGTCCGGTCGGCGGTCAGCAGGTCGGCAAGGGCCCGCGCGAGCCGGGCGACGTCGTCCTGGTAGCTCACTGATCGCCCCGGCCCGGCCGGGCAGGGCGAGCACCCTCAGCGGCCACGGATGCCGGGCGCAGGGTGTGCAGGGCCTCGGTGAGCTCCCGGGCGGCCATCGCCAGCGCCAGCGTCTGCTGCACATCGGGCGCCTGCTGCGCCAGCAGTTGGAGCCGGTCCCGGACACCACGCAGAACTTCGCGCAGGTCGGTGGTGGCGGCCGGCGCGACGCCGGCGAGGCGGGGCGGTACGAGCGGGTCGGTGAGCGCGTCGATCGCCGCGGACAGGTGCACGCTTGTCCGGGGCGCGAGGGTGCGGGCGTGCCGCAGGGCGGTGGCCCCGAGCAGTTCCAGGTCGGCGTCGAAGTCGAAGGTGGCAGGCACGGGGTCTCCTTGGCTCAGCGGTGGTGCGTCGCAGGTTGCGGCGCCGGGGCGACTGCCGGGGCGGAGCGCCGCGAGGTTGTGGACAACGAGGCCGGCTGTGCGTCAGCGGCCGCGTGGGACCGGCCGGGCGCCCGCGGGCCGGGGGCTCGGACGCCGGGGGTGCCGGCGCTGGGTGCTCGAAGACCGGCGATGCCCGCGGGGAAGCTGGCGCGGGTCAGCGCCGCCGGGTCGGGGTGGGCGTGGCCGGCCGGGGCCGCCTGGTCTGGGGGCGGCGCGGCGGGCCGCGTGAGTGGCCGGTGGGGTGCCGGGCGGGACGGGAGCTGCGGCGGGTCGGGGCTGACGGCGTCCAGCAGCGCCGCGGTGAGCTCGCTGTGCTCGAGCCCGAGACGGGTCGCGACCCGGTGGACCTGTCGGCCGACGTGCTCGGGTGGCAGCTGGGCCAGGAGGCTGGCGGCGGCGCGGACGGCGCCGACCCGTCCCTCTGCCCAGCGCAGCTGGTCGGCCCACCGGTCGAGCTCGGCGTCGACGACGACGTCGGCCAGCGGCGCGGCCTGCTCGAGGGCGCGGGCGAGGGCGCCTGGGCCGTGGCGGGCGAGCAGGTCGCACGGGTCCTGCCCGGCTGGCAGCGTGGCCGCGGTCGGCCAGGCTCCGGCGGCGGTGAGCAGCCCGAAGGCCCGCAGCGCCGCCTGCCGGCCGGCCGGGTCGTGGTCGAAGGCGGTGCCGACCCCGCGCTGCGCCAGCGGCCCCGCGTGCTCGTGCAGTGCGTGGACCTGAGCGGCGGTGAGGGCGGTCCCGCAGGGCGCGACCCCGACGTGACCGGGTGTCCGTGCGGGTTGCCCGGCCGGGTCGGCGGAGCTCCAGGTGACGGCGATGGCGTCCAGCGGCCCCTCGACGAGCACCGGCCGGGCGCCGGCAGCGAGTGCCTGCTGGACGGGGGCGGCGCCGAGCCCGTACAGCACCTCGCCCTTGCGGTAGAGCGCGGTGTGTGGGCTGTTGAGGTACTTCGGCTGCGCCTGCTCGGCCCGGCCGGGGCCCTGCCGGCCTGCCCGCCCGGGCCCGCCGCCCTCCGGGACGAGGCGTCCCAGGAAGGCGATGGGGTGCCGGCCGGACGGGTGGTGCACCGGGAACATCACGCGGTTGCGGAAGCGGTCCAGCAGGGTGCCGGCCCGGCCGGGCAGGCTCACCCCGGCCGCGAGCAGCCGCTCGTCGGGATGGCCCAGGGCTCGCAGGTGCTCGCTGAGCGTTGTCCAGCCCGGCGGTGCGTAGCCGAGCTGGTAGCCGCTGACCGCGGCGGGCGGGACCGCGCGGGAGCGCAGCAGCGCCCGCGCCGCGCGGGCGCCCGGGTCGTCGGCGTGCAGCTGCGCGCAGTAGAACGCGGTCGCGTCGGCGTGGACCTGGACGAGCCCGGCGAGCTCCCGCGCCGTCGGCTGCCCGACCTGCTGCTGCCCGGCCTGGTGTGCGGCCGGCTGCGCGGTCACGGTGCACCCGCTGCCGTACGGCTGCCGGCCGGGACGTCGGCAGGCGCCCCGGCCAGGCTGTCGCTGCCAGTCCCGGCTCGGTTGGTGATCCCGGCTAGCGCGGTCGCTTCGGCGGCCCGGATCTCCTGCGCGCGGGGGCCGGTGTACCAGGGCTGCAGGGTCAGCAGCGCGGGCTTGCTGCCGGTGGCCAGCAGCAGCGCCCGTCCCTTGGGGAGCTCGCGGATCGCGTTGGCGGGCAGGATCCGCTGCTGGCGGGTGGCGGAGGTGCGGCTGCTGCCGCCCCGGCCCGAGCTGCTGCTGCGGCTGACGGTGAGGACGTCGTGGTCGCCGACGAGCCGGGACAGGTCCTCGGCGAAGCTCGGGTCGTCCATGCCGGCGCCGATGAGCTTGACGGTCGCGGCGCCCCACAGCGCTTTGGTGCCGGTCTCGCCCCACACCCCGACGGCCTGGCTGTAGGACTGCAGGATCGTCAGCGGGATGATTCCGCGGGAACCCAGGTGGGAGTACAGCGCGGGCAGGTCGCTGATGCGGCAGATGTTCGCGGCCTCGTCCAGGACCAGCACCATCGGCGGGTCCAGGCGGCCGCCGCGGCGCTCGGCGGCGGCGACGCCGCACCGCAGGACCCGGTCGGTGAGCGCGGCGACGAGCGGGCCGGCGCTGCCACCCTCGTCCTTGCTGAGCAGGTACAGCGTCTGCCGGGAGGTCGGGAAGTCCTCCGGCCGGAACTCCACCAGCCCGTCCCTCGCACTGCTGGAGTTGCCGGTATTGCTGGCAGTGCCGGTGTTGCTGGCGTCGCCCAGGGGTGGGGTGACCCAGGCGGTGATCTGCGGGTCGCGTAGGCAGGCGGTGGCGGCGCGGGCGGTGAAGTAGACGCTGCCGCGGGTCTCGGGGGGGCTGTCCTGGGTGCCGCGCAGGGTGCGGGCGAGCAGGTCGTAGCCGTGCTCGCGTAGCAGTCCGCCGGGGACGGGGGTGGCCTCGTTGGCGAGCCACTCGTACACCTCCACGAGCGACCGGTCGCCGGCCGCGGCGGCCAGCAGCAGCGTCGCGAGCAGCTCTTTCGCGGCGGGGCCCCAGATGTCGCGGCGGTCGTCCTCGACGGTGGCGACGAAGTGCCCGGCGAGCCGGTTGGCCTCCGCGACGGTGGTGAGGTCGCGCAGGGGGTTCCACCACCAGGTCTGCGGGGTGTGGGCGATGCGCTGCGGGTCGAACGTCCACACCGTCTGGCCGGTCTCGGCGAGACGGAGGGCGGCAGTCTCCTTCCACCCTTCGGTCTTGTTCGAGGTCAGCACGACGGCGCCGGGGGCGGCCAGGGTGACCGGGACGGCGAGGGTGGTGGTCTTGCCGGACCGCGGCGCCATGATCGCGACGGCGACGTCCTCCCAGGAGCTGAACAGCTCGGCCGAGCGGGGCTTGGGGCCGAGCCGGCCGAGCAGCAGCCCGACGTCACCGGCCGGCAGGTCGCTGGGCTTGGTGCCGGCCAGGGACGGCCGCAGCCGCAGCGCGCGGGCGGCGGCCTGGCCCCTGAGCATCGCCTGCAGGTGCATCCCGCGGGCGAGCGACCGGGTGGGGTCGTCGGCGGCCGGGGCGTTGAGGTAGCGGCGCAGCACCAGCACGCCCAGCGGCAGCAGCACGATCGCGGCCAGCGCGGCCGCGAGGGCGGCGACCAGGCGGGGGTCTGCGGCGGGCCAGTACGGCGCCGTCCCGTCGGTGGCGACGCGGATCAGGGTGGACAGTGCGAACGGGGCGGAGTGCCAGCCGGCGCCGGACAGCAGCGACGCCAGGCCGCCGGCGACCCACAGCGCACCGCCCAGCACCGCTGCGGCGGCGGCGGCGCCGGGGATGACCCAGGCGGCCGCGTCGCCGCCCCCGCCGCCGGCGGGGCTAACCGCGCGGGCCATCAGCTACCGGCCCGCTGCGTCGGCGCGGCCCCGGCGACGGTCCGGCTGCTCTGCTTCAGGTCGACCGCGCCGGGCACGGCTGGCAGGTCGGCGACGTGCAGGTCGACGGTGGCCAGGTCGGCGGTGTGGAGGTCGAGATGCAGCGGCCCGGCCGGTTCGGGCAGCCGCAGGACCTGCTGCTCCGGCAGGCGCTCGGGCAGGGCCAGCCCGGTGGAGGGGCTGGTGGTGAGCCGGCTGCTGCCGTTGGTCGTTGCCCAGCGCTTGTTGGTGTCGTGGACCCCAGCGGTCAGCTCGGCCTGCGTGAGGTCCAGGTGCATCGGGACGCCGGGGCGGCGTCCGATCTTGAGCAGGAAGTTGCCCATCCCGGGCGGGCCCTGCCGGTCGTCCCGGACGGCGGGGTGGACCAGCTGGTGACCAGGTCGCGCTCGGCGCGGGTGAACGGCACGACGTGGGACAGGTCGTCGAGCTCCTGCGACGGCAGCCCACCGACGATGACGGCGCCGGCGCGCTCGACGAACCCGCGGGCCTTGGCGATGTCCTCGGCGTTGGACAGCGCCCGCAGGTCGCTCATGGTGTGGGTGATCTGGGCCATCCCGACGCCCTGCGTGCGGTTGAGGCGGGTGAGGGCGTCGACGTTGTCGACCATCCCGACGCCGGAGCGCAGCACCCGCCACAGCTCGTCGAGCACGACGAAGTACCGGCGCTGCGGGGCGTGGCCGGCGTCGGCGAGGGCGTTGGCGCCCTCGACGGCGCCGAAGCCGTCGGACCAGCAGGCCAGCAGCACCGCGGCCTGCAGATGCGTGTCGCTGCTGCTGATGCCGGAGACGTCGATCGCGACGCCGGGGGAGTCCAGCGCGATCGGGACGGTCGTCTGCCGGCTGAAGGTGTCACCAAGCGGCCCGTCGAGCAGCGCCAGCAGCGAGCGGTGCAGCGGGTCGATCGCGTCGCGGTAGCGGGTCTCGTCGCCGCGGTCCAGGGTGACGGCTCGGACCTGCTCGGGGCCCTCGTCGAGGACCCGCACCAGGTCGGGCAGCACCGGGATCGTGCCGGTGGTGTGCCGGGAGAACAGCACCCGCAGCGCCGCGGACAGCACTGCCCGCTCGTAGTCGGCGATGGGGCTGCCCCGGACGATGAGGATGAGCCCGGACACGACCGCGAGGCGTCGGCCGTGGGCCTCGGCGCGCAGCCGCTCGGCCTCGGCGCCGCCGAGCCGGCGGGCGGCTTCCTCGAGCGCCCCGACCCCGAGGACGTTCAGGGCGCCGAGGCCGCGGCCGAGCTTGACGACCTGCCCGCCGATCGCGGCGATGAGGTCGGCGTAGTCGGGCTTGAGGTCGCCCAGGATCAGCGGCCGCACCCCCTGCGCGGACAGCCCGAGGACCTGCCGGCGGGTGAACGTCGACTTCCCGAGCCCGGGCAGCCCGAGGCAGAAGTAGGAGGGGTTGGGCAGGAAGCGGCCGCGCTCGAACCAGTTGATGACGTCGAAGCAGACCGTCGTGCCGGCCCGCAGGTGCCGCCCGACCGGCACCCCCAGGGTGGGGGTGCCGCCGCCGACGGCCCACGGGAAGAGCCCGCACGCCTGCACCGTCGTGGCCCGCCACTCCGGCGGCGCCTCCACGTAGGAGACCCGGCCGTTGCCCGGACCGCGGAACCCGCGCGGCCCGGGCCGCACAGCCGGACGGCCCGCAGCCGAAGTCGGCCCCTGGGCGGCCGGCTGGCCGGGTGACAACTGGCCGGGTGACGGCTGGCTGGGGGAGTGCTCAGTGAGGTCGTGGAGCGGCGCGAGCTGAGGGCGACGGCCCATGAGGTCTCCAGGTGACGGCGGCGGCGCGCGTTGTTCAGGACGGGGGAGCGGTCGGAGGTCCGACGCCCGCCTGGCTCAGCCGGCCGGTTAGAGGAACTGGCGGACGGCGGCGGGGACGGCGACGTGCTTGTTCAGGACCAGCCCGATGCCCAGGCAGGCGGCGAACGCGGCGGACTGCCCGGCGTAGACGCGGCGCAGCTGCAGGCGGCTGGCGCCGCCGGCCTGGTCGACCAGGTCCGCGACGTGCCCGAGCTGGTCGGGGTCCGTGACGGTGGCGGTGACCAGCAGCGAGAAGCGGGTCAGGCCGGCGCCGGAGGCCTCCTCGGCGGCGGTCTGCCGGGCGGCCTGCAGGTCCAGCGTCTCGGCGGCCCGGCCCTCCCCGGCGCGCATCGTCGAGGCGCCCAGCGCGGTCCGGACGTCGTTGTAGGCGATCCGCGCCGAGGTGGCGGGGTCGTGCGGCCGGTACAGCAGCGTCACCCGCTTGCGGGTCAGCTCGTTGTTGGGCTCCAGCAGCGCCCGCAGCACCTGCGACTGCACCGCGCCGCGGGGCGCCTCGGTCATCTGCCAGGTCACCGAAGTGCCGGAGTCGTGGCGCAGCGCCCCCCAGTGTTCGGCCTGCGCGGCCGGCCCGGCCTGCGTCCAGTCGATGCCGGGGTCCTGCCCGCGGGCGTGCAGCGCTTCGATGACCGGGCCGGCCTGCGGGTCGTAGGCGACCCGGACCGTCTCGGCCAGCTCGCCGGCGGTCATCGCCCGCACCCCGCCGGCGCCCGTGGTCGCCAGCTCGCGAACCAGGGCGGGCAGCCGGCTGCCGATCTGAGCGGCCATCTCCTCGGCCGTCATCACCCGGGCGCGCTTGCTGCCGGCCTTGCCGCTGCCGCCGTGTCGGGCCTTGCCGCCGGCGAACAGCTCGGTGTCCTCCAGGTTGTGGCGGGTGGCCGAGAACGTCAGCGCGACGCGCCCGGAGACCTGCGGCGAGCCGAGGGCGTAGGTGTCGGTGACCTCGGTCAGCATCCGGCGGGCCAGGTCGGGGGCGCTGTCGGTGAGCAGCGCCTCGACCTCGCGGGCGAGGCGGCTGCCGGGGTCGGGGGCGGTCTCGACGGTGGCGCTGGCGGCCTCGAGGTTGGGTTCGCGGGGGAGCTCGGCCATCCAGGTGCCCCAGCGGGCGACCCAGGTGTCGGAGGTCTCCGGGTCGACGAGCTGGCTGCCCTCCGGGTCGCACTTCAGGACCACCGAGTAGTGCCGGGTCGCCGGGACATGCAGCATCGCGAACGGCTCGCCGTAGCTGTCGACGCAGTCGTAGAGGGTGGAGGCGGCAAGCAGCCCGGGCAGGGTGTGGCTGCCGTAGGCGACCGGGCCGGCCAGCCCCGAGCGGTAGACGTGCTGCTTGGCCCGGTGGCCGCGCAGCCACATCACGCGGGCGGTCACTGCCTGCCAGCCGTTGCGGCCGGACCGGTTCTTGTAGAGCAGCGGGGCCACCACGACCAGCACCAGCAGCAGCGTGACGGCGGCCGGGAGAAGGCCGGCGATCATCTGCACCAGCACGGTCAGGACCAGCCCGCCCAGCGCGATCGCGGTGCCGAGCAGGCCCAGCCCGGGCAGCCCGGGGGTGGTGGGCTTGCGCCAGTTGCCGTAGGTGCGTGGCTCACCGTCGACGGAGCTCGCCGGCGGCAGGGTGGTGGTCACGAGAAGGCCCTTCGTGGGAGCTGCGAGACGTGGTTGTTGCTGGGGCAGGTGTGGAACCCGTGGTGTCGCCGCCGGTGGCGGCAGCGAGCTCAGGCTTTGTTTCCGGCACTGCTGGAGGCGGCGGACTGCACACCCGACTTCATGGCCCGTGCTGTCGCCATGCCGGCGGCCACGACAGCCCCGCCGGCCGCGGCCCCCGCGCCACCGGCTCCGGCTCCGGCTCCGCCGGGCGCGGGACCCGCTGAGCCCGAGGCGCCGCCCGGCTTCACCCCGCTGGGCGAGCCGCCCGGCCGGCCCCCGCCGCTGTCCGGGCCGGACGAACCGTTGATCTTGCCCTTACCGCTGCCGCCCGGCTGACTGCCACCGGCACCGCCACCCGAGTTGTTCGCGGCCCGGCGCGCGCCGGTCGCGAGCGCGGCACCCGCCGCGGCGCCCGCGAGCTCACCGCCACCGCCGCCGGTCGCCGCGGCGACCATCGGCACCGCCAGGCGCATCAGCGCGGGCAGCGCGAACACCGACAGCAGGATCAGCATGAGCCCGGACAGCACGGACAGCAGGTCCTGAGCGTCCGCGGCCAGGGAGAAGGCGCTCGCGTAGATCAGCGCCGCGGCGGGCTTGTAGAGCAGGAACGCGATAATCCAGCCAACGCTGCGCTTGAACCACGCCTTGCCCGCCGGAGTCGACAACGCCGCCGCGGACAGCGGCAACGTCCCCGCCAGCACCGTCAAGATCCCCACCCTGGCGATCAGGAAGAAGATCTGGACGATGCAGGAGATGATCCCGAGGAACGCGATCACGAACTCCAGGCCCATCCCCAGCACGGCCATGTCCGCCGACCCGCCAGTGACCGCGCCCAGGCGCAAGGTCATGTCGCCGTCGACAGACTGGCCGATGATCCAGGTGGACCAGTTGTCGCCCGCGACCGCGAGGACGTCGATCGCGGTCACTCCGGCGCCGACCGCCACGACCATCGTGCCCAGCCCCACGACGGCCTCGCCCGCGACCTTGCCGGAGCGCGTGAGGGCCGTCTTGCCGGCCACCCACAACAGCGAGAACACCAGGACTAAGCCCTGGACCCAGTACACGAGACCCTGGATGTGGGCCACGGCGCCGCCCGACCCCCCGATCGCCGGCGTCGGGACGTCGACCCAGAACGTCGTCATCGTCACGACGAGCTTCGCGAACCCGTCCGCGAACGCGTCCACGAACGCCTGCGCCGCTGCGGACGCGGCGCCGCCGACGGCGTCACCCACCCCGCTGCAGACGGTGGAGGCGCCTGGAAGGTCGCAGACGCCCACTACGAGACTCCTGACCAAGGCACGTAGCCGGCCAGGTCCTGGACGACCTGGGGCTGCTGCAGCCCGCTTGCTGGCTTCTCGAGCTTCCAGTCGTCGCCGACCCAGCGCACGGTGTCGGTGCCGACCTGTAGGCGGCCGGCCTTATCCCGGGTTGCCGTGCTGATGACCGCGACGTCGGGGGTGTAGGTGAGGTAGCGGAAGCCGACGATCTGGGCGTACCCGCCGGCCGGCGGGTCGTTCTCCTTGAGCTGGCTCAGCAAGTTGAGCCAGGCGGTCTTGCCGGTGCCGGTGACCAGCTGCTCCTCGGCGATCTGCCGCAGGCCGGCGACATTGGGGTCGACGACGCCTCGAAGGCCTATCTGCTCGGCGGCGAGCAGGGCACCCGTGGGCGTGCGGCTGAACCCGGCTCGCACGGACCCGTCCGTGCGAGCCGGACCATCGGCGCGGCTGGTGGGCAGTGCGACCCCTTGGAACAGCTCCCAGGCGACGCCGCTCGGCGCTGCCGTCAGCGGCGGCAGCACCTCCGCCGGTGCACTGCTAGGCGCGATCGGCTGCGCGGCAGTCGGCGTAGCCGACGGGGCCGCCTGACTGGCACCGTCGTCGTCCCGGTTCAGCAGCAGCGCCACCAGGGAGACCCCCACCAGCAGGACCAGGGCGACGACAGCGGCGACGAGGCCGCGGGAGCGCTTGTTCTCAGTCATGCCGCTGTCGTACTCCATGGCAGCCGGCCGCGCCGCTGCCCGCAGCAGGGCCGCGCGGTCTGCTTGTGCCACGGTCAGATGAGCGCGTTGGCGAGCGGTCCGGCGGCCGAGCCCAGCACGCAGGCACCCAGCACCCAGCCCAGGCTGCCCATCGCCTCGCCACCGCCCTCGCCGCGACGGTGCTTGAGCGCCATCATCGCCGCGACGATCAGGATTCCGGCGACGCAGACGAACGACACCAGCCAGCCGCCCCACCCCAGCATCGTGGTCAGCCCCTGGGTCCCGGGTGGCTGGACGCTGCCGGGGTTGGGCACGGCGGCGGAGGCCGGGGTCGCCCCGGCCAGCAGCAGCATCGGCGCAGCGGCGAGCACGGCGGTGGCTGCGGTGGCAGCCCTTGCCGCGCAGGAGCCGGACGACTGCGACGGCAGGGGCCGCAGTGACGACATGGTGGGTGTAGGGGCAGGGGGCACGGGCTGGTCCTCCAGACGAGAGGTTCACGGGCGCGGGCTGTTCGCCACAGTTCGTGACTCTGACCGCTCGGATAACTACAGTCAAGCAGGCGGACTGCACAGATTTCCCGCCGCGGGCACTACCTGACTCTGTCAAGGTCAACTGGCCCCACCGTTCGTGGTTCTTTGACCCCACCCGGAGCACTAGCCCCCCATACCGTCGGGTCGTGACTGACCGACAGGGACAGCAGCCGCTGCCAGCCTGCGGCCTGGAGACGGGCGGCGACTTCATGCTTCAAGACGTCCCCGCGCCCTGTGCTCGCTGCCGCCAGAGCACGTGGCGTGGACTCGTCGTGTGCGGCTGGTGCGCCGAGGAGGTCGGCATCTGCGTGTTCTGCGGCGGCGACCTACGCAATGGAAGGCCGGATGGCTGGGAGTACCAGCGCGGGTAGGTGCCGCTCCCGTTCGGCGGTTGCCATGCTTGTTGGGCGCGCGGCATGCGCTACTCAGTAGCTGGTGGTGCCTCTCTCGATGATGTTGCCGCCGAAGGGTGAGCCGATCGACGATGCAGCGCAGAGCCCTAGGTCGGTGGACGTTCCTGGTCGAGCCGCTGAAGCTCTCGTTGGACGCGATCGCGACGCTGCTGGTCTCCAAGCGGTCGGCAAGGGCGACGGCGTGCTTCCTGCAGAGCCCGCGGCTGCCTGGATGCAGTCGGCGCGCGTGGGTGCTGCTGGTCAGCGCAGCGCGGGGAACAGCGCGCAGGCGACCGTGAAGCCGGCGAGCGCGCCAACCACGACCTGCGCGCGGCTGTGGGCGTCCAGGACCATGCGGGACCAACCGACTGCGGCGAGCAGCGGCAGGCCTGCCAGCGCCCAGGGGCCGAAAAGCACCAGCATGATGCCGAGCACGCCGCCGGCGACGGCCGTATGGATCGACACCTTCCACCAGTGCGTGATGGTCAGGACGACGAGCAGGCCTGCCAGCATCGCCGCGACGAGCGCGACGAGCTCGCGGGGGGCGTGCACGACCAGCAACAGGGCGATGCCGAGGGCGACGGAGCCCGCGGCGACCAGCAGCGGGACTGCGCGCTGCTCACGACTGTCGACGTGGTGGTCGCTCCACCTGCCGGCCTTGACGCCGTGGACGATGTAGCCCATCGGCACTCCGGCGACGAAGATCGCTGCGAGTCCGCCCCAGGCGGCGCCGGCGCCGCTGCCGGCAGCTTGGATGGCGACCACGAGCAGGGCGGCCATCGCGCAGACAGCAGGTCCGCTGGCCTCGGTGACCGCCCGTGCCACCTTGCGCCGGCGGGTGACCCTCGGGGCGCCTTCCAGCGGAGCGTCAGTGCTACTGGTGCCTATGGCGCTGGTCAAGCCGAGGCTCCTGCGGACGCCCGCGGCGTGAGATCGGGCAGCCGCGAGGTCCTGGCCCGGGCGGCGGCGTAGGCGTCGGCCAGTGCCAGCAGCTGCCGGTGCTCATGGCCGGGCTCGTGCGCTACGGGCAGCAGGTCCCCGGCACGAACCCCGGCTGGCGCGTTCCAGCTCTCGCGGTGGCGATGCAGCTCCCGCGCGAGGACGTGCAGGGCGTCGGGCTGCTCGGTCACGAGCGCCACTCCTGCTGGCAGGTGCACCTTCGCGAGCCCCTCCGCGGTCTCGAGCAGGTGGCGGTCGTAGCGCAGCTCGGTGCTGCGGCGTCCGAGTCCGGTACCGGTGGGCAGGACGATGCCGGGGAAGGCGGCGGTCAGGTCGGTCCAGAGCGGGGCGAGACGTCGCAAGCCGCCGCGGGCGTCGAGCCAGCTCCGCAGTCCTGGCACGATGCGGGGGGCGAGCATCCCGACGGCCAACGCGATCAGCCCGAGGGTGGCGGCGTCCGACCCGATGGTCCGGAGCACGGTGGGGGCGTGCCCGCGGGTGAGGTCGACGGCGGTGTAGGTGATCCGGCTGGTCGAGTAGGCCAGTGCGACCGCGGACCCCCAGCCGACAAGCGTGAGGCTGACCGAGCGGCCGGCGTCGCCGGGGATCGCTGCGTAGCGGCGGCAGAGGCGGACGTTGTCGACGAGCACGTACGTCAGGTGCAGGTTGAACACCAGCCGGTATGCCGCAACCAGGCGCAGGCTGCCGTACGCCACGTCCAGGTCGTCCGGACTGGCGTGGTGCACCGGGGCGATGGCGAACGTCGCGACCATCGCGGCGGCCACGGCGCTGGCTGCGGCGGCACGGACCACGACCGCCCGGCGTGCCGGTCGCCCGGTGCGCAACGCGAGCAGGAACAGCTGCGCGCCAAGACCGCCCGCGACGACGAGCAGGTGCTCGAGCAGGTCGCTGACGTAGGGACCGGTGGCGGCGTCCACGGGGGCCTCGGTGGCCTTGACCGCGAAGGCTGCGGCGATGCCGGTCGCGGCGGCCGCGTAGCTGGCGTTGATGAAGCCGGGGGCCTTGCGCAGCACGTGCAGGCGGTAGCCGGCGGCCAGCCACAGCAGTACGACGGCCAGCACGGTCATCGCAGGGCCTCGGTCAGCCGGCCGAGCTCGTCGGGCCCCCCAGGGCGGGGCTTGCTCGCTCCCAGGCGCACCAGCCGGGTCCCGAACTCCTCGGCCTGGGCCTCCTGCTCGGCCTGGTAACCGGTTCGGGCCAGGAAGCGGCGGGCCAGCTCGGGGGGCAGGGCGGGGGCCAGGGCTTGCACCAGGCCGGCGGGGGCGTCACCCAGGCTCGGCGTGTGTTCCAGGAGCAGGTGGCCGAGCTCGTGACCGATGATCTGGTCGCGGCCGGTCGGGGTGGCTGTGCGGTTGTAGAAGATGTAGTCGGCCTGGGCGGTGGGGATCCAGGCGCCGGACGGCTGTCCGTCGCCTTCCGGGAAGCTCCACGCCAGGAGCTGGATCGGGCGTCCTCGGGCCGCCGCGAGGTTGGCGGCCAGCGCGTCGATGCTCCAGGGCACGGGGATGTGGCGAGCCAGCTCAGCCAGAACCGTCCGGGTGCGGCGCTGTCCTCCGACCTTCATGCCCGACACCTCCCGTCGTGTCTGGTGCTGTCGCTGCCGCCCCACATGGCTACCAGAAGCGTAACTACCGTTAGCGATGCAGGCTCTACCCCTGCCCGGGACCGTCCGCTTCCGGTTCCGGTGACGCTCCCGGCCCGCCGCCCACGCCTGCCTGGCGCGTCCCGGCACGGCCCACGGCCTGGTGTCCCTCCAGACGGCGGATGTGCTCGATCATGTCCGCGACACCCGCGAGGCTCTCCGGCGACAGGCCCTGGGCGCGCAGCGCGATCGACTGCACCCCGGCGTCCCGGACCGCGGCCAGCAACTCGAGGTCGGCATCGATCCGGCGAGCGAGCTCGAGGTCGAAGAAGTAGTCCATGGGCACCGCGAACAGCCGGGCGATCGCCGCGAGGTGCCGAGCCGACAGGTTGTCGCGCTTGCCGGTCCGCAGCTGGCTCAGGTACGCCGCTGAGGTCGCCACGCCATCGGCGCTCATCGCCGCCGCCGCGTCCTGGTTGGTCCACAGGCCCCCGCCGGGTCGCGGGACGGTGTTGAACAGGTGGTTCAGCTGCGACGCCAGGCGCGGCAGACCGCCGTCGTCCTGCTGCCCCACCGCCCGCTCCCGTCGCCGCTCACCGCCTGCCGGGGGCAGCGTATCCAGCACCGGAAGCACCATGTTGACAACGCTTCCAACTGCCGCATAGCGTCGCCGGCTGGTGTGTAACCACAGCAAATGGCTAGCAGTCGAGAGCTAGCCACGCCGCGTCAGGTCGCGAACGCGAGGATCGGCCCTGTTGCACAGAGGAACGAGCATCGCCCTAGTTCTGCTGCTGTCCGGCTGCACCGCGCACAGTCAGGCTGACTCGTCGGCCGCGGCAGCACGTGACGTCACTGCAATACCCACGATGCCGACCCGGCGGGGGACACCCGGCGCGGGTTCTGCGGAGCCGGTTATGACCGACGCGCGGACCCCCGGCTCGCGCACCCCCAGCGCAGCAGGTGTGCGCCGGTCGGCACCGACGGACCTGACTCGGGCCGCCGCCCAGCGCTACCTGCCGCCAGGTGAGCCGGGAGCCGCTGACGCGTCCCCCGGCGGGCAGCTGGCGGTGGCGGCCAAGCGTGACCCCCTCCGCGTCGCCGCTGCCTACCTGCGCACCCGGCTCACCTACCGCTTCGATGACCTGGCCGGCTACACCGCCGCTCTGACGGCACCGACGTTCAGCACCCCGGCCTTCGCGGCCCGCAGCAGGCCGAGCGCGGCCGCACTGGCCCGCCTGGCCGCTGCTCGAGAGACCAGCGCCGTGCGGGTCGGGGGCGCGGAGCTCCAGGGCGAGGCCCCGAACAGCGCCCGCGCCCGGTACGTCGTCGTCAGCTGCACCGTCACCACCGCTTACCGCGGCGGCGGCCACACCGCACCGGCCCTCTGGACCCTGCGGCTGCTCCGCGGCGCCCGCGGCCAGTGGCGCGTCGACGGAGTCCTGTCCACCGACTGAGCCAGCCCGCTCAACCGACCACCGACCGAGACCAGGACAGGGAGACTCCGTGGCCACGCCTGTGCTTGCCGCCGGCGCGGGCGTCCTCGCCCTGCCGATGATCGCCGTCGCGGTGTTCTTCGGGTCCGGCGCCGCCGACCCGACGCCCGCCGCCGCCGGCACGGTCTGCACGGTCGTCACCGACCCGGCGGCCGCCGGCACCGACCCCGGCACGACGCAGGTCACCGGGGAGCAGGTCGAGAACGCCCGGGTCACCCTGAGCGCCGCGAGGGCCCTCGGGATGAGCCAGCAAGCCGGAGTCATCGCCCTCATGACCGCCTACCAGGAGTCGAAGCTGCTGGTGCTGGCCAACCCCACCGTCCCGGAGAGCCTGACCTACCCGCACCAGGGCGAGGGCCACGACCACGACAGCATCGGCACGTTCCAGCAGCGCCCCTCGATGGGCTGGGGCACCGTCGCGCAGCTGATGGACCCCGGCTACGCCGCCACCACCTTCCTGCAGGCCCTCGCCAAGGTGCCGGGCTGGCAGAGCCTGCCGGCCTGGCAGGCCGCGCAGGCCGTCCAGGCCAGCGCCGACGGCACCGCATACGCCCAGTGGGAGCCCCTGGCGGCCGCGATCACCACCGCCCTGTGGGACGGCGCGGCCGGCGCCCTGCAGTGCACCGCCAGCGGCGGACCGATCAGCGGCCCAGGCGGCGCGTTCGGTGCCGAGGCGTGCAGCGTCCGCCCGGACCCCACCACCGGCGGCGGCTGCCTGACCCCGCGGATGCTCAACATCGCCGCCCAGCTCATGGCGCAGGGCTGGAACCTGTCCTGCTGGGACGCCCACGCCTGGAACCCCACGTCCGACCACCCGCACGGCCGGGCCTGCGACGTGTTCCCCGGCCGCGGCGGCGTCCTGCCCAGCCCAGAGCAGAAGGCCCGCGGCGACGCGCTCGCCGCGACCCTGCAGGGCAGCGCCGCCCAGACAGGCGTCAGCTACCTCATCTGGTACGGCCAGATCTGGTCCGTCGACCGGTCAGACGAAGGCTGGCGGCCCTACAACGGCGGCGGCATCTACGACCCCGCCAGCATCACCGGAGGCCACTACGACCACGTTCACATCTCGGTCTACTGAAAGGCGTCATTGATGCATCTGGTAAGACGCATCTTGCGCTTCTTAAGATGATCCGCAGACGTGGGCCGCCGTGGCCCGCCAGTAGTTGCGGCACTACCGCAGTTCGACCAGACCGAGCGCGACCAGAGCTCCGCCGATCACGAACGCCACGCTCACGACTCGGTTCTGCCAGGTATGGAACCGCAGCCAGCCATCGCTACGCGCTGCGGACAAGCCGGACGTGGCTGCCGATTTGCCAACCCGAGCCCGAGCCAGTGTCGAACTGGCCAAGAAGAAGCCGACACCGATCAGGACGAACAACAAACCGAGGAGGCGTGCCATCCTCTGATAATAGGCTTCGTCCCTCCTGAGCATGCCTGACAGTGCCGCCCGGTCGGGCCGTTGGTCGGCTGCCAAAACTGCGCTGCGTCCGGCGACGAGCCGATTAGTGTCGTCCGGCTGAGTCGGAGCACCCGCTCAAGCAGGCACGGTCGGCGATCGCGGACCTAACTAACGAAGGTGACCTAGTGGGAGCGCGGTGGGCCACCTGCGCCGTAGGACGCGGCCCGTTCCCCCGTCTCGGCTTCCCAGCGCTGCAGGACCAACCGCTCTGGGTCGTGGATCCACGCCGGGGGGCTCTTGTCCTGCGTGACCAGCGCGACCTGCTCGCCGCGATCCGGCCGGCTCGTCACGTACACCGACGTGATGTCCTGCCATCGCAGAGGCCGTAACCGGCCCGCGGGACGCAAACCGCCCGCGGTGAAGACAGTCCGGTTGAGGATCAGGTGCATGAGCCCTAGCGAGACCCAGAGCACGCCCGCCAGGCCGTGGAGCATGCGGTCGCGGCTGTCGGTGAGCGCCAGGAGGAGCCAGAAACAACCGAGCGCGAGGTGAGTCCTTCCGAGCCACGTCTCTCGTCGACGTGCTGGTAGTCGACGGCGGGGTGACGAGGACACGGCCCAGAATCTAGGTCTCTGCCGCAGCCTCGGGGCAGGAACCTGGAATCTCGGAAAGCCGAGCCTGTACCGGGACGAGCGTCGCGCAAGATGGCCAGGCTCGCGACTCAGCAGCGCTCAGTCTCCACCCAGCATCGGCGCCCGTGGCTACTTGCTACAGCGTCACCGCGTACGCGGTGACCAGACCGTGCACGTGGCGGGCGGCAGCGACGGGCGCTTCTTCCTCGAGCCGCTGTCCACGGTTGCCCTGCGACAGCCGGTGGTAGCGCCAGTACGCCGCCGCCACGTCAGAGAGCTCGAAGGTCATCCCGGGCGGTAGAACGCCCAGCGCCTCAGCGGGGACCATTGCCGAAAGCCCAGCGTGAATGGCACGACGTCGCTTGGCGGCCAGGTAGGACGGGTGAGGCCAGCTGCCGCGCGGAGCTCCCGTGCGACGCACCGTCGCTGTCCGCGGCCGTCCGGGTGGACCGACTACAGCGACGGCCTGCCGGCCGGCTTGCCGAGCTCGGCGCGGTGCGGTCGCGGTCAGCTGTGCGGGCGCCCTGCTGGCGACGTGCCGTGCTTGGTCTTCGCTGCCGCGACTCCCGGACCACGGGCCCGGCAGAGCGCGTGAGCAGGTCACCGCCGTCCCGGTCGGGCAGCGGCAAGGCGGCGCTGCCGAGAAGGAGCACCGCCACCACGGCGAGCGCGGTGCGCACGCCGGCCTCCGCGGCGATCCACCCGAGCGCGGGCAGGGCGAGCATCACGGCGAGGTTCTGTGCGAACCCGAGCAGCGCCTGGAAGCGCGCCAGCATCCCGGCGGGCGTCGCCCGGACGAACAGCGGAAGCGCGGCTGTCGTGTACGCCGAGGTGCCGAGGCCGAGCAGGACGAGCCCGGCGGCGCCGGCTGGGACCGAGCTGGTCACGGCGAGCAGGAGCACCCCGGCCGTGCCGAGGCCAGGGCCTACCACCCGGGCCCGGGCGCGCAGGTCGCCCCAGCGGCTTACCGCCCAGGTGACCGCGAAGGTGCCCACCGTCCAGCAGCCGGCGACCGCGCCGGTCGCCGCGGCGCCCCAGCCGCGCTCCAGACCGGCGAGCGGCACGCACAGGATCACCGTGGGCAGCACGCTCCCGCCGAGCAGCGTGACCGCGGTCAACAACGGGACGACGCCCTGCGTACGGGCGGCGCCGAGGGATGCGCGGATGCCTGCGGTGACGCGCTCGCGCGAACTCGGCGGTTCCTCCCGGGGTGGCCGCACCCGCAGCAGGACGGCGAGCACGAGCAGGTACGACGCGGCGTCCAGCCCGGTCGTCAGTGGCAGGCCGCCCAGGCCGAGGAGCAGCCCGCCGAGCGCCGGGCCGGAGGTGCGCGCCACCTGCTGCAGCAGGCTCACTGAGGCCAGCGCCCGGGACAGCTCCTCGTTGCCGGCGAACAGCCGGGGGAACGCGCCATCGGCGGGTCGTCGCAGGGCCGCGGCCGTGCCGGCTGCCAGCGCCAGCAGCGACAGCGAGAGCACGGAGGCTCCGCCCGCCGTCTGCGCCAGCAGGAAGGCCACCAGCACCAGCACCATCGCGGCGTCGCAGCAGAGCATCGTGCGGCGGATGCCCCAGCGGTCCGCGACAGCGCCGCCGAGCAGGATCAGCACGCACAGCGGGACCGACTCCAGTGTGAGTACCAGACTCGCGGCTTCGGGGGCGTGCGCGGCCGCGGTCCAGCCGATCGCGAAGTAGGTGACCGAGTCGCCGAGGCTGGACACCGCAGCCGCGACCGACCAGGTGCGGAAGGGGGTCACGCCGGCTCCAGCGTCGGCATGACCAGCGCGGTGAAGCCCGCCTGGTCCGGCGAGGTGACCACAGCGGGACGGTCCGGTGCGGACAGCTCGATCACGACCCGGGCGCCGACGCACGAGGCCACAGCCCGCAGCAGCAGAGCGCTACGGAAGCCCACGGTCAGCGGCTCGCCGCACACCACTGACGGCACGGGTGCGCCGGCCACCTGGAGCTGCGCGTCGACGCGCAGCGACACGACCGAGCGCCGGGCGCACGTCACCGCCTGCACGAGGGCCTCGCGGGCGACGACGACCCGGGTCGTCGGCGCCTGGAGCGCGTCCAGCACGAGCCGGTAGGAGGGGAAGGGCAGGTCGCTCGTCGCGACGGGCAGCTGCTCGTCGCCGACGTGGAGGACGAGCCCTCCGCCGCTCAGGACGGCCTCGACCTCGCCGGCGCCGTCGAGGCGGTCGACGAGTTCGGCGACAGCCGGCAGCCGCAGGACCGCGCGTGCGTCCCCGCGCCCCTGCCCTGTGGCGGGCAGCGTGCGGAGTGCCAGCCAGTGCCGGTTGGTCGCGACGACGTCGAGCTCGCCGTCCCGCACCTCCAGCAGCACGCTGGCGAGCGCGGAGGTGGCGTGCACGTCGGCCGCGCACCGCACCTGGCGTAGCGCCGCGCCGAGCGCCGGTCCGTCGACGCGCACGCTGACGACGTCCCCCGTGCGGTCGTCGGCCAGGTGCGCCAGGACGGCGTCGGCGGCTGCGCGGCTGCGCGAGGCCTGCTGCTCCCGCTCCGCCACGACGTCGTGCAGCAGGGCCCGGGCCTGGTCGGGCGGGCCGTCCAGTACACGCTGCATGGTGTCGATCGGGACGCCGACCTCGCGCATCGCCGCCACCAGCCGAGCTCGCCGCTCCAGCGCCGGCGTGTAGTAGCGGTAGCCGGTGGCCGCGTCTGTGCGCGCCGGGACGAGCAGGCCGCACTCGTCGTAGTGCCGGAGCGCGCTCGCGGTCAGCCCGACGGCACGGGCGAAGTCGCCGATCGTCAGCAGGTCAGGGTCGTCGGCCACACCTCCACCGTGGCCCTAGAGGTCACCTGAAGGTCAAGCCGGTCGCCCCGAAGCGGCTACGAGCCGACCGGCGTGCGCTGCCGGTCAAGGCTCGAGGTCTCCCCGCACCGCACCGCACCGCACCGCGCCCTGACCTGCAGTTACAGACGTTGGCGGGTGGCTGTGTGGTGCACTCCCCCGCTGCCTAGCAAGGCACCGATAATTGATCTTATGTCAACTAACCAGGCGGGGCGTGGCGGTTACGGGCCCGCTACGCCGGACGTTTCGCGTGGCGTGGAGTGCGCCTGTTCCTACAACTGGCCGCCGGCCCGCGCGGCCACGATGGCGTCTGCGCTGGGACGCACCCCAAGCCTGCGGCGGGCCGCTGCCAGCTGCTGAGTGACGGTGTTGGTGGCCAGCCCAAGCTGCTGCGCCACGGCGACATCGGTGAGACCGTCGGCCACCAGTTAAAGCCCCTCGCGCTCCCGAGCGCTGAGCACAACCCGGGTCACACCCGGCGCGGCCGGCCTGCTCCAGAGCGGTCAGCTCCTGCACGGACAGCAGGACCGCGCGGCACCCGCTGGGCGCCTCGAGCACGAGGCGCTGTGCGCCGGCGGCGACGAACTCGAGTAACTCCGGCCACAGCTCGGGGTCGGCCTCGGCCTGTGTCATCCGCGCCTCCTCCCCCTCCCACCCGGCGGGACACGCGTGCAGACGCATGCCCCCGAATCGGGTATTGCGCCACGTCCGTGAGACCACGCAGGAGGGCGAGGCAGACGTCAGGCGTTGGCAGCCCTGTACTGCTCGACGACCTCGGCCTTGAGCCGGCCCCGGCCGTTGACCTCGACGCCGTTCTCTTCAGCCCACGCGCGTACCGCCTTGGGGTCGACGTCGTCGGAGCTGCGCGACCCGGGGGCGCTTGCCCGTCCCGCTCGGCCGCCAGCTGGCCGGCCCACGCGGCGTGCTCCGGCGACGTACGGCGCCAGGACCTCCCTGAGGTCCTCGGCGTGCGCGTCGTTCAAGTCGATCTCGTAGGTGGCGCCGTCAAGGCCGAAGACGACGGTCTCGCTGGCCTCGGACCCGTCTATGTCGTCGGTCAGAGTGATGAGCGTTCGCTGGGCCATGCTTCTCCTGTCACAGGTTGATCATCGAACAGTAGCGATGACCTACCCGTGATCCGTGCAGCAGCGCCCGTTGAGCTACGCGGGCGTCTCGCTCCCCGCGCTGGACTCAAGCCGCTAGTTGCTTGTGCGACACGCCGCGCGCCTCCACCCGCTTGTCGCTTGCCGCCGCTTCACTGTCCCCATGGCACACCCCGCTTGGAAGGGCCCGCGCGAGCCGGTGCAGCTCAAGCTGCCGAAGCTCGAGAAGGACCTCCTGGCTGCCCGCGCGCAGCTGGCCGGACTCAGTTACAGCGAGTACGTCATGACCCTGTTGCGACGCGAACCTGTCGATGACGCTGGCCGCCCCCTGTGGGTGAGGCCGCCGTCCGACGACAGCGGTGAGCTGCCGCTCGCCATGTAGCGCACGGAGCCTCGACCGAGGCCCGGACACAACGAAGCCCCACACCCTCAAGTCACTTTGGCCGGTGAGATGGGTGCAGGGCTTCGTCGAACCTTCGGAGGAGACATTACCCCGCCCCCCTCGGGCGGTCACGCGCGACGCGCCGTGTCTTTGACGTGCCCGCCTGACCCACCCCTGTTGTACGCGCGTGGCCGGCGCCGCCTGAGGCGGTGACCGCCCCCGCGGCGG